>ENA-OZMX01000295-OZMX01000295.1-human-gut-metagenome-genome-assembly--contig:-NODE-295-length-12064-cov-4.178116_pt1 | contig 12064 bp, 9 predicted proteins | sample MGYA00244192_ERZ653819 | MGnify/ENA primary metagenome ERZ653819 (study PRJEB26926, sample SAMN06164618) | human gut metagenome | biome: ENVO:00009003; feature: ENVO:2100002; material: ENVO:00002003... | reverse complement strand
TTGACGAAGCCGGGCTGCAAAAATTGCCGAAGGTCAAGGAGTTGGATGCGGAGTTCGCAGAACTGCTAACAAAAAAGAAAGCTGCCTACCCGGACTACCGCAAGGCACGAAATGAGATGCAAGAACTGGTTCGGGCGCAGAAAAACGTAGAACGATTTTTTGCGGAAGAAAAGGAAACCACCGAAAAAACACCGACCCGATAAACGAATACCGCCGAGGAGCTTTCCCAGTTGGGAGGCATCCTCGGCGGATTTTTTAGTTTATATAGCAGCTTTGCGGAGCAATGCGCCTGTTACCCGTATATTTTCCCCACAATCTTTCCTCGTGCTGCGGCAGGCAGGAGCTTGCACAGCAGGCTCAGGAACTTATACTGTGCACCGGCAACATAAACGACCGCCGGCTTCTTTTTCTCCACAATACCGGCGATGTACCGTCCGATGCGTGCCGGGTCCATGCCGTTTTGCTCGTCGTGCTCCATCTGACTGACGCTCCGGGAGATACGTCCACCGTATTCATCATCGCCGAGAATGCTTTTCTGACGTGCCTTTGTAAATCCGGTGCAGATGTCACCAAGCTCTACGACGGTAACATGGATGCCGTAGGGCTTGACTTCGTTTGCCAGAGCGTAAGAGTAAGAAGAAACGGCAGCCTTGCTTGCAGAGTAGAAGGTCTGGAACGGAATGTGCGCTACGGCGGCAACAGAGCTGATGTTCACAATATGCCCCTTCCCTTGATGGCGCAGGAAGGGGAGAACCGCTTTATTTACAGTGACCGTTCCGAAGAAGTTCACATCAAACTGTGCTTTGGCTTGCTCCATGGACGTAAACTCCACCGCACCGGAAATGCCAAAGCCTGCACAGTTGACCACTGCATCGATTTTGGTTTCTTTTTGGATGACCTGCTGCACAGCGGCGTTGACCGCATCTTCATCGGTCACATCGACGGACAGATGGGTGACGCCTTCCATAGGGATATTTCTGCGGCTGAACTCATAGACGATGCAGCCGTTCTCCTTCAGAGCGGATGCCGTGTACCGCCCGATGCCGGAGCTTCCTCCGGTAACAATGACGACCTTGTTGTTTTCTCCCACCATGATTTTCCTCCTGAAAATGTTGATCTGGTTCGAGTATACCGCATCGCAGGGCGGCTGTCTATACGGATAGCCGGACTGTGGAAAAGTACAGGGACCAACCTGCGTAAATTTTCACGCAGATTGGCCTCTCTTTTTTACACAACCAATGCCAATTAGCGCTTGAAAACGAAACGCTGCGCAAGTATACTATACTAGTTATACTGTACAAGCTTGATCACAAATCGGTATGCCAGTTGACCATAAAAGACATACCAGAATTGAAGCGTGCGGCGGGGTCAAAACCCTACGAGGATGAAAATGAAATTCGATAGAAGACTTACAGATGAAATCTACACTTCCGATACGGTAAGGCTGGGAAAAAATGCATTTCAGGCCATGCAGGAGACGATCTATCATAATGGCGGTGTCGGAACCATTACCGGGTACTATGATGCCGAATTGTCGATCCTGTCGGTCAGTGATCTGTTGCTGCATAACCTGAACCACAGCTATGCATCCCTGATGGAACAGACAAAGGGTTCGCTGAAGAATCTTTTCTATAAGAAAGATGCCGCATTCCTCGACAATGCACGCTTTCGTCAGCTCCAAGGCGAAGGGGAAGGCCGGATCCTCACGGCAGATGGGGCTCCCGTCTATGTGCGTCTCTACAAAAAAGATGCAGTCGATACGGATGGAACACCGATCTGGATCATGTCAGTACAGATGAACTGGGCGTATGAGAACCTTGCGCTGGTTAATGAATCCATCCATTCTGCACTATGGTATTTTGAGTGTAATGAAAACGGTGAGATCGTTCATGTGAACTGGAGCCATGCGTTCCGGCAGATCCTTGGATATCATGACATTCTGGATTTTCCGAACAAACTGGATTCGTGGTCGAACCTTCTGCACCCGGAGGACTATGACCGGGTAATGCAGCTGCTTTTGGAAGCGATTGCGGACAAAACCAATGCTACGAAGTATAATGTTGAGTACCGACTGAAAATGCAGGATGGCCAATACCACTGGTTCCGGGCATCGGCAGAGGTGATACGCCGTCTGGATGGTTCGGCCAATCGAATTGCCGGAATCATCAGCAACATTGACGCGGAAAAAAGAAGCCGGATGCAGGCGCAGCGGGCAGCGGCATTTCACCGTGCATTTACCAGCGCAAACCTCTGCGAATACTATGTAAATCTGGAAGAGAACACCTTTGACACTTTCAAAGTGGAGCCCTCTTTGATGACGGCCTTTGAGCAGAACCACACATGGGATGGACTAGTCAGATTCCTTGTGGATAACTATGTGGTTGAAGAGGACAAAAAGTCTGTAACGAATTTCTACAATCGCGCCTATATCACGGAAAAACTAAAGGGGCTTGAGACGGAGCTGCGTCAGGAGTGCCGCATCGTTCTGGATGGAGAGGAACGATGGGTCAGCAACGTGGTCATGCGCGGCGAGATCGAAGATTCCGAATATGCGATGATTTTTCTGCGGGACATCACAGAGTCCAAAGCAGAGACGGCACGGCGGATGCAGATGGCCTCAGATAACGCATCGATGGATCTTTTGATCAAGAGTATGGTGCGTCTGCTGGACCGCTTTGTCGTCTGCGATCTGGAGAATGACCGGTATCGGTTCTATAATCTGCAAGGTGAAATGATATACGCGCCGACGGGAACCTACCATGATTTTGTGGAGCAGGTGGCTGTAAGGTATAAGACGTTGGAGCCATTGGCGGCGGTGGACGCATTGTTCTCACCGGAAAATATCCGAAAGAATCTGCAGGGCGAGAACGACATCTACAAATTTGAATACTGCTCCATAGATGAGAACACCTATAAGATCGCTTCCTTCATTCCGCTGGAGTGGGATGGCACAAAGCTGGTCAAAGCACTATTGGCATCTATGGATGTGTCACAGGAGAAAAAGGCCGAAATCGAATCCCATAAGGCACTGAAGGATGCGTACCGGGCGGCGGAAAACGCAAGCCGCGCCAAGACGGAATTCCTCTCCAATATGTCCCATGATATCCGTACACCAATGAATGCAATCGTTGGCTTGACCGCCATTGCGGGTGCGAATATCGAGAGTCAGGACAGGGTGGTCGAGTGCCTTGGCAAGATCACAAAATCGAGCCGTCATCTGTTGGGACTGATCAATGAAGTGCTGGATATGGCCAGAATCGAGAGCGGGCGAATGAGCCTTGCCGAGGAGGATTTCAGCCTGCCGGAGCTGGTCGATAACCTGCTCACCCTCACAAAACCGGCAATCGACGAGCACAAACATCAGCTCGAAGTCCATGTTGAGCACATCGAGCACGAAGCTGTCTGCGGCGACAGCCTGCGCATCCAGCAGGTCTTTGTGAACCTGATGAGCAACGCCGTCAAGTACACCCCGGATGGCGGAAACATCACCCTTACGATCAAGGAAAAACCGAACGGCTTCTCGGAGCTTGGCTGCTACGAGTTTTCCATCGAGGACAACGGCATCGGCATGACGCCGGAATTCCAGAAGATCATGTTCGAGCCGTTCAGCCGGGCAGACGATCACCGGACGACCAAGGTGCAGGGCACCGGTCTTGGCATGGCCATTGCAAGAAACATCGTCAACCTGATGAATGGTGACATTCAGGTCGAAAGCGCTCCCAACAAGGGAACGAAGATCACGGTCACGGTCTATCTGAAACTTCAGGAGAACGAGAAGGAACAGGAAAAAGAACTGCTCGATCTGCCGGTACTGGTCGTGGACGATGACAAGACCTGCTGCGAAAGCACCGTTGCAACCCTTCAGGAGATCGGCATAGCGGGCGAATGGGTCCTGACCGGCAAGGAAGCCGTGGAACGCTGCGCGACGCGGCACAAGACCGGCCGCGACTATTTTGCGGTGATCCTGGACTGGAAGATGCCGAAAATGGACGGCATCGCAACGGCCAGAAGGATTCGGGAATGCGTCGGGGAGGACGTCACGATCATCATCCTGACTTCCTTTGATTTCAGCGAGATCGAAGAAGAAGCCAGAGCAGTGGGCGTGAATGCGTTTATGGCAAAACCGCTGTTCCGTTCTCGTCTGACGGCAACTCTGCGGCAGTTTACATCCGGGAAGAAGGAGAAAAACGCCCGGAACTATCTGGAAGACTTTGCGAAGGAAAACTATGCGGGCAAGCGGATCCTTCTTGTGGAAGATAACGAGCTGAACCGTGAGATCGCAACCGAGATCATAGGCATGACGGGCGTGACCATCGACAGCGCCGAAAACGGAAAAATTGCAGTCGAAAAGGTGATGGAAGCGCCAGAAAAGTGGTACGATCTCATTTTTATGGACATCCAGATGCCCATCATGAATGGTTACGAAGCCACTGCTGCGATTCGTGCGCTTGCCGGCAGCCGGGGCAAAGTGCCCATCATTGCTATGACGGCAAATGCCTTTGCCGAGGACGTGCAGCTGGCAAAGAACACCGGCATGAACGAGCATATCGCCAAACCGCTTGATTTGAATAAGCTGAACGATGTGCTGAAACAGTGGCTGTGATCTGTGCATTGCCGTAAGGCGCGTGATACTGTTGACCGGGCAATCAAAAAGCATGAAATGAAGAACGCCGAGGAATCCCTTCCCATGTGGAAGGAACCCTCGGCGTTCTTTAGTTTATATAGCAGCGGTCCTGTTTTATAAGCCAATCTTCACACAGCCGCTGGGCTTCGTCCTTTGTGCAGCAGGTGCAGTTGAAAAGTTTGCCACGGATGGAACAGTAAGTGTAGTGTACCTTCGGGACTCCATTGGCATCTCGAAAATCAACGCAGCGTTCCTCACCGGGCAGCAGATAGATCGTATCCACGTTCAGCAGCTCCTTTTCACTATGTTCGTGTGCAAACCGCACAACACGCAACGTCTGCTATTGTACCATGAACCATCAAATTCTTCTATTGACCCTTGCGCCAAAAAGGTACAGGCTTTTTCGTAGGATGTGCCGATTGACATCCTCAAAAGCATCCCGCAGGGAGGCGCAGCCTGCATTGAAAATGCAGATCAAAGGGGTTTGGGGTGTTCCCCAACAAGCGTTTTGCAACGCAAAAAGTGTTTTTGTATAGACGAAAACATTGCTTGCTGGGTCACTTTTCGTCCGGGGCGCTGCCGCTGCCGGAGTTCAGGATCGCCACGAACTGCTGCAGCTGCTTGAGGGAGCTGACACCCAGTTTTTCGTAGATGTTCTTGTTGTGGAAGCGCAGGGTGCTGTCCTTGATGTCCAGCTGCTCCACGATCTCCCGGGTGCGCAACCCGGCGGCGTAGCCGTCAAAGATGCGGCGTTCGGTCTTGGTCAGGGTGGGAATGCCCGCAACAAAGGTCTGGAAGGCATCGGGCACCGACTCGTTGCGGCACACGTCCGCCAGCCGGGACAGCTCAGTCTGCATCTGCTGGCGTTCCAGCTGCAGCTCGTCCATCCGCCGCCGGGATTCCCGCCGGTCCTCCTCGAACTGCCGGAACGCCGGCGAGAGGATGCGCCGGTGGAAGTTCATGCAGCAGAACACCACGAAAAAGGCGATGAACAGGCCGATGAGCAGCATCTGCAGATTGCCGGAAAAGACCAGTCTCCGGTAGTCTGCCATGGGGATGCACACCGCCAGCCGGTAGGATTGGCTCTCGCTCAGGCGGCACAGCTGGGAGATGCCCGCATAGGCGCTGTCGGGGCCGGTCAACTGGGTCAGCCCACCGCCCATGCTGCGCAGCACCAGCGTGTTCCGGGGAGCATGGTAGTAGCCGCCGGTGGTGCCGCTGCTGAGGGCGGCATCGGCGGCAAGGCCGTCCCCCGCCGGGGCCAGCAGGCAGCTCAGCCGGTCAAAGCCGGTGGGCTGGGCAAAGTTCTGCTTGAAGTAGCTCTCGCTGATCTCAAAGCCGCACAGCCCGTATATCGTGCCGTCCCGCCCCCGCAGGGGCAGCAAAAACAACTGCACCTCCTCCGAGGTGCCGGGCAGCTCGAACCGCTCGGTCAGCGTGTAAGACTGGTACAGCGGGGCGCTGCCGGGGGTCATCCAGCGGTCGTAGTCCGGGAACTGGTCGGTCTGGAACTCCATGCGCCATTTGCGGTGGGGCATCACGCTGTGGGTCTTGCCAACCTCCGCACTGCCCCGGTACAGCAGCAGGGGCACGGTGGGGGTGTCGGCACCGCTTTTCTGCACATACAGCCCGGCGCGGGAATGCTCTGCTCCCTCCATGCGGGTGTTGACGGTGGCATCCAGCAGCACAAAAGCGCCGGAACAGCCGGTCTGGCGCAGACGGCGGCACAGCGGCTCGATCATTTCCTCCTCCAGCGCGTTCAGCACCTCGGGGGAGTCGTTCAGCTGGGCAAAGGACATCTGCCGCAGGGCAAGCTCCTTGTCCACCTCTGCGCTCATGTCCTCGGACAGGTTCACGCCCATGACCGCCAGCTGGTCAAAATAGCGCTCCATATCGTTCTGGAACACCGAAAACTGGATCTGCAGACTGCGGCTGATGTCCTTTTTGGTGTTGTGCAGGCTGGCAAACAGGAACAGCGCCGCACCAAAGGTCAACACCAGCAGCACCACCAGCAGCAGGCAGGCCCACAGCAGCCGGCTGCTCATGGGGCTTTGGCGGATCTTTTCACGGTGCCGGTCAACAAAGTGCATCAAAGTCCCTCCTTTCCGGCTGAGCGGCAGGCTCAGGCATTGTCACACAGCAGCTGCCATGTTTCCTCGGCAAGGGCTTCCAGCGTTTCGCCGTCCGCAAGGCGCTGGGGGTAGTCCTTCTGGCGCTGGCGCAGGCTGTCGTACAAGGTTTTGGCCTTGGCGTGGTACCCCACGATGCCCGGTTCGGACAGGGGGGTGTTCTGGATGCGCATTTCGTTGTAGACGTCGTACAGCCGCTGATAGCTCTGCTGCTCAAAGGGATAGTCCGCAATGGCGTCAAAGGCGGCGCTGGACACCGGCATGTAGCCGGTATCGGCGGCAAATTCCAGATTGCGCTGCTGCCCGGTGAGCCAGCGCAGGAACACGGCGGCGGCTTCGGCCTTCTGGTCGGTGGTCTTGAAGGCGCACAGGCCCACACCGGCCTGCGGCATCAGGGGCGTGGCGGTGCCTGCGGCGTGGGGCAGGGGAGCCAGCAGCAGGTCGGTGGGCTCGGTGGTGTTGTCCGGGTAGGTGACGAAATCATTGTAATAAAGGATGGCCGCAGAGCTGCCAAGGCCCGCCAGCGTCTCGCCGGTCATCACCTGCGTGTTGGAGTACAGGTCCGAGATCAGAATATCGCCCTGCACCAGCGCCCGGGCAAACTCCATCCACGAAGCGCGGAAGGTCTCGTTGGTCAGATCGTACCAGCTGCCCTTGTACAGCTCGCCGCTGCCCTGTTCCAGCGCGTTCAGCTCCACCAGACGCAGGGGGTAATCCAGCGCGCAGAAGGGCTTGCCCTGCGACCACTGCCGGTAGGCACCCGCCATTTCAAAAAAGCCGTCCCATGTGGCAAGGGTGGAAAGCTGCGCCCCGGTGTCCGCCGCAAACCGGGCGTACTGGGAGCCGTTCAAAAAGATGAGCTGGGTGGATTTGGACACCGGAAACACCACCTGCTTCCCGTCAATGATGCCGTCCTGCACAAAGCCGGGCACATAGGCCGCCATGTCCTCGGCGGTGAACCAGTCGTTCCAGTCCACAAGGTTCTCAATGCCCAGAGCGCTGGCGTCCGCGGAATGGGCCGAGAACAGGTCCGGCAGGTCCAGCGCGCCGGGCTTGCCGGCCTTGGCGTCCTGCAGCTGGCCGCCGATGGCGGCACTGTTGGTCATGTTGGTCACGTTGAGCAGGATGCCCTTCTCTCTGCCCACCGTGTCGTTGAACTCGGTCAGCAGGCGGTTCATGGGCGAGTCGGCCTGTTCGCCGTACACATGCCAGATGCTGAGCATGGTGGGGTCCTTGGGAGAAAGCAGGGTCTTGCTGCCGCCGCAGCCCGCAAGAGCCAGACCGGGGACAAGCGCCGCAAGCTTTAAAAATGTCCTTCGTTCCATTTTTCATGACTCCTTTCCGCACATTGCAGCCAGAGGGGGAAACCGGCACAGGCAGGGCTGCAGCTGCCTGTTTTTTGGGGGGAACTGCCCCAAAATCCCCCCAATTTTGGGCTTTTTGGGGGGATTTTTTGAGGGGAAAGCCCCAAACCCCAAAAATTTTTTTGGAATTGCCCCCCAAAAACGGCTTTTCTGAGGGGGCAATTTTTTCCCGGGTATGATACAGTACAAACAGAAGAGGTCCCGCGCCAGTGCAGAAAGCCTGTCGCTGTGCACAAAACGCGTCAACAGGCATCTGCGGATTCTATTCATAAGGATAGCATAAGATGGAGCGGACTGCAAGTGCAGAGAATACCAAAACCAGAGCCCCCTAAAAAGCAGGGGGACAAACAGAAAGGAGCACCCCCATGAAAGAGATGAACCGACGCGAATTCCTCACCCTCTCCGGCGCAGCCGTTGTAGCGCTCTCGCTGGCAGGCTGCGGCGGGCCCTCCACGCCGCCCGCACCTCCGGCCTCTGAGAGCAAAGAGATGGCCCTGTTCAGAGCCATCAACGAGGTCTGGTATGAAGTCAACAGAGACGTAGTCCCCAATCCCAAACTTGATATCTGCAAGTCTGTGGCCTACTGTCAGGAGGCTGCCGACCTCGCAAAGTTTACAGCCAGCCCCTTTGAAACCTATGAACCTGAAGTAGACGAAGAGGATTACCGCAAATGGAACTTGCCTGATGATGTATTCCACGAGTACCAACTCCGTGAGTCTGAAATGATACAAGAAATCAGGAACAAATATGGAAACGGAAGCTATCGGGGGACTGTGGGAGTTTCTAACAGCACCCATGACGGTATGCAATTAAAGCAACTGTATCCTCGTACTCAGAGCGAGGTCAGGGAGTTTGTGCGGCGTCTGGCCGGGCATGGACTGGCGAGTCCGCATCCCGAGCAGTGGATGATCGGGCTCTACTGCCCCACCATTAAGGGCAAGACCTATACGGTGGCGGTAATGGTAAACTTTGCACCGATCTGAAGCGGGGCAGGGATGCACGGACTTCCCGCAAGTTGCAAACCGTAATCTATAATATACTGTATTGAAAGGAGCACCCCATGAAAGAACTGAACCGACGCGAATTCCTCACCCTTACCGGCGCATCGGTCGCCCTGCTGGCACTGGCTGCCTGCGGCAGCACTCCTTCCACGCCCGTAGCGCCCGCTGGCAGCAAGGAAGCTGAGCTGGTGGCAGCCATCAACAAGGTCTGGAAGAAAAAGTACGAAGCAAATGAGGTTGCCCATGAGCAGCTGATCCTTAATCAGGATGCGGTGGGCGCTATAAGGGCTCACGGGCGTGTTTTTGAAGAGGCCAACGAGACACCGCATACGCTTAATGACTCTGACAACAAGCTCATTTTTGGGGAACTCAATGGACTTGAGGACAAGATACGGAACAAGTATGGCAAGGACAGTTTGGCAGGTATGGCCGGCATCTCCGAACCGTCTCCCAATAGGGTGGTGGCTCTGGAGGATGCGTATTCTTGCGAGGATGCTGCCGTTCGGGCTTTTGTAGCAAAACTGCTGGACAATTCTAATAGCGCCAAGGCAGAGTTCATCAGCATCTACTGCCCGGTGGTTCAGGGCAAGACCTACATGACCGCTGTTGTGTTCCGAAATAACAAGGCATAAGATAACCAGACTTCCCCCTTTTGCCCCGGGCACACTCCCCCTGTGTCCGGGGCTTTATAGAAAGGAGCACCCCCATGAAACGATACGACCGACGGACGTTCCTCAAGCTCTCCGGCGCATCGGCGGTGATGCTGGCGCTGGCAGGCTGTGACGATAGCTGCTCCTCCGGCTCCACAAGTTCCGGTTCTGCCACAGAAACGCCTCCTTCGCCGCCGATCCCTGTGATCCGGGACGGGCAGAAAATCCTGACCATTTTCAACGCAGAGCTGGCCCGGCGAAAGGTGGAGAACATCAAGTTCGAGTACAGCAAGGGTCTGGAACACGCCATTCAGGCAGATGTGCAGATGTTTGTGGATAACGGCAGCCCGGAGTTCCCGTCGGACGAAGGGCTCAGGCTGCGGATGGAGGGCGACTATGCCGCAAAGATGTGGGATGGTCTGCACGAGGCGGGTTACAGCTCCGGCTCCACAGCCATCTTCCGTATGCTCAATCAGTACCGGGTAGGCGTGGATTTCGACTACGAAGGAAAGCAACGTTACAGTATGGATCGTCTCTACCCCGCCACAGAGGCCCAGTTCCAGCAATTGGTGGATGAACTGATCAAGGACTACGGCGGTGTGCCGGGGCTTCATGAGGACGACCCGGTGGTGAATAAGGTAGGCATCACTGTGGTGGATATCAACGACAAGACCTATTGGGCCGCCTACATCATCGACAAGTGGCAAGGCATAGGAGACGGCTGAACCACACCATAGAAAAGGAGCCCGCCATGAAATACCAACACCTTGTAAGCCTTGCACTGGCTGCGGCGCTGCTGCTGACCGGCTGCGGCGGCACCCAGAGCAGCCCCAGCACCGCTGCCGACCAAAGCTCCGACAGCAGCCGAAGCACCCCCGGCGCGGCGGCGCAGGCCGCCCAAACAGACCGCATCACCGACCAGTATACGCTGGAAAAGAACGTTTCGGGCGTGTGGGGGGAGGAAGCGGTGCAGTGCATTTCCGTCCATGTGCCCAAGCTGGAATGCGACAGCCCGGATGCCGCCTACATCAACGATGAGCTGAACGCCATCTATGCAGCGGATTTCCGGGAGTTCGAGAACAGCGAGGAGGCCGGGCAGCCGGGTGGCGAGTACCCGCAGATCGGTGTAGGCTGGGATGCCTACTGGTACGGCGACTGTGTCAGTCTGGTGGTGCGCAGCCGCTACGGCGGCACCGCCCCGTGGCGTTACCGCGGCTGGTGCTTCGATTTTGCCAGCGGCCAGCAGCTCACCGTGGCTGAAATGCTTCAGCGCATGGGGCTGGACCCGGACGAAGTACAGACGCAGGTGCAGCGACAGGTCGTGCAGGCCTTTGACCGGGAAATGGCGCTGGGCGCGTATTACGAGGGCCTGCGCAGCGGCGGAGAACTTTCGCAAATGCGAATGGACACGCTGGAATACAATGAGCTGGAAAACCTGTGCCTGCTTTTGCCACAGCAGGATCAACTGGTGCTCCGGGGTAAGTACAGCTGCGAAGAAGGCTGGCAGCAGCTGGATATGGAGCTCTCGCTGCCCACCGCCGACACCCCGGTGCTGACCGACACCTACGACGGTGTGCAGGTGCAGCTGGAGGGAACGCAGGGCACCATCACCCTGAGCCCCGCGCCAAAGACCGACCAATGGGGAGACATTGGCATCCGGGTGGAACAGGAGCACAGCTACCCCATCCTTGGCGCTTATAACGAGTATGTGGACGTGTGCATCGGGGAGCAGGAGGACGGATTCTTCCACCCGGTGGTCTATCTGCTGACCAAAGACGGCGTGGTGGAGTATGTGGACGTGTTGCGCTGCCTCATGTTCGGCAACGCCATGATCTGTCAGGACCCCATCTACTTTGCCAACAACGGCACTGCGCTGGAACGCAGCGGCAGCGAGGTGAACCTGCGCCGGGCGGATGGCTCTGTGCTGGAACTGGCTCCCCTGTCGGCAGAGTGGAGCGCGCAGGAGATCCCCTATTCCGTCACCGGCTCCTACAACTACACCTCTGAAACCGGTTGGAACTGGATGGACCTGACCAGCGACGGCAGCGTTCAGCTGGGCGTGCAGGACAACAGCCGCATCTATCGGGGCGATGCCGCGTATCTGGGCGTTGTGCCCGAGGGCGTGGTGCTGGGCATCGCTGCCGATGAGGAGCTCGAATTTGTGGCGGCGTTCAAGAACGACCAGTACAACGAGAACCTGACCCTGACCATGATCGCCGGGCAAAACCCCTTTGCCGAGGGCGAGACCCAGCTGCAGATGACCCGCAGCTACGGCTGAGATCACAGGAGAACGACC
>ENA-OZMX01000288-OZMX01000288.1-human-gut-metagenome-genome-assembly--contig:-NODE-288-length-12290-cov-3.549571_pt1 | contig 12290 bp, 9 predicted proteins | sample MGYA00244192_ERZ653819 | MGnify/ENA primary metagenome ERZ653819 (study PRJEB26926, sample SAMN06164618) | human gut metagenome | biome: ENVO:00009003; feature: ENVO:2100002; material: ENVO:00002003... | reverse complement strand
CCACGCAGCTCCTTCTCGCCGTGGGCCTTGAGCTCGTCCATCTCGCCGTTGAGGAGGTTGATGCCCTTGTCGAGGGTGCGGAGGAAACTGTCCTCCTCCTCCTTGATCACGCGGGCGATGAGCTCGCGCTGGGCTGGCAACTCGGGATAGGCAGCGCCCATCTCCTGGATCAGGACATTGACGAGGCGGAACATAAAGGCCTCTTTCTGACCGAGGAAGGTGTAGGCGTAGCGGACGGCACGGCGCAGGATGCGGCGGATGACGTAGCCAGCCTTGGCGTTGCCCGGCAACTGGCCGTCGGCAATGGAGAAAGCCACGGCGCGCAGATGGTCGGCCACCACACGCATGGCGATATCGACCTTCTCCTGGTCGGTCGCGCCCTCATCCTCGGTGCTGCTGGGCGTGGTGAATCCGTACTTCAGGCCCGAGAGGTTCTCGATCTCCTTGATGATGGGCTGGAAGATGTCGGTATCGTAGTTGGAGTGCTTGCCCTGGAGGATGCGGACGAGGCGCTCGAAGCCCATACCCGTATCAATCACGTTCATGCCGAGCTTCTCCAGCGACCCGTCGCTGCGGCGGTTGTACTGCATGAAAACGAGGTTCCAGATCTCGATGACCTGGGGATTGTCCTTGTTGACCAGTTCGCGGCCGGGCGTCAGCGCCTTCAGCTCGTCGGGGCGATTGTCGATATGGATCTCAGAGCAGGGACCGCAGGGGCCCGTGTCGCCCATCTCCCAGAAGTTGTCGTGCTTGTTGCCGTTGATGATATGGTCCTCGGGCACGTGCTTCCGCCAGAACTTGGCCGCCTCTTCGTCGCGGGCCAGGCCTTCCTTCTCGTCGCCCTCGAAGACCGTGACGTAGAGGTCCTCGGGGTTGAGGTGGAGAATACTAACGAGATACTCCCAGGCCGCGTCGATGGCGCCCTGCTTGAAGTAGTCGCCAAAAGACCAGTTGCCCAGCATCTCAAACATCGTGTGATGGTAGGTGTCGTGGCCGACCACGTCCAGGTCGTTGTGCTTGCCACTCACGCGAAGACACTTCTGCGAGTCGGCGCGGCGGCGCGGCTCCGGATCCTTCGTGCCAAGTATGATGTCCTTCCACTGATTCATGCCCGCGTTGGTAAACATCAGCGTGGGGTCGTCCTTGATGACCATAGGGGCTGAGGGCACTATGGCGTGACCTTTCGACTCGAAATATTTCTTGAACGAGTCGCGGATTTCATTTGCTGTCATCATCGTCTTATGTTTTTAATTCCTAAAATTCATCCTAAACAGTTGCAAAGGTAATGACTTTTGAGTATTTTTGCAAATCCAAAGGAAACCGATTGAATTAAAGAAGGAAAAAACATGGAACAGATCAATGCAGAGCGCCCCAATAAGCTCTACTACTCCATCAAGGAGGTGGCTCAGATGATGAACGTCGCGGAGAGCCTGCTGCGCTATTGGGAAACGGTTTTCCCCAGTCTGAAACCGAAAACCAACCAAAACCGCGTCAGACAATACACGAAGAAGGACATAGAGCAGGTGCGCCTTATCTACAATTTAGTGAAGGTAAGGGGATTCAAGATCGCCGCAGCCAAGAAGATGCTCCAGCAGAACCGCGACGGATCGGAACGCACGCAGCAGGTGCTGGAAAGCCTCATCAACGTGCGCGACGAACTCAAGGACATCAAGAAGCATCTCGAATCGCTCACCTGATGGTTTCCATGCAAATCGCCCGCCTCGCCCGCTCTATGAAGGTGCTCCATGCTACGAAGGTGCTCCATGCTACGAAGGTGCTCCATTCCACGAAGGCGCTCTATTCTACGAAAGCGCTCCGTTATATGAAGGCGCTCCGCCCGCTCCCTCGCCTCGCCCTCGTGGGCTTCCTCCTGCTGCCCGTGGGCCTGATTTTGCTGCCCATGGGAGTCGGGGGCGTTGTCCCACCACAGAGCCAGCCAGGCAAGATGGCAGCGCAGACTGGAGCCACCTTTCGCCCAGGCGACATCGTCGGCGAGGAGGTTGTGGCCCGAAGGGGTGTGAGCAGTTTTTTCTCGGTTTCCAAGATCAGCGACTCGGTGTTTGAAAGGATGCGGGGGCGGTCCTACAAGGAGGGTTGCCGCGTGGCAAGGGAGGACCTACGCTACCTGCTCTGTCTCCACAAAGACGCGCAGGGCAGGAGCATCGTCGGCGAGATGGTAGTCAATCGGGCCATTGCCAACGACGTCCTGGAGATCCTGCGCAAGCTCTACGACGCCCACTACCCCATCGAGCGGATGCGCCTCATCGACGACTACGGCGCAGACGACCAGCGATCGATGGCGGCCAACAACTCCTCGGCGTTCAACTACCGCATCACGACGGGAAGCACCAAACTCTCGGCCCACGCCCGAGGACTGGCCGTGGACATCAACCCGCTCTACAATCCGTGTCGGCGGACGGTAGGCGGCAAGGTAGTGGTGGAGCCGCGCCAAGGGCGGAAATACCTGCAGCGCGAAGCCAAATTCCCCTACAAGATCGTCAAGGGAGACCTCTGCTATCGCCTCTTCACCGCCCGCGGATTTGTGTGGGGCGGCAACTGGCGGACCGTGAAGGACTACCAGCATTTCGAAATCAGGAAATAACTCCATATCCCCGCGAAGCTTGTATTTTCTTGTAAATGTTGTATTGGTCGTTTTCCCTACTCAGCAGGATATTCGGTTCTGCACATCTCCACGCGAAGCTGTTGTATCTTGTTGTTTACCATGCAGAAGGCTTGTTTGACGCGTAGCGTCTTGTCCCCGCGAAGCGTTGTATTTTCTTGTAAATGTTGTATTGGTTGTTTTTCCTCCTCAGCAGGCATTTACCCTTAGGAAGCCCCCTCCAAAAAAAAGAAAAAAATCCGCAGCCTCATAGACAAAGACTGCGGATTTCTCATATTTTCTTGCTTTCTACCCTAAGAGGCAGTGATTTAGAACATTTTGAGGCGGTACATGAGACCGAGCTCAATGCGGTTGGTATTGTAGTCCTGCAGCCCGCACTCCTTGCTATAATCAAACTTGCGACCCGTGTAGGCCAGGAAGACGCGGAAGTCCTCGCCCTTGACGGGGAAATACTCCACGCTGGCCAGGTAGCCATAGCTCTTGCGGAAGTCCTTCATGGCAGCGACATTGTCCACGCTGGCCATCTCGTACATTCCCTTGACCATCAGGTTCCACTGCGGCACAAACTGCCAGTTGAGCTTCGTGACGAACGAATGGTAGTGGACGTCGCTGAAATAGCCTGGGCCTGCATCGGGATGGTCTGCATCCGCCAGCAGCGCTGCTCCCTCGCGGCTTGCAATGCGCAGACGGTCGAGGCCCTCGAAGGCGCCCATGTAATCGAAATACCACTGCACGCGTGGCAGGTTGAGTTTCTGGCCGAGGAAGAGCATCCGGCTATACTTATGCTTGGCCTCGGTCTGAATACCCCAAGACCAGCGCGTCTGGAGCTTGTCGCCGAAGAAATTGCCGTTCCAGCCGAAGATATAGGTCAGCGGATGGTTGGAAGCCTCCAGGATGCGCTTCGTTCCGTCGGCCTCCAAGGAGTAGGCTCCTTCCCCATACTCCTCAGCAAACTTGTTGCTATAAGCATCGGTGATGCTGAGGGTGAGCTCCTGGCTGGCCACGGGACGATAGGAAACGTTCACACCCGCCTTGAAGATGTCGATATTGTTGCCCATATCGCTAAACTGATAGATATACATGGGGTTCTCGTCATACTCGAATCCTCCCCAGTACTGACACACCTTACCCGCATGGACGCCCAGTTTCTCGTTAAACTGGTAGCCCACCCAGAGCACGTCCGTGGCAGCAGCAAAATTGTCCTCCGACTGCGCGTTGTTGCCACTGTTCAGACGATGGCGGAAGCGGTAGGAGATCTTGTCCGTCAGATGGCCCATAAACTCCAGGCGCGCCTGGCGGTTCTTAAAGGCCGAACCCCACTCCGTGCCGTTGTCTGTCTCCTGAAAACTGGCTGCGTAGTTGATGTAAACGTTGAAGGCGTCGTTTTTCTTCTCCAACTTCAAAACGCGCTCAGCCAGGCTGGTGCATCCCTCATGGTCGCCGCCCATACCTGTGTTGTTGCCCTGTGCGCTTGCTCCCAAGGTGAGGGTCAGCGCGGCGGCTGTTACAAAGATTTTCTTCATGTCGATATGATTGTATTGATATTATTCTATTTGTTTTCTCTCTCTTATTTTTTGTTGTCCGTATGGTCGCCCTTTATGGTCGTTCTCTTGCCACATATCGCGCCAATTTTCCGTCCTGCTGACAGAGCCATTTTCCCGTTAGATTCGTTCTGCCGTTCGGTCGTTAGGGCCGTCCTGCTTAGAGCCGTTCTGCTTTAGACTTGTTCATCTTTAGTGCTGTTCTGCTGGCTGGTCCTCCTGCCATTAGAGAGGGCTCAGAGGAAAAGCGTGATGAGATAGCCCACGCCGATAGCCACAAACGTGGTGACGAAGCCTGGCAGTTGAAACGAATGGTTGATGACCCAGCGTCCCACGCGCGTGGTCCCCGTGCGGTCGAAGTTGATGGCAGCTACCTCCGTAGGATAGTTGGGGAGGAAGAAATAGCCATTGACGGCGGGAAACATGGCCACCAGAAGCAGCGGACTGATGCCCAGGGCAAGGCCCAAGGGATAGAGGGTGGTGACGGTGGCAGCCTGGGAGAAGAGCATGACGCTCATCACAAACAGGGCCACGGCAAACGTGAACGGCGCTTCGGCTACCATCCCGGACAAAGACTGGTTGATGGCCTCGGCGTTGCCCGTATAGAAAGTGCTGCCCATCCATGCGATTCCGAAAATGGCAATGACGGCATTGATGCCTGCGGCAAACACACTGCCCTTCGTCACGTCGCCCACCTTGACCTTGCCCACCAGCATGATGAGGATCACGTCGGCCATCATGATCATCTCGATGGTCTCGGACATCGTGACTCCCTCGGGGCGCAACTGCGGTTGGAAACCGAACAACACGACCAAAGCCACACCGAAGAGGAAAACCCAGACGGAGTATTTGGCCTCGGGGCGCGCCATCGTCTCGGCTTGTCGCAAACTCTCCGTATCCTTCTCAGGACAGATCAACCCCTCTCTGACGCGGCGCTGATACTCCGGATCGTCCTCCAACGCCTTACCAACACGGTTTTGGATGAAGGCGGCCACAAGGATGGCCACCAGCGAGGCGGGTACACAGACCATAAGGATCGTACCCAGCTCCACTCCCGCGCCGCCCAAGAGGTCCTGGGAGATGATGGCTGCCGTGGCTGCAGAGACAGGGGAACCCGTAATGCCCAGCGAGGCCGAAATGACAGCCAAACTCAAAGGACGCTCGGGCCGAATCTTATTGGCCTGGGCTATCTCGCTGATGATGGGCAGCAGCGAATAGCAAGTGTGGGCCGTACCCGCCACCAAGCAAAAAAGCCAGGTGCAGAGCGGACCATAATAGGTGATATGGTGAGGATGCTTGCGCAGGAAGATCGCCGCTTGTCCGACGAGATACTCCAGTCCGCCCGCAGCCTGTAGGGCCGCAGCGGCAGTCACTACGGCAAGGATGATCATCATCACATCAATAGGTGCGCTGCCCGGCTTCAGTCCGAAACCATAGACCAGCACAAAGACGCCGAGCATACCGAAAATACCCAATCCGATTCCTCCCATCCGTGCGCCAATAAAAATCATCGCCAGCACGACTGCGAGCTCAAGAAGAAGTACCGTTGTCGCCATGAGATTCGTTTGGTTGTTGATAATTGATTGGTTCATTCCACCCGCTGCACTACCCTCGTCACAGGCTCCTTGTCCAGGGGTGATTCTCAATTCGCTCTCTTATTCGAATGCAAAGATAATGCAAATCGAAGACAATACAAAAAAAATGCAATTCTTTTTTATTGTTGACTCATCCAAAGAAGCTACCTTTGCCGGATAATGTATAATATAAATGTACCCAAGGCGAAGCGTTGTATTTTGTTGTTTCCCTACAAGCGACCCTTGGTTTGCATGGGCCTCGAAGAGGCGATGTCCCCGCGAAGCGTTGTTACTTGTTGTAAAAGTTGTTCAAGTTGTTTTTCCAAATCAGCAAGTCGTATAGGAAACAACACAAACAAGCCTATCACTCCATTTTCCAGATGAAGCACAAAAAAGGCCGTGGCAACTTCTGAGCTTTTTCAGAAAACGCCACGACCCTACTATCAGAACAGTTTATTCTGGCCTAATTACGCTTTAGAAGAAATAGGCCACACCAATCTGCCAAGAGTTGTTCTTGCCCTTGGTAGCATACTTGCTTAAGTCAAGAACATTGCCGACAATGCTATTGGCGCGGATGTCACCCGTGCTGCCACAAGCAATGTTGTAGTTGGCCGTGACCTGCAGGTGGTTGAGCACCATGGCGCCAAGACCCACGTTGACGCTGAAGTTGGAAGTCTTCAACTTCCACTCGGCTGCCTCATTCCAGAGGCTCTGCTCCTTGTCGCCCACGTTGAAGCCAAACTGCGGACCTGCGAAGAGGAAGATGCTGGCCGTAGAGCCCAGTCCAATGCCGTAGCGAAGGTTGATGGGGATAGCAATCTGGCGCTGCTTGAGCGTCTGCTCCGTATCGACAACACCCTGCACTCCATCCACGCTGACCTTGGCCTCGCGCTGGTCATAGAGGGCGGAAGCATCAATACCGAGACCGACTACGGGCAGGGTGAACTTCACGGTCGGACCGACGAAGAAGCCAACACGGTTGGAAGCGTCGAGAACCTCCTTGTCGAGCGACATGTTCGTCACGTTGACACCAGCTTTGACACCAAACTGCACCTGAGCACTCGCCGTGGTGGCACTCATCAGGCCAACGGCAACCAATAAAGTAGTAAAAAACTTTTTCATACGGTTTCTGTTTTAAATTGTTAGAAAAATTATAACCAGCAGGTCCTTTGGCGTTTACACGCCAAAGGACCCACACACTCTCTCATCAATGGCGCTGGCGGCGCACGGAGACGCGTGCTGCACTGCCCGAGCCACTACCGCCCGAAGGTCTGCGACTGCGCTTGACAGAAGGCTCCTTGTCGCCAGAACGGCGCGTGCGGGCACTACGCTTCGGCTTTCTGCCGACCTTCTCCTGTGCGGTCTGTACGCTATCCAGACTATCACGCTTCTCCGGGTTGCCGAAGATATTCTTCTCGAAGTCCTGGAGCTCCTTCTCGATCTTCTTTTGCTCCGCGCTCATGGCCGAATCGGTAGGACAATACTGCGCGAGCGTGCGTCCAAGCATGTTCGTCGTCTTGTAGATCTTGCCCTCATACATATTGCGCGTAAAATAGTCGTCAACACTCATGACCGCCGCATTGTTGAGATTGGAGGTCATCATCGTCTGCTTCGAGAGATAGGGAGCCAGGTCGTCGTACTTCACCCAGAACAAAGGATACTTCGTCTCGCCGTCGCCGAAATCGTCCTCGCGATAGAGTATCGGACAGAGGGCGATGACCTTGCGACGGAACGTGGACGTGCCTTGGTCGTAGTAGGCACTCTCCTTAAGGTAGTAGCCCTTCACCTCGCCCGAGGGAATGTCGCTATTGTCGAGGTAAATGCCCTTGCCGCGCCGCTCGTAGTAGATCTTGTAATTGTCGAGAAATTGGATCGGCTTGATACGGGCCGAGTCGGTGAAGAGCTCGTTGCCGTCCAGCCTATACTCGTAGCAGTAGATGTCGCGGTGGAGCATCAGTTTGAAGATGTAGGTGAAGAGGTTCATCTGGCTGCCAATGGGCTCCGTCGGATAATAGAGACCAGCATTGGCGTCGTCCGTCAACTTCACCTCGCGGTAAAGGTCGCGGCGCCACACGACGTCCTCAGGCATCTCCTGTACGGTGGGGAAGGAGATGAGGGCGCGCGTGGTGAGCGCGTTGGCTCCCGTCTGCGTCTGTTGTTTCTGCTGTTCGACTCTTCGCTTGGCGGGCTGGGCTACGACCGAGACCACCGAGAGAGTCATGCAAAGGATGAAGAATATCCGTTTCATCGTATATTTCCTATTCTAAGTATTGTCTATTCTGTTCGAGATGTAATATCATTCGCTACCTCACAATCACCTGCATGGCATTGCCTCCACCCAGGCTGCGAGTGGTGCCATCAGGACCGTGGACTACCACGTTAGTGATGTAGAAGCGACGGTTGCGGCTCAAGTGGCGGAACTGCTCCTTCTGCTGGGCCGTAAAATGCGATCCGTTGGAGGACAAGGGAACGGCATTGCCCATGTTGTCGAAGAAGACGGTCTGGAAACTCGTCACCTGGAACGGGATGTCGAGCAGTCCGTCATCGATGGCTGCATGAATGCCCGAGGCTGCCATCAGGTTGGCCTTGGAGAAACTGCCTCCCTTGAAGCGGTCAGCGCCCATGGCGATGTAGGGAGCAGGATCGGGCAGTTTGCGCACCCTAAACTTATACTCGCCAACCAGTCGGCCCTTGGCAGAGACGCGGAGCGTGACGGGATTGCCGGGCGTGGTGGGTCGTGCGATGAAGTGGCCGCCACCACGGGCCGTCAGCGTACCACCTGTCATCGTCGCCTGCACGTCGCTCTGCGAGGTGTTGGGGATGGAGATGGTGATGGGGTTGTCGAAGCCCGCATAGAGCACGTTCATCAGGTCGGCAGCAATCGTCGCCATTCCGTCGAAGGGCGGTATCTGCTGCATTCCGTCGGGCGAAATGTAGTTTTCCGGCTTCGGACCGCCAATGACCATGTAGTCCTGCTTGAAGTCGCGGCGCAACACATTGCCCATCAAGTCGCGCACGAGCATGTAGCCCTGGATGGTGTGCTTGCCCGGCGCTCCTGCCTTGACCTGGATCGTGTTGCCCTTGATCTTCTGTCCGTTGACATAGACCTCCGGCGACTGGGTGGAGTCAACAGCAGCCAGCATCATACGGGCCGTGATGGTCTCGCCCGGATAGAGGCGCGTCTGATCGGGGACAACGATGGCTTCGAGCTTGTTGACCCGAATGTCCTTGAGTCCCACGTTGGCCACGAGCGTGTGAAGCACCTCGCCTTCCGCGTAGCGTATGTCGCTCTGCAACTTGGAAAGCAGCGTGACGGCGGCCGCCGTAGGCATATCCTCAAACATATACTCCTCCCAGTTTTTGTTGAGCGCCGCCGAGGGCACGGTCGTGGAGAGGTTGCTGCTGATGATCTGCTTCTGCAATGGGTCGTCGATGAGACGGAGTATCCGCTCACGGTAGCTATTGATAGCGTCGAAGAGCTTGCGTCCCTGTCCCGAGCCCGGGCTCAGCATGACGACGCCTGCTGCTTCGAGGTTGTCTTTGTTCTTGATGTGAAGCGGATCGCCCTCCGGTCCGTCGGCCTCACGGACGATGAGCGTCTTCAGCTCTTGGGCGTAGTTGAAGAGCGAGTCGCTCATAGCCCTCACCGTGGTGGCACGCTGAAACCACACGCGCGCCTTGGCAGGATTCTTGCGCATGATCTGCTCCAGCTCGCGATAGATGGCCTCGTTCTCCTTCGTGGAGTTGCCCGTCGTCCGGTTCAAGCTCTCCTCCACAATGGAGAATCCGTTGAGCACCTCGGTGGAGATGTTCAGCGCGAGCATGGCCATGAGGACGACATACATGAGGTTGATCATCTTCTGGCGGGGCGATATCTTGATTTTCTTGATAGCCATATTTTGCGTTGTGATAATGCAGGGGGCGGAGCCGTAAGCCCTGGCTCTCCCCTACTGTATGCTGTAAACTACTCGGCAGCAGGAGCCGTGGGGGCTGCTGCGCCAGGGGCTGCGGCCCGCATGTTGACCGTCATGGCCTCTATCATACGGGCGTAGATAGCATTGAGGTCGGCAATCTGCTGTGCCATCTTGCGCGTCTGGTCGTTGATCTGGTCGATGGTGCCCACCTGCTGGCTCGCGCCCTTGAGCTGCATCTCGTAGATCTTGGCAATGCCCGTGAGCGTACGGTTGAGGTTCTCCATCTCCTCGCTGTCGCGGGCGAGACGCTGGCTCTGCTCGTTGACCTTGCCCAACATGTCGGTGAGGCTCTTCAGCGCATCGACATATTTCGTCTGTGCCTCGACCATCTCGGGAGCCTGCTGCTGTGCACCCTCCACATCGCCGCGCTGATAGTTGAGCATAGCCATAGCCACCTGCTCTGCGGTGGGCATGGAAGCTGCGACTGGCTGTGCGCCTGCGGCAGCATGGACTGCATCGAAGGCCTCGTCAGCAGCAGTCTGCTGAGCGCCGTGGTGAACAGCGGGACCCGCTGAAGGAGCCGTTGAGCGAGCCGCCGTGCGACGCTGGGCCGAACGGCCATAGACCACGCGGGGTTGAGCCCCACCAGCGACGTTGGCCTCATCGCTATGCTCATAGTCGCCAGACTCGTCAGTATCGTCGCCAGACTCGTCAGCATAGTCACCAGCCTCATCGTCGGCAAAGACCTGCTCGCCCGAGAAGGTGACACGGGTGGGAAGTTCGCGACCATCGTCGGTCTTGTCGAAAGGACGGTCGAAGGCCGAGAGGAAGAAGACGACAACCTCCGTACCCATACCGAAGAACAACCAGAAGTTGGCTCCCGGCAGGTGGGTGAGCTTGAAGAGTGCGCCAAGAATCACGATTGAGGCGCCCCAGCTATATCCGTAGTTGAGAAAGGTCTGTCCAGGGACGCTGTCCATCCACTTCTGCAGTCGGTAGATGACATTATATTTACTGTAGTTCGACATTATCTTTTCTTGCTTCGTTTTTGACTTTTCTTACTCATTCTCGCTGCCTCGCTCGCGCTGCTTGCCAACGATCGCACACAACGGAAGCCGATGTAGGAACGCGGCTGGTTCTGATACTCCCAGGTGCGCCAGGCTGCACGGATGTAGCTCTCAGGATCCTTCCACGAGCCGCCGCGCACGCTCTTCTTTTTCAGTCGGTAGGGATCTTCGAGCGCCGCATTGTATTCGAGCTGCGGATTGAGGTCGTTCATTGCATCGACACCCGCCTCGGTATAGACCGTGCTGGTCCATTCTGCCACGTTGCCAGCCATATCAAAGAGTCCGTTGCTATTGGCCGAATAGATACCCACCTTGCTGGTGATGAGGTTGCCGTCCTTGGTGTAGTTACCACGGTCGGGCTTGAAGTTGGCATAGAAGCAGCCGTTGCCGCTCTTCACGTCTTGGTTGTTCCAAGGGAACTCATTCTGATCCTTGCCACGGGCTGCAAACTCCCACTCTGCTTCGGTCGGCAGACGGTAGCGCTGCACATAGCGTGCCTCGCCGCCCAGTCCCTTGAGCAGATAGTCGGTGCGCCAGGCGCAGAAGGCGTTGGCCTGCTCCCACGACACGCCGACCACGGGGTAGTCGTTGAACGACGGATTGCTGAAGTAGGAACGCAGGTAGGTCTCATTGTCAGAGTTGCGGAAGTCGTTGACCCAGCACGTCGTGTCGGGATAGACGTTGACAATATAGGTGTTGAGGAAATCCCACGGTCCGGAGAGCGGACGGTTGATGGTCTCACTGTGGATCACGCCCTCGTCATCGACATAGGCCGTGTCCTTGCTGATCATCACCACCTCGTTGGGATCGACCGCAATGTCGGTGTTGAGGTTGCGCTCCTGCGGGTTGAGACGATTGCGGCGCAAGGCTGCTGCCGTGTAGTCGTAGATCTCGTAGCGGTAGTTGAGCTGGCGCGCGTCGAGCATCTTCTCTCCCGTGGCAGGATTGGTGACGTAGAGGCTCTCGAAGGCTCTCAGCTCGTCCTCCGTCGGCTTGCGAGGCAAACGCTTGTTCCAGTTGAGATGAGGTGTGACGGGGTCGCCGTTCTTATCCTCGGTGATCATGTAGCTCTCGTCGCCACCGTAGGACGGGTCTGCCAGTCGGGTACGGAGAATGGAGTCGCGCACCCAGTGGACAAACTGTTTATACTGCGAGTTGGTCACCTCTGTCTCGTCCATCCAGAAGCCATCAACACTAATGTCCTTCACGGGCATTGACTTGCCCCACAGGCTGTCCTGTTTCTCAACGCCCATCCGCAGCGAACCGCGCTTCACGAGCGTCATACCATAGGGCGTGGGCTCCTTGAAGCCACGTCCGCTCACGCCGACCACCTCGCCGCCTCTTCCTGACGACGACGCGCTCTTGCCACCGAAGCAGCCCGAGAGCAACATGGTGGCCATCATACTCGCGCAAATAGCCAATATGTACGTTCCTTTTCTCATATCTTACTGGTTTGGAGCACCCGTCCTACCCCGCCTGGGGAAAAAGGGCGGCGCTTCTTTCTATTTTTATTTATCCTTATTTATTTATCTTAATTTATCGATCAACTCTTCTTTTGTCTATCTACACTCACC
>ENA-OZMX01000283-OZMX01000283.1-human-gut-metagenome-genome-assembly--contig:-NODE-283-length-12545-cov-8.556125_pt1 | contig 12545 bp, 14 predicted proteins | sample MGYA00244192_ERZ653819 | MGnify/ENA primary metagenome ERZ653819 (study PRJEB26926, sample SAMN06164618) | human gut metagenome | biome: ENVO:00009003; feature: ENVO:2100002; material: ENVO:00002003... | reverse complement strand
GATTTGAATCTATGCCCAATTAACAACCGTCAGGGAATTGTAATTGATGGTGAAGATTCAAAGGTTATTTGTAAAGACTAATTTGAAAATTCCAGTTTGCCAACTTGCCCTTTGAGAGAAGAAAAATCTTTTCTTGATGGGCTTTTTTATTTTTACTGAGATTCGCAAACTACAAGAAAAAGCCGAAACTTCATATACTTTAATCACAGAGGAAGTGGAGGTTTTGATATGAGTAACAGCTTAGCGGCGGTACATCCAGAATTGATTGTCGAATGGTCGGATAGGAATTTACCGCTGACACCGGACAGCGTGACTTTCGGCTCGAATAAGAAAGTATGGTGGAAGGGAGAGCTTTTTGTATCAATGCCTAGATATGAATGTGCAGCTTGATAAGGAAAAGCATATGGAAAATGCGAAAGCACAGGAACAGACAGAGTCGGAGAGGGCAGAAGCTGAGCGAGTAGAAGCAGAGATTGTAAATTCGCCGATGGTCGCTGAACCACAGGAGTATCAGTATAATGCAGATGCATTTGAGGCTAGAGGTGCGGATGAGGTGAAGCAGGAAGCGTCACATAAGGAAGTATCAAAGGTAAGAGAAGATAAAGCCAGATAGATATGAGGACGTGGGAGAGATTCTACGGAGAGATTCTGCGTCCCAACGTCCGTGTGGGCTTGCTTTTATTCGGATATTCGTATATAATGTATCGTGTTGAGTATTATCCATGCGGAGGTGCGGTATGAACGGGATCAAGGGCTATATCTCCATTCGGGAGGCGTCTTACCGTTGGGGCGTGTCAGAGCGGCGGGTCAACCAATACTGCGCCGAAGGGCGGATCCCCGGCGCGTCCCGGTTCGGGCGTTCATGGGCGATCCCGGAAAATGCGGAGAAACCGTCCGACCCGCGCTTTCAAGGACAGCACCGCGATTCCGGCAGGACAAGCACCTGACGGATACCCCTCTGCATGGGAAGCATCCGCAAAAAGGAGGTGAACGCTATGGCCTGCGACGAGAGCTTGTACCGCCAATATCTGAACGGCGACGACGAAGGGCTCAATGCCCTGATGAAAAAATACGGCGACCCCCTGACCCTGTATATCGACGGCTATCTGCACGACGTTCACGAGGCGGAGGAGCTGATGCTGGACGTTTTCGCCTATCTGTTCACCAAAAAGCCGAAGATACGGGACGGCGGCTTCAAGGCGTATCTCTATAAGGCGGCGCGGCACATGGCGCTGCGCCATAAGAGCAAACGGGAGCCCCTGTTCAGCCTCGATATGCTGACCGGCGAGCCGGACGGACGGCTGCTGGCGGAGGAGGTCATCCGGACGGAGGAGCGAAACCGCGTCCTGCATTTCTGTATGGGCGAAATGAACCCGGACTATCGGGAAGTCTTGTATCTTACCTATTTTGAAGGCATGAGCTACGCGCAGGCGGCGGAGGTCACGGGGAAAACGGTAAAACAGATCACCAATATGGTGTATCGCGGAAAAGAGAGCCTGCGAAGGCTGCTGGAACGGGAGGGAATCACAAATGCGGAGTCATGAGGAGCGCGTCGCGGAGACGAAGCGGCGCATCGCCAAAATGGAACGAGAGAAACGGCTGCGGCGCAATACGGTCACTATGGCTTCCGCCGTGGCGGCGTGCCTTGCGCTGCTTGTATGCGCGTCCCTCGCCATGCCCGGCATTGCCGCGCGGATACAGACCGGCGACTACTCCGGCTTTGAAACGGCGGCCAGCATGTATGGCGGCGGTGCGGCTTTGGGATACATCGTCATCGGGCTGCTGGCGTTTTTACTCGGCGTGTGCGTGACCGTTCTGTGCTTCCGGCTGCGTCAGATGAACCGTGAGGACGGGCAGGACAAGGAAAGCGAGGATGCGCATGGAGCTGATTGAGAACCTGCTGCAACTGCTGGTCACGTTTGTCGGCGTGGTGCTTTCGGGTATCGCCTACCGCAAAAGCCGCAGGCAGGCGTATTTCCTGCTGCTGTGCTTCTACGGCTGCTTTGCCCTCGGTGCGCTCTACTGGACGCTGTACCTGCTGCTGTTCGACACCACGCCGCGGGTCTTTTATGTGTCGGAGTTCGGCTGGGTGGCCAGCGTCATTTTCCTGCGCATTTTGCAAGCAACGCTCACCAGTCAGGACGAGCGCAGCTTCCGCTGCCGCAGGGCATGGCTCGCGCCTGCGTTCGGCGTGCCGCTACTGGCGTTCTACTGCACCTTCGGGGACATCCTCTCCAACCTGATCTGGTGCGGCATGATGATTTGGCTCTCCTTCTGCGCCATTCGAGGGCTTGCCTATGCGAAAACGCAGACGGGCACGGCGCGGAATATGCGGTACTTCCATATCGGCGTGCTGTGCTTTGCGTTCGCGGAGTATCTGCTCTGGACGGTGGGCTGTTTCTGGCCGGATACCTCACCGGCCAGCCCCACCTTCTGGTGCGATATGCTGCTGACGCTTGCGATTCTGGGGCTGCTGCCCGCCACGAGAAAGGCGGTGGACGCATGACCTACATCGAAAACATCTTCCTCTGCATGGTATCTCCCCTGCTGGTGGCCGCTTTGTGCATGGGCAGGCGGCAGCTCCGCTTCTTCCTGTTCTGCATTGCCGGGATGGGGATGTGCCTGCTTTCGGCCTATATCAACACCTTCCTCGCGGCGGTGTGTCAGGCGGACGCCCTTGCCGCCACGGCGGAGATTGCGCCGGTGGTGGAGGAAATGATGAAGCTGCTGCCGCTGGTGTTCTATCTTCTGGTGTTTGAGCCGGAGAGCGAGAGAATTAAGCCCGCCGCCATCACGCTCGCCCTGAGCTTCGCCACCTTCGAAAATGTGTGCTATCTGATCCAAAACGGCGCAGACCGCTTCTCCTTCATCTTCTTCCGGGGCTTCGGCACGGGAGCAATGCACGTCCTCTGCGGTCTGATCGTGGGCGGCGGGCTTGCATACACATGGCGGCGGACGTGGCTGAAGATCGCGGGCACCTGCGGGCTGCTGGGCGCGGCCATCACCCTCCACGCCATCTACAATCTGCTCATCGCCCACGGCGGCGCGGCGCAGTACATCGCCTACGCCCTGCCGGTGCTGCTGGTGGCGGCGGGAAGATGGTCTGTTTTCCGATTATCGCGGAAGTAATAACCGAATATCCACTCCTTGAGAGCTGCTTTTTGGCGGCTCTCAAATTTTTTTGAAAAATTTTGCGTTTTGGGTGAGAGTTTTTTCGATTTTTTGTACCTATATAAGTGAAAGGGTTTTTATCACAATTTCAGACAAACCGGAGAGGAGGTTCAAACGAAATGTACGATACCGCAAAACGGGTCGCACTCGTCAAAAAACGGGTGCGGGAAAACACCCGCCGGAGGCAGCGGCGCGGTATATATGGGCTGAGCGCCGCGTGTATGCTGCTGTTCGCGGTCTTGACGCAGGCGGCGGGCACGGTCATCGGGCCGGGACAACCTGAAGCATGGGGCGTGTTCGGCGCGATGCTGCTGCGGCAGGACGCGGGCGGCTATGTGCTGGTGGCCGTCGTCTCTTTTGCCGCGGCGGCAGCGATTACCGCGCTGTGCTTCCGGCTCAGAAAAAGAGAAAATCAGAAAAAAGACGGGGCGGACAAGCCGAACCGATACGAACAGGAGGAGACAAGCCAATGAAGAAACGAATACTCAGCATCCTGGTGATATGCTGCATGGTATTGGGTCTTTTGCCCACAACCGCCTTTGCCGATAATGACAGTGTAAAAAAAGCCATACAGATTGGCACAAGTGGGATCAGCGGTTATGACAGTACAAACAGCAGCTATGACTATATTCATTTTGGCACATGGAATAACAGCACCGTCAAATGGCGTGTGCTGGATACAAAAACAAATATGGCCAATGCCCAGAGGGGGGACGGATTTTTCCTCCTCTCCGAGGTGCTGCTTGGGACAGGGGAATATGGCGGCGTAGAATTTGATTATACGACCCCATATTTCAACGACTGGAAGGGCAGCCGTGGGCAGGACTGGTGTAATGACTTTTACAGCAGAAGTCTCAGCATTACGGAGCAAAAAGCTGTTTTGGCAACCAGCAAAAGTGATGCTCTATATGGTATGTACTATGACGCTTCTGACAACATCCTGGATGGGGACAAGGTGTTTTTTCTCTCGGCAGAGGAAGCGGAAAATGCAGCCTACGGATTTACCGATGACAATGCGCGTATCGCCAATTATGGCGATAGTGCATACGTATGGTGGCTCCGTTCTCCTAGGAGAATGAACCCTGATTCTGCGGGGACGGTCAATGAAAAGGGCGCTGTGATCGGTGAATGGGTAGGCCAAACCAACGCCGCCCGCCCTGCCTTCAACCTGAAGCCGGACTCTGTCCTCCTCGTTTCTGCAGCCGTTGGCGGCAAAGGTACTGCTGACGGAATGTTCAAAATCCCGGAATACAGCGGGGACGAATGGAAATTGACACTTTTGGACGATACCCGTACTTTTAGGGTAACGGAAACTACCGCAGCAGGAAAACCCGGCGGCACGGTTACGCTGAATTTTTCCGGGCCGAGAACGGGGTTAAATGAATATATTTCTGCGATTATCGAGGGTGAAAGCGGTGCGACCTATTATGGAAGGATTATGAAGCCCACTGCCACAGACAGGCAGCTCAGCTTTACACTGCCGCATGACCTTGCCAGTGGAAATTATAAACTCCATGTGTTTTCCGAGCAGTGTAACGGTGATTACCAGACTGACTACGCCAGCCGATTTCAGACGGTAGCGTTGACGGTGGAGGAGGCAGCCACCGAGCAGTTTGCCCTCACTCCTGGCGGCACTTATTACTTTGACCTCTCCGGTGAGAACATTCCAGGCACAATAAACGATGATTTACCGGACAAATCAATGCACTATGTTCCCTTTACCTATGCAGGGGCAGTGAACGCCTACAAGCTCACATCTGCGATGGCAACCACCGAGGAGTATGCACAGCAGTATAAATACGACCACAGCCTGTTTATAGCGGACCATGCCGTAACGCATACGGTAAGCTGGGATGACTTAAATACGAAAAGTCTGATTTTCGGCAAGGACTATGTCGCCGGCGGCGTGGACTATACCCTGCGCGCACCGTCTGTGGGAAGTGACTATACAGGCTCGGATGAGTCCCAACGCGGCGTGCCCCAAAGCAACGAATGGGACACGATGCTGAACAAGAACAGCGGATATATCCAAAACTGGAATGGAATGTATTCGTGGGGACAGGATACTGTTTCTGTCGACGCGTCGGACCGTGCGCTTCGCGGGTACATTTCGGCCCGCTTCTGGAACTTCAGCTATGCTTCGTACTCCTATCCGATCGTCGGTTTCCGCCCCGTCCTTGAAGTCCCGAAACCTGACACACTGGGCTCTGACGGACTGAAGGTCGTTACCCTTGATCTTGGCGGCGGCAAATTGGGGAATAGCTCCGAGGATATTCAAATCATTGTGAAAACCGGCAGCGAGTTTACCGCGCCTGCGTCCGGCGGTTTGACCCGCCCGGACGGAAATACAGGCAGCTACTTTATGTGGCTCGGAAGCAACGGTAAGCTCTACGCCCCCGGCGACAACGTTCCGGCGGACGTTACCAAGCTCACGGCGCAGTTTGCTTTATCAGAACAGTTTTCCCTCAAGCCCGGCGGCACCTATTACTTTGACCTATCGGCAATGGGTATTCCCGGCACGGTGAACACCGGGAACGAAGACGGCGCAGTTTCTTTGCCGGATACGTCGCTGCACTATGTTCCCTTTACCTATGCGGGAACAATAGAAGCCTACAAGCTCACGTCTGCGATGGTGACCACCGAGGAGTATGCACAGCAGAACAAATACGCCCACAGCCTGTTTGTGGCGGACTATGCCGTAACGCATACGATTAGCTGGGGTGGCCTGAATGACGAAGGTCTGATTTTCGGCAAAAATTATGCCAGCGGCGGCGTGGACTATACCCTGCGCGCACCGTCTGTGGGAAGTAACTATACAGGTTCGGGCAATTCCGAACGCGGCGTGCCCCAAAGCAACGAATGGGACACGATGCTGAATAAGGACAGCGGATATATCCAAAACTGGAATGAAATGTATTCGTGGGGACAGGATACTGTTTCTGTCGACGCGTCGCTCCGTGCGATTCGCGGGTACACTTCGGCCCGCTACTGGAGCTCCACCACTGCTACGAACTCCTATCCGGACGTCGGTTTCCGCCCCGTCCTTGAAGTCCTGAACCCTGACACACTGGGCCCTGGCGGGCTGAAGGTCGTTACCCTTGACCTTGGCGGCGGCAAATTGGGCGGCAGCTCCGAGGATATTCAAATCATTGTGAAAAACGGCAGCGCATTTACCGCTCCCGCATCCGGCGGTCTGAACCGCCCGGACGAAAATACGGGCAGTTACTTTATGTGGCTTGGCAGCGACGGTAAGCTCTACGCGCCCGGTGCCAACGTTCCGGCGGAAGTTACCAAGCTCACGGCGCAGTTTACTTTATCAGAGCAGTTTTCCCTCAAGCCCGGCGACACCTATTACTTTGACCTATCGGCAATGGGTATTCCCGGCACGGTGAACGATGCTCTGCCGGATAATACCCTGCACTATGTTCCCTTTACCTACGCCGGGACAGTGGACGCATACAAGCTTACAACAGCGATGGCAACCACAGAGGAGTATGCACAGCAGAACAAATATGCACACAGCCTGTTTGTGGCGGATTATGTCGTGACACATACAGTAGGATGGGATAACCTGGATGACGCAAGTCTGATTTTTGGCAAAAATTACGCCACCGGCGGCATAAGCTATACGCTGCGTGCGCCGTCCACGGGAAGTGATGGTACAGGCTCGGGCAATTCCCGACGCGGCACGCCCCAAAGCAACGAATGGGACAGGATACTGGACAAGGACGATGGATATATCAAAAACTGTGGTGAGGTACATTCGTGGGGGCAGGATACTGATAGTTCTTTGTTGGTGAACCGTGCGCGTCGCGGGTACAATTCCGCCCGCAACTGGAGCGACTGGAATGCTACGTGGTCCCGCTCGGGCATCGGTTTCCGTCCTGTCCTTGAGGTCCTGAACCCGAAAACCCTGGGCGCTGACGGGCTGAAAGCCATTACCCTCGACCTTGGCGGCGGCAAGCTGGGTAACAGCTCTGAGGATATTCAAATTATTGTAAAAAATGGCAGCGAATTTACCGCACCTGCCTCCGATGGCCTGACCCGCCCGGATGGAAATACCGGCAGCTACTTTAAGTGGCGTGGCAGCGACGGCAAGCTCTACGCACCGGGCGATAATGTTTCGGCGGATGTGGATAAGCTGATGGCACTGTTTGATGATTCGGGCAGTCATACCGTGACCATCACCACGGATGCCCTGCCGGACGGCAAGGTGGGTGAGGCGTACAGCCAGACCCTGGCAGCCGACGGCACTGCGCCCATCACATGGAGCGTTGAAAACGGCGACTGGCCTACCGGTCTGAGCCTGAACAAGGACACCGGCGAGATCAGCGGCACGCCTACCGCAGCGGGAACCTCCACCTTCACCGTCAAGGCTACCAACAGCGCGGGCAGCGATACGAAGGAGCTGTCTATTACGATAACCAAAGCCGCGCCTGCCGAGTATATCGTCAGATTCAATGCCAACGGTGGCGGCGGCACAATGGCAGATGTCACCGGCGTTTCCGGCAGCTACACCCTGCCCTCCTGCGGTTTTACTGAACCGGAAGGCAAGCAATTCAAGGGCTGGTCAACCAGTGCCGACGGTTCGGTTATTTCCGGCACGACCTATGAAGTAAGCTCGGATACTACCTTCTATGCAATCTGGGAGAGTAAAGAGTATTCCATCATCGTAACGGACGGCAAAGCGACAATCGGTGCAGGAAGCGAAATCAGTAAAGCGGCGCAAGGCACAACCATTACTCTGACCGCAAATGCGGCTCCTGACGGTAAGGTGTTTGATAAGTGGGTAGTAGAAAGCGGCAACACTACTCTTGAAGATGCGAACAGTGAAACCACTACTTTCATAATGCCTGACAGTGAAGTCAGCGTGAAAGCGACCTACACAATTCCCCATACCCATACCTACGATCAGGAAATTCAGAAGCCGGAAACCCTCAAGTCGGCTGCCGACTGCACCAACGATGCAGTATATTTCAAGAGCTGCTCCTGCGGAGAGATCAGCACAACAGAAACCTTTACAGCAGCAGGTACACAGCTCGGGCACGCATGGGCAAGCGATTGGAGCAAGGACACAGACAATCATTGGAAAGAATGCTCTCGTTGCCACGAAAAGAAGGACGAGGCGGCTCACGATTACGGTAGCGATAACATCTGCGACACCTGCGGATATGACAAGACCGTACCGCATACGCACAATCTGACCCTCGTTCCCGCAAAGGCTCCTACTTGCACGGAGAAAGGCAACACGGCATATTACACCTGCGACGGCTGTGACAAGTGGTTTGAGGATGCAACCGGTGCATCCGAAATTACCGACAAGACAAGCGTAATCCTTGCGGCAACAGGTCATAGCGCTTCCGACTGGAAGTCCGATAATACCGATCACTGGAAAGAGTGCACCGTTGTCGGCTGCGGCGTGATCATCGAGGGCAGCAAGGCGGCGCATACCGCCGGTGAATGGATTATCGACACTCCGGCAACAGCTACCACAAGCGGCTCAAAGCATAAGGAATGCACCGTCTGCGGTTATACGATGGCAACCGAAACTATCCCGGCAACCGGCGGCGGTGAGCATACTCACAGCTACGGCAGCGAGTGGAAGAACGATGCTACGAACCACTGGCATGAGTGCTCTTGCGGAGATAAGGCCGATAAGGCGGCACACGACTTCAAGTGGGTTGTTGACAAGGAAGCGACCGCAACGCAAAAGGGCTCCAAGCATGAGGAGTGCAGGGTTTGCGGCTACAAGAAGGCGGCAGTTGAGATTCCGGCTACCGGAACACCGACTGAGCCGGGCAAGCCGACCGATTCGGATTCTCCGCAGACCGGTGACAACAGCAATATGATCCTCTGGATCGCACTGCTGTTTGTCAGCGGCGGCGTAGTGATCGGCATCATCGTTTACAGCAAAAAGAAGAAAGAAAACGCTGAATAAATCAGCTGCGAACCTTTGAGCAAAGGGCGGTGACGGACATTGCCGTCATCGCCCTTTCGCTTGGACTGGAGAAGAAATCTTCCATTGATTTATAGCCTGTCCACTTCATAAAGTGACGTATGTTGTTGATATAGGTATCTGCAGTTCGGGAGGACCTGTTACGAATCAGGCATTCCTCTCTGAGCTTGTTAAAATATTTTTCGTACATAATAAACCTCCATGATACTAGTAACGTTAATGAGTCACTGCCATCATGGAGGTTCACGTATTAAAGATACCCTCTTGAGAAAAAGAGATTCTGGTGTTATTCTATTCATGGCAGTGTTAATGATGAACCTGTTCGATTGTTATTTTGTGGTGATTTAACAATACTACTTTTAGGGCTCATTATCTACTGCCTTTTTAAGTTAAAGAGAAAACTGTGCCACAGCCTTCGCAGGCCATCGCACAGCGATTTAGTTCAATTCAAGTTTGTCGAACTGACAAACCATAACAATTTAATATAAACGACAGCGTTAGAGCATTTATGTGATTGAAACATAGATGCTCTTTTTTTGTGCCCTTTGGGCAATGTATATGAATGTAACTTTAGGACATTTTGTCCAGAAGTTCAGATAAAGGAAATTAAGGAGGAACAAGAGATGTGCATTAAAATGTGTATCCTATGGGTGAGAGCACCCACAGACAGAAGCCATAGGAAAACATATAACAGGAGGACAGAACAATGGTCGATGAGTTGACGCAGGAGTCATTCCAAACGGGAAAGGCGATTGTGACTGTCAGCGTGGATCTGATAACAGCCATTGCGGAAGCCTGTAAACGTTCAGAAGAGAAAAATCCCGGTATGAGTGCGGAGCAGAAGGAAACTCTGCTCGGCAAGGTAGTCGATAAGGTGGTTTCCAACTATAAGGAGACACATGGCTCGTTAAAGGATTTTAACCAAGAGGGTAAAGATGTTACTTCCATAGATGTGAATGATGAGAGAACCGCAGAGATATTAAAGAAAGCGTGTAAAAAAAGTCATATTCCGGTGGATATGAGAGAAGTCACACGGGCAGATGGTTCGGTAACACATACAGCATGTGAACCTTATTTTATGACGATGCTATTTGTAGTATTCATGGCAAGAAGCAGAAAAGCGGAGTTTCAGATACCATTTGAACGACCAAAGATGAAAATGCTCCTGCAGAGTATCGGTATCTCAGTATGCTTCTGATGATGTAGCTGACCGGATAGGATTGATAGAATGATTTGCATGATGTTGTGGTATTAATTGCGGGTATGAGTGAAAAATGGTATAATCAATGTGTATTTTTCGATTATAAGTGGTTAGGATTATATAGTATATGACACAAAAGAGGGGAAACAAGGGATGGCTTTTGAAGAAGAACTTAAAACACTAATAGAAAGAACAAAAAAGAATGGCACAGATACCAGTATGTTCTTGAAAAAATTAACATGGGAATGACAATAAAGGGAATGTACAGACAAGATGTATATGAACTTCCTACAGATAGCATAAGAGAGTTGATTGCAAACGCAGTGGCTCATCGTAGTTATCTTGAGCCGGGAAATATACAAGTGGCATTGTATGATGACAGACTAGAGATTACTTCGCCGGGTATGCTACTGAATAATGTTACGATCGAAAAAATGATAGAAGGTTACTCAAGACCGAGAAATCCCGCAATCGCAAGAGCTTTTGCGTACATGAAAATTATTGAAAAATGGGGAACTGGAATACCGAGGTTATTTGCAGCCTGTGAGGAATATGGATTACCGAAGCCGGAGTTGATTGATTTTGATGGCGATTTCAGAGTAAATATGTATCGAAAAAGGGATGCTAATACAGAAACTAACACAGAAACTAACATAGAAACTAACACAGAAAATGTAGGGAGAATAATTAGGCTCATGGGTGAACAGCCTTCCATTACAGTAAAGATGATTGCACAGCAGCTTGGGCTTTCTGTTGGAGGAGTTCGTTATCATATCAATAAATTAAAGAAAGATGGTGTTGTGGAGCATATCGGTTCTTCTAAGAAAGGTACATGGGTAATCCATGATTAAAATTGTTGTATTGTGAGTGGAATAGTATACTAAAAGCAAAAGGTGAACAATTAAAGCGATTATGCCGATATACAATGTGAGTCAGTAAATGGATTTACAATATAATGTGCACAAGGAGGTTACATTATGTCAAAAATTACAGATTATGCTTTTTTGTTTCAAAATTCATCCGGAAAGTCGGCATTTAATCCAATAGGGAGTTTCCAATTATCCCAGCTCAATAGCAGTGCAGTACAATCACAGTTAAAAGCAGCAGGGATTAACACAAACAGCAAACAATATAAAACCGTTATAAGTAAAATGATGCAAAATGCAAACGGAATGATGTATACCAATCCGGCAGCCATAAAGAATTTGATGAAGAACTATGACAAAGATGGGGACTATATTTCTCCGGCAACTGGTCTTGCCGGTATGGACGCAACGGATATTCCTATTTCGCAGAGACACGTGATTATTGATATTCCTGAAAAAAACAGACAGGAAATGTTTGATAATGCAAAACGGGAGTTCCTTGAAGAAAATGGAATTGCAAACGGAGATACTACAAAACGTTCAGATGTGTTTTACCATTATCAAAAGTCTGCAAAGAAGCGGGACAGATTAAAGGGGACGTGGACTTTAGAACAATATGAACGACAGTATAATCAAGCTTTTTATGATGCGGCAAAGGCTGCCGATCCAACATGGAAACCTGGAAAAGTGATAAAAGCAGGTGCGTTGGATGGGATTACAAGAGAGCAAATTGATAAATCATTGACTGTAACGATGGGACAATATGGAGAAATATTCAAGAGAGGTTTTGATCTGAAATTATAATGATCTGAATATATTAGTAGACAGAACGGCATTTTGTGTAACAAATGCCGTTCGGATGCCTTTTCTATAACTTTACTGCAAAGCATGAGGATTAAATATCTTCATGCTTTTTCCCTAGATAGGTGTCAATTTCCTTCTGGTGGCGCTGCAGCTCCTTTAGATCACGCTCGTTTTGTTGCTGCTGCTCCTCAAGGTTACACATATCCTGCTCAGCCTGCTCGAGTCGATTTTGCAGTATTTTGATATTGGAACTGGTGATTGCAGTGAGGTCTATGTTGTGGCTTTCCAGTGCGAATTTCGCATCATGGTAGGCGTTTAGCTGGAGACATAGCTTCGTATGTAGCTTTCCGCTTTTCTTTTCGTTCTTTCGCTCTTTCCTTTTGCGTTTTCAGATAGGCCTGTCGTCTCGAAATTCTCTTTTTTATGTTGTCGTCGGTATAGAAGAAACCGAGAGAGTATAAATTTAGCAAACTTCATCAAATCTTTATTTTTCCCTGATAGATTATATTTCAGTAAGAAATAAAATATAGAAGGAAGGATAGAAAAG
>ENA-OZMX01000281-OZMX01000281.1-human-gut-metagenome-genome-assembly--contig:-NODE-281-length-12601-cov-4.308943_pt1 | contig 12601 bp, 13 predicted proteins | sample MGYA00244192_ERZ653819 | MGnify/ENA primary metagenome ERZ653819 (study PRJEB26926, sample SAMN06164618) | human gut metagenome | biome: ENVO:00009003; feature: ENVO:2100002; material: ENVO:00002003... | reverse complement strand
CAGATGTGTATAAGAGACAGGGTATATACCGAGTTTATCTCTTCGGACGGGTTGATCCGCGATGCGGGCAAGTCGCTTGCCAAATTGCGCATCGCCGAATCCGAACGGCCCGTGGGTATCCAGCTTTACGGTCATCTGGTGGAACCGATGGTCGAGGCGGCTCGGATCGCCGAGGCGGCCGATCCCGATATCATCGATATCAACTTCGGTTGTCCGGTGAAGAAGATCGCCGGTCGGGGCGCCGGATCGGGTATGATGCGCGATGTCCCCCTGATGGTCGAGATGACCCGCCGCATCGTCGAAGCCGTGAAGAAACCCGTGACGGTCAAAACCCGTCTGGGATGGGATGAAGAGTCGAAGAACATCGAAGAGATCGCTCTGCGCCTGCAGGACGTGGGTATCGCCGCACTGACGATCCACGGCCGCACGCGGGCCCAAATGTATCGCGGCGAAGCGGATTGGACGCTCATCGGCAAGGTGAAGAACAATCCGGCGATCCGGATTCCGATCATCGGTAACGGAGATATCGACTCCGGTCCCAAGGCCCGCGAAATGTTCGACCGCTACGGAGTGGACGGGGTGATGATCGGGCGGGCGACCTACGGGCGGCCCTGGATCTTCCGCGAAGTGAAACACTTTCTTGAAACCGGCGAGGTGATGCCGCAGCCGTCGGTGGCGGAGCGGGTCGAAATCGCTAAAGAACATCTGGCCAAATCCTTGGAGATCAAAGGTGACCGGGTTGGAATCCTGGAGATGCGCCGCCACCTGTCGAACTATTTCAAGGGGCTTCCCAATTTCAAGGAAACCCGCCTGAAGCTGGTGACTCTGTTCGATCCGAACGAACTGTATGCCACGCTCGATTCGATCGCCGATCGTTGGGGCGATTTCGACGTGAGCGGGGTCATCCCTGCTCCGCTTTCGCATGATGTGTAGCTTAGTTCCGCACGAGAATCGCTTGCCTGTCGATTCCTAAGCGTATATTTTCAACAAGGGCGACCAAATCTTTCTGCCCGCCCGAAAAGTCCCGGCAGCGTACCGGTGCCGAATTTCGTGGAGCCGGAAAATTGTCGCTTCGTGCGTAAGGATCTCCTTTTATTCGTTATTCGATTCCCCGTCATTTGTTTATTCGATAACTCTGTAAAAACGAAGCGCCGCGAGAGAAGTCGCGGCACTTTTTATTATCAACGTCCGGGGTTATTTCAGGCTGCGTTGGATATAGTCGGTGTAATCCTTGACTACGGGCGTGTAATCTTCCTCTTCGAACAGCGGGGAGGAGATCAGGAAGTCGGCCGTTGAGCGGTTTACAGCCGTGGGTACGTTGTAAAGCGTTGCCAGGCGCAACAGCGCTTTCACATCCACGTCGTGCGGTTGCGCCGACATGGGGTCCCAGAAGAAAATCAGGGCACTGATCCGTTCGTCCGCGATCAGGGCGCCCAGTTGCTGGTCGCCGCCCAGAGGACCCGATTTCAGCCGCGTGATGTCGAGTGCCGGTTGCTCGTAGTGGTGGGATGCCGAGTGATTGAGCAGGGTTTCTTCGACGATCTTGCCTGTCGTACCCGTACAGACGATCCGGTGTTTGCTCAATTTTTCACAGTTCCAGTCCACCCATTCCGCCAGGTCGTGTTTCATGTTGTCGTGCGCGACGAGCGCCATCATTTTCTGTCTGTTCATTTCTTTCATCCGTTTTTTTGAAAGCCGCGTTTCGGCTTTCGGTTGTTTTATACTCGATTTACGGCCCCAAGATGCGAATAAGCCGAGTACAAAAGCAAATTTATTTGCATTTTGCCGAGGCGAAGTATTTAAGACGAAGTCAAAGATACGAAAAGGAGGGAGCAATCGTGCGGGTTTGTACGCAAGAATTGCCGAACCGCTTCCTATTTTCTGCAAAGATAATATGCAGCGGCATCTTCCGACCACTCCCGGCGCAGGTTTCATCGAATTGTAATGTCGGGAAAGTTCGGTATTCCGCCCGGAAACCGTTACCCGTTGTTGCTTGCCTTGAGCCCTCGGATCACCGCCGAAGTGAATCCGGCGTGTTCCATTTCGTTCAGCCCTTTGATCGTGATTCCTCCGGCTGTGGTTACCCTATCCACCTCCTGTTCGGGGTGCGAGCCGTTGGATTCGAGCAAGGCGATCGCCCCGCGCAGGGTTTGCAGAACGCCTTCTTGAGCCTTTTGCGGGTAAAGGCCCAGCTCTACCCCGCCCTCCATCGCTGCCCGGATATAACGGAAGGCGAAGGCGATACCGCAGGAGCAGAGCGTCGTGGCCGGACCGAGTAGCCGCTCTTCCACCAATTCCGCTTTGCCCAATGCACCGAAAATATTCAAAACCAGTCTGTTCTGATCTTCGGTCGCATTCAGCCCCGTGATGAACGTCATGCTTTGCTTTACTTCGATGGCCGTATTGGGAATTGCGCAATAAAGGGCTCTGTCTTTTCCGGCCCATGTTTGCAGCTGTTCCAGGGAAATGCCCGCCGCTACCGAAATGACGATCTGTCTATCGGGCCGCTTCCCTGTCAGATGCTCTTTTATCAGTGCCTCCACCATCCAGGGTTTCACGGCGATTACCACGATGTCGGCCGTAGCCAGAGAGCTGTAGTCGCCCGTAACGGCCTGCAATTCCGGATTGAACCCCTGTATTTCGGCGGTTTTGCTCGCGCGGCGGTTGATGACCGTAATGTCCTGTGGTCGGAACAGGTCGCAGGTGGATAGTCCGCGAGCGATTGCTCCGCCCATATTGCCTCCTCCGACAATCGATATTTTCATGGGTCGCATGGTTTTTTATTTATAAAAATGCTCCGTCCGTCAGGTGCGGAATCGGAGCTGTATTGTCTATTCGGGCAAAGGTTTGGCAGCGGTGCATACCTGTCGAAAGGGAGCACCGGCGAATCTTTATGCTTCCTGCTCTGCGGGCAGTTTGAATTCGGTGAACCCGGCACCCACGAGGGTATTGAACCAGGAGAAAACCTTCTTCATGTCCGATACGTGGACCCGGTCGCGGTCGTATTCGGGCAATACTTCTGCGAAATATGCTTTGAGTTTTTCCGGAGCCTCCTTGTGGCTGATGGCTGGCTGTCCCTGCGTATGTTCGTAAATTTTGGTGAAAACCTCTGCGAGCGGGATGTCCTCGCCCTCGGTGAAGATGGATATTTCGGTCAGTGCGCTCACTTTGGAGTTGCTTGCGGCATTCATGCGTTTGCCGTCCGACAACGACTCGACGATGACGCCGCGCGACGATTGTGCGACGTATTTGTACAAACCGGGTTGGCCGGAAATGGCCAGAATCTCTTTCAATTCCATAATTTTTTCTGTTCGATAATATGTTTGAGTTTGGTTCTTCACTGTCCGTGCGGGCCGTGCGGGGTGAATCCGCTCCGGCTCGTACCGTTCGAAAATGCGGTTTCAGATGGCATATACGCTGTATTGCTGGGCTTCGGTTACGGAAGAAAGGCCGTTCTCGTTGGTCACGACGATCAGCCAATATACCGTACTGCCGGCTTTCTGTGCAGGAATGATTGCTTCGTAAAAGACCGTGTCGGAAGTCGCCTTGAAATAGTAGGCATTGGTCGATTTCTGCTCCGTGTGCTCTACTCCGTTCTTATCGGTCCATTTGACGTCGTATTTCACCTGAGCGTAGAATGCACCGTACTGGTTCGATATATTGGCCTGCACATAAACTTTCTGAACCGAAGATACCCGGCCTCCGTCTTCGATGGTGGCTCCTTCGTCCGTGATGACCGGGAACGTCGTTTGTTCGGGTCCTACTTCTTTCAGTTCGCACGAAGGAATCGCGCAGGCGATGAAAATCAGAAATAAAAACCACTTTTTCATAATGGATGCGGATTGGCTGTGTGTGGTTACTCTTTGGTCAGGTGAACGTCCATCTGCGGGAACGGGAAGTTGATTCCCTTTTCAGGTAATGTTTTGTAATACAGCTCGTTCATTGCGAAGAAAACGTCCCAGTAATCTTCGTTTTTCGTCCAGGCCCGAACGGTCAGATTGACCGAATTATCGGCCAGGGCAGCGATATATACCGCAGGCGCCGGATCCTGAAGCACCCGTGCGTCTTTGGACAGCAGTTCCAGGATAGCCTCCCGTGCCGTTGCGAAATCGTCGCCGTAAGAGATGCCGATCACCCACTCCACGCGACGTGTTTCGGAGGTGGAATAGTTGTTGATGATCGCGGTAGCGATCGAGCTGTTCGGGATATAGATGGTCTGCTTGTCGGCTGTGGTGATCTTGGTCGAGAAGAGCATGATCTCCTGCACGGTACCCGACTGTCCCTGGGCCGAGATGTAATCGCCTATGCGGTAGGGCTTGAGCAGCAGGATCATCACGCCACCGGCGAAATTCTGCAATGTGCCGCTCAGGGCCATACCGATAGCCAGACCGGCCGAAGCGAGCAGCGCGACGATCGAAGTGGTGTTGATACCCATGACTTGAATGATCAGGAGAATCAGCACGATGTAGGAGATGGTCTTGATCAGGTTGCGCAGGAAGATTTGCAGCGAACGATCCACCTTGCGCTTTTCGAAAGCCGTCGAAAGCAGTTTTATGAGGCGGCCGATAAGCCAACGCCCCGCCATGTAGATCGCCAGGGCGAGTACGATTTTCAGGCCGACCCAGATACTTTCCGACACCAGATTCGTCAGGACTTTTTCCAAATCCATATTAGCGATTTTTTCGACCGTTTCCGCGAATTTGGCTTTTTGTATGCTGTCCGGAACGATGAGGTTTTCGGGTTGCTGTGCGGTGATAAAAGAAAATCCCATGAAAGACTTAAATTTTATAGGTTGAGTCGCAAATTTAATCAAAAAAACCGGAAATAATAGTAACTTTGCTCTATAATGTATTTAACGGATTTTGCTATGGAAAGTAAGATAGAGATAATCCAAATCAATATTTCGGGCGAAGACAAGCCCGGCATGACCTCTTCGCTGACCGATATTCTGGCCCGGTACGACGCGTTCATCCTCGACATCGGCCAGGCGAATATCCACCAGTCGCTGACTTTGGGCATCCTGTTCATGACCACTTCCGACAAATCGGGCGCCATCCTCAAGGAGTTGCTTTTCAAGGCTTCGGAACTGGGCGTGATGATCCGCTTCACCCCCATCACCGAGGAACATTACCAGGCCTGGGTCGGTCGTCAGGGCAAGAACCGCTATATTATCACCCTTTTGGGCCGTCAGGTTACGGCACGCCATATCGCAGGGGTCACCAAAGCGGTCGCCGAACAGGGACTCAACATCGACGCGATCAAGCGCCTTACGGGGCGTATGCCGCTCGAGGAGGAGAACCGCGCCACCCGCGCCTGCATCGAGCTTTCGGTGCGCGGTACGCTCGGCGATAAGGCCGTGTTGCAGAAACGCTTCATGGAGCTGTCCAACGAGGGGGTCGATATTTCGTTCCAGAAGGACGACATCTTCCGTCGCAGCCGGCGCCTGATCTGTTTCGATATGGATTCCACGCTGATCGAAACCGAGGTGATCGACGAGTTGGCCGACCGTGCCGGCGTGGGCCCCGAAGTGCGGGCCGTTACCCGAGAGCGCCATGCGGGGCGAGATCGACTTTACCGAGAGTTTCACGCGCCGCATCGCCCTGCTTCGGGGACTCGACGTTTCGGTGATGGAGGAGATCGCCCGCAACCTGCCGATCACCGAGGGGTTGGAGCGCCTGATGACCATTCTCAAGCGCGTGGGATACAAGACGGCCATCCTGTCCGGAGGTTTCACCTATTTCGGCAACTACCTGAAACAGAAATACGGCTTCGATTACGTCTATGCCAATGAGCTGGAGGTCGAGGAGGGCCGTTTGACGGGCCGTCACGTCGGCGAGATCGTGGACGGCCGCCGCAAGGCCGAGCTGCTGCGTCTGCTGTGTCAGGTTGAAAACATCAACATCGCTCAGTCGATCGCCGTCGGCGACGGAGCCAACGACCTTCCGATGCTCGACCTGGCGGGATTGGGGATCGCATTCCACGCCAAGCCCAAGGTGAAAGCTACGGCCAGCCAGTCGATATCGACGATCGGTCTGGACGGCGTACTCTATTTCCTCGGTCTGAAAGATTCCTGGATCGAATAAACCGCGATGCTGCGCCTTTCCCTTCTTCTCTTCGCCCTGCTCGCCGCCGGATGTTACGACGATGCCGGGGTTCCGGCTCCGAAGAACGATCCGCTCCCGGAGGCGAACCTCTCCCTGCCGGACCTCTCCGCACGGTGCGGGGATACGCCCGTGCGTATCGTCCAGGACATCGTAGTCGCGGGGCGGGTCACCACGTCCGATGAAGCGGGGAACTTCTTCCGCTCGGTCGTGTTGCAGGAAGACGGAACGGGCGTGGAGCTGATGGCCGGCTTGGACGACCTGTTTCGGGTTTATCCTCCGGGATGCCGCATCGCGGTACGTCTTCAGGGGCTGGCTATGTGCCGTCGCTTCGGAGTGGTACAGATCGGTACGATGCCTGCGGCGGGAGATTATGCCGTAGAAGCCATCGGTGTCCGTGCCCTGCTCGACCGGTATGTCGCTTGCGAAACCGTCGATGTTCTCCGTCCCGTTCCCCGAATCGTCGCTTTCGACGAACTTGCGCCCGATATGTGCGGCTGCCTGGTGCAGATCGAGGATCTGACGCCGCTTCCGTCGGAAGAGGATCCGACGGATTGGAAATGGGAAGGTTATCGGCTGTTCGAGGACCGGGCCGGAAACAGGATCGCCACCTATACGAGCACCTATGCCCGGTATGCGGCTTCGGAGATTCCGAAGGGGCCGGTTACGCTGGTCGGCGTTTTGCAGTACGGCAATGCCGGGTCGATCGGAAAATCCTATATGATTAAAATGCGCGATGAGAACGATTGTTTTCGGTAGCCTGCTGCTCTTCGTGCTGCAAGCCTGCGGCAATGCTTCGTCACCGGAGTACGAATCCGGGGACGGGACTGCGCGGCGTGTTTCTATTGCGTATCTGAAATCGCTGTGCCGGGGCGTTCTGCATCCCGTTACCGAGGATCTGTGGATCGAAGGCTGTGTCGTGGGCAACGATCTGTACGGCGAATTTCCCGATGCGCTCGTCGTGGAGGATGAAAGCGGCGGAATCGAAGTATTGATCGACGCGAAGCGGCTCTATCGGACTTTCGATGCCGGAAGTACGGTGCGCGTTTATTGCAACGGGCTGGCTCTGGGTGATTACGGGGGCAAGGTACAGTTGGGATTTCCGCCCACCGCAGAATATATTCTGGACCGTATTTCGGCGGAGTCGCTCGGGCGTCATGTGCGTCGCATCGGGGACGGGTCGGTCGATTTCGTGCCTCGGGAACTCACCTTCGGGGAGGTGGCTGCAAGCCGTATCGCCACTTACGTACGATTCCGCAGGGTCCGGTTCGCGCACGAAGAGGTCGGTCTGCCCTTCTGCCTGCGGGATTCGGAAACCGGCCGATTGCTGGCTACCGACCGCCATTTGGTCGATGAGCGGAACGATACGCTGATCGTCCGATTCGCAGCTTCCTGCACGTATGCCGAGGAGCCGGCCCCGGCTGGAATGGGAACGGTCAGCGGTGTGCTCGACTATTTCAACGGCAATTATATGTTGCGAATTACCAATCGTCTGATGGAATTCCCTTGATTTCCGCGTTTCGATGCGAGGGTTTGCGACGCACCCGATAGAGTTTATGCCTAAATTGTTGCTCATACTCCGTTTTTATCGCTCGGCGATGCTGTTTTTCTGCGGGGCCGTGAGCGTGGCGTTGGCCTGGCTCGTGACCGGATACGGTCCGTCGGTCGTGCCGTTGTGCCTTGCGGGGAAAATGGTCATCTATCCGGTCTATCTGTATGTTTGGATCATACCGCGTTATAACGATGAGTTCGACTATTACCGCAATCTGGGGGTTCGACGACGTATGCTGTTGGGTGCGAGTTGCGGCATAGACTTGCTGGCGTGTTATATGCTGCTGATATTCGTATCCCTTGTACTGTATGAACCCCTCTGAAAAACATATTCTTGAAATAGATTCGGTCGAGTTGTCGTTCGGTGATCGGGTGATTCTTTCGAGTGTATATCTTGCCGTCGAAACCGGCGGAGCAACGGCATTGCTGGGACGCAATGGCAGTGGAAAAAGCTGCCTGATGAAGATACTCTGCGGAGCGTTGCGCCCCGGATTCCGATCGATGCGCATCGACGGCAAATGGTACGATCGTTTCGGAAGCAGCCAGGTGCGTTATCTTCCGCAGCAGGGGTTTACCCCCGGGTGGCTGACTGTGGAGGCGGTTTTGCGGGACTTCGGTCTGGAGTGGGATGACCTGACGGTCTGGTTTCCGATATTCGGGAAGTTGCGGAAGGCGAAAATCCGAACCCTTTCCGGCGGGGAGCGGCGTATTTTGGAGTGTTTCGTTATTCTGCGCAGCCGGAGCCTTTTCGCAGTGCTCGACGAACCTTTTTCACAAGTCGCGCCATTGCATGTTGTAACTTTGAAAGCTTTGATTCGGGCGGAAAAACGAAATAAAGGCATCCTGCTTACCGATCACATGTATCGCCATGTAACCGACGTGGCGGACCGGCTCTATGTGTTGGCAAACGGACAGACCTATCTGACACAGGATGCCGAAGACCTTGTGCGTTACGGTTATTTGAACCATTTGTAGTATTGACAGGAAGGTTTTCTGCCGCCGGAGTTTTCGATAAACCGGCCTTGTTTCCGGTTTTCAACTGCATTTTGAAGGGATTCTGCTTCGGACGTGTCCAAATAAATTTGGCACTCCTCCCGGCTTGCACTATCTTTGCAGCGGTAAATTCCGGTTCGGAAAAGGTCGTGTCGCGTATCGCCGCTGCCGGCCGAAAATTTCCGCACCTTAAATAACAAGACTTATGGCAGGATCGAACTTTGTAGATTACGTGAAAATATTCGCCCGTTCCGGACATGGCGGCAGCGGGTCGGCGCATTTCCGTCGCGAGAAATTCGTCGAATTCGGCGGACCGGACGGCGGCGACGGCGGTCGCGGAGGACATATCATCCTGCGCGGCGACAGCCAGTATTGGACGCTGATCCACCTTAAGTACCAGCGTCACCAGTTCGCGGAGGACGGCGAAGGCGGTTCCGGAGCCCGCTCCTCGGGTAAGAACGGTAAGGACATCGTCATTCCCGTACCGTTGGGAACGGTCGCCAGACGGGTGCTTGAGGACGGTACGACGGAATATGCCGGAGAGGTGACCGCCGACGGCGAAGAGCTCGTCCTGCTCAAGGGCGGCCGGGGCGGACTGGGAAACTGGCATTTCAAGACCTCGACCAACCAGGCTCCGCGTTACGCGCAGCCTGGCGAGGATCGTCAGGAGGGAACTTTCATTCTCGAACTGAAGGTGTTGGCTGACGTGGGATTGGTGGGGTTCCCGAACGCGGGCAAAAGCACGCTCCTTTCGGTCGTTTCCGCTGCAAAGCCCAAGATCGCCAACTATGCCTTCACGACGCTCGAACCCAACCTGGGTATCGTCGAGTGCCGCGATCACCATTCGTTCGTCATGGCCGATATACCGGGCATCATCGAAGGAGCTCACGAAGGCAAGGGATTGGGAACCCGTTTCCTGCGCCATATCGAACGCAATTCGGTGCTCCTCTTTATGATTCCTGCCGACAGCGACGACATCCGCAAGGATTACGCGGTCCTGTTGGGCGAATTGACCCAGTATAATCCGGAATTGCTCGACAAGGAGCGCCTGCTGGCCATCACCAAATGCGATATGCTCGACGAGGACCTGATCGAAGAGATGAAAAGCCATCTGCCCGAGGGGGTTCCTTCGGTCTTCATTTCCTCGATATCGGGTATGAACATTCCCCGGCTCAAGGATATGCTCTGGGAGGCGTTGCAAAAATAAGATAAAGTATAAAAGCCCGCTTGGGGGACATATAATTATACAAAAGCCTCGTATTCCGAAAAGAATACGAGGCTTTGTCTTTCGGTCCGAAACGACGGGGACCAGAGTGTCGGAAGCGCGGCTATCGCCGGATTTTCCGACTGTATCGTTTGCGGGGTCGGCTTTACAGGGCCAGCGGTTCGTATTTCAGTCCCCAGGCATCCGCTACTTGTTTGTAAACGACCTTTCCTTCGACGACGTTCAATCCTAACTCCAGTTCGTGATTCTCCTTGCAGGCGCGACGCCAACCCTTGTCCGCCAGTTGGATGGCGTACGGCAGCGTTGCGTTCGTAAGTCCGAGCGTCGAGGTGTAGGGCACCGCACCGGGGATGTTGGCGACACAGTAGTGCAGAATGCCATCGACGAAGTAGGTCGGCTCCTCATGGGTCGTCGGCCGCGAGGTTTCGAAGCAGCCGCCCTGATCGATGGCCACATCGACCAGAACCGATCCAGGCTCCATATCCTTAAGCATGTCGCGCGTCACGAGTTTCGGGGCTTTCGCACCGGGAATCAGCACCGAGCCGATCACCAGGTCGGCGGTCTTGAGCTCTTCGCGGATGTTGTATTCCGACGACATAAGCGTTTTTACGTTTTGGGGCATCACGTCCGTCAGGTAGGCCAGACGCTTGAGGGAGATGTCGCAGATCGTCACGTCGGCACCCAGGCCGGCCGCCATACGTGCCGCCGCCGTGCCTACGACACCGGCTCCGATCACGAATACCTTGGCGGGCTTCACGCCCGGCATGCCGCCCAGCAGCTTCCCTTTTCCGCCGTGCGGTTTTTCGAGGAAGTAACAACCCTCCTGCGTCGCCATACGCCCTGCGACTTCCGACATGGGAATCAGCAGAGGCAGCGAACGGTCGGATGCTTCGACGGTTTCGTAAGCGCAGCAGATCGCACCACTTTCGACCATTGCCCGGGTCAGCGGTTCGCTGCTGGCGAAGTGAAAATAGGTGAATACCAGTTGTCCTTGGCGGATGAGTTTGTATTCAGGCTCTATCGGCTCCTTGACCTTGATGATCATTTCGGCTTTGGCATAGACCTCTTCGATGGTAGGCAGCAGTTCGGCGCCTGCGGCGACGTAGTCTTTGTCCGGGAATCCGCTGTTTGCACCGGCAGTCGCCTGCACATACACTTTATGCCCACGTTTGGTAAGCTCTTTGGCTCCGGACGGGGTGAGCGAAACCCGGTTTTCGTTGTTTTTAATCTCTTTTGGAATACCGATAATCATAAGTCGAGTCGTTTTTAAATTTTTCGGACTCAATTTATGGAAAATCCGTTGAATTGCCAAATTATTTCCGAAAAAATCGAACCGATATTAAAATTTGTAAGATATGGAGGCGTAAAAGGTCCGGGGATACGCATACAGATAACGGGTGTCCAGCGGTCGGTAAACATACGTGTCTGCGGTCCGGATGCGGCGTACACGGGGAGATTCGTAGCCGCTGAAGAGTTGGTCTCTGTCGTTGAGAAGGTTGCGCACCGAGAGCATCAGAGTCAGACGCGAGGCGTTGAAATAAAACGATTTGAAAAGCGTGACATTCAACGTAAACGCATCCCCGAGCCGTTCCTGGCGGGTAAACAGTTCGAAGGCTTCCGGCGATTCGGCCAGTTGCCGGGCGATGCGCGACGTGCGTCGTACCAGCGACGGTTCGACGAACCGATTCCCGGTCCATGCGGCCTCCGCCTGTACGCCCCAGCCTTTCGGACCGTAATAGTTGAGTCCCGCGAAACCCGTCAGTTGGGGCGTGTTGCCGACCGAGCAGTCGCCCATGTAGCTCGTGGCGTTGCGGTCCAACACCTCGTTGTTCGCGTCGGCATAGACCGTGACGACGGGATTGTCCGCATAGCGGTAACGTCCGGCGCTGGCTGCCAGCGTGAGGTTCCAGCGGTATGCCAGCCGGATCAGGGCGGTCGCTTCCGCGCCGTAACGGAGCGTTCCGATGCCGGCGGCCGCCATGTCGCTGTATGTTGCGTAGAAATCGTCGTAGTAGTGCCGTACCTGCATGCCGTCCGCAGTGCGGACGACGAAGAGCGTAGCCCGAAAGCGCACGTTGCGCCCGGACCAGGTGTAGTTCAGTTCGGCCCCGTACCGTTTCTCCTCGGTGGGATCCTCTACCGGTCGGTTGTTGTATTCGAGGTTCAGGAAAAGGTCGTCTCCGTCGGGTGTCCGTGATGAGGCGTAAACCGTCATTTCCAGATGATGCCGTACCGAGAAGGAGTAGCCTGCCGAGGCGCGGAACAGGTAGGGCGCGAAATGCAGCGCCCGCGATTTTCCGAAGGATTTATTGCCGGCGAAAAGCTCTTTTTCGTAGTGTCCCCGGCGGAATACGGAGGCGGCTCCGACCTCGGCTGCGATAAAAGCCCGCAGGCGGTCGGCACGGTATTCGAGTGAACCTCCGGCGCCGATTTCATTGCGCCGCAAGTCGTAGTCGTAGCCGAAGCGATCGCCTTCGCGGATGATCCGATCGGGATGACGCAGATCGTTCTGGAGTTTGTTGCCATAGACGCCGTCGTCGATCAGGTAATAGTCGCGATCGACGAAATAACTGCGCCCCATCAAATCCCTCATCTGTTTGTAGAATCGGGAGTCCGTCCGGGCCGCCCGGATGCCGTAGCGTACCGTCAGTCGTTCGCTGATTCGGGTGATGCCCTCCGCGAGGAGCTGCATATTGGCGATGCGCTCCACACGGTCCTCCATGAGATAGGT
>ENA-OZMX01000279-OZMX01000279.1-human-gut-metagenome-genome-assembly--contig:-NODE-279-length-12698-cov-10.316381_pt1 | contig 12698 bp, 9 predicted proteins | sample MGYA00244192_ERZ653819 | MGnify/ENA primary metagenome ERZ653819 (study PRJEB26926, sample SAMN06164618) | human gut metagenome | biome: ENVO:00009003; feature: ENVO:2100002; material: ENVO:00002003... | reverse complement strand
GGCGGGCAAGTTCGGGGCTTGTGCGTATCAGACGGTTGCCGATGCAGCGAATGTCTCGGATTGAATCAGGGCGCAGGTGTTGTTTACTTTCGAGGTAGATTTTGAAACCGTCCTCGAACGATTTTTCGGTGTTGCGAATGTTGCGCAACCCGACTTCGATTACCTTTGCGACGAACTGAATGTCGGTGAGTGGCGAGTTTGAGGGCTTGGCGTCCAAGATGTTATTTACGAATCTTATGGAGTCGAAAGCCGACACTTTCGCTCCGCCCAACATACCTTTAAATAAATCTTTTTCTGTTTCCATCGTATTTAAAATACGATGCTCAGTTTTCTGGGATTTTTAGAAGAAATCAATTGCATGGAAAGGATTCTCATGAATAGCGGCACAACAAGTGAGGAGATTAAAGTGAAACAGGCCTTTGATGAAATGGCGAAAGATATCCAAGATGAAAAATTTTATATCTCTTGGATAGATAACTTGGATATCGATGTTAAATGGGTAAAGCAATGCTTGTGTTTTGATTGCCACCTTTTTTATTTGATGGGAATGGTGCTATATATAGGCCTTTTTTAGAAAACATTTCTTTATCATTAAAGAGAGATTTTTTTCTTTATTTCGAAATATATATATAGACGAATTTATTGTTTTTTATGAAGGTGTATTTTTTTCTTGTATTATGCGCTCTTACGTTTTTTCGAGGCGTTTGTTCTGCCGAACTCCCCTATAAGGATTTGAATTGGGATGATGTTGTTAGTTTGATTAAGCGTGAGATTGCTGAGGAACCTTCGAGGCATAAGGCTAATTTAAAAGCTGGGATAACTTCGAATGTCCAAGGTTCGGCTACGCTACACCGAATTTTTTCTGGTTGTAAATTTGAAGCAGAAAAAGGGGATGCTCATGCTCAACATATTTTAGGCGCATTTTACTTTTACGGTTTTGATGGAACGTTGTTTAGGGAAGATGTAAAAAAAGCTTTTCTTTGGCAGGAGAGTTCTGCAAAACAAGGCTACTTTGAAGCGATGTATTTATTGGGTTGTTGGTATGCTACAAAAAAGTACCAAAATGCATCGGAATTTTTTTATTGGACTGAAAGGTTGTCTAAGCTCGATTGTAAATATAAACATTGGGCTGAATATCAGTTGAGCCTGTGCTATTTTACAGGATTTGGCGTTGCCCCTGATAAGGAAAAATCTTTCTTTTATTGTGAAAAATCGGCTATTGGAGAATATTCCGATGCAACGTTGGATTTGGCCCTGAAATACGAAAAAGGGGAAGGAACATTAAAAAATTTAAAGAAGGCATTGTTTTGGTTTAAAGTAGCTGCTGAGCATAATGTAGTTGGGGCTCGTGAACGTGTTGACGAATATGAAAATTTAAAAAAGGAAATATTGTCACTTTGGAGAGAGAGTTTAAATTCAAAAAGAAAAAAGAGTGAGGCGTATCAAAAGATGGTAGAAGGACGGAGGTTATTGGTTGCCAAAAGTTCGCACAATGGCTTTGAATACAGGTCAGGATACGGTTTGGCTGCCCGTACTGATAATTCTGCGGCAAATTCAAAAGGAAGTAGTTTGATAGCCGAAGGTGAACGCATGATGGCTGAAATAGAGGCGTTAAACAATAGGTTATCGTCGGCAACGATAGCAGCAATGGATTTATATGAGAGTATTCAGGTTAAATCTAAAAAATCTGATAAAAAAATGACTTGTATTGTATTATATTATGATAATGAAATATTAATCGCAATAAATTGTAGAACCAGTAAAATTGTAAAATTTGATGCGTCTAAATATTTAGAAGAAGACTCTCTTAAAAAATTAGCCGAATTTGTATCTCCGCGAAGGATGATGTAATAGAGATTTTTATTTGATGTAATGTTTGCGGGAAAGGTAAAAGTAGAATTCTTCTACTTTTTTGGTGTGGTGGTATATGGGGTGGGTTAGAGGAGGAGTTGGTAATCTTCGATATCGAGGAGAGTGTCGAATTTTATTCCGACGTGGTTGAAGTGTGACGCCTTTTTAAAGCCGAATTTTTCGTGGAAGATGATGCTGTTTTTATTATCGGCGGTTATGCAAGCTATGAGGGTTTTGCAATGTCGCGCCCTGCACTGTGCGATGAGTTCTGCGTAGAGTGATGTGCCGATATGTCTGCCCAGATTATCGGGGTGGGTATAGATTGTGCTCTCCCAAGTATGTGTGTATGCGGGTTTGGTTTTCCACGGGTGGGCGTATGCGAAGGCGAGGATTTTATTTGTGTGTGAATCGCGGTAGGTGAGGTATGGGTAAGTCGGGGCAAGGGTTTGGATTTGTTGTATGGTTTGTTCTTGGGTTTGCAGGGTGATGTCGAAAGTGGCGGTGGAGTGTTTGACGTAATAATTGTAGATGTCGGTTATTTCCCCCGCGTCGTGAGGGGTGGCGAATTCGATTTGCGGTATCATATGGTGTGTGGTTTTAGGCGCGCGGGGTATCGGTTGCAAGTGATTTTTTTGAGGATTGGGGTTGCAAATGTTGTGCGGCGGTGGCAGAAGTTTTCTTCGATTTTTTATCGGACTTTTCGAAAAATTTTTTGCGAGGATTTTATATTATGGACGCGCACGGTTCGGTTTCGCTTTTGAGTGATTTGGCGGTTATTATTGTAGCGGCTACGATTTCGATGAAGGTTTCGTCGGTTTTCAAGATTCCGCAGCTATTGGGGTTTATTGTTGTGGGGATTTTGCTTTCGCCCGTGTTGGGGTTGATTAAATCGGGCGAGAGTATTTCGCAGCTCGGCGAGCTTGGTGTGATGTTTATGATGTTCTTTGTGGGAATGGAATTCAACATCGAGAAGCTCAAAAAGGTTTTCGCCCCGAGTATACTGGGAATCGGCTCGCAGATTGTGGCGATGGGGGCATTGGGGCTTTTTGCGGCGCGGTGTATGCATATGACGGTTGTCGACGGGATATTTCTCGGCGGCGTATTGGCGATGAGTTCGACGATTGTGATTGTGGAAATTTTTTCGCGCCGCGGCGATTTGTCGAAATTGTATGCGCAGATTGCAATCGGCATTCTGATTATCGAAGACATTTTTGCGGTGTTTTTATTGGTGGTGCTCTCGGGGCTTTCGTCGGGGCAGCTGCCGTCGGCAGCGGAGCTTGCGAGGTCGACGTTGGCGATTCTCAGTTTTATGATTACGATTTTCGTAATCGGGAAGCTCGTTGTTCCGAAAGCGTTGCGCAAATTCGCCTCGGACGGGAACAGGCAGGAGCTTATTATGGCGATTTTCTGTCTGATTATGGGGCTTGGCGAGCTGGCGGAGCTGTCGAATTTATCGCTGTCGCTAGGGGCGTTTATGGCGGGATCGGTGATTTCGGGCTCGGACGTTTCGCGCAGGGTCGAGCACATAACAGACCCGTTCAGGAATTTGTTCGTGGCGTTGTTTTTCGTGTCGGTGGGCACGCAGATAAATCCGAAGATGATTTTGGAGCTTTGGCTGCCGATTGTGCTGATTTCGGCGGGCGTTGTGGTGTTTCAGACGCTGGCGTGTTTTTGCGGCATTGTTGCGGGTGGCGCGCGGTGTCGGGACGCGTATCTTGCTGCCGTCAACAAGGCTCAGATTGGCGAATTCAGTTTCGTGATTGCGGGGCTCGGGATTTCAAGCGGGGTGATGAACCCCTCGATTATGGCGATTGCGATGGGCGTTTCGTTTTTGACGGTATTTGTCAATCCGCTTGTTTCAGGCGTGTCGGACAGGGTTATCGGGTTTTGCTCGCGCGTCGCGCCGAAGCCGCTTATTTCGGCGTTGGACGTTTACGGGCGTTTCGTGAACTCGGTTTCGAAAAACGCGTCGGGAAGCTCGAAGTTTGCGGGGTTTATGCCGCGCTTTCTGGAAATTTTCATCTACACGCTGCTATTTAGCGCGGTGATGTTTGTGGCGGCGTGGTGTGCGGACTGGGTTGAAGGCGTGAAGTTGCCCGCGGCGGAATGGATAGCGGTCGCGGTTTGGGTTTTGGCGGCGGCGGTATCGCTGCCCGCGCTGGCGGGGGTGTTGAAGGCTGTCGGCAACTGCGCGAAGATGATTGTCGAGCGTGGCGACGCCCGCGGAGGAATGCGCGGCGGCAGGCTGCACGCGGTTTTGCGGGCGGTGTTCGGCGCGGTTATTGTGGCGTTGTTTGCGCTGGTGTATTTCGCGTTCGTGTTTGCGTTCCTGCCGGTGCGCAATGCGGTCGTGATTTTGGCGGTAAGTCTGGTGCTGCTTGCGGTGTTTTTCAGAAGGTCGTTTTCGGCGTTGCGGCACTCGCTTGAAGGACGGTTTTCGTCGGTCGTCAAGAGGCATTTGGAGAATGCGGAATCGTCGCGGCGCGAGCAGTTGTTCGACGGCGTGAAGTCGAGCAGGTCGTGGGCGCGCAACGTGGCGGAAGTGGAAATCGACGAATTTGCCGATGCTGCGGGCAAGAGCATTGCCGAGCTTGCCATACGCAGCAAGACGGGCGCGGAAATTGCCGTCGTGAAGAGGGGGCGGTTCCCGATTTTCAATATAACGTCGCAGCTGAGACTGTATCCGGAGGACGTTGTGGTTTTGTGCGCGTCGGACAGCCAGATTTCGGAGGCTGAAAAGATTTTGACGCGCAAAGCTCCGATAAAGTCGCTCGACGAGGAGGCGGCCGAATGGGTGGGCGATATAAAGTTGGAGGAATTCGAGGTCGCGGAAGGTTCGAAGCTCTGCGAGATGTCGCTTAAACAGTCGGAGTTGCCGCGGCGTTTCGGCGTGAAGGTTATGGACGTGTTTGTGGGCGGCTCGCGCGAGCCGTCGCAGCCAGACCCGTCGGCGCATTTTAGTGTCGGCGACAAACTGCTGTGTATGGGCTCTGCCGCGATTTTCGACAAGTTTGCCGACGAATGCGGACTTGTAAGAACGGACGAGTTGTCGGGCGGGATTTGACGTTAAAAACGGCGCAAAAATCGCATGTTGCGCCGTTTCTTTTTTGTCTAATCGTTACTATTTGATGGCGTGGCAGGGGCATTTACACTTTTTGGGTTTGCGTATGCCCGAATGTTTGAAGCGCGGTTGAAGTTCCCGTTTTTGGACGTATTGCTTTTGTTCCTGTTTTTCGGCGTTTAAACACGGGCACGGCTGTGCGGGTGTATTTCGGGACTGCGTTGTGTCCGCGGCAAGGCAGGTTGATGTTATCGTGCCTGCAATGCCCAATATAATTGATATTCTTTTCAACGTTTTCATTTCTCTTAGATTTTTGTAAATTGCGCTGAATTGATTTTTAGTTGTTAGTGCGCCTTCGTTGCAACCTAAAAAACAAAAAACATTCCGTAAATATGGAATGTTCCCGTGAAAAATGAATTTTTGTGTAGGCGTTGGACAAAGGCGTATTGATAAAGTCAATCGCCGCCTGTTTTCGTCATTTAAAAACGCCAGTTTTTATCGAAAATCGCGAGGTTCGGATTAGGATTCGTGTCTTATGAGGCGAAACGTACTTAGGTACGTGAGCCCGAAATAAAACCGAATGATAACCGAACCGCTTGCTTTTGAATTTTTCTCTTATAATGCGAAGCTCAACCTCAAAAAAAGAAAAATTTAATTCAAAAGCAAGCCCTCGCGGTTTTCGAAAAGAGGAGGGCGCCGACGGCATTGCCCAGTATCATCAGGGCGAGATACGCAAAGGCGTGCAAATCCCAACAATCGGCAGCCCAGAAATAGAACATATTCGCGACACAGTGTTCGAATCCGCATAGAATAAACACCATTACGGGCAGAATCACAAAAAGCCAGCTTTTGGTCTTCTTGTAGCCGTCGACGGCGAGGAACATCATTGCTCCGCACGCGCAGGCAAGCAGGAAGATACTAAGCGGGGTATCGTTTAGCTTTGCCTGACACATAAGTTGAAGGCGCGTGAGTTTTTCGCCCGTTGTCGCGAGAATGCCGGTCGGGAGAGCGTCGAATGCGCGGGTGCAGCGGAATGCAAGGGCGACCGCCGCAGTTCCGACAAAATTGCCGAGGATGATTATCGGAAAGTAAAGTGGGGCTTGGCGCGGATTCGTGGGCGGCGTTTTTTGGTAGGGGCTTTCGAAGGAAAGATAGCCGATTTTGCCCGTGTAGAGGTCGTAACCGCGGGCGACGACGGTCAGCAGCCCGAGCGAGAAGAGGAACGAGCCGACAACGCTGCCGTTGGGCAGGGAGGCACAGCACAGATAGACCGTCCCGCCGAAGGCAATCATCGCCCCCGCGAGAACGGAGTTTACAAAGTAATTCAGAGATTTTTTCATCATGGACGGACATATAGCAAAGCTGGCGGTCGGAGTCGAGCGATTTTTTGAAAAATAGCTTGACGGGTAGGGAGCGTTGTGGGATACTCGTCCGATAATTTAACGCGAGCATAGTTTAGTGGTAAAACCGCTGTCTTCCACACAGCTGATGTCAGTTCGATTCTGTCTGCTCGCACCAATATTTACCGCAAAAAACTCGGCGGCGGGGTGCTTTTATACATCTTATGTTCGTGCATTGGGCGGCTTTCGCGTCGGTCGGGTGTGCAACAAAACGAAAGATTCTAAATTATGGCAAACCCTCTTATCATGCTCGGCTTCCCCAAGGGAAGTTTGGAAGAGTCCACTATCGCCCTCTTCGGCAAGGCTGGCTGGAAAATTACAAAAGGCTCGCGCTCCTACAAGCCCTCTATTAACGATCCCGAACTTGACGGACGTTTCGTGCGCGCTCAGGAAATCAGCCGCTATGTCGAGCAGGGTTTCTTCGACTGCGGTCTTACGGGCTACGATTGGATTGTCGAAAACAACAGCGATGTCGTCGAGGTTTGCGACCTCATTTACAGCAAGGCGACAACGCTTAAATCGCGCTGGGTTCTGTGCGTGAAGGAAGACTCGCCCGTCAAGAGCGTGAAGGACCTTGAAGGCAAGCGCATCGCGACCGAGCTTGTTAATGTCACGAAGAACTATCTCAAAGAAAACGGAGTCAATGCCGAAGTGGAGTTCTCGTGGGGCGCGACGGAAGTGAAAGTTCCCGATCTCGTCGACGCGATTGCCGACATCACGGAAACGGGCTCTTCACTGAGGGCTAACAATTTGCGCATTGTCGACACGATGCTGTATACAAACACCAAGTTTATCGCCAACAAGGCGGCTTGGGAAAATCCCGAAAAGCGCGCGAAAATCGAGTCGATTGCGATGCTTTTGCAGGCGGCTTTGGACGCCAACAACAAGGTCGGTTTGAAGATGAACCTGCCCAAGGCGCATTTGTCGCGCGTGATTTCCGAGTTGCCCGCGTTGCGCAAGCCAACGATTGCCACGCTCTCCGACGAGGCTTGGGTTGCGGTCGAGACTATTGTCGACGAATCGATTGTCCGCGACATTGTTCCCACGCTCAAAGCAAGCGGTGCGGAGGGCATTGTCGAGTATCCTCTCAATAAAATCATTCCGTAAAAGTGTTTTTTTATTCTGCTCTTTTATGTGGCGGGACGTTATGTTCCGCTTTTTTATTTTATTGGGATTTTGATGTGGAGGATTTTTATGACTGAAAAAATTTCTAAGATTTCTTCCAACCCAAGCTATATGACGGGCACGGGCGCGGATTGCAGTACAATGTCCGCTTTGGCTGGGGGAGACTTGTCTTCAATGAAAAACCAAAGGCACATTGGCGAGATTTCGGAGAGTGGGGGAATGGCGGAAAATTTGTGCGATAGCACAAACCGCCGTTGGGTTTTTTATAAGACGGGCACTGGCGCGGATTGCTGCGCAATGTCCGCTTTGACTGGTGTAGGCTTAACTTCAATGGAGAGTCAAAGGCACATTGGCGAAGCCGATTGCCGCCGCTTACCAACATTTAAAATAATGGAATGCACGTTGAGGGACGGGGGGAATGTCAACGGGAGTTGGTTTGACGAAGGGTTGGCACGGAGGATTGTGGAATGCGCCGATGGCGCGGGCGCGGATATTATCGAAGTCGGGTATAAAAACAGCGACAAGTTTTGCAGCAGGACGCAATTCGGGGAATTCAGGTTTTGCGACGAAGATTTAATCAAGCGCATTACGGAGGGTGTGAGTGCCGAAATATCGGTGCTTGTAGACTGCGGCAGGTGCGAGCCTGCGGCGTTTTTACCCGCGGGGCAGAGTGCGGTAGATTTGGTGCGTTGTGCGTTCTATGCGCGGGATTCGGCGGAGGCGTTGCGCGTTCTTGCGGTGCTCAAAGACAAGGGCTACAAGACGGCGGCGTGTATGATGGCGGCTTCGACAATCGGGGAATCGCTGAGCGAAAAAGTCGCGGAGATTGCGGGCTCGTCGGCGGTCGACATCGTTTATCTAATGGATAGTTACGGCGCGTTATTGCCGGACGAATTTGCGGAAATGGCGAAGATGTATGGCGCGGTTTGCGCGGAGAACGGGAAGCTTTTCGGCGTCCACTCGCACGACAACTTGCAATGCGCCTTTGCAAACGAGCTCGCTGGGATTTCCGCGGGGGCTCGGATTGCCGACTGCACGATTGGCGGGCTCGGCAACGGTGCGGGAAACTGTCGGGCAGAGCTGCTCTTCGGAATATTGCGCGGCGCGGATGCGGCGGCGCGGATTGCGGAATTTGCGCAAAGGGAAATCGAGCCGATAAAGGCAAAGTTCGGATGCGCCCCGTATCCGAAGTATATGTTGGCGGCGTTGGCTAACACGAAAGTCCGCAAATAAGAGTATTTGGACTGTTTTGAATTTTGCCCTCGGGCAAAGCGGACGCAAAAAATCGGCAGAGCGGAATGCACTGCCGATTTTATTTATTGCCGCGGCGTGGTGGCGTCGCGGCGGTGTATGGTGTTTCGCCCGATTAGATGACACGGTCGAGATGCCAAATGTCGTCGGCATACTCGCGGATAGTGCGGTCGGACGAGAATTTGCCCATCCTTGTTGTGTTGAGAATCGCCATTTTTGCCCAGCGTTTTTTATCCTGAAAGGCTTTGCCGATTTCCGCCTGAGTGTCGCAATACGCCTGATAGTCGGCGCAAACCATAAACGGATCGCCCCAGTCGAGAATCGACTTTCTAAGAGGCATGAATGCGTTGGGATTTTCGGGCATAAAGTAGTCGGAAACGAGCCAATCGAGAACATCTTTGAGTTTCTTGTTTTTGGCGTAGAATTCCCACGGGTTGTAGCCGCGACCTTTGAGCTGCTGGACGTCGTCGACGGTCATACCGAAGATGAAGATATTGTCGTCGCCGACACACTCGCGGATTTCGACGTTTGCGCCGTCGAGAGTGCCGACGGTGATTGCGCCGTTGATGGCGAGTTTCATATTGCCCGTGCCAGAAGCCTCCTTGCCCGCGGTCGAAATCTGCTCGGAAACGTCCGCCGACGGAATTATGTTCATTGCCGAAGACACGTTGTAATTGGGGATAAAGACGACCTTCAACTTATCCTTTATGCGCGTGTCGTTATTGATTTTTTCGCCGACTTTGTTTATGGCGTATATGATGTTTTTGGCGATATCGTAACCGGGGGCCGCCTTTGCGCCGAAGATGAACACGCGCGGGGCGATGTCCATATCGGGGTTGTGCAGGAGCTCGCGGTAGAGAGTCAGGATATGCAGCAGGTTGAGGTGCTGGCGTTTGTATTCGTGCAGGCGTTTGATTTGCACGTCAAAGAGAGCCTCGGGGTTGACTTTGACGCCGCACGTTTTGAGGATAATGTCGGCCATCTTCTTTTTGTTGTCGAGTTTGACCGCCATAAAGTCGCGCTGGAATTTCGCGTCGTCGGCGAGGGGTTCGAGCTTGCGGAGTTTGTCCAAGTCGGTCACCCAGCCGTCGCCGATTTTCGAATCAATCAACGCCGAAAGTTCGGGGTTGGAGACTTTCAGCCAGCGGCGCGGCGTGACGCCGTTTGTCTTGTTGTTGAATTTTTCGGGCGACATTTCGTAGAAGTCGCGCAGAACGCTTTCTTTGAGAAGTTCGGTGTGCAATGCCGCCACGCCGTTTACGCTGAACGAACCGACTACGGCGAGATATGCCATACGAATCATCTTCGGGTTGCTTTCTTCGATAATGGAAAGCGACTCTACTTTTTGCGGGTTGTTCGGGAACTTCGCCGCGACCTGTTTGAGCCAACGCGCGTTGATTTCATAGATGATTTGCAAGTGGCGCGGCAGGAGTTTTTCGAAGAAGGCAACCGACCACTTTTCGAGAGCTTCGGGCAGGAGTGTGTGATTGGTATAGGCGAACACTTTTGTGCACATGCCCCAAGCGGTGTCCCAATCCAAATGGTGGACGTCCATGAACAGGCGCATAAGTTCGGGGACTGCGATTGCCGGATGGGTATCGTTGAGCTGGATTACAACCTTGTCGACGAACTTCGACCAATCCCTGTGGCGCGCCAAATAGCGTTTGATGATGTCCTGCAACGAGCACGACACAAAGAAATACTGCTGTACGAGGCGCAGCAACTTGCCGTTTTCGGTCTTATCGTTGGGGTAGAGGACGTTCGAGATTGTTTCGCTCATCGCCTTTTCGTGGACTGCCTGCGCATAGCCGCCCTCGTTGAACGCGTTGAGGTCAAATTCGTTGGATGCGCGCGATTCCCACAAACGCAGGAAGTTTACCGTGTGCGCGCCGTAGCCGACTACGGGGATATCCCACGGGACGCCGAGAAATTCGCCCTGCGGCTTCCAGACAGGGACCCAATCGCCCTTGTCGTCCATGGAATTTTCAACGTAGCCGCCGATTTGGATATGCGTCGTGTGTTCGGGGCGGACGATTTCCCACGGCGAGCCGTATTTAAGCCAGTTGTCGGGCGACTCTACCTGTCTGCCGTTCTCGAAGCTTTGTGTGAAGAGCCCGAACTCGTATCTTATCCCGTAACCGATTGCGGGGTAGTCCAGTGTTGCAAGCGAATCTTGAAAGCAGGCCGCAAGGCGTCCAAGACCGCCGTTGCCCAACCCCATATCGACTTCGGCGTTCATAATTTCGTCATATTTCAAGCCGAGGTTTTGAAGTGCCTTTTTGGTGGTATCGAGCAATCCGAGGTTTACGAGAGTGTCTTCGGTGAGTCTGCCGACGAGATATTCGAGCGACATATAATAAATTCTGCGGGCGTCGGACTCTCGCTGCCGTTTGTTTGTGGCAACAAGATTTCCCATTATGTGTTCGCGCACCGACAATGCCGTTGCTACCCACCAATCCCTGACCGACGCGCTTTCGCGTTCTCTTGCCAGAGATATTTCCAAATTGCGCAATATGGCATTTTGCATTTGCTCGACCGTGCAGCTTTCATGCGCGACAGAGTTGACCGGTTTTTTTACGGGGGTGTTTTTTTTCATACACAAAACTTTTTGATTTTTCGCTGGCATACTATGCCGCTTTATAAAATACTGCGCGATGTTCTTACAAAAATTCGGGCTTTGCAATATTTTTATGTTGCCAAAATCGACATTTCTATGTCTTACTTTAAGGGGAAAATTCCAATGGGAAGACTGGATAGATACATTTTCTGGCAGGTCGCAGCCGCCGCGTTTATGACGGTCGGGCTGTTCGTTTTCGTGCTCGTGCTCGGCAATTTGTTCAGGGTTGTCGTGGGCGACCTGCTGGCGGGAAGGGTGGGGCTTTCGTTCTTTTTTTATATGATTGCGCTTATTATCCCGAGTGTGATTCCCTACTCGCTGCCGATGGGCATGCTTACGGGGATTCTGCTTGTGTTCGGACGAATGTCGGCGCAGAGCGAAGTCGTGGCAATGAAGGCATGCGGGCGTTCGATTTATTCGATGACTGCTCCCGTTTTTTTGCTCGCGATTATTGCGAGTGTGGGGTCGCTTTTCATCAATTTCTACTATGCGCCGTCCGCACTGATTGCCTACAAGAATGCAATTAAAAACGTAATCCGCGACAATCCGCTGCAATTCATCAAGGCGGGCTCGTTTGTGAACGACTTTCCCGGGTATGTGATTTATGCCGACAGGCAGGGGCAGACCCGCAACGAGCTCAACGGATTCCGCATTTGGGAGCTTGACAAGTCGGGCAGGGCGAGCGTGTCGATTAAAGCCGACAAAGCGGAGGCGTCGTATGACGAGCCGACGGACTCGATTATTTTGGTGCTCAAAAACGGCACTGCCGAGCGTTCTAATTCCGACGACCCCGAGCAGCTGCGCAGTCCGCTGCCCTCGGCAAAGTTCGAGAGATTACAGGTGAGTCTGCCGCTATCGAAGATTATCGGCGACTCGCAGTCAATCCGCAAGCAGCCCAAGCATATGACCTTCACCGAGCTGTTGAATGCCCGCAAAACTTGGCACAAGCGTCCGCTCGAATCCTACCCGCCCGAAAAACGCGACTATTACGCTCGTTGCGACCACATTTCGGTAAATTTCGAAATTCAGCAGAATTTCGCCATGGCGTTTTCGATTTTCTCGCTTGTCGTGCTCGCCGTTCCCCTCGGGATTAAGGCCTCGCGCAGCGAGACGTTTGCCAACCTCGCGATTGCGGTCGCGTTGGCGATGTCGTATTATATGATGACGGTTTTTATTGCGTGGCTCGGAAAGTATCCCGATTTGCGTCCCGACTTGCTGATTTGGATTCCGAACTTCCTCTTCCAAGGTGCGGGGGTGTATCTCATCTACCGCTCCGCCCGAAACTAAAAACGGGCGAGGACGTGCGCCTCTATTGCGAATTACATTCTAATAATGGATAAAAACGGGGTTCATTGAAACCCGTTTTTTTTGTTTTTAGATTCGCAATAGAGGC
>ENA-OZMX01000274-OZMX01000274.1-human-gut-metagenome-genome-assembly--contig:-NODE-274-length-12792-cov-9.094842_pt1 | contig 12792 bp, 15 predicted proteins | sample MGYA00244192_ERZ653819 | MGnify/ENA primary metagenome ERZ653819 (study PRJEB26926, sample SAMN06164618) | human gut metagenome | biome: ENVO:00009003; feature: ENVO:2100002; material: ENVO:00002003... | reverse complement strand
CGCCGCCTCTTTCGAATTTGTAAAAACCCCCGCTATGGAAGCCCGCCCAGCGGGATTTTAGTCGATGCCCCATTTGCGGCGAAGCTTGGCTTCGAGCGGAGAGAAAAGGACTTTGTCGACAAGCAGCCCAATGAGAATGACAGTGAACATCACGCCGATTACCTGATTCATATCCATAAGCTCGCGCCCGTAGTGCAAAAGCTGTCCAAGTCCGAACCCCGTCAAAATAGTGACGTAGATTTCCGCCGCCATAAGCGAACGCCACGCAAAAGCCCAGCCCTGCTTCATTCCGCCGAGAATGCTGGGAAATGAGGCGGGCAAAACAACGTGAATCCACGCGTGAAGTCCTTTCGAGCCCATAGTGCTCGCGGCGCGCAGGTAAATGGGCGGAATGTTTTTGACGCCGTGCATTGTCGCCAAAATCATAGACCAAACCGTGCCCATAACTACGACGAATAGCATAGCCATCTCGGTCTGTCCAAACCAGATGATTGCAAGCGGAACCCAGCAGACGCTCGGCAATGCCTGCAAGCCGAGGGCGAAGACGCCGAGAGTGTCGTTGAAGATGTTGAAACGCGCGCACAACATTCCGAGGGGAATGCCCACAAAAATACCGATTGCGTAACCCAAGAGCAGGCGTTTAAGCGTAACCCAAACGGCGGAGGGCAAAGTGAGGTCGATTGTGGAATTCCACAGGTAGGCGGCAACCTGCGATGGTGCGGGCAGACTGTGTCGCAAAAGTCCGAAGTGCGAAACCGCGACTTCCCAAGCCAAAAGCAGGACGGCGAATGTGCCCACGCTTAGCAAAATGCGAAAAATGTTTTCCTTTTTCATTCGGCGACCTCCTTGCCAATGCTGTGTTTTAGGGTGGCGGTAATCTCGGACGCATAAGAAGTGAGGGCGGGGTCGTTGATGTCGCGCAGACGCGGAAGTCCGATATCGAACGTTCTGACGATGCGTCCGGGGTGGGGCGAGAAAAGCACAATGCGGTCGCCCAAGCAGACGGCCTCGCGGATATTGTGGGTGACGAAGAGAATCGTCTTTTTGCGCTTCTGCCAAATTTGCTGGATTTCGCCGTAAAGCTGCTCGCGCGTGAGGGCGTCGAGCGCGCCGAAAGTTTCGTCCATAAGCAGGATTCTGGGGTTCGGCGCAAGCGAACGGGCAAGGGCGACGCGCTGGCGCATTCCGCCCGAAAGCTCGTGGACGGATGCTTTTGCAAAGTTGTCAAGCCCGACCAAATGCAAATAGAATTTGGCGACTTCCCTGCGCTCGGGATCGGTCAGATTCGGTTTGAGTTTAAGTCCGAACATAACGTTGTCTATGACGTTCAGCCACGGGAAGAGCGCGTGCTCCTGAAACATCACCATTCGGTCGCGACCGGGACCTACAACGGGATCGTTTTCGACGAGGATTTCGCCCGAGTCTGGTTTGTCCAAGCCCGCCACCAAATTTAAAAGCGTTGATTTTCCGCAGCCGCTTGGGCCTACCAAGCAGACGAATTCGCCCTCGTTGACACTCAGCGAGACGTTTTCGAGAGCCTGAACCCTGCCCTGCGCGGAATCGAAAGCTTTCGAGACGTTTTTGACCGAAAGCTTTGCGGTTATATTTTCAAGTTCCTTGTGTAGACTCATTTCTTGTTTTCGGATTTTTCGAAGAAAAGGTTTGTGATGTCGACGTCGGTTTTGAGCAATCTGCAATTGTATGCACTGTCGACGAAATCGCGCAGGCTCTTGCGGTTGGCGGTGGAGGTGAACGTCAGACGTCCCCAAGCCTTTTTAACGAGCTCGAACGGAATTTTCCCTCCGGTCAGAGTCTGCAACTCGGCATGGGCAAGCTTTTGGGCTTCGGCGGGATTTTTGTTAATCCACTCGGTAAGCTCGCGTTGCGCCGAGATGAATTTTTCGACGAGATCGGGACGCTCTTTGATGAGCTTTACGCCCGAAACGAGAACTGTCGTAACGGTGTCTTTCTGTTCGAGATAGATTTTTGCGCCCGCTTCGTCGAGCAAGCGAGTTACCCACGGTTCAACCGTCCATACGGCGTCGAGCGCGCCGCGCCTGAAAAGCGAGAGCTGCTCGGGATTCGGGGTTGCAATGACAAATGCGTCGCCGCCCGTGAGGGTTACATTCAGCCCGTTTTCGACAAGCCATGCGCGGCAGGCGACGTCCTGCGTGTTGCCCAGCTGCGGAGTGCCGATGCGTTTGCCCTTGAAATCGGAGGGTTTTGTTATGTTCTTTGCGGGATTTACGACAAGCGACGCACCGCCGTCGGCAGAGCCCGCGACAATTCTGATGTCCTCTCCGTCCGTGCGGGCGAATGCGTTGATTGCGGGGCTTGGGCCTACATAGGTGATATCGACCGCACCCGAAATGAGAGACTCCATCGCGCTTGGACCCGCGTTAAACAACGCCCATTCGATTTTCACGTCGTCGCCCATTCGCGCCTCGAACCAGCCCCTGCCCTGACGCGAAAGCTGGTGTGCAACGAGTGCCTGAGCGTGCGAAATGTTCGGAAAGTGTCCTATGCGCACGACTTTTTTGTCGGACTTAGGCGCGCAGGCGCAAAGCACTGAAATGGCGGCCAAGCCGACCGCCACAATCAAACGGTTAGATGCGATTTTCATGTCGGTATAAAATGTCGAAGGCGCAAAAATTTTCAATCATTTTTTGCCGCCGAAGAGTTTATTATCTGCGCAAGTTAGGCTTGACGATTCGTCCCGCTTGTCCAAAATATCGGACTGTTTATGATGATTGTAAAAAATTTTGCGCTGCTTGTGCTTTGCGCCGTTTTGTGCGCGTGCGCGGGCGGAGAATCGAAAGAACAACGCGCCAAGGCCGAATTCGAAGAATCAATCTCGAATCCGCAAAACGACCCGCTGATTTCGGACGTAAATTTCAAGGAGATGACCGACGCCGAAACGCGCTCGATTTACGAAATTTTTACGGGCAAAGAATTCGGGCACGGCAGACTCTTTCTGCGCACCGACAAAAATTCGCGAGACGGGCTATACTTTTTTGTGATGTTCGAAACCTACTGCAAAGACATTCTGGCTGGGACGAAAATAAAGCTTTGGGTGCATTCGAATGCGTATCCAGTGCCGCGCGAATGGACTTTCGATGTTCCGGACAACACGACGCTTTTGCGCGAGCTCGTGCTCGGAATAACCGGCGCGGACGCGAAGTTTGTTGACGAAAAAGTTCTGGCGTGGAAAATCGAAGTATTCTCGCCCGACGGCACGCCGCTTACAGAAAAACATTCGTGGCTTTGGAGCTTGAAAGAGCCGCAACAGCAAGCGACACCGCAAGGCTCGGTTACGGCTAGTTCCGTGCCGTCCGCCGCCTCAAAATAACGGGCGGGCGCGAAGATTTGAGCGGATTTTTTCGATGCGAAATGGGTAGAGCGGACGACAGAAGAACCCCGTGGGGCGAATTCCGAAAAGTCGACGAATCGGTTTGGACGCCGCGCGACTGGCGCGAAACCATCGACGGGGGGCAGGCGTTTACATGGAACGAAACGGGTGTGCAGACTGAGTTCGAGGGCGTTTTCGGCGGTATCGCAGCCCGCGCAAAGCTCGACGAATGCGGGCGGCTTTGGGTGGCCTTCCCCGCGGAAAAGGGAAAAAGAACGAAGGTCACGGAGGAAAAAAAACTCGAAAAGTTCCGCGAGTATGTCGGGAGCGAAAACGACTTCGGTAAAATCCGAGCGGCACTTGCAAGCTCGGGCGACCCTCACCTTTTGCGCGCTCTCGAAATCTATCCGACGCTGCGCATTCTGCGCCAGAATCCGTCCGAGGCTATTGTCGCATTCATATGCTCTTCGAGCAAGCGCATTGTGCAAATAAAGCAGTGTGTGGCGGCTCTGTCGCGGAAATTCGGGCGCAAAATAGACGGCGGATTCTACGCTATGCCCGACTTCGAAACACTCGCGCGTTCCGACGTATCGGAGATTCTGGAATGCAAGCTGGGATTTCGGGCAAAATATTTGAGCGAATCGGCGAAGAAAATTTCCGCCGACAAGTTCGACCCAGAATGGCTGCGCGAAATGCCGTATGCCGAGGCGAAAAAATACCTCGTCTCGCTTTCGGGAATAGGCGAAAAAGTAGCCGATTGCATTCTGCTTTTCGGGTGTTCGCGCTTCGAGGCGTTCCCCGTTGACACATGGATTCGACAAGCGATGTCGCGCCTTTACGGAACGGGAAACGACCCGAAAAAAATCCGCGCCTTCGCCTCCGAAAAATTCCCTCTATACGCGGGCTTTGCCCAACAATTAGTATTTGCGGCAATGCGAAACAATATGCTGTAAACTCCATTTTATTTTTATGAGCGAACCGAAAAAAATCACAAAAGACGAAATTCTCGCGGCAATGCCGCAGCAGCCCCCGTTTCTGTTTATCGACAACGCCGAAATCGACGGCGACGAAATGACGGGCAGCTACACCGTGCGCGAAGACGAAGTTTTCTTCGAGGGGCATTTCAAGGGCAATCCCGTTTTTCCGGGAACTCTTATGCTCGAAACGCTCGGGCAGCTCGGGGTATTGTATTTGCTTAAAAGCGACAATCCCGCAATCGGCGGCAAAGTAGACGCCTCGAAAATATTTTTCATTTCCGCCGACGGTTGCCGCTGCCAGCGCATCTGCCGCCCCAACGAAGTCTTCGACTTCAAGGTGAAGGTTGAAAAGCTGCGCTATCCCGTGGCGGTGTTTTCGGGCAAGCTGCTTGTGGGCGGACAGAAGGCGGCGATGGCGGAATCGCTGACGCTTACGTTCGACTATCTAAAATAAATACAATTTATCGAAAACTATTTTAAAGAACAAAATGAAAAACGCCGTAATTACAGGTCTTGGTTTTATAACGAGTATCGGCAACGACTACGCAGAAGTGAAGGACTCGCTCGTGAATCTAAAAAACGGAATCGAAGTTTACCCGCCGTTCGAGGGCGATTCGATTCCCGTCAAGTGCGTGGGCACGATCAAGAATTTCGACACGTCGAGCTACGACCAGGAGGACTGGACGTATCCGCCGCAATACCGCGTGCGCCGCGACGTTCTGCGCGGGTTTGCCCCGCACTGCCTGTTCGCGTATTGCGCCATGAAACAGGCTATCGAGGACGCCGCGCTTTCGGACGCGGACGTTTCGAACCCCGAGACCGGCATTTACACCGCGTCGGCGGGTTCGACGATGATGCTTTACGAGAATATGAAACGCCTCGACGCAAGCAGCGTAAGCCGCACGAATCCGTTCGGGATTGTAAGCTCTATTGTCGGAACGCTCTCGTTCAATCTGGTGTCGGCGTTCAAGATTAAGGGCGCAAGCTGCGGATTCGCGTCGGCGTGCGCAAGCAGCTCGCACGCGCTCGGGTTCGCCTTCGAGGAAATCGTCTCGGGCCGCCAAAAGCGCATGTTTGTCGTAGGCGGCGAAGACGGCGACTACCGCACCCTCCTGCCCTTTGCGGGAATGCGCGCTCTAAGCACAAACCCCGACCCCGAAACGGCGTCGCGCCCGTTCGACAAAAAGCGCAACGGCTTTGTCGGCTGCGGCGGAAGCGTCGTTATGGTTGTCGAGGACGAAGATGTTGCCCGCGCGCGCGGCGCGAAAGTCTATGCGCGAATCAAGGGCTGGGGTCAGGCGAGCGACGGCTACAATGTTGCGATTCCGCACCCCGAGGGCGAGGGAGTTGTGAACGCGGCGAACTTTGCGCTTGCCCGCGCGGGAATTTCGCCCGAACAGGTCGACTACATAAACGCCCACGCGACTTCGACGCCGATTGGCGACAAGGCGGAACTCAAAGCAATCAAGAAAGTTTTCGGCGAAACCGCGCGCGCGGCAATAAGCAGCACGAAGGCAATCACGGGGCACGGGCTTTCGCTTGCGGGCGTTATGGAGGCGGCGTTCTGCGCGCTGGCTATGAAGGAGGGCTTTACGCCCGCCTCGGCGCACATAACAGAACTCGACGAAGAGGCGCAATCGCTAAACATTCTCACGCAGACGAAATTCGAAGCCCCGAAAATCGCGGTTTCGCTAAGCAGCGGCTTCGGCGGCGCAAACACCGCAATCGTCCTCGAAAAAGTCGACTAAAATGATTTGGCTTTACAGACTTTTCTTCCTGCCCGCGTTCGCGGCGATGTTTCCGTATTACGGGCTGCGAATGCTGCGCCGCGGCGGCTATGCGCGGGATTTTTCGCACCGCTTCGGCTGTATGCCAAAGCTGCCGCCGAAGGCCGCGGGCAAAAAGCGCGTGTGGTTGCAGGCCGTAAGCGTCGGAGAAGTCGACGCGGTTATGCCGCTTGTGCGCAAGCTCGAAAAATCGGGCAAATACGAAGTCGTCATAACGACGACGACAAGCACCGCCTACGCGCTTTTGAAGGACAAATACAAAAACGACTGCTTTGCCTCGGCGGTGTTTCCGCTCGATTTCTGGCTTTTCAACCGCCGCGCGTGGAACAAAATAAACCCCGACATCGCCGTTTTAATGGAGGGCGAAGTTTGGCCCGAGCACCTGCACGCGGCGAAAACGCGAGGCGTTCCCGCGGTGTTGATTAACGCGCGGCTTTCCGACCGCAGTTTTTCGCGCTACGCAAAAGTTCCGTTTTTCGCGCGCAGAATGTTCGAAAAGTTCGCGAAAATCTGCGTCTCGAACGAGTCCGACGCGAGGCGTTTCGAAAAGTTGGGAATTGATAAAAACAAACTAATTTTGACAGGGAATATCAAATTCGACACTCCCTCGGCGGGCGTTTCGGAAGACGAAAAGCTGCGCCTGCGCCGCGAGCTTGGATTCGGCGAAAAGTCGTTTGTGCTGCTTGGTTCGTCGACGTGGAAGGGCGAGGAAAAAATGCTCGTCGGGGCAATGAAAACCCTGCGCGAGAGGGGGCTCGACTGCCGTCTGCTGCTCGTTCCGCGCCACGCCGAACGCCGCAACGAAATCAAACCCGAAATAGCAGAATTTAAAAACTGTGTGCGCACCGAGCGAAAACAGGCAGAACCCGACACGATAATCTACCTTGCCGACACGACGGGCGAATTGCGTATGCTCACTTCGATTGCCGACTTGGCGTATGTGGGCAAAAGTCTGTTCGGGCACGTCGGGGGGCAGTCGCCAATCGACGCTGCTGCGGCGGGAGTGCCCGTCGTCTACGGTCAGAATATGACGAACTTCAAGATGGTCTGCCAAAAGCTCGAATCCGCGGGGGCGGCGCGGCGCGTATTCACCCCCGAAGAGGCGGTGGCGCAGATTGCCGAGCTTGCCTTCGACGACGGCGCGCGCAAATTAATGTCGCAATGCGCGGTCGAATGGCACAGGCAAAACGAGGGCGCGACGGACAAAACTATCGAGGTTATCGAAAGACTCTGACCCCCACTGCCCGTTCGGCGAAAAAAAGGCAAACGCGCTCGAAGCTGTTTTCGGACGCGTTTTTTGTTTTTATTTTCAAACAAAAAAACGCGGCGATTTTGCCCGTAACGCCAGATTTTTTTGCAATACAAAATGTTGCAAAAAAATTATTTTTTATATTATTCGTGGATTTTCTAGCCGTTGAGCCTTTTTACGGTTTTGGACGAAAAATGCTCTATGATTTAGCTGTGCCCCAAGTCGAGGGTGTCGATTTCCGCCATTTCGGCGTCGCTTAGGCGGAAGTTCCAGATATCGAAATTTTCCGCCATTTTTTCGAGCGCGTTTCTCTGCGCGAAAAACGGGTGGAGCTCTATCTGGTTGACCGCTGGCTTGACATCGACGTTCACGCAGAAATCGGCGAGTCGGTCGGGGTAGAAATTGATGACGCCGTATGCGCGGGTTCCGAAATCTATGTAATTTTCGGGCGTTTCGCGGCTGTTGCACCCCACAAAAAACACAAACGCCAAAAAGAAACAAAATATCTTTTCGGCGTAAAATTTGCGGTTATGGACATATCCTTTTTGCCGTTAGCTTGAAGATTTTTCGAAGACCAGCAGTTTGTTCAGCATTCCGAGCGGGTCGATTGCACAAAGGGCAAACCCGAGATAGCCGACGGTTTCGGGAACTTCCTCTCCCAAATTCGCCATTCCGCCCGTGCATATGTGCTCGAAGATTTGTCCGATGGCAACGAAAATCAAAAACAGCAACATAAGCGCGCCCCATTTCGAAAACGTTATTTTGAGAGCTTCACGTAAATAGCCTTTGAAGTCGGTGCAAATAGACCACAAAAATATCGAGGTAAAGACGACAACCGCAATCGTGTTGCGCCCGACGCCGTCGAAGAAAAATACTATGCGTTCGTCCAGACCGAAATTTTCAAAATCGAGTTCGCGCATTATGAACGAATAATACAAGAATGCAAAAAATGCCAATATCGCACGGTATTTAACACCTTTGAGGAACAAATAGCACACAAACGCAAGACATACCACCGCAAGCAAAATAACCTGAAAGTTTTCTACTATTGCATTTTCTTCAAGATGGGAAAAATCGCCCAAAACTAACGCCGTATACACGCTATACGACAAAATACACGCGCCCGCGACAGTCAGGAAGACCGACAACAGGTATTTAGCGAATTTTTTTGTATCCATCGTGGACAAAAATACCCCCCCCCGAGAAAAAATTCAAGTTTTAAATACGCGGAATTCGGTTATCAGGAGAGGAAATTTCGGATATAAGATGGAGGATATTGTCGTAGTCAACTCCCGAAGTTTTGATATTGAGCAAGTTTTGCGTCGGAAATCGCCCTTGGGAAATCCCCCGACGTCCGCAGGCTTATCATAGAATTCGGGATAGTCATCGATGTTACCTTTACAGGCCTTGCCGTTTTCACCTTGACAATGGATATGTTCTTTAAATAGAATCCGAACCTGTTTGATGCACACATCTGGGCATTTACAAGCGCGTATAAAATACGAAACTAAGCTACTGAATCTCCGTTTTATGGTAAATAAAAAACGCTCGAAAATATTTACAGGCATAATGACGGTATCGGCCATTATCCTCGCCGTTGACTGCACCTCATACGCAAGAGGTGGAATCGTGAACGAAATAAAAATAAATCCGCAAAACATTTGCGCCGCAGACGGAAACCCTTACAAAAAAACAATCAAAACCGATTCCGGAAATGACCAAGCATGGATTCTATCCGGCAAAACCGACGAATCTGTCGAAGCGGTGCTAAAAGAAATGCCCGAGGGATTCCGCGGATTAAAAATAGAAATTGTGACGGCTCCGCTCGAAAATGCAGACGATTCGAAAGAAGATGTTTACAGAGCCGTATCGTCGCAGATAGACCCGACGTCGGGAAAGGAGACAAATAAAATTAAAAGCTCCTTCGTAAGAGGGAAAATCCCCGGAACTCCGTTCAGAAACAAAAAAATAGAATTGGAATCCTGCTATCCGGCAAAATCGGGTCTGCCAGTTAAAATAAGAATAGAACGCAAGACCTCCGACCCGTCCGATACATTTGAACATCCCACAGCCCTCGTCGCAATCAAAATTACCCCCGTTGTGGATCCGTCAAAGCCCATGCCGGTTGAAACGGCGCAGGGATACAACTCGTGGCCGATGATGCAGGCTCTTGGAAACAAACTCGTATGCGTTTACAGTGTCGGCAAAGCACACAGTATCGGAGAGGGAAAACGCGAGTCTTATGCGCGCGTGTCGGAAGACGGGGGGAAAACATGGTCGAAGCCGCACGTTGTGTCGGCGAACCCCGAATACGGTGAAGTCCCCATAGGCAAGGGGTTGGACAAAAACGGAAACATGTTGCTGTGGATTAGATTCCAAGGCAAAAACCGCATACACAAGCTCTATCGAACGGCCGACGGCGTGAATTTTACGCATATTTCAACCCCGAAGCTCAATCCAATGCCTATGCAAATTACCGACATATTCCATGTGCCAAATGTCGGGCTCATGGCTCTATGGTTTACGGGGAATTACGGCGAAAACGCCAGAAACGCATGGGGGACGCTCGTAAGTTCCGACAATGGAAAAACGTGGGTCCAAAAGACCGTAGAGTCCGAACTTGACAACATCGGCTGGACTACCGAGCCATCGGCGGCATATATCGGCGACGGCAGAATAATTGTAATTGCGCGTATAGAGCACGCGAAAGAATCCACCCAGCGCGCCCAATTTCAGATTGAGTCGAAAGACTACGGGAAAACGTGGACTAAAAAGAGGACGAATATAACCGACGTATTAATCTCGACGCCGAGCCTCATATACGACGAAAAAACGGGGCTCATAAGCAATTACTATTATCAGCGCGCGAGGGGCATGTTAAAGCGCAGGGTTGTTGGAGCCGACAAAATTTTCGGGAATCCGCTCGACTGGCCATCCCCCGAAATAATCGCATTTGCGAGCGCGGTCGGATACGATGCAGGCAATGCAAACGCCACTAAAATCGGAGACGTCCACTACATCGCCTACTATTCCGGAGACAGTAAAAACACATCGGTTTTAATATCGACGGCAAAGGCTCCCTCGAAAAGCTGCCAGAAATGAGGTTTGGTGACTCGACAAAGACAATAGGCAACTGGTTTGCGGCGATAATCCGAATGTGGAGATTTACGAAAAACAACTAAATAACTGAAAGCTTCCATAGGAAAATGAAACTGATACAACGTCGAGCATACGGTTATAGAAACTTTGAAAATTATAGATTAAGACTACTCGTAGAATGCGGAGTAAAACTATGAAAAACAAATTACAAGAAACACCTTATTCCACAACTTTTTGGGTTGAAACCGTGTTCGATAAGCATATAAGGGTGCTATTTTCAGGCAAAGTAAAGCTCGTTTAGCAAAATTATCAAAATCAGAAAGGATACCAATGAACGAAGCAAAAAAGGATAAATTAACAAACAATTTCGGCCGTCCCATTGCGGACAACCAAAACTCGCGCACAGCAGGGCCGCGCGGCCCAATGTTGATGGAAGATGTTTGGTTTCAGGAGAAGATGGCAAACTTTAACCGCGAGGTTATTCCCGAACGCCGTATGCACGCAAAAGGCTCGGGTGCGTTTGGAACTTTTACCGTAACGCACGACATAACAAAATATACCAGGGCAAAGCTGTTTTCCGAAATAGGCAAAAAAACCGATGTTTTTGTTCGCTTTTCTACTGTGGCGGGCGAACGCGGGGCTGCCGACGCCGAACGCGATATTCGCGGATTTGCCGTAAAGTTTTACACCGAAGAGGGCAACTGGGATTTGGTCGGCAATAACACTCCCGTGTTTTTTATCCGCGACGGGCACCATTTCCCCGACCTAAACCACGCCGTTAAGCGCGACCCTAAAACAAATTTACGTTCCGCAAAAAATAATTGGGATTTTTGGACAAGTCTGCCCGAGGCATTGCACCAAATTACAATAACTATGAGCGACGACGGGATACCCGCCTCGTACCGCAATATGCACGGTTTCGGCAGCCATACATTCAGTATGTACAATATTAAAAACGAGCTTATTTGGGTGAAGTTTCATTGGGTGTGCCAGCAACCGATAAAGTTTTTAACCGACGAAGAAGCCGAGCGCGTGATAGCAAAAGACAGAGACAGCAACCAGCGCGATCTTTTTGAGCACATCGAAAAGGGAGACTTCCCAAAGTGGAAGCTTTGCATACAAACAATGACAACAGAGCAGGCAAAGAAAATGCCGTATAATCCTTTCGATCTAACAAAAGAGTGGTATACCGATGAATTTCCGCTAGAAGAAGTGGGCATAATGGAGCTAAACAGAAACCCAGAAAACTATTTTCAGGACGTTGAACAGGCGGCGTTTAACCCCGCAAACGTAGTGCCCGGCATTGGCTTTTCGCCCGATAAAATGTTGCAGGCAAGGCTGTTCGGATACGGAGACGCCCAGCGATATAGGCTTGGTGTAAACCACTATCAAATTCCCGTAAACAAGGCGCGCTGCCCCGTAACCGGCTATTCGCGCGACGGCAAAATGCGTGTAGACGGCAACTACGGCGGCAAAACGGGCTACGAGCCAAATTCGTATGGAGCTTGGCAAGAACAGCCAGAATATCGCGGCCCGAGTACCCCAGTAGACGGCGATGGCGACTCTTGGAATTTCCGCGAAGATGACGACGACTACTATTCACAGCCCGGCAGGCGTTTTCGCTCGATGACGCCTGAACAACAGGCGCGGCTTTTTGCAAACACAGCAAGGGCAATGGGCGACGCTCCCGAATTTATAAAAAAACGCCATATAGAAAACTGCTTTAAAGCCGACCCCGACTACGGCAAAGGAGTTGCAAAAGCAATGGGGTTTTAAAATAAATCTGACCGTATAAAACTGTTGCAAAAAAACAAAGCAATGCGCTCCGTTTTTGTACGCGGGCGCATTGCTCGTTTTTCGAGATAGTCTACGGTTGTATTTTAATCCTAATACACAATCCTACGGTAATTCTATAAATTGCAGAATCAAGATTCGCAATAACGCCCTCTAATCGGGATAGTTTCCACCCATAGGTTAAATCAAGCCATTGGGGATTATCTAGTAGTCTATTCAATGCTAAAAATGCAAATCGTGTTTTTCTCGTCTTCGGATAATTTCACATTCGGAAGGTAATCATCAAGTCTTTTAAGCGTATCGGTTGATTTGCAAAAATTAGAAACAATCTCTTTCATCTCGATATCGGTTATCCCAATACACAAAAGGGACTCTCAAAGGCAGAAAGAGCAGCTAAACTATGAATGTCCATCAATCATTGGGATTGATGAACACACAGGAATTGCCCCTGCGTCTTCAAGTTGACTCCTATTTGCTTCCCCCAAACTTTAAGTAGCCCTTATGGCATTTGCGGTCAAAATACCCCATAATTTAGCG
>ENA-OZMX01000273-OZMX01000273.1-human-gut-metagenome-genome-assembly--contig:-NODE-273-length-12811-cov-4.167451_pt1 | contig 12811 bp, 10 predicted proteins | sample MGYA00244192_ERZ653819 | MGnify/ENA primary metagenome ERZ653819 (study PRJEB26926, sample SAMN06164618) | human gut metagenome | biome: ENVO:00009003; feature: ENVO:2100002; material: ENVO:00002003... | reverse complement strand
CCGCAGCACACAGTCAGCAGAACAAACAGACAGGCAGCCCGAAAAGGCCGCAAAAAAGCAGTAAAATTGGAGGTCATAGGCAAAATAATTTGGTTGAATGAATTGATAGGATAAAAATAACGCCTTTTTAGCTTATCGTTTCTCGCATTCCATACATAATTCCTCGCAAAAAGTACATTATTGCCCGAAAAAAGAGTATCCCGCATCGTTTTTTCCCGGTATCAGCCCGTCCTGCAAGCCCCTGCAGATAACTTGCCGAAACGCCCCATCCTTTCCGCAGTTTCGCCGGGAAATCCGCCCCGGACAAAATAATCTTCGATCCACCGCAAATAAATTTGGCACTGCCCGGGGCTTTCACTATCTTTGTAGAAGATAGGAGGCGGCCCGGACAATTTCAGCCGACCGACGACCGCAGCGGACGCGCGGTACACTCGCGGACTTCGCCCCGCACGCAGACAGGAAGTCGAAAATTTTCGACGACCGGAAGCACAGCCTGCAAACGGTCTTTGCCGAACGTAGCGGACGAAGACAGAAGTTCGAAGTCAAGTTTGGCTTATCGCCCTCCTTTTCTTATCTTTGCAAACTCGAAATCAACACCCAAAAACATTCAATATGAGCATCGAACTCAGTGAACAGGAACAGTTACGACGCCAATCGCTCGCCGCACTGCGGGAACTCGGCATCGACCCCTATCCCGCCGCCCGCTACGAGGTGACGGCCACGGCACGCGAAATCGCCGAGAATTTCGATCCGGCGAAGAATAATTTCCAGGGCATCCGCATCGCCGGACGCATCATGTCGCGCCGCATCATGGGCAGCGCCTCCTTCTTCGAATTGCAGGACCACACGGGCCGCATCCAGGTCTATATCCGGCGCGACGACATCTGTCCCGAAGGAGATCCGACGCTTTACAACACGGTGTTCAAGAAGCTGCTCGACATCGGCGACATCGTCGGAGTCGAGGGTTTCGCATTCCGCACCAACACCGGCGAACTGTCGGTACACTGCCAGAAGTTGACCCTGCTCTCCAAATCGCTGCGGCCCCTGCCCGTCGTGAAAGAGAAGGACGGACAGACCTTCGACGCCTTCACCGACCCAGAAATCCGTTACCGCCAGCGCTACGTCGATCTGATCGTGAATCCCCACGTACGCGAGGTTTTCATCAAGCGTTCGAAGATCATCTCCACGATGCGCGAATATTTCAACCAGTTCGGGTACGTCGAAGTCGAAACCCCGATTCTGCAGCCTATTCCGGGCGGTGCGGCGGCACGTCCGTTCATTACCCACCACAACGCGCTCGACATCGACCAATACCTGCGCATCGCCAGCGAGCTGTACCTCAAGAAGCTGATCGTAGGAGGCTTCGACGGCGTGTATGAATTCGGCAAGAACTTCCGCAACGAAGGCATGGACCGCACGCACAACCCCGAATTTACCGTTATGGAGATTTACGTAGCCTACAAGGACTACCTCTGGATGATGGAGTTCACCGAACGGATGCTCGAAAAGGTCGCCCTGGCCCTGCACGGGACCACGACCGTGCAGATCGACGGCCGGGAGATTTCGTTCAAAGCCCCGTTCCGCCGCCTGACGATGACAGACGCCATCCGCGAAAAGACCGGCTACGACATCACGGGGCAGAGCGAAGAGCAGCTCCGCGAAGCCTGCAAACGCCTCGAAGTCGAGATCGACGACACCATGGGCAAGGGCAAGCTGATCGATGCCATCTTCGGCCAATACTGCGAGGAGGAGTTGATACAGCCCACCTTCATCATGGACTACCCATGCGAGATGTCCCCCCTGTGCAAGCGCCATCGGTCGAATCCCGACCTCACGGAGCGTTTCGAGCTCTTCGTCAACGGCAAGGAGCTCTGCAACGCCTACTCCGAGCTGAACGACCCGATCGACCAGTTGGAGCGCTTCCAGGAGCAGTTGCGCCTCTCGGAGAAGGGCGACGACGAGGCTATGTTCATCGATATGGACTTCGTCCGCGCCCTCGAATACGGTATGCCGACCTGTTCGGGTATGGGTATCGGTATCGACCGCCTGACGATGTTCATGACGGGCAACAGTTCGATCCAGGACGTGCTCTTCTTCCCGCAAATGCGCCCCGAAAAGAAGGCCGTAAACGATCCTGCCGAGAAATACACCGCCCTCGGTATTCCCGAAGAGTGGGTTCCCGTCATACAGAAAATGGGCTACCTGACAGCCGATTCGCTCAAAAAGCTCTCTCCGGGCAAGTTCTTCAACGACCTGTGCGGTTTTAACAAAAAGAACAAACTGGGGCTGAAGGCTCCTTCGATGGAAGAGGTTAAAAAATGGTGCGAACAGGAGTAAACTCCGGAAGGTAATGACATCGGGAAGAAACATCTGGCTCGCAGGCATCTGCGCCGCAAGCGTACTCGCTGCGGGACTCCGGCTCGGCGACATCGTACCTGGCTGGGTATTCCGCACACTTTGCACGTTGGCGCTGGGTACGATCTGGCTCCGCCTCGGGCAGCAGGTGTGGCATCGGTTGCGGCAACGGCAGCGCCCCTGGTTCCTCTTTTGGAACTATGCACTTCCCGTGCTGGTCGCCATCCCGACGCTGGCCAGCCTCTCCGACGACGTCGTTCCCGTGGACCAGCGATTTCTGGCCGCTGCTGCGACCGGAGCGGTTCTCGCCTGCATCTATCGTCTAATCTATCTTAAAAACAAAAATATGAGAAAGAAAATCGTTGCCGGCAACTGGAAGATGAATACGCTTCCCGCCGAAGGCGTCGAATTGGCCGAAAACATCCGGGCCGACAGAAACCAGGTTTGTTCCTGCGTGAATTTCATCGTATGTCCGCCCTTCACCCACCTCGGCGGAGTCATCGAGGCACTTCGGGGTTCGGACATCGAAGTCGGCGCCCAGAACTGCGCGGCCGAAGACAAAGGCGCCTATACGGGCGAAGTATCTGCCGCGATGCTCGCAGCCTTGGGCTGCCGTTACGTCATCCTGGGTCACTCGGAACGCCGCCAGTACTACGGCGAAACCTCGGCGACGCTCAACAAAAAGATGGCGCAGGCATTCGCCAACGGTCTGCAACCGATCTACTGCGTGGGCGAGAATCTCGAGGAACGCGAAGCGGGCCGCCACTTCGACGTAGTAAAGACACAGATCGAAGAGGTTATCTACAACCTCACGCCGGCCCAGTTCGCCCGAACCGTAATCGCCTACGAGCCCGTCTGGGCCATCGGCACGGGCAAGACCGCGACGGCAGAGCAGGCACAGGAAATCCACGCCTACATCCGCACGATCCTGCGCGAGAAATTCGGTGCGGCGGCCGATGAAACTCCTATCCTCTACGGAGGTTCCTGCAAGCCGTCGAACGCCCCGGAACTCTTCGCCAAAGAGGACGTGGACGGCGGCCTGATCGGAGGAGCGGCGCTGAAGGCCGCCGATTTCCTGGCTATCGGCAAGGGTTTTCCGCAAAAATAATTTTGCGTCTTAAAGTATTGACAGACCGGATAATATCCGGTCTGTTTTTATTTTATCCGAAATCTCTCGCTGAAAAAAAATCAAAAAAAAGTTGCATTGTGAAAAAAACGCGTACATTTGCATCCAAAGAACAGTAGAAATGACAAGATTTTCGACGCAGAACTGGTGGTGGCGCTCTTTGTTTAAGGTAAACAATGAGTCCATTGGTATTTGTATGAAATAAGCCGAGAAAATCCGATCCATACAGTCAAAAATATCAAAAGCGTTGTTTGCCGAGCAGACAACGCTTTTTTCGTAACTTCCACGCAACACTGAAAATTACAATCATAATAAAAACAAACGATTATGAAAACGAAAAAAATTATCCTACCCGAATCCCAGATGCCGACCCAATGGTATAACATCGTCAGCGACATGAAGAACCGACCGCTGCCGCCGCTGAACCCGGCGACCAAAGAGCCGGTGACGCTCGAACAGATGAGCGCCCTCTTCGCCGAGGAGCTGATGAAACAGGAGATGTCCACCGAACGCTACATCGACATTCCGGAAGAGGTGCAGGATCTATACAAGATCTACCGCTCTACCCCGCTGGTACGTGCCTACGGCCTGGAAAAGGCTCTCGACACCCCGGCCAAGATCTACTTTAAGAACGAGAGCGTATCGCCCGTCGGCTCGCACAAGACCAACACCGCGATTCCGCAGGCTTACTACAACTACAAGCAGGGAATCCGCCATCTGACCACCGAAACCGGAGCAGGACAGTGGGGAGCCGCGATGTCAATGGCTACGCAGCACTTCGGCATCGACCTGAAAGTCTTCATGGTCAAGGTGAGCTTCAACCAGAAACCCTACCGCAAGCTGATGATGAACACCTGGGGCGCAGACGTGTATGCCTCGCCGAGCGAAATTACAGCCGCCGGACGGGCCGCCCTTGCAAAGAACCCCAACGATTCGGGCAGTCTGGGCATGGCGATCTCCGAAGCCGTAGAAATGGCGCTGCAAAATCCTCAGGATACCCGTTACTGTTTGGGTTCTGTTTTGAACCACGTACTGTTGCACCAGACGATCATCGGCGAGGAGGCCGTGAAACAGATGGAGCTGTTCGGGGAGTACCCGGACGTGGTGATCGGTTGCTTCGGAGGAGGCAGCAACTTCGCCGGCATCAGCTTCTCGTTCCTGCGCGATAACCTGACCAAAGGTAAAAATACCCGCGTAATCGCCGTCGAACCCCAATCGTGTCCCAAACTGACGCGCGGTGAGTTCCAGTACGACTTCGGCGACGTGGCAGGCTTCACTCCGCTGCTCCCGATGTACACGCTGGGCCACAACTTCCACCCGTCGGACATTCACGCCGGAGGTCTGCGCTATCACGGAGCCGGTTCGATCGTGAGCCAGCTGCTGAAAGACAAGGTCATCGAAGCCCAGTCCGTGCCGCAGACGGAAACTCTGGCCGCAGGCGTTCTCTTCGCCCGTACGGAAGGTATCATCCCGGCTCCGGAATCGGCTCATGCCATCGCACAGGCGATCCGCGAAGCGAAACGGGCGAAGGAGGAAGGCGTTTCCAAAACGATCCTCTTCAACCTCTCGGGGCACGGACAGATCGACCTGTACGCATACGAGCAGTATTTCGCCGGAAAACTCCGGGATTATGAAATTTCGGACAACGAAATCCGCAGTACGCTCAACGAGCTGGAAAAAATTATCTAACAGCGTAACTTTTTGTTACTAAATTTTAACGAAAGCTGCGGATGAAATATTTCATCCGCAGCTTTTTCATCCTCGATCTGTCCATTCATCCACAAAAAACTGAACAAAGAGCTTCCGCGCCCGCAAGTCTTCACCTCCTCCCGATGCGGTCCGCTATCCCTCTTTTATAGAAAATCGTCTGTCCAACCGGCTGTAACAAGCAATACGATACGTCTCATCGACAGTAACTCCTAAAACGAAACCCTCGCAACACCACGTAATGAAGGAGTAACCTGGAGTCGAGTCCTACCATTACCGATGCAGTGAACGCCGACAGAACCGGTATCACCTTTACCCCAGATTTACCCTCCGCCCGCCGAACGGTCCGTACAAGAATCGCATTGGCACCGACACGGTATAGATTATTAAATTCCCTTGCACAAAATTCCGTGCAAACCAGAATGACAACCGAATAAATGAAAAAACTATAGCGATTTCGATCGGGTTAAAGTTGTGAAACCGTTACGAACCAAAATAACGACAGTCCTGGGAATACCAAGCAACGGAATCAGTTTCAGCGGCCAAAAGCGCCATGCATCCGAAAAACAGATACGAACCGGGCGTGAAACGAAACCGGGAACAAGGAGCCATCACAACGAAAAAAAGATATGGAAAGGCGCGTCGAAATCGGCCTGAAAAGAGATCTATGCCGCTTCGATTTTTCCGAATGATCCGAAACGAAAAAATGAATTCAGGTCCGACGGCACCATAGAAAAAGGACGATGTCGAAACACCGTCCTTTTTCTTCCAACGTTATTCGGAATTACATCTTCTTGCCCACGTTGGTCTTCTTGGCAACCTTCGGAGCAGCGACTTTCTTCGCACCGGCCGCAGCCTTGGAAGCAGCCGGCTTCGCAGCCGCAGCTTTCTTGGCAGCCGGTTTCGCAGCTTTCTTCTCCTCGCCGCCTTCAGTGGCCGGAGCTGCTTCGGCAGCAGCATCGGCAGCGGGTGTTGTCATCATTGGCGGTGCAGACGGCCCTACGGCGATTTTTGTCAGCTATAACGCGCAGGAGCTGTGGGGTCTGTGCGTCAAGGTATTCTCCAACGTGGTGGTCGTGGTGCTGAACTATGTGTTCAGCAAGCTGATCATCTTTAAAAATCGTAAGTGAGATATTTTCTCCGCCGCAGGCGGAGAAAATATCCAATATAATTTAGGAGGTACGGTATTATGAAACGTGGTCTGAAAGGGTTCGCATTCCTGGTTTCCGGTCTGGTGCTGGGCATCATTGGTGCAACGGCATCGGTGACTGCGATCGCACTGAGCGCTGTGGGCATGGCAAAGGTGCGCCGTGCCAGCAAGTAAAACAACGGAGGAACGAACATGAACCGCGAAGAGATCCTGTCCCATGTCGATCATACCCTGCTGAAGCCGGAGGCTACTTGGCCCCAGATCCAGCAGCTGTGTGACGAAGCCATTGCAAACCACACCGCATCCGTCTGCATCAACACCTGCTACGTCAAGCAGGCTGTGGAGTATATGGCAGGCCGCATCCCCGTGTGCTGCGTGGTGGGCTTCCCTCTGGGTGCCATGGATACTGCCAGCAAGGCCTTTGAAGCCAAGACTGCCATCGAAAACGGCGCAGCCGAGGTGGATATGGTCATCAACATCGGCCGCCTGAAGAACAAGGAGTACGATGCTGTCCGCGAGGACATCCGTGCCGTGAAGCAGGCTGTGGGCGATAAGATTCTGAAGGTCATCATTGAGACCTGCCTGCTGACCGAGGAAGAAAAGGAAAAGATGTGCGACATCGTCTGCGAGGCCGGTGCCGACTACATCAAGACCAGCACCGGCTTCTCCACCGCCGGCGCAAACTTCCACGATGTGGAGCTGATGGTCAAGGGCGTGCGTGGCCGCTGCAAGGTCAAGGCTGCCGGCGGCATTTCCACCGTGGAGGATATGGAGACTTTCCTTGCACTGGGCGCTGACCGTCTGGGCACCTCCCGCGCTGTCAAGATCCTGAACGGCGAGCAGGCAAAGGGCTATTAAGTTTTCTGCAAAAAATGTATTTCGGCAAAGCTCTGGGCTTGGCTGAACTGCAAAGGATGATCTCTCAAGGGCTGCTGCACAAATTGCTGTGCAGCGGCCTTTTTTGCGCCCAAGCCTTGCAAGCAGAGTGTAGCAGGGTGTATAATATAAATAGGTATTGTATAAAATAGGGGCTGCTCGCTTTATGGGGCAAGGCGGGCAGAGGAGGAAATGCAATGAATATACCCGAGATCCTTGTGGCCAATGGCACAGGGGCGGTGCTGGTAAGCTTTCTGCTTTTATTGCGGGTGCGCGGCGAGAGTAAAAACAGCGTGGGAACAGCGCTGTTTTGCCGGATTCTGGTGGTGACGCTGCTGGCACAGGCCACAGAGACGATCAGCTTTCTGCTGGACGGCGTGCCCGGCGCGGCAAGCCGGTTCTGGCTGTACCTGACCAACACCGTCTGCACCGGCGCTACCGTGTGCGTGGGCTATGCGTGGTGTTTGTATGTGGACTTCCGGGTCTACCGCAGCATTGGACGCCTGCGCAGAAGGCATCTGCTGCTGGGTGCGCCGCTGCTGGCGCTTTTGGTGCTGCTGGTGGCAAACCTTTTTGGCACGGGGTGGATCTTTTCCATTTCGGCAGACAACGTTTACCATCGGGGCCCACTGAACATTTTGCTGTATCTGCTGCTGTTCGGCTATTATGCCGAGAGCGTGTGGCAGGTGCATAAGGCCAAGCGCGATGGCATTACGGTGGAGTTCTTCCCGGTGTACTACTTTGTGGTCACCTGTGCGGTGGGCACGCTGCTGCAGGGCGCATTCTACGGCATGGCCTTTGGCTGGCTATCAGTAGCCATCGCTTTTGTGTTAGTGGACAGCCAGACCCGCAGCCTGCGCGGCTATACCGATGAGTTGTCCGGCCTGTTTGGGCGCAAGTACATGAACTACTGTCTGGACCGCATCCACGCCACGCAGGAGAAGGACGTTTACGGCATCATGATGGACGTGAACTGCTTCAAGGAGATCAACGACACCTACGGTCACGCCGAGGGCGACCGCGCCATTCAGGAGATCGGGCACATCCTGTCCGGGGCGCTGGTGGCAAACTCGGTAGCCATCCGCATGAGCGGCGATGAGTTCATGGTGCTGATCCGTCACGGCTCGGAGGAGCTGCTGGACGAGATCTGCACCGCCATCGAGCAGCGGGTGCAGCACTATAACGAAACCGCTCCGGCGGGCAGCTTTCAGCTGTCCTTCTCCACTGGTGTGGCAAAGTACGAGGGCGGCAGCGTGGAGAAGTTTCTGGTGGAGCTGGATCAGCGGATGTACGCGGAAAAGCGCGCTTTCCACGCCGCCCGGGACGGCCACGCCGCACCGGAGCAGGGAAATGCTCCATCAATTTAAAAGGAATGTCTAAAATAAGTGCGACTTATCTTGACAATCTGACGCTGCAATGATAGAATATGTGGCGTACCAATTGAATACCGACTTATCAAGAGCGGCTGAGGGGACAGGCCCTGTGAAGCCCGACAACCTGCGCGAGAGCGTAAGGTGCCAAATCCTGCGGGAAACCGGAAGATAAGAGTGCAACGCTCAGAGCTTTCGGCTCTGGGCGCTTTTATTTTTCAGAACAAACTTGATGGAATGGTAAATACACGCAACTGCAACATTTAGGAGGCAAAAAATGGCTAGACACCTGTTTACTTCGGAGTCCGTCACCGAGGGACATCCCGACAAGATCTGCGACCAGATCTCTGATGCGATCCTGGACGAGATCCTGACCCACGACCCCAATGCCCGCGTGGCCTGCGAGACCTGCGCATCCACCGGCCTTGTGCACATTATGGGCGAGATCACCACCAGCTGCTATGTGGACTTCCAGAAGGTCGTCCGCGAGGTGGTGGCAGATATCGGCTACACCCGCGCAAAGTTCGGCTTTGACGCCGACACCTGCGCCGTCATCTCCAACATTGACGGCCAGAGCCCCGATATTGCACTGGGCACCAACGATCAGGTGGGCGGTGCAGGCGATCAGGGCATGATGTTCGGTTATGCCTGCGACGAGACCCCCGAGCTGATGCCCATGCCCATCAGCCTTGCCCACAAGCTGGCAAAGCGCCTGACCGAAGTGCGCAAGAGCGGCGAGATGGATTACCTGCGCCCGGACGGCAAGAGCCAGGTGACCGTGGAGTACGACGAGAACAACAAGCCCGTGCGCGTGGACGCCGTGGTCATCTCCAGCCAGCACAGCGAGAGCGTGAGCATGGAGCAGCTGCGGGCAGACGTGATGGAAAAGGTCATCAAGGCTACCATCCCCGCTGAGCTGCTGGACGAGAACACCAAGTACTACATCAACCCCACCGGCCGCTTTGTTGTGGGCGGCCCGCAGGGCGATACCGGCCTGACCGGCCGTAAGATCATCGTGGACACCTACGGCGGCTATGCACGCCACGGCGGCGGTGCTTTCTCCGGCAAAGACCCCAGCAAGGTGGACCGCAGCGCAGCCTACGCTACCCGCTGGGTGGCAAAAAACATCGTGGCTGCGGGTCTGGCAAAGCAGTGCGAGGTACAGGTGGCCTACGCCATCGGCGTGGCAAAGCCTGTGTCCATCATGGTGGATACCTTTGGCACCGGCACGGTGGCAGACGAGAAGATCGAGCAGGCTGTGGAGAAGGTCTTTGACCTGACCCCCGCCGCCATCATCCGTGACCTCGACCTGCGCAAGCCCATCTACCGCCAGCTGGCCGCCTACGGCCACATGGGCCGCGAGGATCTGGGCGTGAAGTGGGAGAACACCGACCGCGTGGATGCCCTGAAGGCTGCCGTGGCTGCCCTGTAAAAAGCGTTTTACCCTGATAGAAGGTAAGTGAAGAGAAGAGCCGCTGCACCTGACCGTGCAGCGGCTCTTTTGCGTCACAGGGAAAAGAAAATGGTACGGCAAAAAGTATTACTTTTCCTCAAAAATCAGATAAACTTTGCGAAACGGTAAAGATTTGGTCGCGTTTTTGTAAGAAACTCACATTCTCTTGCAGGAAAAGGAAAAACAGCTGTGCAAGGCGCAGAAAATCCACACATGAAACAAATTGATATGGAACAATCGACAAAATGTGATAAAATAAAACCAGATATGCGCACTTGTGTGCATGGTACGGATGGTAAACAGCAATAAGGAGTTATGTGACTATGTCTATTGAAATTTCCCCTAAGTCCTTCTTTGAGCAGCCCAGTGTGGCGGATATGCGGCTGATCGCCTGCCCCGGTGCCGAGGAGCTGACCGGCCTGATCGACAAGCACCTTGTCCGTTGGGCAAAGGCTGCCGGAATTGAAAAAGACACCTTCATTATTTCCTGCGACTGCCCCCGCTTCCAGAGCGGCGACGCCAAGGGTCTGGTCAAGGAGTCGGTGCGCGGCGACGATATTTTCATCGTGGTCGATCCCGGCAACTACAGCGTGACCTACAAGCTGTTCAACTACGAGAACCACATGTCCCCGGACGACCACTTTGCAAACCTGAAGCGTCTGATCCAGGCTGTGGCCGGTAAGGCACACCGCGTTTCCGTCATCATGCCCAGCCTGTACGGCGGCCGTCAGCACCGCCGCGTGGTGCGCGAGAGCCTGGACTGCGCTGTGGCTCTGCAGGAGCTGCAGACCATGGGCGTGCGCAACATCATCACCTTTGACGCACACGACCCCCGCGTGCAGAACGCAGTGCCCCTGATGAGCTTTGATAACGCCATGCCCACCTATCAGGTGCTCAAGAGCCTGCTGAAGAAGGATCCCACCCTGTCCTTCGACAAGGAGAAGTTCACCGTGGTCAGTCCGGACGAGGGCGCGATGAACCGCAATATGTACTTCTCCAGCGTGCTGGGCTGCAACCTGGGTATGTTCTACAAGCGCCGCGACTACACCCGCGTGGTGAACGGCCGCAACCCCATCGTTGCCCATGAGTATCTGGGCGAGAGCGTGGAGGGCAAGACCGTCTTTATCGCGGACGATATCATTGCTTCCGGCGAGAGCATGCTGGAGGTTGCCAGCAACCTGAAGGAGCGCGGCGCTGCCAACATCATCGCCAACGCCACCTTCCCCCTGTTCACCAGCGGTCTGGAGAAGTTCGACAAGGCTGTGGCAAACGGCACCCTGACCTACGTTGTGGGCACCAACCTGACCTACCGTATGCCCGAGCTGCTGACCCGCGACTGGTATGTGGACGTGGATGTTTCCAAGTACGCTGCCTACTTTGTGGTGGCACTGAACCACGATATGTCCGTTTCCAGCATCATCGACCCCCTGAAGAAGATCGAGAACCTGCTGGCAAACCGCAAGTAAGAAGCTGTTCCAAAGCCCCTGCACCCTGCGTGCAGGGGCTTTTTGCGTTTTATGAAAACTTCTGTTAAGTTTTTGAAAATTCGTGCCGGGGGCTTTGCAAATCCCGGTGGGTTTATGCTATATTTAAGTTGAAATACTTTGCATTCTGACAGAAAGGAAAAACGCCATGGAGCATTTTGTGGAGTTTGAAGATGTCTGTAAATATTACCAGACCGGCAGTGTGAAGATCGCTGCCGCCGACCACCTGAATTTCTATGTGGACAAGGGCGAGTTCTGCATCATCGTGGGGCCCTCCGGTGCGGGCAAGACCACCCTGCTGAATATTCTGGGCGGCATGGACAACTGCGACGAGGGCAACGTCTGGCTGGACGGCCGCAACGTGAGCCGCTTTTCCGCCCGGGAGCTGACCACCTACCGCCGGTATGACGTGGGCTTTGTGTTCCAGTTCTACAACTTGGTGCAGAACCTGACCGCGCTGGAAAACGTGGAGCTTGCCAGCGAGATCTGCCGCGACCCGCTGGACCCCAAAGAGACCCTGCGCAGCGTGGGTCTGGGAGAGCGGCTGAACAACTTCCCGGCGCAGCTTTCCGGCGGCGAGCAGCAGCGGGTGGCCATTGCCCGCGCACTGGCCAAAAACCCCAAGCTGCTGCTCTGCGACGAGCCCACCGGTGCGCTGGATTACCGCACCGGCAAACAGGTGCTGGGCCTTTTGCAGGATACCTGCCGCAAGACCGGACGCACCGTCATTGTTATTACCCACAACACGGCACTGACCGGTATGGCCGACCGCATCATTCAGGTGCGCAGCGGCCGCATCGTGTCCAATCAGGTCAACGAGCACCCGGTGCCGGTGGAACAGATCGAGTGGTGAGTACTGTGCAGAAAAGTTACCGCAAAAATATCCTGCGCGAGATGAAAAGCAGCATCAGCCGGGTGGTGTCCCTGTTTGGCATCGTGGCGCTGGGGGTGATGATGCTCACCGGCCTGATGTGCATTGCCCCCGATATGCGCACCGCTGCCCAGAAGTATTATGTGCAGCAGAATGTGTTCGACCTGCGGGTGCTGTCCACCCTTGGCCTTAGTCAGAGCGATATCGACGCCATTGCCGCTGTGGACGGGGTGGACGCCGTGCAGGCGGTGAAGTATCAGGACGTGGAAGGCCACTGGACAGGGGACGACCAGACCACGGTGGCGCGGCTGTATCAGCTGCCTGCCGACCCGCAGGCCGATACGCCGGAGAACATGAACCGTCCGGTGCTGCTGTCCGGCCGGATGCCGGAAGCTGCCGGGGAGTGCGTGGTGCATGTG
>ENA-OZMX01000255-OZMX01000255.1-human-gut-metagenome-genome-assembly--contig:-NODE-255-length-13341-cov-8.962442_pt1 | contig 13341 bp, 12 predicted proteins | sample MGYA00244192_ERZ653819 | MGnify/ENA primary metagenome ERZ653819 (study PRJEB26926, sample SAMN06164618) | human gut metagenome | biome: ENVO:00009003; feature: ENVO:2100002; material: ENVO:00002003... | reverse complement strand
CGTCGGCAGCGTCAGATGTGTATAAGAGACAGCCCCCGCACCCCATCAACAACCCGTAAAACGTCCACGCGCAGTCTTCATATTCGGCGGAATATCGGCGGGTAAAAATTCATACGTTTCCGATATCTTGAATTCGTTTGGCTTCGAAAACATAGCCGATAAAATCGGCAAACCGTGGGTGATTTTGCCGCGCGAATTTGTCGTGCGCGAAAACCCCGAAGCCGTCTTTGCCGCAGCTTCCTCCGAAAGCGAAAAAGCCGAAATCCTGCGCGCGCTCGGGCGCGACAAAGCTTGGAAAAACACCTCAGCCGTAAAAAACAAAAAAATATTTTTCATTCCCTATTCCGAAATTATTCTGCCCGATGCAGGCGTGTTAAACGCCGCCCGCCGCATAATCAACGCCCGTAAAAACTTCCCGTAATGCGCAGAATCATCACACTGATAATATCGGCTCTCGCGGCGGCGGTTTGCTCCGCGGCAGTCTCGCCTTCGAAAGTTTTCGTAGTCGCAAATTCGGCGGTCGACGGCTCGCCCGAACTCGCCCGATACTATTGCAAAACGCGCGCCATTCCCGAAAAAAACATAATCCTAATAGATCTTCCGCTGCCTAAAATCCCCGCTCCGCGCGGCATAACTGTCGACGACCTCAACGGTTTTGTCGCGCGCAAAACATACCTCGACAAAATCGAAACGCCCATAATAAAACAACTCGTCTCCCTCGGCGCAATCGAGGCTTTCCCCCTCGGCGGCAGCGACAATCTCGGGCGCGAAAACCTCCTGCCGACCCGCATAAACTTCGACTACCTCGTCCTGTGCAAGGGCGTCCCGTGGGGAATCTCGACAAGAGCCGCAAAGGCTAAAATAATAAACAAATTTTCGACCGAAGAATCGAGCGTCGATTCCGAACTTTCCGCCCGCTTCCTCAAAATGAAGTCCCTCAAAGGCGCAGTCCCAAACCCCGCCTTCAAACGCTTCGGCGACGAGTGGAAAAGCTATATGCTCCTGCGCGTCGCTCGCCTCGACGCCATTACATTTTCCGATGCCCGCAAACTAATCGACAACGCCCTCTACGCCGAAACAAACGGCTTGCGCGGACGCGCCTACATCGACAAATCCCATTACGCCAAACTCGGCGACAAATGGCTCGACTCCGCCGCCAAAATCCTCATTTCCGAAGGTTTCGACACCACCGTAGACAACCGTTCCGCCGTTATGGATTACGATACCCGCTTCGACGCCCCCGCCGTCTACTTCGGCTGGTATAGCACCGCGCCCTGCCGCTACTTCGCAATTCCCGCCTTTTCGTGCGCCCCCGCAATGATTGGCTGGCACATATATTCGTTCAGCGCGCTTTCGCTTACCGACAAAAATTTCTGGACACCCGTATTTGCCGCCAAAAACAGCGCGGCAACCGACGGCAACGTTTTCGAGCCATACCTTTCGCTCACCCGCAATGTCGACGTTTTCGCCGATTGCGTCTTCGCAAAAAAAATGCTCCCCTCCGAAGCCGCATTCGCCGCCCTGCCTTCGCTTAGCTGGCAAAACGTCTATATCGGCGACCCCCTCTACAACCCGCATAAAACCCCGCTTTCGGCTCAGCTTGAAAACATCGCCCGCGGCAAGACCGACGCCTATTCGCAGTATTCGCTTATCCGCAACGCAAACCTCATCGCCAAAACCGACGGCAACGCGGCGGCGGCCTACTTAAAACAGTTCGAGGGCAAATTGCCCGACACCGCCCTCATCTGGAAAATCGCCGAACTCTCCCCCGCGCGCGAAAATATTTTACGCGCCGCAAAACTCCTCTTTGACCGCAAAATTTTCAACGACCCGCAATACGTTGGCTTGGCGTTCGAAATCGCCGCCGCCTTGCAAAAACATTCCGAGCCGCGCCTTGCCCTGAACTATTGCGAATCGATAATTTCAAACGACACTCTCGCCTTCGCCCATCCGCTCGCCGCAAAACGTGCCGAGGCCGCCGCCCAAAAAGCCTCCCTCGACGTTTCGCCCAAGACGCGTAAAATTTTAAATAAAATCGCCGCCGAGGAAATCAAAAAACTCGAAGCGAAAATGAAAAAGTCCGCCCAATCCAAAACTTCAAACGTTCCCAAAAATCCGCCCGAATCCGCGACGAAAAAACCCTAACATCCCCCCCCTAAAAACTCAGTATTGCGAAATCAATTTGTGGTTTTTGAAATCGTAGCAAAGAGTGCCTTTGTGGCGTAAATAGTGGTCAAAATTGTTGCCGAAACGCGCAATTTTAATCACATGCGATATGCTTTCAATCGAAATTATCTCCCAGCAAGTCGAAGTCGGTGTGCCGCGGGCGTGGTCGGCGTCAGTCCATTTGTTGAAGTCGGTTGCGCACTCCATTACTATGATGAGCTGCTTGTGTTTGGAGTCGAGCGTATGCATAATGCGGTCGTGGTGAAAATGTCCGCAAATCCAAGATACAAAGCAACCTCCGTTGTCAATGAACGCGTCCACGGCATCGACAAAACGCGTGAAACGCTCCGTGGCAGTTTCGCATTCGCCCTTCTTTTTGTAGCCGCCGTAGTCGAGCGAATTGAAGTTGCAATCAACGCCCTCGTCGCCCGCCGGCGGAACGTGCGTTGCTATTGCCACTTTCAGCCCCGCCTTTTGCGCGGAATCAAGCGCGTTAACGAACCACGCAAATTGCTTGTCATCAGGGTTCATGCAGTCGATTCCGATTAGCCGGACATCTTTGTTGTAGTCCTTGTGCCAATAGCATTTTCCGTCGGCTTCGGCATTTTCGGGCTGGACGACATTCCAGCTGTCGACGTATTTCTTGAAGTATATGTCATACTTGGATTTATCCGAAAGCGTCTCGGGGTATTTGCGGTCGTAGGTGTCGTGGTTGCCGATGACGTTGAGCGCGGTCGGATAGGAGTCCCAAAGGTCGAATTTTCCGACATACGCAGCTCCGACGGAATCGCCGAGGTGCACGGTGTCGTCGATGTATTTGCGGTATTTTTCGGAGAACTTTTTTATTTTAAGCAAGTGCTTGGTTACAAGGTGTATATCGGCGAAAAATAAAATCGAAGTCGATACTCCGTCCGCCTTTTTGCTCGGTTGTTTATAGCCGCGTTTTGACTGTATTACCTTGATTGCGTTTTGCGAATCGTCGTCGAATTTGTCGGGCGATGGCGGATTGGCGGCGGCGGGAGAGGGTTTTTGTTTTACGGCTTCGGCGGCGTTTGCCTGCGCGAGTCCGACAGTGCCCGCGACGAGCCCGAGGGCGGTTTTTGTGAAAATCCTTCTGTCCATATTTATTTTGATTTAATTATTTTCGAGTGTTGTTGATGTTTGTCTGCCTTATTTGGGCTATCGATTGGTCGGCAATTTGGCGGAATTTTTTTGCCCGAGCTTCGGACATATTTGGGGGCGTGTATGTTATGTCGGTTGCGGGGCGGTCGAAAAGGAATGCGAACCAGACGCACGCCTGTAAGTATTCGCCGTAATTGTTTAGGTGAATGCAGTCGGTTTTAAGCTGCATTTCGCCTTCCTTGTTTTTCTTCCAGAAATATTTACCGACAATGTCTCCCGCCTGACGCGGCAGGTCGGGGTAGTGGTATGTGGCAAGTTCGCCCTTTGCGGGGGCGGCGAATTTTTCGGGCAACGTCTCGCGGGCGAGCTGGACTGCTATGCCCGTCGGAATTTGCTCCAAGCCAAGTTTTTGCGCGGCGGTGTTATATGCCGCTTGGGCGCGTTTGAACATTTCGGAATTGTCGAATTCCCACTTTTTAAGCAGGGCGCAATCACTGCGGTATGACCACGTTTGCTGGATTGCGATTTTCGTCCCGGGGCGGTATTTTTTTATGAAATCGACGATGTTTTGCGCGTAGGGGAAATATGTTTCGGGCCGCCAGGATTCGTGGCTTGCCTGCTGGATTGTGATGATGTCCCATTCGGTGTCTTTTAGGATATCGCGCAAAGTGCGTTTTCCGTTGAAATAGATTTTTTTTGCGGGGTCGGCCTCCTCCTGCGAGATGTATTTCCAATGGCGCGAAAGCTCGCAGCCTCCGAATGCGGCGACTTTGAACACGAGTTTGCAATCGTCGACCGAATTTGCGACTTTGGGCAGGTAGGTGTTTAGCGACCACGCGAACGAATTTCCTATTGCAAGCAATTTGACCTCTTTTGCCTGCGCGCCCAAACTGGCGAGTGCGAGCAGGACGAAAACTGCGGTTGTTTTAAATAGTGTCCTTAATGTGTGTTTCATATGGAAAGAATACTATTTTTTTTAGTTTTTTATGTCAAATTGATTTGATGTGAAAAATTTCTAAAAAATGGGTTGACTTTTAAAGTTTTGTTTTAAATATTAAATTTAAAAAAGAGGCAGGTATTGCCCACGCGCGTCTGTTTATAGGCGTTTGCGGCGGTTGCAGGGCCGCTTTGCACAGAGTAGAACATAAAAACCGATTATTGCGTATGAAAATGAAAAAATTTATAAACGCTCCCGAAAATCTGACAGCCGAGCTTTTGGAAGGGCTCGCGCTAGCGTATCCCGACAAGATAAAGCTCGAAGGCAAGATTGTTGTCAGGGCGCAACCCAAAGACAAGAGCAAGGTGGCGGTTATCACGTTGGGCGGGGCGGGGCACGAGCCCGCACTCAGCGGTTTTGTGGGCTACGGTATGCTCGACGCGAGCGTTGTGGGCGACATTTTTGCCGCGCCGAATGCGGTGACGCTTTTGGAGGGTCTTAGAAAATTCAAGGACTATGCCGGCATTTTGCTTGTTGTGCTCAATCACGCGGGCGACGTTATGAGCGCGAATATGGCCATGAAAATGGCAGCACGCGAAAAGATAAACGTAAAGAGCATTTTGGTTGCCGAAGACATCAGCGCGGGCAAGGACGCCGAAACGAAAGACCGCCGCGGTTTGGCGGGCTGCATTCCGCTTTTCAAAGTGGCTGGTGCTGCCGCCGAAGCGGGCGGAAGTCTGGACGAAGTTTTGGCGGTTGCCGAAAAATTCAACAGCCGCATAGCGACTTTGGCTGTCGCGATGACGGGCTGCACGCACCCGCAAAACGGCTCGCCCATTGCGGAGCTCGGCGAAGACGAGATGGAAATCGGAATGGGCCAGCACGGCGAAGGCGGCGGCGGTAGAATGTCGGTTAAATCCGCCGACGAAACCGCGGCGATTATGTTCGGCAACCTCGCGCAGGCTGTCGGCTTGAAGTCGGGCGAAAGGGTGTTTTTGGCAATCAACGGAACGGGAGCATGCACGCCGATGGAAATGGCGATTGTCTTCCGCGCGTGTGCCCGCCTTGCGGAAAATATGGGCGCGAAAGTTGAATGCGGCCTTATAGACGAACTTTTGACCGTTCAGGAAATGGCGGGATTTCAAATGATTTTGTGCGTTGTCGACGACGCTCAGCTGGCGGCTTTGAAAGCCAAAAGCAATGCGCCCTACTGGACTTCGCTCGGGGAATAAATAACTATGAAACTGACACTGGAAAACCTCAAACAAATGTTCGCCGCTGCCGCCGAAGTGATTTCGGCGCAGGAAAAATATCTTTGCCAGCTCGACGCCGCCTGCGGCGACGGCGACCACGGGGTGGCGATTAAGGGCGCGATTGACGCGGCGAACGCGTCGATTCAAAACGCCTCCGACTTGAAGGGCGCGTTCTTCGACGGCGGAATGGCGGCGATGTCGCATTCCAACGGCTCGACGAGCACGATTTACGGGACGCTTTTAATGGGCGTTTCGGACGGAATCGAAGACGGGGCGCAGGAGCTTGACGGCGCGGCGGTTGCCGCGGCGTTCGAGACGGGGCTTGCTTCGATGCGCGATGTCGTAAAAGGCGACGTGGGCGATAAAACCTGTTTTGACGCGCTCATTCCCGCAATCAAGGCCATGGCGGGCGCGGGCGACGTGAAGGCCGTTTTGGAAGCCGCAGCCGACGCCGCCGACAAGGGCGCGAAGAACACCGTCAACTTGCAGGCGAAGTTCGGGCGCGCGCGCAATCTCGGCGAAAAGTCGGTGGGCACGCTCGACCCCGGCGCGGTTTCGACGGCGATGATTTTCGCGGCGTTTGCGAAGGCTTATAAATAGCCGCAAATGTCGGGGCTAGGAACTTTTTTACGGAACAATTCAACGGAAAAATCCACTAACAATTAGAATTTTCAAACCGAAAGGAATTATAACTATGGCAGACGCAGAAGGCAATATTGCCGCAAAGAACTACGGAATCGGAATCGAATCAAAGAACGAAGCGTTCTTTTTAAAGGGCGCGGAAGCGCAGGACTGGGGCGTGAAGTCGAGGCTGTCGCGCATTTTCAACAAGAAGAGCGGCAACACGGTTATGTTGGCGTTCGACCACGGCTACATTATGGGGCCTACCAGCGGTTTGGAGCGCATGGATTTGTCGATAGTCCCTCTTATCGAACACGCGGACTGCATTATGTGCACGCGCGGCACGCTGCGCTCGGTTGTGCCGTCTACCTGCAACAAGCCCGTGGCGTTGCGTTTCAGTGCCGGCTCGACGATTTTGACGAAGCTCAACAACGAATGTCTGGCGGGCATTGAAGACGCCGTGAAGCTCGATGCGGCGGCACTTGCGCCCATGGTCGCAATCGGCGACGAGGATTTTGAAGCGCAGACTATCCGCAACTTGGCGCAATGCGTGGACTACACTTCGCGTTTCGGCATTCCCACTTTGGGGGTGACCGCCGTCGGCAAAAATTTGGTGCGCGACGCCCGCTATTTGGGGTTGGCAGTGCGCGTGATTGCCGAAAACGGCGCGAACTTCGTAAAGACATACTATTGCGAAGAGGGTTTTGAAAAGGTCGTTGCGGCGTGTCCCGTTCCGATTGTGATTGCCGGCGGCAAAAAGCTTCCCGAAAAGGACGCGCTCGAACTCGCATACAAGGCGATTTCAAGCGGCGCGCGAGGCGTGGATATGGGCAGAAACATATTCCAGTCGGAAGATCCCGCGGCTATGTTGGCGGCGGTCAAGGGCGTTGTCCACGACGGCTTGAAGCCCGCAGAAGCGTTCGAATTCTTCAAGGACATTTCCAAAAAGTAATTCCTGTTGGGGGAGGATTTTTCTTTTTTAACGCATAATTAGGGGAATTTTATTATGAAAAAATTTTGGTCTCTTGTTTTGGCGGCATCGGTCGTATGCGTGTCGGCGGGGGTTGCCGGCGCGGCGAACGCCGCCTCTGCGGCGCAGGCGGACGCGCTTTATGCGAAGGCTTCGACGTTTTGCGAATCGGTTTTAAAGGCGCGCGAAAACTACGCGAAGTGGACGGAATCGGCGGTGTCGGCGAACTCGGGGCTGAAATTCGGCGACTGGGTTGGCTCGCAATACATCGACAAATGGCGGGCGAAGACGCTCGCGTTTGCCGACCCCGTGAAGAACGCCCCCGACATGAAGTCGGTTTTCGGGCGCGAGCCGCTTTGGAAAGTTTTCGACATTCGCGACGGCGAGCTGTTCCTTTTGCACTGGACGAATGCGCGTTTGCTGGAATCGAGCATCGTGTTTTTGACGCGCGAAATAGAGGCGGACAAGGACAGGGCGTTTTCGTTCACGTTCGGTATCAACGGCTGGGCGGACGTATATTTGAACGGCAGGAAGCTCGGCAATGTGGCGACGGGCGTGAAGGTTTTTTCGGGCGAGCTGAAAAAGGGCTCGAACAGGCTCGTTTTCAAGATTACGACGCGCGGAAGAACGTTCGAAGAGGAAATGTTCTTTGTTCCGTATGTTTCGCCCGCGGTGGAAATAGCCGCGAAGTTGGCGGCGGATTTTCCGTATGAGGCGAATGTGCTTTTTAACGGCAGGTATTATTTTGACGGCAAGGCTCCGTTTGCATTGTTGGAGCTTGTTTCGGCGAAGGACAACGCGAAGGGGCTCGACGACGTGATTTTGGGTCTTATCGAGCGTTCGCTGTTTTCGCGCGGAAAATTGGACGCGCAATACAAGAAGCTGCGCGGCGTTGCGGGAAGCGAAGCTTCGGCGGCGCGCATAAGGTTCTTGTGCGACGCGCTCGTTTCGACACGCGCGGAGGCGTTGCTCGGGTATGATGTGAAGAATGTCCGCGCGGCTATGGAGGATATCAAAAAATCGTATCCCGCGTATGACAAGGACGGCAAGCTCTTTGCGGAATTGAAAGGCTGGGAGGCGAAGATGCCCGAGCTTTCGAAGCGCGTTTACGAGGGAGCTGCGCGCGGGAATTTGTCGGGCGTCGAAGCGGACGCGGCGCAATTCAAGGCGTTTGCCTCGAAGGCGTTATTGGCGAATCCGCTGTTGGCGAAGTATCCGAACTGGGTGTTCATCAAGCGCGACAGCAAGGCCAGCCGCTGGGGTCTGCCGCAGAACTGGCAGGGAAATTCGGGTTTGGCGTGCCGTCCGTGGACGTCGAATGCGAAGCGTTCGAAGGAAATTTGCGCGACATACAATGACGAGCTGCGCACGTTCGAGCTTTCGAAGCCGATGGAATCGAAAACGCTTTTCAAGCCCGCGAAGAAGAATCTGATTTGCGACTTGGACGTTTCGTTCGACGGCGGCAAGGTGTTGTTCTCGACGCTCGACGACAAGATGTTTTTCAGAATGGACGAGCTTGACGCAAAGTCGGGCAAGGTCAAGACTATCACGCCCTCGATGCATCCGGACATCGACTACTATGACGGCATTTATCTGCCCGACGGGCGGATTATGTTCTGCTCGACGGCGTGCTGGGTCGGCGTGCCGTGCGTGGCGGGAACGGACTCGGTTGCGAACTTGTATGTGATGGATCCCGAAGCGGGTTCGGAAAAGGACGTCGACGACTCCATCAGGCAGCTGACGTTCGAGCAGGACGCCGACTGGATGCCCGTATTGATGGAAAACGGCCGCGTGATGTACACGCGCTGGGAATATGTCGACAACTCGCACTATTTCTCGCGCATTCTGATGCATATGAATCCCGACGGAACGGCGCAATCGTCGCTTTACGGCTCGACGAGCTACTGGCCGAACTCGCTGTTCTATGCGCGTCAGATTCCCGGCGATCCCAACAAGTTTGTGGGCATTGTCTCGGGCCACCACGGCATAAACCGTTCGGGCGAATTGCATTTATTCGACATTTCGAAGGGGACGAAAGAGGAAGCGGGCAGAGTGCACCAGTTTCCGAAGTTCGGCAGGGAATATGTAGCCGAAACCAAGGACGAGCTTGTGCGCGGCAAGTTCCCGCAGATTATCCACCCGTTCCCGCTCTCGGAGAATTTCATTGTGGCGTCGATGCGCCACCCCGAGCTCAACAACGACAAGTTCGGCATTTATCTGATTGACCGCTTCGACAATATGGTGCCGTTGCAGCAGTTCAAGGACGACTTGGCGTTCGAGGCTATGCCGCTTATGGAGCGTCAGAAGCCCGTGGAAATCGCCGACAAGACGAATCCCGATTTAGACTACGGGTATGTGTTCCTCAACGACATTTATCAAGGCGAGGGCTTGAAGGACGTTCCGCGCGGAACGGTCAAGGCGTTGCGCGTTTTGGAGTATCACTATGCGTATCGCGACATGGGTTCGCACGACATTATTGGCAATGAAGGCTCGTGGGACGTAAAGCGCATTCACGGCACGGTGCCCGTCGAGCCCGACGGCTCGGCGATGTTCAAAGTGCCGGCAAGCAGGCCTCTGGCTCTCCAACCGCTCGACGAAAACGGCCGCGCGCTCGCGCTTATGCGCACGTGGTTTACGGTTATGCCCGGTGAAGTCCAGAGTTGTGTGGGCTGCCACGAAGGGCAGGGTATGTCGCCGACGTCGAAGCCCGCGATGGCTTCGCGCAGCAAGCCCTCGGAAATCAAGCCGTTTGTCGCGGGGGTGCGCGGGTACTCGTTTGTCCGCGACGTCCAGCCTGTTTTGGATAGGTATTGCGCGGGCTGCCACGACGGATCGAACAAGAAGTTGCCAAACTTCAAGCGCGGCGTGAAAGGCTACAAGAATTTCCCGAAAGCGTATCTCGACTTGGCGAAGTTTGTGCGCCGCTCGGGCCCCGAATGCAATCAGAATATGCTGATTCCGCTCGAATTCAACTCGGAGACGAGCGAGCTTATCCACATTCTCAAAAAAGGCCACAAGGGTGTGAAACTCGACGACGAATCGATGCGGATTTTGACGACTTGGATTGACCTCAATGTGCCCTGCTACGGCTCTTGGAAGGATATTCGCAAGGACATTCCGCACAACGGCGACGTTATGCGCAGAAAGTATTTGGCGAAGTATGCGAACCGCCACGACGACCCCGACGCGATTACGTATGACGGCGGCGTCAGGAAGTTCGAAGCTCCCGCGCAGGCAAAACGCCACGCGAAAAAGGCTCCGAAAGCCGACGGATTCCCGTTTGACTCTGCCGAAGCCGCCGCGAAAGTCGCTGGTGTGAAGGCGAAGAAATCGGGCATTATGGGGCTCTTCGGCGGGTCGGAATCGCTGCCGAAGGAGATTGTTGCGGACGTAGACGGGGCGAAGGTTCGCTTCGTGCTCGTGCCCGCGGGCAGTTTTGTAATGGGCTCGAACAACGGTTTCTATGACGAAGGTCCGGCGCGTGTTGTGCGCGTTGAAAAGCCCTTCTATATGAGTCAATTCGAAATCACGAATGCGCAATTTGCGAAGTTCGACCCGAAGCACGACTCGGGCTATCACGACAGGCAATGGAAGGACCACATCAACCGCGGCTATCCTGCAAACGAGCCGAATCAGCCCGTGGTGCGCATCAACTGGAATCAGGCCAACGACTACTGCAAATGGCTCTCGGGCAAGTTGGGCGTGAACGTCTCGCTGCCGACCGAAAAGCAGTGGGAATGGGCGGCTCGCGCGGGCACGGACACGGATTTCTGGTTCGGCAAGCTGGGTGTGAACTATGGCGCGTTCGAGAATTTGGCGGACTACACTATCAAGAATTTTGCGGTGCAGGGGGTTGACCCGCAACCGCGTGTCGACGAAAGTCCTCTGAATGCGTATACGCCGTTTGACGAATATGCCAGCGACGGACAGCTTTTGGGCTGTGATGTAGGGCGCTTCAAGCCAAATGCGTTCGGGCTTTACGATATGTTGGGCAATGTCTCGGAATGGACTGCCGACGACTACACCGAAACGCTCGGCGGCAGGAAAGTCGCCGACCGCAAGACTGTCAGGGGTGGCTCGTGGCGCGACAGGGCAAAGCGTTCGAGAGTGACGATCCGCCGCGACTACTATCAATGGCAGAAGGTTTACAATGTCGGCCTGCGATTGGTTATTGACGACGTTGCCGCCGCCGCGAAGGCGTTGGAGGTTGCCGAAAAGCTCCCGCCGTATGTCGAACGCGACGTGAATCCCAAGCACGACAATGTTCCGCTCGGCAAATAACGGATTTTTTCAAAATTCAAAAAAAACAACGATAGCAAAGGATATTGATGATTATGAAGAAATTATTAGCATTGGCAGTATCAATTATGGCGGTCTCGCTCTTCGGCGGATGCGCTACGACATCGGACTGTGCGGCATCGAAGTGTGCGCAGCAGCCCAAACTCGAAAAATCTATGTTCTACAAAGACGGTAAATTCAATCAGGAAGCGGCCAAGCAGGCCTACTTCGATATGATGCAACGGCTCGGTTATCCCATCAGCGAGAATCTCCGCAAAAATATGTGGGTTACCGACTTCAATCTGGGCGACTTCCCGAATGTCGGTATGGGCGGCATTTTTTGGGCGCACGAAAACAAAAACGGTGTTTTCGGCCACGAAATCATTTTGTTGCCCAATCAGATGTTGATTGAGCACAGGCATGTCCCCGGCAACGGCTTGCCCGCGAAAAATGAATGCTGGCAGGCTCGCGCGGGCAAAACCTACTGCTTCGGCGAAAAGGGCGAAGACGCCTCGAAGTATCCGAATGTGAAAGTTCCCGAAAGCCAGAAGGAGTTTGTTACGGTTCACAAGGTTGTTTGTGCGGACTCCAAAGAAGGCAATGTCGTTTGGCTGCCCCGTTTGGAATCGAGCCACTATCAGATTGCCGGCCCCGAAGGTGCGGTTGTAACGGAATATGGCGTGTTCCACTCGAACGACAACAACCGCTACACGAATCCGAAAGTCGGTTTCTAATTTATAGGAATCGGGTTTAATGTAGGCCGCTGCGGTTTGTGCGATGCCTCGTTTGTGGTGTTGCGTGGGGCGCGGTCGGGCTTTGGCGGTGCGGCTGTCGGGGCTATTGGGTCGGCTTTTTTGAAGAATTTTTTCTCCTAACTTAATTGTGTGGGGTCGCTGTTATGGCGACCCCTTTTTTTTGTTTGCGGTGTTGTGGGTGGATTATGGAGCTATATGTTGTTGTAGAAGAAGAGGATATTGGTGTGGTTATAGTAGTGTGGATGTGTTGTTTTTGCCTTTATGTGGGTTTTATGGAATTTAAGGTGTTGACTATTCGTTTTATTTTTTGAGAATGCATTTTTACATATGACATCGACTAAAAATTCTACTGCCAAGCATGAACGCTATCACATTCCGAATTTAAAGCGCGGGTTGGAGGTTTTCGAACTGCTCGCGAAGAATCCCGACGGTCTGACGCTGCCCGATATTGCGCGTCTTTCGGGATATTCGAAAAAGCAGCATTTTCAGGATTTTGTGCACGCTCGAAGACTGCGGGTATGTGGCAAAAAATAGGGACGAGCGCACGTTCAGAATGTCGCGCAAACTGGCGGCGTTGGGCTATGCGGCGTTCGGGGAATCAAACATTGTCGAGCGCAGTATGGACATATTGCGTCAGATGCGCGACCGTCTCGGCGAAACGGCTATGTTGGGCACTATGATTGACGACGGTTGTGTGATGATTGAGCAAGCCCCCGGCACGCAACCGTTCAAGTTTTTGGGCGAAATCGGTATGCGCATCGGGTTTCACGCCTCAGCCCCGGGCAAGGCGATGTTGGCGTTTCTTCCCAAGGAGGAAGTCGACCGCAAGGTTAATCGCATAAATTTTGAACGCTACAATGAAAACACGATTTGCGACAGGGAGTCGTTTTATCGCGAGCTTGATTTTGTGAAATCGCGCGGCTATGCGTTTGACAATGGCGAGGAAATCGAAGGTGTCAACTGTGTGGGCGCGCCGATTTTCGATGCGCACGGGTATCCTGTTGCCGCGATTTGGATTACCGGTCCGCGCGAGCGCATAAAGACATCGCAGCTTGACGAAGTCGGCAAGATTGTGAAATCCTATGCGGGCGAGATATCCGGAAGGCTGGGTTATGGCCTCATCTAAAACAGTCTAAAAACCGCGAGGGCGCGTTTGCTTCGACGACGAGTCTTTTATAAGACGTGCACCGTCGGCGATTGCATTCGCAATGCGCCTCTGCTTTATATTTACGGAAAAAG
>ENA-OZMX01000235-OZMX01000235.1-human-gut-metagenome-genome-assembly--contig:-NODE-235-length-14259-cov-8.660237_pt1 | contig 14259 bp, 14 predicted proteins | sample MGYA00244192_ERZ653819 | MGnify/ENA primary metagenome ERZ653819 (study PRJEB26926, sample SAMN06164618) | human gut metagenome | biome: ENVO:00009003; feature: ENVO:2100002; material: ENVO:00002003... | reverse complement strand
CGCGTCAATGATGCCCGAGAGCGTTTGCTTCGACGAGTTTTTTATAATCAAAAAAAAGCGGAACAGAAGTTCCGCTTTTATACATTAAATTAAAACTCGTCGGCGAAGCAAACGCGTCCTCGCGGCTTTTAGCGGAAGAAGCGGCGGACGTGGCGCGATATATCCGCTTCGGGGTCGAGCGGGGTCAGACCGTCGAGGTAATCGGCGAAGTGTTTCGCAAAATACGGCGTCAGCGCGTAGCCCTTCGAGCCGAATCCGTTGAAGGAATACAGGTTTTGCATTTTCGGGTGTTGCCCCAAATGCGGGCGCGTTGTGGCGGTGCAGGGGCGCACGCCCGCGCTGTGGCGGACAAGCGTCAATTCGCCCGCGTTGGGGACAATCGTCTTTGCCGCGCGTAAAAGCTCGGCTCGGGCGGATTCGGTCGGTGTGGTGTCGAGATTTTCCCTGTCCCAAGTCGAGCCGATTCGGAAAGTGTCGGTGGCGCACTTCATAACCCAGTTGCCGCGGTGGATTATGTGCTCGGGCATATCGATTTTATTCGAGTGTTTTATTTCCAGAATTTCGCCCTTTGCGCAGCGGTATGGCAGCCACGAAAAATACGGGTTGCGGATTGCCCGCCAGCCCTCGCAGAAAATTACGGCGCGGGCGCGTAGCCCGCGGTATTCGGTGCATTGGGCGGAAACGGACAACTCGGCGCAGTCGAATTTTTCGCGCAGAAGAATTTTTTTCGCGTCGAAAAATTTCGTGTAGGCGTCGATAATCGGGGCGGTTTCGACCCACGCGGAACGCTCGATGAAGTGGTGCCCGAACCTGTCGTTGAGGTCGGCAAATTCGGGGTGCGTCGAGCCTTCGCCGATAAATTCGGCGTATGCGGGGTTCTTGATTCTGTCGAGCCACAGCCCGTGCTCTTCGGGAGACTTGCACAGTTGTAGAATTTTTCTATCGTGGAAAAATTCCGCGCCGAGCGATTTTTCGAGCGCGCGGTAGAAGCCCTTAGCGTACGGGTGTGCAACGTCGCTGCGCCAGCTTTTGACGAGACGCTGCCCCGTAATCGGGTTGACGACACCCGCTGCGACAAGACAAGCCGCGGCGTTGTGCGAATCGTCGACAATGGCGATTTTCCGCCCGCGGCGCAGCAGTTCGAAGGCGAGGTTCGAGCCTGCTATTCCCTGTCCTACAACGATGTAGTCAAGCAAATCCATCGCGCGTTTTCAGAATAGAGAACCCTGTTCGGCATAGCCGCCGAGTTCGAGCGTCTGCCACGCCTTTTCGGTCAGCACGCGCCCCTGCGGAGTGCGCCGTATGTAACCCTCCTGAATCAGATACGGCTCGTGGACTTCTTCGAGCGTGTCGGCCTCTTCGTTGACGGCGACCGCGACAGTGCCGAGCCCCACGGGGCCGCCCTTGTAGTTTTTCGCCATAACGGTGAGCACGCGCTTGTCCATCTCGTCCAGTCCGTTTTCGTCGATTTCGAGAAGTTCGAGGGCGCGGATTGCGATGTCGCGCGTGATTTTTCCGTCGGAGCGTTCCTGCGCGTAGTCGCGCACAAAGCGGATAAGCTGGTTGACGATGCGCGGCGTTCCGCGGGCGCGTCGGGCGATTTCGTCCGCGCCGTGGTCGTCGATTTCTACGCTCAAAAGCCCGCACGAACGCTTGACGATGTTGACAAGCTCGGCGCGGGTGTAGTAGTCGAGGCGCGTTTGCAGCGTAAAGCGGCTGCGCAGCGGCGCGGTCAAAAGCCCCGTGCGCGTAGTCGCCCCAACGAGCGTGAATTTTGGCACATTCAGGCGCACGCTGCGGGCGTTCGGCCCTTGGTCAATCATAATGTCTATGCGGAAATCCTCCATCGCGCTGTAAAGGAATTCCTCGACAGTGCGCGAAATGCGGTGGATTTCGTCGATAAAGAGAATGTCGCCCTCTTGCAGGTTGGTAAGCAGACCCGCGAGGTCGGACGCCTTTTCGATTACGGGCCCCGACGTCACGCGAACCTGCGCGCCCATTTCGTTTGCGAGAATGAACGCGAGCGTCGTCTTGCCGAGCCCCGGGGGCCCGTGGAGCAGAATGTGGTCCAGACAGTCGCCGCGCCGCTTTGCCGCGCCCACCATAATCCGCAGGCGTTCGACGGTTTTCTCCTGCCCCGTGAAAGAGTCGAACCCGAGCGGTCTCAGCGACAAATCGGTTTCGTCGTCTTTGTGTTCGAGCGCGTTTTGCAGATAGTCCGTTCCTTTTTCCATAAAAATATCTTTACAAAAATTCAGTTTGATACAACGCTATACACATTCCGTTTTTTGTGAAGTTAAATTTTATCAGACTGCGCGATTTTAGAAACGTCGAATTTGCCGAAATCGGCTTCGGCGGCGCGTGCGCGTGGATAAACGGCGCGAACGCGCAGGGCAAGACAAACCTGCTCGAAGCGGTCGCGTTTGTGGGGACGCTGAGGTCTTTCCGCACGTCTTCGCCCGAAGTTATGCTGCGCCGCGGCGCGAAAAGCGCGGGAATTCTCGCACAGGTCGAAATCGCGGCGGGCGTAAGCGACATAGAGCTTTCTTTCGGCGCGGAAAAATCGACGCTTGTCGACGGCGAAAACGTCGCGAAAATCTCCGACTACCTCGGACGTTTTCCGATGCTCGCAATCACGAACGAGGACGTCAAGCTTCTGCGCGGCACGCCCGAAATCAGGCGGCGCGATGTCGATATGTTCGTCTCGTCAATCGACTCGGGCTACTTCGACGTTCTGCGCCGCTACCACCGCGCCCTTTTGCAGCGCAACAAACTTTTGAAGGAGGGCTCTTCCGACTCCGCGCTTTTCGACGCCTTCGAAAACGAAATGGCGTTGTCGGCGTTCGAGGTCTTGCAGACGCGCAAAGAGCGGCTCGGAGAGCTCGGCGAAATCGCCTCCGAAAAATACCGCGCCATCGCGGGGGAAACAGCCGAAAGCGCGACGCTCAATTTGAAGCCCAGCTACGACGCCGATTCGGTCGACGGCTTTCGCGAGCTTTTCCGCGCCTGCCGCGAAGCCGACTTCGAGCGTCGTTTCACCCAAAAGGGTGTCCACCGCGACGACTACCGCATTTTCATCGACGATAAGGACGCCAAACTCTACGCCTCTGAGGGGCAGCAGAAATCGGCGGCAATCGCAATCCGCCTCGCCCAGTTCGAGCTAGCAAAAAAACGCCTCCGCACCGAGCCGCTTATGCTTTGCGACGACATCTTGGGCGAGCTTGACGCCGCCCGCCGCGGCGCGTTCTGGCGGTGCGTAAGCCCCACCGTGCAGATAATCGCAACCTCCACCGACTCCCCGCCCGAATCGGACATCGATTGGCGTTTCATAAATGTTTCAAACGGCGTCTTCACAAACGCGTAGCCGCGCCGCCGCCGAAATCCGCAAAAAATATGGCAACACTTTCGGAGTCGAAAATCCTCGAACGCGCCGCGCAAAACGGCGGGGTTCTCACTTGGGCGCAGTATGTCGATATCTGCCTTTACGACGCCGAATGCGGCTACTACGCGCGCGACGCCGTCCGTGTGGGCGCGGAGGGCGATTTTTTCACGTCGTCTTCGCTTAAATGCGGCGTTTTCGGCGGCGCGGTAGAGTTCGCCGCCCGCGAGCTTATGGCGCAAAAAGGTTTCGCCGACGGCGTGTTCGAGTTCGTCGAAATCGGCGCCGAGCCCGAGCGGACGCTCGTGCGCAACGCCCGCGCAATCCGCTTGGGCGACGACATTTCGCTTTCGGGCAGTCTGGCGGTTGTTTCCAACGAACTGCTCGACGCCCGCCCGTTCGAGCGTTTCAGGTTTTCGGGCGGACAGTGGCGCAAGCTCGCGGTCGATTTTTCGCGCGGCTTTGCGAACGCCGCGGAGGTTTTGCTCGACGTTCCCGAACGCGAACTTTCGCTTTTGGACAAATATTTCGGCGCGGCTCGGGTGGAGGGCTTCAACCTCGATTTCTCGTTCGACGCCGCGGAGCTTTTCGAAAAAATCTGCCGCCAGCCGTGGAGCGGCACATTGGTTTTTGCCGACTATTTCAGAACCGCCGCCGAACTCGCGCTTCTGCCTTCGGGCACGGCGCGGACGTATTTCGGGCACACGCAGGGCGGAAATCTGCTCGAAAACGCGGGGCTTGCCGACATAACGTATTCGCCGTGCTCCGACGTTTTCATTGACATTGCCCGCGCCTGCGGGCGTGGCTTGCAAATGCTAACGCAGGAGGCTTTCATAGTCGAATGCGCGGGCGGATTCGCCGAAAAAATAGTCTCGAACCCCGACCCGACCGATCCGCGCAAGCGCGAGCTCTGCCAGCTTGTAAGCCCCGCGCATATGGGCGCGTGTTTCAGGGTCGTTTTCGGCTGATTTTTCGGCGCGGGGGTTTGCTCCGTTTTTTCGCGCCGATTCCGCGCTTTTTTTTGTGGACAGGCGCGTTTAAATCGTGTTCGATAATCGGCGGTATTTGTTTTTTAATATGGCTTTGTCCGAAAGGTATAGATGAGAATTCAAAAGTATATTTCTCAATGCGGAATTTGCAGCAGGCGCGAGGCCGAACGCAAAATCGAAGAGGGGCTTGTCTTCGTCAACGGAGTGCCCGCCGAAATCGGGCAGGACGTAAATCCCGAAACCGACAAGGTTGTCGTCGACGGCGAGCGGGCGCGCGGCGTCGTGGAGGAGAAACTCGTCCTTGCAATGAACAAGCCCAAGGGCTATTTGTGCTCGAATTCCGACCCGTTCGAAGCCCGCACGGTCTTCGACATTCTCCCCGAGCCGTTTTGCGATATGAAGCTGTTTTGCTGCGGCAGGCTCGACAAAAATTCGAAGGGGCTTCTGATATTGACGAACGACGGCGAGCTTGCAAACTACATAACGCACCCCTCGCACAACATAATAAAACGCTACCACATAACGCTCAACCGCGAGCTCGACAGAAAGGTTGTCCCGCTGCTTTTGAAGGGCGTTGTGCACGAGGGCGAAAAACTCCGCGCCGAACGCATTATCCCCGACGACTCCCCTTCGCAGGACGCCGCAAAGCGCGTCGAAGTCTGGCTCAATCAGGGGCGCAAGCGCGAAATCAGGCGCATGTTCGAGGCCGTCGGCTACTTCGTCAAAGAGCTTAAACGCTACCAAATCGGCGCGTTCGTAATGAAGCGCATTCCCGAGGGCGCGGTGAAGGTTCTCGGCAAAAAGGACATCGAACGCCTTTGCGAAAGCGGATTTTAAGGCGGCTTCGGCGCGGATTTAGAAAAAAACAAAACACATTTCGAGGACTTTAAAATATGAAAAAAGAAGAAATTTTCGACAGCGTTGAATCGTGCCTTGCGGATTTCGCCGCGGGTAAAATCGTCATTATCGTAGACGACGAAACCCGCGAAAACGAAGGCGATATGATAGCCGCGGGCTCGCTCATCACACCCGAAACCGTCAACATAATGCTGCGCTACGCGCGCGGACTCGTGTGCGTGCCCACCACCAGCGAACGCCTTATGCAGCTCGGCATAGACGATATGGTGCGCCTCAACCGCGACAAAAAGGGGACGGCGTTTACCGTCACCGTCGACGCCGCCGAGGGCATAACAACGGGCATCAGCGCATACGACAGGGCGCGGACAATCAGATGCATGGCCGACCCGTCTTCGACGGCGAAGGACATCATTACCCCCGGACACCTCAACCCCCTCCGCGCCCGCGCGGGCGGCGTGCTCGAACGCGCGGGGCATACCGAGGCTGCGGTCGACTTGACAAAGCTTGCGGGACTTCCCCCATGTGCTGCAATCTGCGAAATTTTGAAGGACGACGGCACAATGGCGCGCCTGCCCGACCTGCTCGAATTCAAGAAAATCCACAATATGAAATTGATGAGCGTAGCCTCGCTCATAGAATACAGAATGAAAAACGAGTCGATCGTGAAGGAAGTCGGCAGGCGTCCGTTTAAAACCAAATTCGGCGAATTCACTTTGACGGTTTTCAGGGCTACCGACGCCCGCGCGCACTTCGCGCTCACAATGGGCAAGCCCGACGCCGCGCCCGCGCTCGTGCGCGTCCATTCCGAAAACCTCTTCGCCGACCTGTTCCTTTCCGACGAGTTCCAGCCCGCGGCAAAGTCTTTCGAAAACGCAATGAAAATCATAGCCCGAGAGGGGCGCGGCGCGCTCGTCTACGTCAGCCAGCCGAATTCGGGAATCAGCGTTCCCGAGGGCGTTGCGGTGTCGCCGAATATGCGCGACTACGGTATGGGGGCGCAGATTTTGCGCGCGCTCGGTTTTGAAAAAATCAAGGTTCTCACGGCAAATTCGGGCAAACATTCGCTCCCCGAAGGCTACGGATTGGAAATTGTGGGCGAAGTAAAATTGGAAGGTTAATTATGAGTTTGGACAAAGGTCAAATGCCCGAAATCGACGCAAAACCCCTGCGCTTTGCGGTGTGCGCGTCGCGCTTCAACCAAAAACTTGTCGACGCTCTTTTGAAGGACTGCCTCAAAACCCTGCGCGAGAGCGGAGTTTCAAAAAAGAACATCACTGTTTGGCGCGTCCCAGGAGCTGCCGAGCTGCCCTATATGTGCAATATGCTCGTGCAGACGGGCGATTACGACGCCGCAATCGCGCTCGGCGTAGTCGTCGCGGGCGAAACGCCCCACCATATGATTATCGGAAGCTCGACCGCGGACGCATTGCAGGCGATTGCGGCGTCGACGATGATTCCTACAATCAACGGCATAATCGTGGCAAACACGCGCGAACAGGCCGAGGCGCGAACCGTCGGCAAAATCGCCCGCGGGCGCGAATTCGCCGAAGCCGCAATCGAAATGGCATATTATTCCACTCGGTTCGAGCCTCAGGCGTAGCGCGGATTTTTCAAAAATCCCGATTCGGAAACCGATTTTAATCCACCAAAATACGGAGCAAAAAAAGATGTCGGAAGACACAAAGCAAACCAAACTGGCAGGCCGCAGGGAAAACCGCGCCGCCGCAATGCAATACATTTATATGCGCGAATTCGGCGCGGACAAGCCCGAAAACGACGCCGACACCCTCGCCGCGTTTTTCGAAACAAAGGACAATCCGCGCGACTACTACGGCTTTGCCGAAGAGCTCATCGCGGGCGTCGCAGCCCACCTCGGCGAAATCGACGCGAAAATTTCGCAATATGCCACGAATTGGAGCATCGACAGAATCGCGAAAGTCGATTTGGCGATTCTGCGCCTTGCGATTTTCGAGCTCTGCTACCGCGAAGACATTCCCCCGATTGTCTCGATTAACGAGGCGGTCGATTTGGCGAAAACATATTCTTCGTCCGAGTCCCGACGCTTTGTAAACGGCGTTCTCGACCGCGTAAAGACAACCTTGGCGCGTCCGCTGCGCTCCGCCGTTAAGAAATAATGTTCTCGATTTTCCAGAAATTCAGGGAGGGGTTGAGGCGCACCGCGAGCGGCGCGTTGGGCGCGATTGCGGGGCTTTTCTCGAAAAAAATCGACGAAGCCGACATAGAGCTTATCGAGCAGACTTTATACGAGGCGGACTTCGGCTACGAGACCGCCGCGGAAATAGTGGAGGCAATACGCGTAGAATACCGTAAGAACAAAGAGCTGCGCGGCAGGGAGGCGGCGGAAATCGGCGCGGCGGTACTCGCCAAAATCTTGGAGGGCTCGGAGGGCGGCCTCGCCGAAAATTCCGACGCCACGTTGCCGTCGGTTGTCTGCCTTGTGGGCGTCAACGGCGCGGGGAAAACCACGACCGCCGCAAAACTCGCGCATATGCTAAACGGCGATTCGGGCGGAGTCGTTCTCGGCGCGTGCGACACTTTCCGCGCCGCCGCCAACGAGCAGATTCGCGAGTGGGCAACGCGCCTCGATGTCCGCCTTGTCGAAAGCGCGCACGGCGCGGATTCCGCCGCCACCGCGTGGGACGCCTGGCAGTCGGCGCGCGCCAAGGGCGCAAAGTGGCTTGTTCTGGACACCGCGGGCAGGCTCCACACAAAGGAAAATCTTATGGGCGAGCTTGCGAAAATCGGGCGCGTCCTCAAAAAAAACGACCCCGCCGCGCCGCAAAATTCGGTGATTGTTTTGGACGGAAGCCTCGGCTCGAACAGCATAGAGCAGGCGATAGCCTTCGACAAAGTTTTCCCGCTCACGGGCGCGATTATCACAAAGCTCGACGGCACTTCGAAGGGCGGGGCAATAGCGGGCATTTACCGCCGCCTGAAAATTCCGATTCTATACGTCGGGCTGGGCGAAAAGCCCGAAGACTTGCGCAAATTCGACATTCAGGCGTATGTAAACGGCGTTTTCGGATTGGAGAAATAGTATGAAAATTTCGGTTGATTTGCTCGACAGGAGCTACGATATTTCGATTGGCTCGGGCGTGTTTGCGAACGCGCTCGAATTGTTCGCCTCGATGAAGTCGGGAGGAGCAAAATTCATCTGCGTCGCCGATTCGAGCGTGCTCAAAGCGCACCCGAAAAAGGCGGAGTCGCTTTCGCGGATTGCGGAAATCGTGCCCGTCGACGGCGGCGAGGCGTCGAAATGCTTCGAAAAACTCGCCGAACTCTGCTCGCTTTTCGCGCAAAAGAACGCCGACAGAAAGACGTTCTTCATAGCTTGGGGCGGCGGCGTAGTGGGCGACCTCACGGGCTTTGCCGCCGCCGTCTACATGCGCGGTGCGCGTTTCTACCAGATTCCCACAACGCTGCTTGCAATGGTCGATTCCTCCGTAGGCGGCAAGACGGGCATAAACATTCCCGAGGGTAAAAATCTCGTTGGCGCGTTCCACCAGCCGCAGGGCGTCTTTGCCGACACAGACTTTTTGTCGACGCTGCCCGAACGCGAATTTGCCGCGGGTATGGCGGAGGTCGTAAAGTGCGCGGTTTTGGGCGACGAAGACCTGTTCGACGAACTCGAAAAATTCCGCGAGCCGCTTTCGCCCGCGCACCCGTATCTGCCCGAGGCTATACGGCGCAGCTGCGAGTTGAAGGCGCAGATTGTCTCGGAGGACGAGCTCGAAAGCGCGGCAAACGGCGGACGCGCCCTGCTCAATTTGGGGCATACATTCGGGCACGCAATCGAGAAAACTTCGGGCTACGGCAAGTATCTGCACGGCGAGGCGGTCGCAATCGGCACCGTTATGGCGTGCGAACTTTCGGCGCGACTGGGCTTTGCAAACTGCCGCGCGCGCGTCGAAAAACTGCTCGAAAAATTCGCGCTGCCCACAAGACTTGCGCACTCGGCGGACGTCGCGGCGTTTATGGAGGCAATGTCGCACGACAAAAAGAATTCGGGCGGCAAACTGCGCTTTGTTTTGGTGCGCTCAATCGGCGATGCGTTCACGCAGGTCGTGCCCGCTTCCGACGCCGAAAAAGTAGTGGAATCGTTTTTGAAATAGGTTTGAAATGGCGGTTGTTCCGACAGATGCGCATTGCCATATCGGCGGAATCGGCGCGGATTTTCCCGCGGCGGTTTGCGCGATAAATCCCGAACAGTGGCGCGGGCTGTCCGCCGCCGACAACCCCGAAATTAAAAAAGTCTTCGGGCTTTTTTTGGGCGAGGCTCTGCAACATTCCGACGCCGACATCGACGCGGCTATGGACGAGCTCGCCCCGTATTTGCGCGACGCCTCCGCAGTCGGCGAATTCGGTTTGGACAAGCGTTTCGCGCCGGTGCTGCCGTTTTACAGACAGGAAAAGATTTTCGACACCCACGTCCGCCTCGCGCTAGAAACACATAAACCCTGCGTGCTGCACTGCGTGGGCGCGTGGGGCTTTCTGCTACGGAAAATGCGCATTGCCGCAAAGACGGGCGTCGGAAAATTCCTGCTTCATTCGGCGAGCTGCCCGCCCGATTTGTCGCGCGACTTCGCAAAACTCGGCGCGTATTTTTCGTTCTCGCCGCGCACATTGCGCTCGCGCAACGGGGCGGAGACCGCCGCCCTCGCGCCCGCCGAAAAAATCCTGCTCGAAAGCGACGACACCCCCGACGCGCAAATTTACGCCGCCGCCCTCGCGAAACTCGCCGACTTGCGGAACATTTCCGAATCTGAAATGTCGGAAATTGTCGAAGAAAATTTCCATGCATTTTATCTATGACGTTCGAGCGAACCCGAATTTTATACGGCGACGCCGCCTGCGAAAAAATCCGCGGCGCGCGCGTTGCCGTTTGCGGAGTCGGCGCGGTGGGTTCGTTTGCGGTCGAGGCTTTGGCGCGTTTGGGCGTCGAAAATTTCGAGCTTTTCGACTTCGACGTTTTCGACATTTCAAACATCAACAGACAACTGTGCGCGTTGAATTCGACTGTCGGCAAGCCCAAGGTGGAGGTTCAAAAAGCCCGCATTTTGGATATAAATCCCGCAGCGCGCGTGGAGGCGCACAACGTTTTTATCGACGATACACTCGCCGAACAAATTGCGCAGTCTCGCCCGACCGTGATTGTCGACGCCATTGATTCGATTGCCTCGAAAGTCGCGCTCGCAAAACGCGCCCTCGGCGCGGATACCGCGATTGTTTCGAGCATGGGGGCGGCGCGGCGCAGAAATCCGCGTATGGCGGAGGTCGCCGACATCTTCAAGACATACGGCTGCCCGCTCGCCTCGCGCATAAGGTCGGAACTTCGAAAGGCTGGCATAAAGCGCGGCTATATGTGCGTTTTTTCGCCCGAGCGCGTCGAAACCGAAACGCACATCTCGGGCTGCGGGCGCAAGACCATCGGCAGTTCCGTAATTACAACGGGAGTTTTCGGGCTCAACCTCGCCGATTTGGCGTTGTCCGAAATTGTCGGAAAATAGTATGTTATAAGGTTTTTAATTATGTCGATTTATGATAGGGACTATATGCGCCGCCAACCGCGCGGCGATTCGCTTTTGCGCAGGGCGGCTTCTTTGGGGGCGGCAAAGTGCCTTATAGGTTTCAATGTCGCGGTGTTTTTCCTGAGCGCGCTTTTTCCCGACCTGTTCGCGGCGTTCGCACTTTCGCCCCAGACGCTCGGGCGCGGAATGGTTTGGCAGATTCTGACGTATTCGTTTTTGCACGGCGGCTTTTTGCACATTTTGTGCAATATGCTCGGGCTGTATTTTATCGGGCCGTTCGTCGAGTCGCGCCTCGGATGGAAGCGTTTTCTGCTTCTGTATTTTTCGGGCGCAATTTTGGGCGCGTTGGCGTGGCTCGGCGTTTCGTGGGGGACGCACGACGTTTTGGTGGGCGCATCCGCGGGCGTGATGGCGGTTGTGGCGTATTTCTGCCTGTCGTATCCGCCGATGCCGCTGACATTTTTGATATTCTTCATCATTCCCGTGAGGCTCAAACCGCGCCCGATGCTGGGCATAATAGCGGCAATCGAAGTTTTCGGGTTGCTGTATTCGCTCGCGGGCGGAAGCTCGGACGTCGCCTACGCGGCGCACTTGGGCGGACTCGCGGCGGGCGGGTTTTTCTATCTGCTTCAACTGCGCGGCGCGTTTGCGCGTTTCGATTCGCTCGGCTCGAAGATTTCGGCGTTCGCCTTGCGCGGGCGGAAGTCTTGCACTCGCAAAGCCTCCGAATACAAATTCAGCGTCGATATCTCGGGCGACACTTCCGCGGAAGTCGACAGAATTCTCGACAAAATTTCGGAGCACGGCTTCGCTTCGCTGACCGATTCCGAGCGAGAATTTTTGCATCGTGTTTCGGCTCAAAAGCGCGACACACAATAGAGAGTGTAAAATCTTGTAAAATTAAATTTCGCTCAAATAATACCGTCTATACTTTTATGAAACTTTTTAAATTAACGGCAATTTTGGCAATGGCGGCGGCGGGCGCGCTGTCGGTCTTTGCGCAACAATCCATCGTTTCGGCGAACAAAGTTCCGCTGCAAACCACGCAGAAAATGCGCAACGAAACGCGCGCCCTCGTGGCGTGTATGGAAAACGGACACATTTCGCGCACGCATCTTTCAGACCTCGACATGCGCGAGTTCATCAGGAAATATATGTCCAACGTCGACTTCCTGAAAATGTTCTTTACCACCGCCGATGTCCAGCAGTTTCAGGATTTCTTCGCGCAGTCGTCCGACATTATGCTGCATCAGGGCACGCTTCTGCCCGCGTTTTCGATTTACGACAAATTCATTTCGCGCGCGCAGGAACGCCTGAAATGGATTGAAGCGCGCATGAAAAAACCTTTCGACCTCGAACGCAAAAACGAGACGTTCAGCTACGACCGCAGCAAGGCGAATTGGCCGGCAAACGAGGCGGAAGCCGACGCCCTCTGGGACAAGCGTCTAACCCTCGACATAATCGGGCAAATGCTTTCCTACGACGAACCCGCCCGCGACAAAAAATCCAAGAAAGCCGCCAAGCGGGCGGCAAAGTCGGCAAAGTCGGGCGCAGCAGAAACCGGCGTTTCGCACTCCGCGTCCGCAACTTCCGCTGCCGACGCTTCGAAAGACGACGCTCCCAAAACATTCGAGGAAAAGCTCGCCAAGAGCAAAGAGGAGGTCTTGAAGCGTTATCAACGCCTAATCGAGAATTTCGTCAAGTTCGACACAATCGAAATTCAGGAGCTTTACCTCAACGCCCTCACCGAGATGTACGACCCCCACTCAACGTTCCTTTCCGAATACGCCTTGGAGGAATTCGACATCGCAATCCGAAACGCGCTTGTCGGTATCGGCGCGACTTTGCAGGAAAAGGACGGCTATTGCAGCATTGTCGAACTTCTTTCGGGCGGCCCCGCGCAGGAGAGCAAGCAGCTTGAAGCCGGCGATAAAATTCTCGCCGTAGGGCAGGGCGACAACGGCGAAATGGTCGACGTCATCGGTATGAAACTGCGCAAAACCGTGCGCATGATTCGCGGCAGGGAAGGCTCGAAAGTCCGCCTGCTCATCGAACCCGCCTCGAACCCGAGCGCGCGCAAGACAATAGCCCTTGTGCGCAAGGAAATCCAGCTTACAACAAAGCTCGCCAAAGCGGCGGTCTATACGATTCCCGCCGGAGACAAAACAGTTCCAATCGGCGTCATCGACCTGCCCGCGTTCTATGGCGAGAGTGCCTCGGAAGACGGTGCAAAGGGGTTCAGCACCGCAAAGAATGTCGAAGAGCTTCTGCTTAAACTCAAAAAATACGATGTCAAGGGAATCATTCTCGACCTGCGCCGCAACGGCGGCGGTTTCCTCAATGAAGCCGTTGACTTGGCGGGACTTTTCATCAAGACAGGCCCCGTCGTTCAGGTTCGCAACGCCTCAAACCGCGTCAACGTTTTGAGCGACGAAAACAACAAGGTTGTCTGGGACGGCCCACTTATGATTCTCGTCAGCCGCCTTTCCGCATCCGCCTCTGAAATCATCGCGGGCGCGTTGCAGGACCACAAACGAGCCCTCGTTGTCGGCGACGCCCACACACACGGCAAGGGAACAGTCCAGACCGTCTGTCCGCTCTCGCGCTTCGACCCAGAGCAGAAAAGTGCCGCCAAGTTCACTATCCAGAAATGGTATGCCCCAAGCGGTAACTCGATTCAACTTAAAGGCATTACTCCCGACATCGTTTTGCCGTCGATTTTCGACAATATGGAATTCGGCGAGCAATACAAGGACAACGCCCTGCGTTGGGACAGTATTGCCCCCTGTATTCCCGCCCCAAAGACCGCCTACGGTCTCGACCTCGACAAGGCGCGCGATGTTGTCGCCAAGCTTGACGGGCTTTCAAAACAACGCCAAAACACGCTCGACGAATTCAAGTTTTTGAAGGAGCGCATTGCGTGGCTCAAAGCCCGCCAAGACAAGAAGCAATGGCCGCTCAGCTACACCGAGCGTAAAGCCGACATCAAGAAAGCCGACGATTTTATCGACTCTGTCGAGAAGCGCGAAGAGGATTTTGCCAAATCTAACTACAAGAAGCAGGAAGTTTTGCTCGATGTCTCCAAAGCCGAAGCTGATACAAAAAAATCAGCCGACTCGAAGAAATCCAAGAAATCTTCCTCCGATATTGTCCCCCTTGAAGACGACTTTGACGACGACTCCGAAGAGGTTTTTGATGTCCAACTCCGCGAAGCTCTCCGCATTATGTCCGACTTTTATAGTTTCGGAAGTGGCGGCGAATTGCGGTAGCAATTTGCGCCTTTGTCTACTGGTTAAAGAAATGTAGGTGTTTGATAAAGCGGGTATTGCGAAGCAACCCGCGCCTGTGCGCGTCTATGGCAGCCCGCCCAGCGGGACGCGGTTGGCTCCGCCAATGCGCTTTGATTCTCGGTTAAAGTTTCGGTAAATAGCGGCGAATTGCGGTAGCAATTTGCGCCTTTGTCTACTGGTTAAAGAAATGTAGG
>ENA-OZMX01000230-OZMX01000230.1-human-gut-metagenome-genome-assembly--contig:-NODE-230-length-14702-cov-11.190414_pt1 | contig 14702 bp, 13 predicted proteins | sample MGYA00244192_ERZ653819 | MGnify/ENA primary metagenome ERZ653819 (study PRJEB26926, sample SAMN06164618) | human gut metagenome | biome: ENVO:00009003; feature: ENVO:2100002; material: ENVO:00002003... | reverse complement strand
GACAGCTTCGAACTCTGCCGGAAGATGCTCACCTTTATTTATAACGGCATAATTCCACAGTCCGTTCAAGTTCTTCCAGTCACTCCGTTCCATGATGGGACGAGGATATTCGGGCAACACATTCGCGGGATTGATCTGGGATGCCCAGTCCGTTTTGATTTTATCACCTGCCGGCTTCCATTGCGCCGAGCTTCCGATTGCAAACAACGTCAAGAATGACGATATGAGGAAAAATCTTCTCATAGTATTATAACTTTTTATTGGTTTCTACGAAAGCAAAGATAAGCCGATTCAGAAAAAAAGAATAGAAATTTCGAACCAATAAATAGTATTTTTGTGGAATATCAAGGTATTACCGTCTCATTTTATCAAAGAAATTCATCAAAGGCACCTTTTTCCGCTTTTCTTGCCACGCCTATGACAAGGTTTTGCCTTCCCATTGGCAAGACTTTGCCACCGCGTTGGCAAACTTTTGCCATAGGCATGGCAAAGTTTTGCCAAACCTATGGCAATGTCTTGGCAAAATTTCTCTCTGATTATCAACGTACTACTTTTTTGGTGTTTTTCTCTCCATTCCATAGGGTTTTATCTTTCTCACCGCTCTTATTAATAGAAACCCCTTAAAAACATGCCTTATGAAAAACTTTGTAGGATTTACACTTGGGTGTTTGTTTGCATTCTTATCTTCGGGTATCACCCCGTTGATGGCGCAGGACGCGGCAGTGAACGAGCTCGTCATCACCGGTACGGTCAAGAATAAGGACAGCAGGAAGAAACTCGAAAACGTGAACGTCTCTGTTGTCGGCAACAATATCGGAACGGTGACCAATGCCGACGGCACATTCTCCGTTCCACACCGAGTCAATCCCTCAACGGGGACATACAGAGGTCGTCAGGTAATATCGGTCGAAATATAACATAAGCGTCTATTTAGACTTTTTTCGAGAATGCGGAGTTATTTTTTTAGAAGATAATTCCGCGTTCGGCTTTTAGACCGAGATAAAAAGTAACGAAATGGGCAGGTCGTATCCCACAGTTGCCGTCGACGTAATGGGCTCGGATTTGGGTCCGGAAGAGCTTTTGCTTGGCGTAAAGCAGGCTCTCATGGAAGATAAGGGGCAGTTCGAAATCATCATAGTCGGCAACGAGGAAGTTACCGTTCCGCTTATGATGCGCTACGGTTTGCTCAAAGACGACCGCATAAAAAGCTATAACGCCAGAGAGGTCATCACAATGGATGAAAAACCCATTCAGGCGTTGAAGCAGAAAAAAGACGCGTCGATGATACGCGCAATCGAGATCGTCAAAATCGGCACCGCCGACGCGGTTTTGAGCTGCGGCAATACGGGCGCATTGATGGCGGGCGGCACGATAAAATTGCGCACAATGGCGGGCATAGAACGCCCCGCATTGGGAACGGTAATCCCCGGAAAGAAAAAGAATTTTATAATGATAGACGTTGGGGCGTCGCCCGATCCCAAGCCCGAAAGCCTTGTTGATAACGCAATTCTGGGGGCAAATTACGCCAAAGTCGCACTCGGCGTCGAAAACCCGGTAGTGGGGCTTTTAAGCAACGGCACCGAGGACGGCAAGGGCAATATGCTCGTGCAAACCGCCCATCGCCTTTTCAAGGCACAACAGGGCGCAATAAATTACGGCGGACTCTTGGAGGGGTTCAATGTGTTCGACGGCGATTTCGACGTTGTCGTCTGCGATGGCTTCACAGGCAACGTTGTCTTAAAGTCGCTCGAAGGCTCGCTTCGAATGTTCAAGGATATCCTCAAAGAGGAAATAATGGGCTCGTGGTTGAGCAAGTTGGGCATACTTTTGGCAATGGGCGCATTGCGGCGCGTAAAACGACGCTTGCCAATCGACAAATTTTCGGGCGCACCACTCTTGGGTCTCAACGGACTCGTCGTAAAGGCTCACGGTTCGAGCACTCGCAAACAAATCGCGGGCGCACTCGAAATCACATTGCGCTGCTTGCGCAACAATATGAACGTAAAAATCGGCGAGGATATCGCCCGATTGGAGTCAATAGTTCAGGCAAATAAACAGGCGGCACTCGAAAAGGAGAAGTCGGGCTCGTAGCCACAGTAAAACCGCGGATTTTGAGTTTTCGATGTTTGTTTTGGCTTGGCTTTGTCTTAAAAAGGAGATTTTTAAATGAATTTCGTAAAACCCAAATCGATAATAGTCAGCGGAACGGGCTCATACGTTCCGCCCAAAACCGTGTCAAACGACGACATTGCAAAAGTCGTCGATACTTCCGACGAGTGGATATTCGAACGCTCGGGAATCCGCAATCGCCATTATTCCGAGACCGAGTCGGCTTCCGATATGGGATTAAAGGCGGCGCAAAACGCGCTTGCCGACGCAAAACTCTCGGCTTCCGACATAGACCTCGTAATCGTTACCACAGTCACTCCCGATATGCTCTTCCCGTCAACTGCGTGCCTGTTGCAGGCAAAACTGGGAATCCGCAATAACATTCCCTGCTTCGACTTGGAGGCGGCATGCACGGGCTTCGTCTACGGAATGGAAGTCGCAACTTCGATGATGCAGTCGGGCAAATATAAAAACGCCCTCGTCGTCAGCACCGAACGACTCTCGCCCTTGCTTAATTGGAAAGACCGCACAACCTGCTTTCTCTTCGGCGACGGCGCGGGCGCGGCGGTGCTCAGCCATAGCGACACAGAGGGCGTCGGCGTCATGGGCAATGTCTTGGGTGCGGACGGCTCGAATACCGCAGTCTTGCGCCTGCCCGCAGGCGGCTCGCTAATGCCCACTTCCGCGGAAACCGTCGCAAACGACCAGCATTTCATACAAATGGACGGCAGGGAAGTCTTTAAAAGCGCAGTCCGCATTATGCAGGAAAAAGCCTTGGACGTTCTCGACCTGTGCGGCGTCAGGGCGGAGGAAATCTCGCTTTTAATTCCGCATCAGGCGAACATACGAATCATAGAAACCGTCGCAAAACGCCTCAAATTGCCCGCCGAAAAAGTCTACGTAAATATCGAAAATTACGGCAACACATCTTCGGCTTCGATACCAATCGCATTGGACGAGGCTTTGCATTCGGGCAAAATCAAGTCGGGCGACTACGTTTTGCTCGTCGCCTTCGGCGCGGGACTTACATGGGGGGCTACCCTCATAAAATGGCATTAATTTTTTACCTATACACGGAAATTTCCTGCCGCGACTTCCCCATCTCAACCCATCAAAAGACACCCCGACCGCCCTCCCTTAAAACCCCTAAAAACATATAAAAACCGCCCAAAAAGGGGCGGTTTTTGCAAAAAAAACGGCACTTTTCGAGTCGTTTTTCGACAATTTTTTGCAACAACTTTTGATGTTTTGGATCATGAAGATACTTAATTTGTTAAAAAAAATCGGCATAGAACCGTTCATCTTGTGTCTGTTTTCGGCAATATTTTTGGCGTGGCTCGACCCGGATATCGGGCGCGACCGCGCCCCGTTTTCGGTGGGCGATGCCGCCAATTGGGGAGTGAGCGTAATCTTCTTTTTCTACGGATTAAGACTGAGCCGCGAAAAATTGTTAACTGGCTTGAAAAACATTAAGTTGCACGCTCTCGTGCACATCTCGACATTCGTGTTTTTTCCCGCAGCAGTGCTCGCGCTAATGGCGGCTTGCGGCGGCTTTTCGGCGTCGGGCAACGCGTATTATCTCTGGATTGGCACGTACTTTTTGGCAACGCTGCCTTCAACGGTATCGTCATCGGTCGTTATGGTATCGATTGCAAAGGGCAACCTGCCTGCGGCGATTTTCAACGCCAGCATTTCGAGCTTCATAGGCGTTTTCCTGACGCCGCTGCTTATGGGTGTGTTCTTAAAGGACATAGACGGTTCGAGCGAGCTGCCGAGCGTCGTCGCAAAACTTGTTTTTCAGGTCTTAGTGCCTATCGGTGCGGGGTTGTGGCTGAATCCTCGGTTCGGGTGGTTCGCGGAAAAACACAGGAAAATTCTGCGAATGTTCGACGAAACCACGATTGTTTTGATTGTCTACGCGTCGTTTTGCGATTCGTTTTATAAGAAGATGTTTGACGGATTCCCGTTTTCGACGGTTGTCGGACTTTCGGCGGGTATGATTGGGCTGTTCTTGCTCGCGATGATTACGATAGCCCTCGTGTGCAGATTGATGAAATTCGGCAGGGCGGATACGGTTACGGCGGTATTTTGCGGCTCGAAAAAGTCGCTCGTGCACGGCTCTGTTATGAGCCGCGTGCTCTTTGCCGGAAGCCCGATGACGGGCGTGATTTTGCTCCCGACTATGCTATACCACGCCTTCCAGCTGATTATAGTTTCGGTGATTGCAAAAAAACTGGGCGAGACGGCGGAAGTCGAAAATGCGCGGAAATAGGTGTGAAGACGCGCTTTTGCGCTGAATTTTACGGCGCGGCGCGTTGCAGGCCGGGCGGGAAATTTTTGCATTTTTTTTTGGAAAAAGGTATCCCCGATTTTTATGTTCCAATCGCGGGCGGTTTTTTATTCAAATGCTTTTTTTTCGAAAAAAATGAAAAAAAGCTTGACGAATGGGGGTAAATGTTCGATTTTCCAATTTTTCTTTATACAGATGAATACAACAATAGCAAAGAAACAGGAACAGAAGCAGTGGTATGTGGTCGACGCGACAGACCAAGTTCTCGGTCGTCTTGCGGTAAAAATCGCCAATGTGTTGCGCGGTCGCCATAAGGCTATTTACACACCGAACACCGATTGCGGTGACCACGTGGTTGTTATCAACGCGGAAAAAGTTCGCGTAACCGGCAAAAAGGAAGAACGCAAAGAATATATGTTTTACAGCGGCTTTGTCGGCGGTGAAAAGTATGTGAAGCTTTCGGATATGCGCGCACGCCGTCCCGAATACCTCGTGGAGGCTGCCGTCAAGGGAATGCTCCCCAGCAACAAGCTCGCGCGCGATATGTTCCTTAAACTGCACGTTTATGCTGGCTCGGAACACCCGCACACGGCGCAACAACCCAAACCCTTTAACTTCTAATTCTGACAATGAGTGAAATATTCGTAGCAGTAGGCCGCCGCAAGACTTCGGTGGCGAGAGTCCGCCTCACAAAAGGCGAAGGCAAGCTCGTGGTAAACAACAAGCCCATTGAAGATTATTGCTATACGGACCAGTTGTCGATGTTGGCGTTGCGTCCTTTGGTGACTACTTCGATGCGCAATGCGGTAGACGCTTTCATTAAAGTTGAAGGCGGCGGCCCTGTCGGGCAGGCGGGCGCAATCAGCCACGGTTTGGCGAGAGCTTTGGAAAAGATGGATTCTTCGTTGCGAGCGGCTTTGAAGAAAGACGGTTTGATGACCAGAGACCCGCGTTCGAAGGAACGTAAGAAGTCTGGTCAGCCGGGCGCACGCAAGCGTTTCCAGTTCTCGAAACGTTAATTCGTTCGAAACTACTTTACTGGGGCCTTCCGCGCTGGCGGAGGGCCTTTTGTACTTTTTGGGTTTGCTGTTCTTTGATATTCGATTTTTGCGGAGAGTGCACGACTGGCATGTCTTGCAAATAGGCTTTCGTGTCGGGTAGCTTTACAGGCTATTCGGCGGCGTTTTTTGTTGTGGTTGGGCTGAAATCCGTTTTTGGCTGCGCTTTTGGGGCTGGTTGGCTTGGAAAGTTTTTCGGGGCGTGCTGATTGATTGAAGCAATGCAATTAGATTGTTGAAGCCGAAAATCTGTTCGGTGTGTTTGTTCGTCGGATTTGGGCTGAAAGGGAAGCGTGGTTTGTTGTGCGGATTTTGGCTGGTTTTGGCCGTTGTGGTTCTCCGAAAAAATTTTATGGCGGTGTTGTTTGAAAGTGAATGGAATGTCGGAATGTCGGGGATGTGGAGAAAGTTTTAAGTCGTGCATTTTGGGGGTTGCGTTGCGGCGAATTTATAGGCATATTTAAAGGGAATTTCAGATTTTAAAAAAGTATGAAAACGAAAATTGGTATTGTCGGGGCGTCGGGCTATGCGGGCATTGAGATTGTCCGTCTGATTGCGCGGCACCCGAATGTAGAGCTCGGCTGTGTGACGTCGAGAAGTCTGGCGGGCACGCCTGTTGTGGACAATATGCCCGCTCTGAGGCATTTGCTGCCCGAAGGGCTGAAATTCGAGGAATCGACGCCCGAATCGGTCGCGGCAAAAGGCGACATTTCGGTTTGGTTTTTGGCGTTGCCGCACGGTGCGGCGGCGGAATATGCGCGGGCTTTGATTGCGGCGGGCAAGAGGGTTATAGATTTGTCGGCGGACTTCCGTCTGCACTCGCTCGACATCTACAAGGAATACTACAAGGAAGACCACAAAGCCCCCGAGCTTTTGGCGTTGGGCAAGTATGTTATTGCGGAGCTTTTCGAAGTCTCGAAAGACGACAAGCTGATTGCGTGCGCGGGGTGTTATCCGACGAGTATTTTACTGCCGCTTATTCCGCTTATGCGCGAGAATGCGGTGGGACGCGACCACATTGTAATAGACAGTTATAGCGGAGTTTCGGGCGCGGGCAAGAAGAGCGATTTGGCGTATGCCTATTGCGAGCGCAACGAGAGCGCGAAGGCATACGGTCTGCCGAAGCATCGCCACAACTCGGAAATCGAGGAGGAGCTTTCGATTGCCGCGGGCGAGACGATTGTGGTTCAATTCAATCCGCACCTCGCCCCTATGAACAGGGGAATTTCGACGACGATTACGATCCCCGCGAAGTTCGAAGGCGTGGAGAAAATCTACGAAATTTGGAACAGCTATTATTCGGGAAAGCCGTTTGTAAAGCTGCTTAAAAGCGGCTCGTTCCCCGACACCGCGCACGTCGCGGGCACGAACAGGTGCGACATTTCCGCCGTCTACGACCCGCGCACTAAGAATGTGGTCATTACGAGCGTGATTGACAATATTGTCAAGGGCGCGAGCGGTCAGGCGGTTCAGATTATGAATTTAATGCTCGGGTTAGACGAGACTGCGGGCTTGTTATAAAACTTTAATTTTTGGCAAAAATGGATAGCAAATACAAAATCAATGTAATCGAAGACGTGGCTGGCATAACTGTTGTGGACGGTTTCAAGGCCGGAGCCGCGGCGTGCGACATCAGGAACAAAAACGATTTTAACAGGCTCGACACGGCGGTGGTTGTATCGGACACGCTGGCGGCGGGTGCGGGTGTTTTCACGACCAACGACGTGAAGGCCGCGCCCGTTTTGACGGACATTGCCAACCTCGAACGCTCGACGAAAATCAGGGCGATTGTCGCAAACAGCGGCAATGCCAATGCGTGCACGGGAACGCGCGGCATGGACGACGCGCGGGCGACCTGCAAGTATCTCGCCGAAAAATTGGGCGTCGAGGACAAACAGATTTTGGTTTGCTCGACGGGGAGAATCGGCGAATTTATGCCGATGGACAAGCTGCGCAAGGGAATCGACGCGGCGGTGGAATCGCTTTCCGACTCGGCGGAAATAGCCGACAAGGCCGCGAATGCGATTCTGACTTCGGACACTCGCAAGAAGACGGTTCAAGTCGACGTGCAATTCAACGGAAAGAAAATCCGTCTTGCGGGTATGGCGAAGGGCGCGGGCATGATTGAGCCGAATATGGCGACGATGCTGGCGTTCATTGTCTGCGACGCGAAGATTTCGCAAAGTCTGTTGAAGGAATCTCTGAAATTCGCGGCGAACAAGTCGTTCAACAGAATCACGGTCGACGGCGATATGAGCACGAACGACACGGTATTGTGCCTTTGCAACGGCGCAAGCGGCGTTGAGGTTTCGGAGGACGACGCGGACTCGATTATGGCTTTCAGGCAGGGGCTGCTTGAAGTCTCGCGCGTGTTGGCGCGCAAGATTGTGGGCGACGGCGAGAAAATCACGAAGGTCGTGGAAGTGAATGTTCTGGGCGCGAGAACGGAAGAGCAGGCGGAGAAGATTTGCCGCAGTATCGGGAACTCGCTTTTGGTGAAGTCGTCGTGGTTCGGCGAAGACCCGAACTGGGGGCGTATCACGGACTCGGCGGGCTATGCGCGCACGGGCATTGTGCTCGAAAAAATCGACTTGGACTATGACGGAATTCCCGTGCTGAAAGCGGGGCAGCCGATTGCGGAGAACAAGCCGCTCTGGAAGCAGGCGGTCTCGAAGAAGACGTTTACGATAAATCTGAACCTCAATTTGGGTTCGGCATCGGAATCGATTCTTGCCGCCGACCTAACGGAGGGCTACGTCAATTTCAACAAGGGCGAATAGATGAATTTGGACGAAATTACCAAAAAAGCCGATGTGCTGATTGAGGCTCTGCCGTATGTGCGGCGTTTCGGCGGCTCGGTGTTCGTGGTAAAATACGGCGGGGCGTTTATGGACGACCCGAATCCGAAAATCCGCGAGCGTGTGGCGCGGGACATCTCGTTTCTTTCCGCAGTCGGAATAAAGGTCGTGGTGGTTCACGGAGGCGGCAAGGCTATTAGTCGAGCCATGGCTAAAAGCGGTCTGACGCCCGAATTCAAAAACGGCATGCGCGTGACGGACGAAAAGACTGTCGCGATTGTCGAGGACGTTTTGAACAACGACGTGAATGCCGAGATTAGGCAGATGCTCGCCGCGCAGGGCTGCGATGCGGTGTCGGTGCGCGGCAACGATGTGTTCAAGTGCCGAAAGCTTTTGTCGAAGGACGAGAGCGGCGCGGAAGTCGATTTGGGTTATGTCGGCGAAGTCGAGAGCGTGAATGTGGAGGTTATCGAAAGGCTTTTGTCCGAAGGCAAGACGCCTGTGATTTCGCCCATTGCGCTGGGCGCGGACGGGCACGCCTACAATACGAATGCCGATGTCGCAGCCTCGGCCGCGGCGGGCGCGTTGAAGGCGTTGAGGCTGGTTTTCCTCTGCGACGTTCCGGGGCTTATGCGCGACCCGAAGGACAGGTCGACGCTGATTTCGCACCTGAAAGTGGACGAAGTCGCGGGGCTGAAAGCCGAGGGAATTATCGGCGGCGGTATGATTCCGAAGGTCGACAGCGGCGTCAGGGCAATCGAAAACGGCGTGCACAGAATCCACTTCATCGACGGGTATATGCCGCACAGCCTGTTGTTGGAGATTTTTACGGACACGGGTATCGGGACGGAAATCGTCAACCCGAAAGTCGTTAACTGCGAAAAATAGATTTTATCAAAAAATGACAACAGTTGAGAAAGCTAAAAAGTATGCTATGCCCAATTTCGGAGAGCGGAATTTCGTGGTGGAATCGGGCAAGGGCTGCCATATTTTCGACGAGAACGGGCGCAAGTATCTGGACTTCGGCGCGGGCATTGCGGTTGTGAGTTTGGGGCACGCGAATCCGAACTGGGTCAAGGCGGTGTCGGCGCAGGCGGCGAAGCTTGCGCATTGCAGCAATCTGTATTTGACAAAGCCCAATGCCGACTTGTGCGAGGCTCTGGTTGCGCGTATCGGCGCGGGCAAGGTGATGATGTGCAACAGCGGCACGGAGGCGAACGAGGCTCTGATTAAGGCGGCGCGTCTGCACGGGGTGAATGTCTCGGGCGAGGAGGGCAAAAAGGTTCGCATTATTACGGCGAAAAACGGTTTCCACGGCAGGACGCTCGGGGCGGTTGCCGCGACTGCGCAATACAAAATCCAGCACGGTTTTGCGCCTATTTTGGAGGGCTTTTCGTATGGCGAATACAACAATTTGAAGAGTTTCGAAGAGTTGATGGGCGACGATGTCGCCGCCGTTTTGGTCGAGCCCGTGCAGGGCGAAAGCGGCGTCACGCCCGCGACGAAGGAATTTTTGAAGGGGTTGCGCGCGCTGTGCGACAAGTTCAATGCGATGCTGCTTTTCGACGAAGTTCAATGCGGCGTGGCGCGTTCGGGCAGGTTTTTGGCGTGTCAGAAATACGGCGTCAAGCCCGACGGGGTTTCGCTCGCAAAAGGTTTGGCGGGCGGGTTTCCGATTGGCGCGGTATGGCTGGGCAGAAAATATCAGGATTTGTTTACGCCGGGGAGCCACGGGACGACGTTCGGCGGCAATGCGCTCGCCTGCGCGGCGGCGTTGGCGACGCTCAAAGAAATAGATTCGAAAAAACTTGCAGAAAACGCGTCCGAAATGGGGTCGCGGTTGTCTAAGGGGTTGGCGGCGTTGGTCAAAAAGTATCCCGAAAAGCTTATGCTCGAACGCGGCGTGGGGCTTATGCGGGCGGCGATTTTTACCGACAAGTATGTCAACACAAAAGTCTGCGCGGCGTTGCGCGAAAACGGGCTGATTTTGGTTCCGTCGGGCGCGAACGGGTTGCGTTTTTTGCCCCCGCTCAATGTCAAGGCGGCGGAGGTCGACAAGGCTTTGAAAATTTTTGAAAAAACACTGGAAGGATTATAATTATGGTTCGCTCTTTTTTGAAGGATACTGATTTTACACCCGCGGAGGCGCGGGAGGTTTTTGCGCTCGCGGCGCGCTACAAGGCGACGCGCTCGGCGGGGGTTATCGACGTTTTGAAATCGCAGAGCTGGGGAGTGCTTTTCTACAAGAAAAGCACGCGCACGAGGCTGTCGTTCGAGGCAGGGCTCTACGAGCTTGGCGGACATCCGATGGTTATGAACGCAAATGACCTCCAAATTTCGCGCGGAGAAACTATCGAAGACACTGCTCGGATTATGGGGCGTTTCCTGCACGGGCTGGTGATTAGGACGTTCGGGCAGGACATTGTGGAAAAGTTCGCGAAATATTCGGGGATTCCCGTTGTCAACGCGCTTACGGATTTGCTCCACCCGTGTCAAAGCTATACGGACATGTTCACGATGAGCGAATTTTTCAGCGACGGCGCGCCGAACTGCGAATCGCTCAAAGGCAAGAAGTTTGTGTTCTTCGGCGACACGGCGTGCAATATGGCGTATTCGCTCGCGTTGGCGGGGGCGATGTTCGGCGTGGAGGTTGTTTTGTGCGGCCCCGACGAATTCAAACCCGAACCTGTCCTGAACAAGCTCTTTAAAGACGCGGGGCTGACGCCGACGTGGTCGTTCACCTCCGACCCCGAAGCCGCCGCGAAGAAGGCGAATGTGCTTTACACTGACGTTTGGGTGAGTATGGGCAAGGAGGACGAAAAGGCGGAGCGTATCAAGACGATGTCGCCGTATCAGGTGAATGAAAAGCTCTTCAAATTCGCCGACAAGAACGCGCTCTTTATGCACTGTCTGCCTGCGCATGCGGGCGATGAAGTATCGCAGGAGGTTTTGGACAGCCCGCGCAGTGTGATTTTCGACCAAGCCGAAAACCGTTTGCACGTGCAAAAGGCGATTGTAAGCTATCTGGTGCAGAAAAACAACGAACTGCGCAAGTAATGCTTTACAACGCGAAAATAAAGGCTTAGCATTCGGGACATTAAACTTTTTAAGGAAATACAATGAAAATCGTATTAGCATATTCAGGGGGACTGGATACATCGGTTCTCGTAAAATGGATTAAAGACCGCTTCAATGCGGAGGTTATCACTTTTGCCGCGGACGTCGGCCAGGGCGAAGAGCTTTCGGGACTCGCCGAAAAGGCGAAGGCAACGGGGGCGTCGGCGCACTATACGGTCGATTTGAAGGACGAATTTGTTGCGGATTTCATCTATCCGATGATTCGCGCAAATGCGATTTACGAAGGTCAATACTATTTGGGAACGTCGATTGCGCGTCCGCTCATTGCGAAGGCGCAAGTTGAAATTGCCCGCGCGGAGAATGCCGACGCGGTTGCGCACGGCGCGACGGGCAAGGGCAACGACCAATGCCGTTTCGAAATTTCGTATGCGGCTCTCGCGCCCGACTTGCAGATTATCTCGCCGTGGCGTATGGACGACTTCCGCGCGGCTTTCCCCGGCAGAAGCGAGATGATTGAATACTGCCGCAAGCACAACATTAATGTTCAGGCGTCGGCGAAGAAGCCGTATTCGATGGACAGAAATATGCTGCACATCTCGTATGAAGCGGGCATTCTCGAAGACCCGTGGTTCGACCCGACCGTTCCCGAAAACAAGGATATGTTCAAGACGACGGTTTCGCCCGAAGACGCCCCCGACAAGCCGACTTATTTGGAGCTCGAATTCGAAAAGGGCGACTGTGTTGCCATCGACGGCAAGAAGATGAAGCCTTCGGAAGTGTTGATGTATTTGAACAAGGTCGGCGGCGAAAACGGCATTGGCCGCGTCGACATTGTCGAAAACCGCTTTGTTGGCATGAAGAGCCGCGGCGTTTATGAAACTCCCGGCGGCACGATTTTGGAATTTGCGCACCGCAATATGGAAACCCTTACGATGGACAGGGAAGTTATGCACCTGCGCGACCAATTCATTCCGAAGTATGCCGAGCTTATTTACAACGGTTTCTGGTATGCGCCCGAGCGCGAAGCGTTGCAGGCGTTTATCGACAAGAGTCAGGAATGCGTTTCGGGCGTTGTCCGCATAAAGCTCTACAAGGGCAATCTCATCTGCTGCGGCAGAAAGAGTCCGCTGAGTCTTTACGACGAAAACATCGCCTCGATGGAAGGTGTAAAGAGCGAATACAACCAGAACGATGCGACAGGCTTTATCCGTCTGCAAGCGTTGCGTCTGCGCCAGCGCGCCCGCAAGCAGGGTGTCAGCGAGGAGGTTTTCGCGACAAAAACAAAGCTTGTGCGTCAATAAACGGCGCGCAGTGTCATTGGATGGCTAAAAAATATGAATCTTAATGCGGCATTTGCTTTACTGCGACTTCTTCGACTTCGTACCGAAGTCGGAATGTGGTATGGTGGAATCCGTTAGAGATTTTTAATTTTCATCTTTAAGGCACGATTTCACCAAGAGGTAATCGTGCTTTTTTTAACAGGTTTTATTATGGAAGATTTTACAGGCAAATATACAAGACGTTTCAATTTCTCGCTGCCGAACAGACAGTGGCCAAACAGGCACATCGAGAAGCCGCCGATTTGGTGCAGCGTAGACCTGCGCGACGGCAATCAGGCTCTTGCCGTGCCGATGAACATCGACGAAAAATTGAAGCTTTACGAGACGCTGCTTAAAATCGGCTTCAAGGAAATAGAAGTCGGTTTCCCCGCCGCGAGCGAGACCGAATTCAATTTCCTGCGCAAGCTAATCGACGAAAACAGGATTCCCGACGGGGTGTATGTTCAGGTGCTTACGCAGGCTCGCGAACACCTGATTAGGAAGACGTTTGACGCCCTAAAAGGCTGCAAAAATGCGATTGTGCACCTCTACAACAGCACATCGGCGTTGCAGCGCAAGGTGACGTTTCATATGTCGCGAGAGGAGATTATCGGCATTGCCCGCGAAGGCGCGAAGCTTGTGCGCGCGATGTCCGACGAAGCCGCCGCCAACGGCACGAACATTCGGCTGGAATACTCGCCCGAAAGTTTCAGCGACACCGAGCTTGATTTCGCCCTCGAAATCTGCGAAGAGGTAAAGGCTATTTGGAAGCCCACTGCGCAGAACAAGATTATCATAAATCTGCCCGAGACGGTTCAATACAATCCGCCGAACATCTATGCCGACCAGATTGAATGGATGAGCACGCACATTTCAGACCGCGATTGTGTGGAGATTAGTTTGCACACGCACAATGACCGCGGCACGGGGGTTGCCGCCACCGAACTCGGCATTACTGCCGGTGCGGACCGTGTTGAAGGCACGCTTTTCGGCAATGGCGAACGCACGGGTAATGTAGACATTGTTACGGTCGCGCTTAATATGCACGCCGAGGGCGTGGAATCGGGGCTCGATTTCGGCAATCTGCCCGAAATACGCCGCGTGTATGAAGAATGCACGAAGATGGAAGTGCCGCCGCGCCATCCGTATGCGGGCGACCTCGTGTTTACGGCGTTCAGCGGCTCGCACCAAGACGCGATTAAGAAGGGTATGGATCTGCGCAAGCGCGAAAGCATTAGTCGCTGGGAAGTCCCGTATTTGCTGATTGACCCGACTGACATAGGGTGTTCGTATGAAGCTATTATTCGCATAAACTCGCAAAGCGGCAAAGGCGGAGTTGCGTATGTTCTTGCGGACAAGTTCAATCTCGACCTGCCGAAGGCTATGCACCAGCAAGTGGGCGACTTTGTAAATGCCGAAGCCGACAAGGAAGGCAAAGAGCTTTCGCCCGCCGAGATTTATGCAATTTTTTCCAAGGAATTCATCAACCGCGATGAGCCGCTGAGGCTTGTATCCTACAAGGTGTCGGCGGCGGAATCGTCCTGTGCGCCGCAGAATGTCTGTATTGCTGCGGACGTCATTGTTGCGGGGCAAGCGCGGAATATTTCGGCGTGTGGCAACGGCCCTGTGAATGCGTTTGTGAATGCCCTCGAAGTCGCGGGGCTTAAAAATTTCAAACTTGTCGACTATTGTTCGCACGCAATTGGCGCGGGTTCTGCGACGAACTCGGCGGCGTATATTTGTCTTGAATCGCAAGTTGACAAGCGGCGCGTTTGGGGCATGGGAATTGACTCGAACATTGAACTGGCTGCGTTGAAGGCTTTGGTGTGTGCCAAAAACCGCCTCAGCTAAAAACCGCGAGGACGTCCCGCTGGGCGGGCTCCCATAGCGGGGTTTTTTATAAGTTCGGAAGTGGCGCGGATTGCCTACGGCAAAATCCACTTTGACTATTTATTTAAGTTAAGTTTATCCAAAATCCAATCCAAACCCCCGACGGCGGATTTTGCGTCCGCAAATTGAATTGTGGCGTATATCATAATCGCCACAAGAG
>ENA-OZMX01000229-OZMX01000229.1-human-gut-metagenome-genome-assembly--contig:-NODE-229-length-14748-cov-8.413258_pt1 | contig 14748 bp, 12 predicted proteins | sample MGYA00244192_ERZ653819 | MGnify/ENA primary metagenome ERZ653819 (study PRJEB26926, sample SAMN06164618) | human gut metagenome | biome: ENVO:00009003; feature: ENVO:2100002; material: ENVO:00002003... | reverse complement strand
CCCCCAAAAAGCCCGAAACCGATTTCGAAAAGAACTTGCGCCTCGCCCGCGAGGCAGTGGAAAAGAGGGACAAAACCGCGTCGGTCGAGCTTGCAAACAAAACGCTCGCAATAAATCCGTTTTCCGCCCCCGCGTGGGAAACTATGGCGGACGCCTACGCTCTCAACGGACAGTTCTACGACGCCTTTTTGGCGGCAAACGAGGCATATCTAATCGCGCCCGACAACCCGAAAGTCGACTTTAAAATGCTCTCGCTTGCCTGGCGCAGCGCGCAAAGGGACGCCTTCAAGCGGAACTTCAAAACCGTCGCCGAAAAATTCCCCGACGCTCCCGAAACCGCGTTCTACCGCGCCTATGTCTGCGAACTCGACGGCGATAAGCTCGGCGCGAAAAAATCGTTCGACGAATTTCTGAAATTCGAAAACTCCGACGCCGAAATGAAACGCGCCGCCCGCGAATATCTCGACAACGCCGCAAAAATAAAATAGCTCCGCCCCTGTTTATGCCGATAATCAAACAGTCAAGCATCGACGACCTGCGCCGCAAAGTTCCCATCGAACAAGTTATCGGCGACTATGTCGCGCTCAAAAAAAGCGGCACAATCCTAAAAGGCCTGAGCCCCTTCTCGCACGAGAAAACCCCGTCGTTCACGGTCAGCCCCGACAAGGGGCTTTACTACTGTTTCAGCACTTCGCAAGGCGGGGATATGTTTTCGTTCATAATGAACGTCGAAAGCCTCAACTTTATCGAGGCGGTCGAGTTCATCGCAAAAAAATTCGGCATACAGCTTGAATACGAAAACGCGGGCGACACCGTAAAAATGAGCCTGCGCCGCCAACTTTTGGAAATGCACGAACTCACCGCAGCATGGTTCTGCCAACAGTTCTTCGCCGAAAACCCCGAGGCGTCGGCGGTGCGTAAATACTGGGTCGAGGAACGCCAAATGACGCTCGACGACGCCCGCGAGCTCCGTATCGGCTACGCTCCGTCAAATTCCAACGAGCTTAAAAAACTGCTCTTTGCAAAAAAATTCAGCCCCGAGGCAATGGCGCATTCAAGCATACTTTCCGCCCGCGATGGCGCGCGCAACATAGCCGATTTTTTTCCGCGGTTCAGGGGCAGACTGATGATACCCATCTGCAACATTCAGGGGCAGGTAATCGCGTTTACAGGCAGAAAAACCGAATTCACGCCCGACCTCCCGTCCGAAAGCGGCAAATACGTCAATTCGCGCGAAACCGAAATCTTCAAAAAAGGCGACGTTGTCTTCAACCTCCACAAGGCGAAAAACGCAATGAAGGAAAAGAACTACTGCGTGCTTGTCGAGGGGCAAATCGACGCAATCAAAATGTTCTCGGCGGGCATAAAAAACGCGGTCGCAACGCAGGGCACCGCGCTCACCGACAACCACCTTTCGCTCGTAAAACGCTTCTGCAACCGCGCCGTCTTGATGTATGACGGCGACGCCGCAGGACTTAAAGCCAACTTGAAGGCAATCTCGATGTGCTTTAAACACGAGCTCGAACCATTCATCGCACCCCTCGACGGCGGTGACGACCCCGATTCGTTCATACGCAAATTCGGCGCTCAGGCTATGCGCGAAAAAGTCGAGAACAAAAAAAGAACCGCAATAAGCTTCGCCGTCGACGCCCTCCTCGGGCGCGAGAGCGAAAAGACCGCGCAAACAAAGGGCGAAGTGGCCCGCGCCGTATTCGAAATGATTTCACGTTGCAAGTCGACGGTAATCATCAACGAATACCTGCGCGAACTCTCCGCGCACCTCGGCGCAAGCTACGCTTCCGTCGCAAAAGACTTCGAAACATTCGCCGCCGAAAACGCCCAGAACGCCCCGAAGCCCGACCCCTACCGCAACGCCGACGCCGCGCGGAGCAACGCGCCGTCCTCCGACGCCGACGACGCTTCGGGCTACAAAATTTCGACCGCCCCCGCCGACGCGCTCATCATCGCCCTCCTCCACCCAGACATCGGCGCGGCAATGGCGACAACCATAAACCCCGATTGGTTGGACGAAAAAAAACTGTCCGCGAAAATATTGCTCAAACTTTTCGCCATATATAAAGAGGGGCTCGATTTCGACCCGTCGAAAGTCAACGAGTATTTCGACACCGAAAAGGAGCGCAACGCCGTGTATAAAATATTGGCAAACCCGAAGATTTTAATTGAAAATCCCGTAAAATCTGCGAATGATTGCATCAAGACAATTTATAAAAATTACATCGACGCCGAAATTAAAACGGTAAACGAAAAACTCCTCGACGAAACCGTAGAGGAGTCGGACAAGTTTAAACTTTTAAAACGCGTGGCGGATTTGAAAAAGTTGTCTACAAAAGCCCCGCGCCTGATTGAAGAAAATTAAAGCAAAACTTTATGGTATCCAAAACAAGCAAGAAACAATCAACCAAGACCACTCCGAAAAAAGCGCAAGCAAAAAAATCGGAGACGGCAAAAAAGACGCCCGTAAAAGCGGCGCAAACACAGACAAAAAAGAACAAGCCTGCGGCAAAGTCCGCCCCAGCAAAAGCGGAGGCGGCAAAGAAACCCGCGGGCAATCCCGTTCGGGCAAAAAGCACGACTAAACCGAAAGCCCAACCGAAAGTTTTGGAAAAGAAACAGCCCGCGGCCAAACCCGCCCCGAAAGCGAAAACTTCGCCATCGGCAAAGCCCGCGGTAAAGCCGGCGGCTAAAAAGAACTTGCCGAAACCCGCTGCGGAAAAAACGCCCGCTGCGACACAAAAAAAGGCGGCGGAAACAACCCCCAAGAAATCCGCGCTTACAAAGGCGAAACAGACAAAAACACCCGCAAAGCCGGCGGCAAAAAAAGATTCGGCAAACAACCCGCTCGCGTCGAAAAACATCGACGTCAAAATACGCCAACTGCGCGCGCTTGCAAATGAAAAAGGATACCTCACAAGCGCGGACATCAATAAACACCTGCTCGACACCCTCAAAGACCCGCTGATTTTCGACAACATAATCAAGATTCTCGAAGACCTCAATATCGACATCTTCGACAGCGAGGAGGACATCGAAAACTTCAAACGCCGCCGCGAGGAACACGACGAACGCCAGTCGAAGGCGTTGCAGTCCGACACCCTCGACGACCCCGTGCGAATGTACCTCAAACAAATGGGACAGGTTCCCCTGCTCTCGCGCGAGCAGGAAGTGGCAATCTCGAAGCGTATCGAAACCGCCGAAGCCGCCGCGGTAGCGGAATTGTTCGCGGTTTCGCTGACGAACAAATTCCAAATCGATATGGCAAAAAAGCTCCTCGCACGCGAGGAACGCTTCGACAAAATCGTTCTCGACAAAAAAATACAGGACGGACGCGAAAGCTATTTCAACGAGCTCCCGCAGTATATTGAACAGGCGGAAAAGGCCGAGGAAGTCCTCGCCAAGAATTGGGACGCCGCAATGACCGCGCCCAACGAAACTCAGGCAAAACGACACCTGACAATGTTCAAAACGCAGGAATCCAAACTGCGGGCAATCTACGAAAAGGGCTTCAAATTCAAGCTCAAAATTTTCGAAGACTTCCTCGATTCGCTCAATCCCGTTTTGCGCGAAATCGACGACATCTTCTACCGCCTCAAAGCTATCCAGCGCATCGGGCCGAAAATCAAACTCGGCAACGCCGAAGACCTCAAAGCCCGACTCCATGAAATCTACCGCACATACCGCCTCGAACCCGAAAAACTCGTCGAGCTTGTCAAGTCGGTGCGCCACTCCATACAGGAGGCACACAAGGCGAAAACCGAAATGGTTCGCGCAAACCTGCGCTTGGTGATTTCAATCGCAAAGAAATACACAAACCGCGGACTGAATTTCCTCGACCTCATTCAGGAGGGCAATATGGGCTTGATGAAGGCGGTCGAGAAATTCGAATATATCCGCGGCTATAAATTCTCGACATACGCGACTTGGTGGATACGTCAGGCAATTACGCGTTCGATAGCCGACCAGGCTCGCACAATCCGCATACCCGTGCATATGATTGAAACCCTCAACAAGGTTATGCAGGTGCAAAAGCAGCTCATTCAGGAGCTTGGGCACGAGCCTACCCCCGAGGAGGTCGCTTCATCAATGGATATGCCCGTCGAGAAAGTCCAGTCGATAATGAAAATGGCGCAGCAGCCAATTTCGTTGCAAAGCCCCGTCGGCGATTCCGACGACACCAATTTCGGCGACTTCATCGAAGACAAGGGCGCGGAAAACCCCTACGATATGACAAGCTATTCGCTCCTGCGCGAAAAACTCATCGACGTGCTTTCATCGCTGACCCCGCGCGAGCGCAAAGTGCTCACCCTGCGCTTCGGCTTGCAGGACGGCTATTCCAGAACCCTCGAAGAAGTCGGGAAACAGTTTAACGTCACGCGCGAGCGCATACGGCAAATCGAGGCGAAGGCACTGCGCAAAATGCGCCACCCCACGCGCCTGCGCCAGCTCCACGGCTTCTTCGAAAGCGAAAACAACAGCGCGGGCCCCGGCTTCGACCAGTTCAAAAAAAGCAGGGACGAAGAATAACCGCCAACGCCGCGCAGTCCGCGCCCATAGCACAAATAAAAAACTTCAATCCAAACCGCCCCCGACAATGCAAAAAACGATTTTAAAAACGTTCGCGTCGGCGGCGGTTTTTGTTTGCGCAGTCTTTGCCGCACTTCCCGCGACATCGAACGCGGCAGCCGGCGATAAAAGCAAACTCAAAAAGCGCGCCCCCCAAGCGCGCGAGGCTGCGGGAATAAAAGCCCCCAACCCGCCCGAAACCGAAGAGGTTGTCGTAATCGACTTTGAATTGCGCTTCGGAAAAATCGCAAAAGTCCAAAACGACACAGCATTCGTGCATATAATCTCGCGCATACCCGAGGCGGAAATCCCGCCGACTTTCTACGCCTGCGACGCCCGCTTAACCCCCGTCGCCGAGCTCGAAAGCCTCAAAACGGGCTACCGTGACTGCTTCCTTTTTAAAGTCTCGCGCGGCGAGGCGCGGCAGGGCGACACCGTAATGGTTCGCTACTATAAAACAGTGCTCGTGCCCAAAAGCGGCGCAACAAAATAGCCCGCGCCGCAATCATAAATCGCGGTCTTTCGAGTCTATTATAATCGTAATCGGGCCGTCGTTTACAAGCGATACATTCATCATCGCCCCGAATTCGCCCGCGGCAATTTCGCGCCCCAACGCCGCGCGGGCGCGGCGCAAAAACTCTTCGTAAAAACCGAGCGCGACATCGGCGCGAGCCGAGCGGTTGAACGACGGGCGCGAGCCCTTGCGCAAATTCCCGTAAAGCGTAAATTGGCTGACAATCATCAGGTCGCCGCCGACGTCCGAAAGCGACAAATTCATCTTGCCTTCGCCGTCTTCAAAAACGCGCAGGTTGACGATTTTCGAGACAATCCAGTCTAAATCCGCCTCCGTGTCGCCGTCGCAAAACGCCGCCAGCACAAGCAGCCCCGCGCCGATTCGGCTTTTCGCCCGAACATTTCCGCCTTCCACAATGTCTACTTTCGCCTCCGAAACCCGCTGAATGACAACCCTCATTTTGAAAAAAGATACACCCCGAAAATGCCCGCCGAAAAATTTTTGTCCAGAAAAAAATAAACTTGCCCCGCCCCTCCGACGCGCGAAAATAAGCGCGTGTCCATTATAGAAATAATTTCCATCGCCTTCGCGCTTTCAATCGACACCTTCGCCGTGTCCGCCGCGGGAGGCTGCTCGACAGCCAAAATCCCATTTTCAAACAAACTTGCTGCGGCGTTTAACTTTGCGTTTTGCCAAACCGCGCTTACATTCGCGGGGTGGGCATTCGGCGAAAACGCTGTCGCCATTTTCGAAAACACCGTGCGCTACGCCGCAGTGGCAGTCCTGTTTGTGCTCGGCGTCAAAATGTGCCGCGAGGCATTCTCCGGCGAAGACGAGAAAACCCAAAACTTCCTCGCCCCGCTCAACATCAAAGTCCTCTTTATGCTCGGAATTGCGACGAGTATCGACGCACTCGCCGTGGGAGTGTCGTTGTCGTTTATGAAAGTCGACATCGCGACTTCGTTGACGGTCATCGCAATCACGACCGCATTGGTGTCACTCGTCGGAATCGAACTCGGGCGCACCGCCGCAAAAATCTCAAAACGCCTGCCAATCGCGGGGGGCATAATCCTCATCACACTTGCCGCAATCGGACTTTACGATGCCATCATAAAATAGAAAATTGGGCTGAAAAATTCCGCCCGCACACGTTTTTCAACTAAAATCCGAAACATATTGGGCAGCTCCGCGTTGTCCCCTTTTCGTCCGTCCGGACATAGACAGCGCGCAAATGCACATTCCCCGCCGCCTTGCGGATTTCCGCAACGTCAGAGTTTTTAAAGGGTGCCTGCCGCATTGGCGCATAATTACGCGCGCCTGTCGTTGAAAAATCCAATCGACTCCGCGGACTTTGCCTGCCCGCACCAAGTCGCGCAACGTATCCTATTTCGACATATTTTTTCGGGCGTAAGGCGCACTTCGGCGACGCCAATCTATCGTAAAATTTCGACGGAATTTTCGCACCGTCCAACGGGAATTCAAGCCCCTTGTTCAAAAGCCGTTCCTTGTCGGCACGTTCCGCCGCCCGACCGCAACAAAACCGGCCCAGCCCAGTAAAATCACACTTCGTAATCCACGTCCATTTTCGAACGCGGATGCTTCGCGGAGTATTCGCGAATTATGTCGTCGCGCACAAGCTGCGTGTAAATCTGCGTTGTCGACAAATCGGCGTGCCCGAGCATTTCCTTAATCGAAAACAGGTTCGCACCGTTGCGCAATAGATGCGTCGCAAACGAATGCCGCAGCGCGTGCGGCTTTACGTCGCCCTCGACGCCCGCTTTGAGCGCATATTTTTTCAGGTTGAACCAAAAGGTCTTGCGCGAAATCTTCTTGCCTCGCCGCGTAATGAAAAGCTCCGCGCACGACGAATTTTTCAAAAGCTCGGGACGCCGCTTTCTGTATTCGGCAATCGCCGCCAACGCCAAATCGCCCACGGGCACAAGGCGCGTTTTATTGCCCTTGCCGGCGGCGATTCTAATAATGCGCTCGTCGAAGTCGATGTCGCTTTCGCGCAACGCGCACAACTCCGAAACGCGCAGCCCGCTCGAATACACAAGCTCCAACATCGCCCTATCACGCGCCGCTTCGGGAGATGAATCGCTTGGAGCGTTTATGATGTCGTCGATCTGCCCCGCTTCCAAAACTTCGGGGTCGGAACGCACCACTTTCGGACGCGCAATGCGCTCGCTGAAATTCTTCGCCCAAACTCCCTCGTCCACAAGATAGTCCGCAAGCGTGCGCATCGCGCTGATTTTACGCGATTGCGTCGTAGTCTTCGCGGTTTTGGAAACCTCGCAAACCCAGTTCGAAAGTTCGTCGACGTCGATTTCCGAAAAGCCGCGCTTGCCGTCGGCGGCGGCATATTCGCAGAATTGCAGAACGTCGCTCAGATACGAATCGACCGTATTTTTGCCACGCCCGAGCTCCATTTTTAGGTACGTCGCAAAGCCGTCCAAGTCCGACACAAAGCCGCGCGGCAAACGCGCGACGCGCTCACGTTTGGAAAGCCTGTCGCGCTTCGCCTCGGAATTGCCGAAATCAGTTTTAGACATAATAAATCAAATTATCTCAGTTTAAAATACGCGCTCAAAATGTCGTCGACAGCCTTTGTCGCGGTCGTCGCCGAAGCCTCAATCAGCCCGCGGTAGTGCTCTATTGCCGCCTCAACCCCGTTGATTTCGTAGAAACGGCGCAGAACCTCGCGCTCGGTCAAATACTTGAACCATTCGACGTTTTGTCTCGCCCTCCGCTTTTGCATAAAGCCGTTTTTTTCTACCGTCTCGCGGAATTTTTCGAGCAGTTCCCACGCGCGTTCAAGCCCCATGCCAGTGTGCGCCGAACACGTTTCGCAAAAGGGCTGCCAGTCGGGCGTTGAGTTCGCCAGAAAGTGGAGCACCCCCGAGAGCTCCGCCTTTTTCAGATTCGATTTTTCGACCAAATTCCCGTCGCATTTGTTGACCAAAATTCCGTCGGCAAGCTCTATAACCCCCTTCTTGATTCCCTGCAATTCGTCGCCCTGTACGGCAAGCTGCAAAAGCAGGAAAAAGTCGCTCATAGAGCGCACAGCAACTTCGCTCTGTCCTACTCCGACAGTTTCAATCAAAATCACGTCAAATCCCGCCGCCTCGCAAAGCAGCATAGTTTCGCGCGTCTTGCGCGCCACGCCGCCGAGCACGCACCCCGACGGCGACGGGCGTATAAACGCGTTCGCGTTGCGCGAAAGATTTTCCATTCGAGTCTTGTCGCCCAAAACGCTGCCGCCCGTTATCGAGCTCGACGGGTCGACGGCAAGAACCGCGACCTTCTTTCCGAACTTGTCGCACAACATCGAGCCGAACGTCTCTATGAAAGACGACTTTCCCGCCCCGGGCACGCCCGTAATGCCGATTCTGAAACTGCGCCCCGTGTGCGGTAAAATCGATGCCAGCAGCTTCTGCGCCGGTTCGAAATGCGCAGGATTGTTGCTTTCGACAAGCGTAATCGCCCGCGCCAACACAGTGCGCTCGCCCGCCAAAATTCCGGCTTTGTATTCTTCGGGCGAAAGCTCGCGCCTCTTTGCCCGCGGCCTGCACGAAACCGTCTCGTCAATCCCCCCGTCGCGGCGCAGCGACACCCCCGCCATCACGCTCGTCGTAAACAGCGTCTTGTCGGCATTCTCGGGAATCCATTCGGGGCGTTTTGCGGGTTCGTCACTCATTTTCGTCGTCTCCAATCAGATTTTTATCGGCGGGTTTAAGGTCGGCATTTAGCGATTTTAGCGAAAGCTCCGTGAACCGGCGTGCGGTGTTCGCCACGCTTTGCGGACTGTCGAAGAGCGCGTTTTTGGCCTCGTTGTATTCCTTTTGGACGGCGTTTATTTTGTCCTGAACGCCCGCAAACCGCTTTAAAAACTTCTCTATGCGTTCACATAAAAACCGCCCCTGACGCGAAAGCTCGTTGATATTTTTTGCTATCGCGTCATTGTGGTAGGCAATTTGCGCATACTTTAAAACGGGCATAACCGACACGGGCGAAACAACAATCACATTGTCCGCATACGCGTCGGCAAGCAGCTTTCTGTCTGAATCCACAAGCAGCTGATACGCCCGCTCGATGGGCATAAACATAAGTTTGAAGCCCGCCATTCCCTCGATTGCGTTGTATTTCTTTGCGAATTCGCGCAGGTGCGCGCGCGCCGATTTTTTGAATTTTTCAAGACACGCGCGCTTCGCTTCGGCGTCGTCGGCCGCGCAATAGTCTTCGTAGTCGACAAGCGACATCTTGCTGTCGACGATAATCGAACGCCCGTTGGGCAGGTCGATGATGAAGTCGGGCATAAGGCGCGATTGCTTCGAAGTCGAGTCGCTAAAACTCGCCTGCGCCCGATAGTGCACGCCCTTTATAAACCCGCACGATTCGAAAATGCGCTCCAAAATCTCCTCGCCCCAGTTGCCCGCGACCTTGTTGTTTGAGCGCAAAGCCCGCGCAAGTTTTTCGGCCTCCTGCGAAAGCTGGTCGTTCATTTTAAGCAGATTCTCAATCTGCGTCGACACCCCCGCCGTCGCGCGCGTCTGGGCGTCGTGAATGTCGTCGATGCGCTTGCGCCAATCGCGGATATTCTGCGACAGCGGCGCGAGTATCGACGAAATTTTCTCGCCGCCCTCCAACGTGAATTTCTCACGAGCCCCGTCCAAAATCTCGGTCGCCAACACCTTGAAATCCGCGTCCATACGTTTGCGCATTTCGGCATAACGCTCCTGAGCTTCGGCGGCGTTTTTAAGCATAATCTTGCGCTCTTGCTCCGCGGCGGCAATCAGCTTTTGATTCGCGGTGTCGCGGCTTAAAAGCTCGGCTTGCACCCGTTCCAATTCCGCCACGCGTGCCGCCGCCGCGCGTTCGCGCGTCTGCGCAACCGCGAGCGAAACATTTGCCGCATTCAACTCGTCCCGCAGCGATTCCCTCAGCCGCGCCGCCTCCGAAACCTCCGCTTCGAGCGCGGAAAGCTTTTGGGCATACTCCGCGTTGTCGCGCCGCCTGCGCGCCGCCGCGACTGCAAACGCCGCCGCAGACAGCGCGAAAAGCAAAAGACAGCAAAAAAATCCGACTATAAAAAATTGATTCATACAAATAAAACCTGCTAAAAACCACTAAAAAACGCCGCATTCGACCGACGCCATTTGCCGCACATTCAGCGCGCCGCCGTAAAACGCAACACCGCAAAAACATCAGTCTTCGTCCGAATCCGCCGCCGAAACCTCCTCCATCGACATGTCGTCCTCCACACCCGAGTCCGACGCTCCGACTTCCGCGCCGTCCTCGCTCCTTTCCGATTCTCCCGATTCCGTCTCCGCAAGCTCGACAAGCCTGTGCGGCTCGATTTTCAGCTGTTCGTAAATCAAATCGACCAAATGTTCGGGCATCTGCCGCAAAGCCTCTTTGAACGCGGGCGAAGACGGGTCGTAAAAAGTCTTGTTTGCGTCTTCGTCTGCGGCCTCCGCCAAAATTCTGCGCTCGCGCTTTTTCTCGGGGACGGCTTCGGCATACGCGCGGCGGAACGCCTCGTTTTCGTCGAGAACCGCCCTAAGCAGTGCCGCTATTTTTTTTTTGCGTTTCGGCGTCGGCGGCGGAAAGTTTGTCCAATTCTTTTATCAATGTGTTGATTGCCCGAACCCGACTCTGTTCGACCGCTTTAAGCAGCGCGACCTCGAAATTCGCCTTTTCCGAAAGCCCGCTTTTAAGCCCCTTTTCCGCGCCCTGCAAGACATCGAGCATTCGCATAATGCGCTCGCTTGAAAGCTCCTTTTTGCCGAACGCGTAGTAGCCCGTTTCAAAAGATTTTATCATTGCATTGCGCAACGCAGTCTGCATATCGCAAAGCGTGCGATAGAGGTCGCAGCCCTTGTCGACAAGCTCGCCGACGGCCTTGACAATCGCCGAATAGTCGCCCAGCGCCATATTCTCCAAAAGCGCGTTAATTTCCGCTTCGCCCGCAAGCCCGTAAACGCCGATAACGTCCGAGACGTCGAGCTTTTTGCCGCAGAACGAAATCATCTGGTCGAGGATACTCTGCGCGTCGCGCATGCCGCCGTTTGCGAGCCTTGCAATGGCGCGGATGGCCTCGTCGCTTGCGTCGATTTTCTCCTGCTCGGCGATGAATTTCAAATGCTTCGCAACCAATTCTTCGGGAATCGGGCGGAATTCGAAACGCTGGCAGCGCGACGTAATCGTGCCCAAAACCTTGTGCGCTTCGGTTGTCGCGAAAATGAACTTGACGTGCGCGGGCGGCTCTTCGAGCGTCTTCAAAAGCGCGTTGAACGCGTCGGCGGTCAGCGAATGCACTTCGTCGATGATGTAGATTTTATAGGAACATTGCGCGGGCGCGTATTGGCAGTCGTCGCGCAGCTTGCGGATTTCGTCAATCGAGCGGTTCGACGCTCCGTCGATTTCCACAACATCCATACACGAGCCGTTCATAATCGCCCGCGAAATCTCGTCGTCTTCGGGGTGGATATTCGGGCCGCCCTTCGCGTTGAGAGCCTTCGCGAACAGGCGCGCAACCGTCGTCTTTCCCGTTCCGCGCGGGCCCACAAACAGATAGGCGTGCCCGATTCTGCCCGAAGTTATCGCGTTTGTTAGGGTTTTTACGATGTGCTCCTGCCCGACCAGTTCCGAAAACTGCTTCGGGCGGTATCTTCGCGCTATGACCTGATAACTGCTCATTTTTCTCCACTGTAATCCGCACGTTTGTTTAGACAAGTTTTTTTTCGATTTTCCCGAAATTTATTGAAAGTCCGCGCAAAATATTCGATATTCGCCAAATGGAAAAATCGGGAACAGGAAAAAACGCCGCCACATTCGAACCCGCTTCGGATGACGAAGTCGAATTGTCGCTGCTCGAAAAAATCAGCGCAATGGCGGCGCGGCGCGACAAAGTCTCCGACCTCATTTCCGAAACGCTTTCGCTTCTTGCCCAAAAGCTCGGCTTCCGACGCTCCACAATAACCCTGCGCAACGGCGACTACCTTTTCATCGAAGACGCCGAGGGGCTCGACCGCGAAAGCATCAAACGCGGCATCTATAAAATCGGCGAGGGCATAACGGGCAGGTCTGCGGCGGAGGCGCGCCCTATTGCGGTAGCCGACATCTCCAAGTGCCGCGACTTCCTCAACCGAACCCAGTCGCATACCGAGCCGCTCGAAAACACCTCGTTTTTCTGCGCGCCCATTATATATATGGAGCAGGTCATCGGCACAATCAGCGCGGAACGCCGCTTTGCCGACAGAAAACGCCAGTCGGCGGATTTGGAATTGCTCGAAACCGTCGCAAACATTATCGCAAGTTCGGTCGCCCTAATCTATATGCGCAAGGAGGAACGCAACAAAATCCTCGCCGAAAACCGACGCGCCGACACGTTTCTGGAAACAAATAAACCCGACTGTATGATAGGCAACTGCGGCGCAATGCAAAACGTCTACGACTTCATCGCCGCCGCCGCCCTCAACGCCGATTGCGTCTTCATCAGGGGCAAGTCGGGCACGGGCAAAGAGCTCGCAGCCCGCGCCATAGCGGCGGCGTCGAAGGATTATTCCGAGTTCGCCGTCGTCAACTGCGCGGCGGTCGTCCAAAGCGCAATGGCATTCGCAAGCTTCGGGCTCGAAAAAAAACGGACTCTCTTCTTCGACGAAATCACCGCGCTGCCCCCGCAAACCCAGCGCGAACTCGCCCACACAATACTTTCGAACAAGTTCGCAAAATTGGGCGAAAGCCGCCCCGTGGCGGCGCGCGCGCGCATAGTCTGCGCCTCGTGCGAAGACGTCGAAACACTGCTGCGCGACGGCAAATTCGACAAATCGCTCTATGCGGCAATCTCCAAAAACAGCGTCCATATCCCGTCGCTCAAAGACCGCAAAAGCGACATCGTCCTGCTTGCCGAACACTTCCTCGAAAAATTCAACGCCGCCTACGGCAAACACATCAAGCGTATTTCTACCCCCGCCGTGAATATGATGACAATCTATTCGTGGCCGGGCAACGTGCGCGAACTCGAAAACTGTATGGAACGCGCCGTGATGGCTACAAACGATTCGTCCATATCGGGCTACAACCTGCCCGCGTCAATCCGCGGCGCGTCGCTAACACACCGCAACCTGCCCTACGGCGAGGACATCGACTTCAATTCGATGGTCGAGTCCTTCGAGCGCGAACTCATCACAGAGTCGCTGAAAATCTCGCGCGGCAACGCCGCCGACGCCGCCCGACGCCTCGGCATAACCCAGCGAATGATAAACTACAAAATAAAACGCTACGGCATAGTCCCCGCGTGGTTTAAAAACACAAGATAGACAATGGCACGGAAAATTCTAACGGCACTTTCGGGCGGCGTCGACAGCGCGGTAGCCTTGGCATTGCTTAAACGCGAGGGCTGCGACGTAGAGGCTGCGTATATGAAAACGTGGATGAACGAAGAGGGCGTCGACGTCTTCGGCGACTGCCCTTGGCATACCGACATCGCCGATTGCCAAGCCGTCTGCCGACACCTCGGCGTAAAATTCAGGGCGGTGGATTTCATCAGGGAATATCACGAACAAATAGTCGAATACCTCGTCGAGGGCTACCGCCTCGGGCGCACTCCCAACCCCGACGTTATGTGCAACCGCCGTATGAAATTCGGCAAGTTCCTCGACTACGCCACATCAAACGGCTTCGACACCGTCGCCACGGGGCATTATTGCTCAATACGCGAAAACCCCGACGGAACGCGCGACCTCGAAACGGGCGCGGATCCGAGCAAAGACCAGTCCTATTTTCTGGCGATGATAACCCAACGCCAACTTATGCGCGCCGCCTTTCCGATTGGCTCGCTGCTCAAAAGTCAGGTTCGCGAAATCGCCCGAATGGAGGGCTTGCCAAATTCCGAAAAAAAGGACAGTCAGGGAATATGCTTCCTCGGCAAAATCCGCATTCAGGAGTTCCTCCAACACTACATTCCCGAAAGCGACGGCGATATCGTAAACCGGCAGGGCAAAATTCTCGGACGCCACAGGGGTCTTTTCAATTACACACTCGGACAGCGCAAGGGCATAGGCGTCCCGTCGAACGCCGACAATAAACGCTACGTCGTCGTCGCAAAGGACTTCGAAACAAACCGCCTAATCATCGATTTCGATTCGCCCGACGCCCCCGACCTATACAAAAAATCCGCCGATATCGTCGAACTAAACTGGATAAACAAACCCGTCCCCGAAACGCGCGAACTCTACGCCCGCGTCCGATACCGCGACGACCTCGTGAAAATCCTCTTCACCCCGACCTCCCCCACAACCGCCCGCGTCGAGTTCGAAATTCCGCAACGCGCCATAACCCCCGGACAGGTCATCGCAATCCACGACACAAACCTCACCACCGTTCTCGGCGGCGCATTCTACGCTTAAACTCTTTTTCATTTTCCCTCCTCCGCGCGACGAAAATTCCGCCCAGTAAATTCCGCGGAAAAATTTTCAAAAAAATTGAAACAACGGATTAAATCATGCGTTTAACCCGATATTAACCCAACTGAAATAGAAAATGAAAAAAACAAAAATATTCGTAATCACCCTACTTTGCACCGCACTCTGCTCGGCTTCGATAGCCCGTCCTTGGGGCGGGCCGCCGCCCCCGCGCCGCTGCCCTCCCCC
>ENA-OZMX01000227-OZMX01000227.1-human-gut-metagenome-genome-assembly--contig:-NODE-227-length-14847-cov-6.474310_pt1 | contig 14847 bp, 15 predicted proteins | sample MGYA00244192_ERZ653819 | MGnify/ENA primary metagenome ERZ653819 (study PRJEB26926, sample SAMN06164618) | human gut metagenome | biome: ENVO:00009003; feature: ENVO:2100002; material: ENVO:00002003... | reverse complement strand
TGGAAAATGTCCGTCACCAGTTTATCGACGATTTGGGGGATCAGTTCGCCCTCGATTTCATTCAGCAGTTTCGAAGAATCGAAATCCTCGAACGCCGAAAACGTCTTTTTCCACGACATGCTCTCGTCCACCGCATTGGTGAAGCGCACATTGACGGTAATGGTCAATCGGTTCAACAGGGCCGTTTCGGACGAACCCGAAACCGAAGCCGTCGTCGAAGTATAACCGGTGATCTCGCCTTCGAAAGCGAAATCGCCGCCTTCGTCCACCTGCGTCAAACGCGTCTGGCGCGTAAACTTGTCCCGCAAGGCATCCGTCAGCGTCGAGCTCAGGATCGGAGCCACCATCGGGGCGTTGTTCGGGAAGTAGGCCACACTGAAGGTCTTGGCATCGGGCGGAATCGAAGCGCCCGACAACGAATAGTTCACCTTGTACCCGCAACCGGCCAGCAAGAGGCCCGCTGCGACGACGATCGCATATTTGAGTACAGCTTTCATTCGATTATAAACGATATTTTTCAGGAGTTCTCGTCGATGCCGAGCTCCTTGATTTTACGGTAAAGAGTTCTCTCCGACATAAACAGCTCGGCAGCGGCTTCCCGGCGGCGGCCGTTGTTGCGCCGCAGGGCCCGAAGGATCTGCTCCCGCAGCACATCGGCTTTGGTCAGTTCCCGCGAAGGCTGTTCATCGACCACCTCCTCGCTCTCCGTATAGTCCGGAGAAGCGATACTGTGGGCGGAAGCCGGCAACAACCCCGCCAGGTCTTTGGTCGGCTCGGCAGGACGCTCGGCACGCTGCATCAGCTCGGTAAGCATCCGCTTCAGGTCATTGACGTCGGCCCGCAGGTCGAAAAGCACTTTGTAAAGCAACTCCCGTTCGAAAGACACGCCGTCGCCCGGACCGCTATGCAAGGCCGTACTCATCGACGTAGATGCTCCGCTTTGAGATTGTGCGGGCAGGTACTTCGTCAGGATGGCAGGCGTAATGAGCCGCGCCTCCTCGATGGCCGAAATCTGTTCGGCGACATTTTTCAACTGACGGATATTGCCCCGCCAATAGTAATTCTCCAGCATCTGCCGGGCCTCGGGGTCCAGAGAAATAGCCGGCATACGGTACTGGGCCGCTACATCGGCCGCGAACTTGCGGAAAAGCAAGAAAATATCCTCCTTCCGTTCCCGCAGAGGAGGCACCTGGATCGGCACCGTATTGAGCCGGTAATAGAGATCCTCGCGGAAACGCCCCGCCTGGATCGCATCCTGCAAATTCGTATTCGTCGCCGCCACCACGCGCACGTTGGTCTTCTGCACCTTGGCCGAACCGACGCGGATGAACTCGCCGGTCTGCAACACACGCAACAACCGCACCTGGGTCGAATGAGGCAGCTCGGCCACCTCGTCCAGAAAGATCGTCCCGCCGTCCGCCTCCTCGAAATAACCCTTGCGGGCTTCGACTGCTCCGGTGAAGGCCCCCTTCTCGTGTCCGAACAATTCGGAATCGATCGTTCCTTCGGGAATGGCGCCGCAGTTCACGGCGATATATTTATTGTGTTTACGTGCCGAATAGGCATGGATCACCTGCGGGAAAAACTCCTTGCCGACGCCGCTTTCACCCGTAACGAGTACCGAAAGATCGGTCGGCGCCACACGCAGGGCAACCTCCAGCGCACGGTTGAGCGCCTCGGAGTTACCGATGATCCCGAAACGGTTTTTTATGGATGTCAGATCTGTCATTCCTACTCTATCAATCCTGTTTTACAGCCAATACAGGCAAACTATTCCTGAGTCGTATCCGGAACGGACTCCACACCCCCGTCCGTTCCGGCAGCCACGGGCTCCGGCACGGCAGGTGCGAGTTGTTCGAGGTATTCGCGCTCCAGACGCTCGATCTTCGCCCGGCGTAGATAACCGTAAACGATGACGCCTACGGCCAACACAGCGACCACGATGGCGATGACCATAAATTTATCGATCCTCCGGCGGGGCTTGGAACCCACATAGGTATATCCCTCGGTGGTTTTAAGCGGTTTGCCGTATTGCAATCCCTTTACATAAGGTGCGGGTTTGCGCTTGGCAGAAACGGAAATCCGAGGTTCGGAAATACCGCCGTCGATTACAGGAGAAGCCTTCGCTTCGGAACGGGATCGCACACGGGGTGCAACGGACTCCGCAGACGCAGCGACGGAAGCGGGATGAAGAGCTGCGGCCGAGGAAATTTTATTTCCTTCCTCCGGAGCCGATTCCCCGACAACAGGTCCCGCAGCAGCTACAGGCGTAGCCAGAACCGCCTGAAAGACGATTGCACCGCCCGGTGAAAGGGTCAGACGACCGAAGCCCTCGATTGCATAGGCCCCCTCATGCTCGAGGGCATGACGCACTTCAAACACGAAGCGGTCGATCGCACCGGCAGCCTCCAGATCGTTCATTCCACCCTGCTGCACCAGCAACCCGCGCAAGATGCCGTCGTCGCGCTTAAGCAACTCCGAAAAGACCACACCGCCTTCGGGAACCTTCACGACAAAAGTTCCCAGTTGCGGCACGACCAGCCTCCTGTGCTGGGTCAGGTAATTCGTTATGATTCCAGTCAACACCGTTCTGTCCCGATTAAAATTCGACCCAAAAATACAATTTTCATCGGACAAAAACGAAAAAATTCACCTGTTTTTTCAAAATATACGGATAAACCATTGCCGATCTCGAAAATAATTACCTACTTTGCATCCCAAAATAAAAAACAATCCGCACGAGCTACTTTACTCCGGAATTTACAATGTAGCTCGCTCGGATTATACCGCAAAAAACACAAACGAGCCATGAAAGACAAGTACATCGACCTGATCGAACAGACGTTCGATTTCCCGCAGGATGAATTTACCGTCGAGGACAACGAATTGAACTTCCACGACATTCCCCTGATGGAATTAATCAAGCAGTACGGCACTCCGCTCAAGATAACCTACCTGCCGAAGATCTCCCAGCAGATCAACCGGGCCAAGCGCATGTTCAACGTAGCGATGGCGAAGGTCGATTACAAGGGGACATACAACTACTGCTACTGTACCAAGTCGAGTCACTTCTCGTTCGTGCTGGAAGAGGCGATGAAAAACGACATCCACCTCGAAACCTCATCCGCTTACGACATTCACATCATCAACGCCCTGTACGACAGCGGCGTGATCGACAAGGACCGCTATATCATCTGCAACGGCTTCAAACGCCCGCAATACGTCGAAAACATCGCCCAGTTGATCAACGACGGATTCGAAAACACGATCCCCGTGATCGACAACAAGGAGGAGATCGACCTCTACGACGATGCCATTACCCAAAAATGCAAAATCGGCATCCGGATCGCCAGCGAGGAAGAACCCAAATTCGAATTCTACACCTCGCGCTTGGGGATCCGCTACAACGACATCATCAACTTCTACAAAACCAAGATCCAGAAAAACAAGAAGTTCAAGCTCAAAATGCTGCACTTCTTCATCAATACCGGTATCAAGGACACGGCCTACTACTGGAACGAACTGTCGAAGTGCCTGAACATCTACTGCGAATTGAAGGCCATTTGCCCCGATCTGGACAGCCTCAACATCGGAGGCGGCTTTCCGATCAAAAACTCGCTCGACTTCTCGTACGACTACGAGTACCTGACCGAAGAGATCATCGCGCAGATCAAGAACATCTGTACCCGCAACGGAATCGACGAACCGCACATATTCACTGAATTCGGATCGTTTACCGTCGGCGAAAGCGGCGCGACCCTCTACTCGATCGTCAATCAGAAACAGCAGAACGACCGCGAGAACTGGTACATGATCGACAGCTCCTTCATCACGACTTTGCCCGATACGTGGGGCATCAACCAGCGCTACATCATGCTGGCGATCAACAACTGGGACAAAGAATACCAGCGTGTGCTGCTGGGCGGCCTGACCTGCGACAGCGAAGATTTCTACAACTCGGAATCGCACATCAACGCGATCTTCCTGCCCAAGCTCGAACCGGGGAATCCGCAATATATCGGCTTCTTCCATACGGGAGCCTATCAGGAGTCGATCGGCGGCTTCGGCGGCATCCAGCACTGTCTGATTCCGGCCCCCAAACACGTCATCATCGACCGGGACAAGGACGACAACGAATACTACACCCGCCTGTTCGCCAAAGAACAGTCCTACCGCTCGATGCTCCGCATCCTGGGATATTGACGGAAACGGATTCTCGGACAGAAGATTCCGAGTACATGCTCCGAATACGAAAAATTCATCATTTCCGAAGAAACCCATGAAACAAAAGAAAAAATTTATTCTGATAACGCTTTCAGTAATAACCATATTATTGTTGCTGGGATTTGGGACCACGAGATGTTATCTTTCGTCTAAATATAAAAAAATAGCGGAACGTATGAGATCTGATTATAAAGCGGCTCCAAACCAGCAGCAGCTTCCTCTTTCATTTTACCTAACGTTCGGTTATTTTCCTCGCTCGATGGACGAAGCCCTCGATTTCTATCATCGGGAGATTCAACCGGATGAGTCTAAAGAGACTCTCAGAGCACAACAGGTATTGCAAGATCCGTTTTCAAGAGATAGTTGTGAAATACAATACGTCCCCCTTTATGATTACGAAACAAAGAAACCTGTATCCTTCATTCTATTGAGTGCTGGTGTCGATGGCAAGATGGATAACAAAATAACACCGAGCGATACCCTGTATCTGAATAACTGGTGGGCAAAACTCGATGTATATAATTACGAAGAAGCTGTTTTGCTGCAAGACTATTGGATTAAATGGGAAGATCTGTGTCGTGCATATGGAGAAGATATAGAAGATATAGAAACACTCCTAAAATATAACCCGCCTTATCCCGAACTTGCATTACATTTTACCATGAGAAACTATCTGTGGGGAAAGAAAGATTGGATCATACAATTGGGACTCTTAGAATAATATCTCCAGCATTTCCTTCAAATAAGAGCAACCCCTGCAACCATATTGGTTGCAGGGGTTGCTCTTCCGCAGAACCCGAATTCCGCTCCTTTCAGATTTTCATTAGGTTATCATAATATAACTATTCCCGGCGACCGTTCGCATCACGCCCCCGTCCCGAAACACGTCATCATCGACCGGGACAAGGAAGACAACGAATACTACACCCGTCTGTTCGCCAAAGAACAGTCCTACCGCTCGATGCTCCGTATCTTGGGTATTGACGGAAACGGATTCTCGGACCGAAAATTCCGGAATGTACGACACCGATACGAAAGCACCGGCTTCCTTCAAGTTTCCGAGGATTTACAAAACAATGCTGTAACCTAATAAGTTACGGCGTTGTTTTTTTATGAGGTAATGATTTAGAAACGCAAGTCTTGAATAAACTTACATCGAGGTTCATCCTGTCAAACAACTCTATACAAATATAGTGAATATCTGATAAAAAAGCAAATAGAATTTTTATCTCTCTATTTTCCGATTTATGGCGTACATCAGCGTCACCGCCGATCATTTTTTCCTTTGAGCGGACTGGATCGGTCTGGAGCGGACATGGGGATCGTTTTCTGAAGGCTTGGATTATCTTGCACATCCTTAACGCAGAAATCACCTAAACCCTCAGCATTATGGATTGCGTCCTTATGGAAACGAGCGCCTATAAAGAGATGCAGGCGCACCTTCAACGTCTTCTGGAGCGAGTGTCTGCGCTCCATTCCCTCTCCGCCCAACCGACAACTGTCCGGAGGCTTACGGCCGAGGAGGTCTGCAAGGCCTTGAGCATCACCAAGCGAGCCTTGCAATACTATCGCTCCGCCGGCATCATCCCCTATACGGCCTTGGGGAATAAAGTATTGTTCCGGGACGACGACATCCGGCAACTTCTGGAAAAGAACCTGATAAAAAGCCTGTAGCATGACCGAAGAGATCATTACCCGCGACAGCGCCGCGTTCAAGGAACTGCGCCGCGACATCGTCAAAGCCATCCGTGCCGTCGATATTCTGATCGACACGCACCGCCCGACCATCGGAAATGAACTGTACCTGACCAGTGAGGAGATTTGCAGCATCTTCAGCATCTCGAAACGCTCCTTGCAGAATTACCGGGACAACCGCCAAATCCCTTATACTACTCTTGGTGGAAAGATTCTTTATCCGCAGTCATCGCTTTATAAACTGCTGGAACAGCATTATATGAAAGCGCAGCGCTGATGCGGTCTGTGAAAAGGGGAAGATCATCATGAACTGCACCCCAAAAGTTGGACATAACTTTTGGGGTGTTTTATGAAGTACAGTTATGAGGAGAAATTAACAGCAGTTTTGTCTGTTGTCAGAGGGCAACATTCCGTATCGTCCGCCTCCAAGCATTTTGGAATAAGCTATACGCCTTTGTCGCGTTGGATTGCGCGTTATAAAGAGTTCGGCGAAGCAGGTCTTCGTATACGGCAATATACTTACAGCGGCGATTTTAAGTTGTCAGCTATCAGGCACATGCACGAGAATCACTTATCTTTAACGGAAACAACGGCAAAGTTCGGTATTTACAATGAGAGTACGCTGAGCAAATGGGAGCGTATCTATTATGAAGAAGGTGAATCCGGTCTTTACCGTGATAATCGGGGTAAGATGAGAACCAAACCTAATAAACAGGAACTACAACCACAGGAAGAAAATGACTTGCGAGTCGAAAACCAACGTCTTCGCGCCGAGGTTGCTTACTTAAAAAAATTGAGGGTCTTAGTCGAGGAACGCATCGTCCGCGAGAACGGGAACGGGCAAAAGCCATCGAAGAACTAAGACCGGAACATACCCTTCCCACGCTATTGGAAGTTACGGGGATGGCGCGTAGTACGTTCTATTATCATCTGAAGCAGTTAAAGTTCCCCGATAAATACAAACAAGAGAAAAACGAGATTGTAAGTATATACCACGATCATAAGGGACGTTATGGTTACCGCCGTATCACAGTAGAGATGCACAATCGCGGATATTCTATAAACCATAAAACGGTACTGAGGTTAATGAACGAATGTGGAGTTAAATGCCAGGTGCGCCTAAAAAAATATCGTTCATACAAAGGAGAGGTTGGTGCCGTGGTGCCCGACTTGCTGAAACGTAATTTTATGGCGGAACGTCCTAATCAAAAGTGGGTTACAGACCTTACTGAATTTTCTCTGTTCGGCAAGAAGCTTTATCTGTCGCCTATTATGGACTTATATAACAGGGAAATAATAAGTTATAATATAGCTGAACATCCGACCTTTTACCAAACAATGAAAATGCTTGAAGATGCCATAAAGGATCTGCCCGATGCTCCGGAACTTATACTTCACTCGGATCAGGGTTGGCAGTACCAGATGAAACGCTATCAATATCGGCTGCGTGAAAAAGGTATTAGTCAGAGCATGTCTCGTAAGGGAAACTGTTTGGATAATGCGGTTATGGAAAACTTTTTCGGACTGTTAAAATCAGAATTATTATATTTGCAGAAGTTCGAGTCTGTCGATCATTTCCGCAAGGAACTGGAGGAATACATAAATTACTACAATAACAAGCGAATAAAGACCGCTTTAAACAACATGAGCCCGGTACAATACCGAACTCATGCTATCTGAATTATTAATCAGTCCAAACTTTGGGGTGCACATCAATCACTCTTCCCCTTCTTTTTTGGATGTATAACTGATATAGTTGCTCGGATGGATCACGCATATCTGCCCATCCGGTGTCCCGAAATCAATGAGGATCGGATATTTGTAAAGCGGCAGATAGTATTTCCGTCCGAAAGATTTGCGGATTGCCTCCGCAGCCAGCAGGATTCCCGAGTCGGCCGTTATAGGACGTTCGTATCCGGGATATTGCCGCATGATCTCCATGCGGCATTTATTGATGTCGTCGAGCGTAAAGACCTCTCCGCGGATGATGCGCAGCAGACGCAAGGTAAGTTCGTATTCGTGGGACAAATTTCGACGTTGGTCGCCGTTTGGAGCTTCTTCCAACTCTTTCTTCAGCCGTTCGGCTTTTTCTTCGAATGTTGCCATATTTATAGTCTTTTTTGTGTAATGATTCTGTTATCGGCAAGGGGCAGTAAAATTCCGAGGCCTTTGCCGTCATTCATCCTGCGGTAGAAAATCCCGGACGTATTTCCTGGCCGTGTAAATGTCGCGTTCGATGGTAAGTCCGAACGGCAGACGAAGATATGCCAGCTCGGAGAGCATCAGGTAGCCCACTCCCATTCGTGGATATGACAATAACCGAACAAGCGCCAGTCGTCGCCTTCGCGTTCGGCTTCGGTGATGAGCCATGTGCCCGAGCCGCAGGGGTTGAAATACTTGACGAGGACTTCGGCATCCATTCCTTTCCCATCCTGTGAGTGGATAGGATGTTTCTCGAATTTCGAGATGATCTGTTTTGTGAGCAGTGTCATAGAGAATAAAATTTCAGACTGCCCGGAACGCCCGGACAGCAAGAGCCGAATAGCCGCCGTAAGCGACAAAGACAAGGCATTGCCTTGACGTGTCGCTTACGGCGGCTATTTTGCTGGACGGGTCGGCGTAAGATATATGGTGATTCAATATTAAGACGACGATGATTCACTCCGCAAAACTTGCTCGTTTCGTTCGGATTCGCTATATTTGGATTGATGTAATATATCCGAGATCATTAACAATCTTTATACATTTCTACAATGCCTTTACGTGCTTATATAGAAGACAAAGAAATTGTTTCCATTGATCTTAATGACGAAGAATGGAGTGCTTTGAAAGCCCGTCTTAAAGCCAAAGAAATCGTTTTAACATTGCCGTGCTGCGGGCAAGAGGGCTTTTTGAGAACAAGCAACAGAGGGTTGAAACATTTCGTTCATCTGAAATCTGCAAATCCATGTGATTGGAAACCCGAGTCTGCAGAGCATCTCAAAGCGAAAGTCGCGATCATGGAGGCTTGCCGGGAGCAGGGATGGAATGCCATCCCCGAATTTTCCGAAGCGGATTGGAGGGCGGATGTTTTGGCTGTACAGGGAGGCAAGAGGATCGCTTTCGAGGTTCAATGGAGCCGGCAGACTTATGAAGCAACCCGCCTCCGGCAGGAACGGTATAAGGCATCGAACGTAAGAGGTTGCTGGTTTTTCCGCATAGCCCCCAAAGAAATGTCGGATTATGACAAAACTTTAGTTGCAGACAAAGAGACTCCTGCGTTCAAAATATTCAAGGACGAAAATTCAAACATACTTGCCCAAGTAGGGAAAGTTCAAATGCCGTTAAAAGCATTGATAAGTAATTTACTGGCGCGTAAGTTGAAATTTTGCGAGCATATCAGAATAGCTCCTAAGCAAAAGATTACCATCATCTTCTTTGAAATGAAATGCTGGAAGTGCGGGACGCTGCAATACTGCTATACGGTAGAGCCAAGTCTGAAGAGCGTCTGCAACTGCGATTTCGATGTGGAGCGGTCTTCGTGGGACGATCATGATATAGACAAGCATCCTGGGGTCTATGCCGCGGTACAAGATTTCTTACAGACGGAAGAGGGGCGACAACTCAAGGTCGGCCCGGTAAAAAAACGGTATAGCCGGACGGTTGCCGATAGCTACCTATCGCACGGCTGTTATTATTGCGACGCTATTTTCGGCGATTTCCATCTCATAGAAGAAAAATTGTATGCTTTCACTGGAGTCTATACTATTATTGACAATGCCTTGATGCCAAAACCTATATGGTGGATTCTCCGTGTGTTCCATCACGTCCTCCTTTCTTTATTGGGGTTATACTTCGGTTCTTTCCGTTGCGGGCGGAACATTTCCGCCCGCAACGGCTTACTGCTTCCTCAAGGTAGGCAATGCTCCTTTAAGTTCGTAACGCCACTCTGAGCCTGCGTTCTGCAAGGCGGTGTTCATGGCATCGACGGCTTTCTGCCAGGTAACGACAGAGCCGTCCACCTTCGTGGCTCCGGTGCTTTCCCTATTGTAGCCGATACCTTGTTCATGATTGTTCTTCCAATAGCAGGCGGTCATCACGTTGGCGTAGTTATTTCCCAAAAAGCCGCCGATATGTACATAGCCAGTGCTACTACCCGTACTGGTTACGTTGCCCGTGGCATAGCAGGCAAGGAGGCTGCTTCCTGCGTTCATTCCCACCAGACTGCCGCCAGCGATATTCTTTGCGGGGGCCATTTCTATAATCACGTTGCCCGTGGCATAGCAAGCGGTCAGGGTGGCACTCGAATTCGTCTGACCTGCCACGCCGCCGACATCGACCATTCCCTTCACTGTGGCAGAGGAACTGCATCCGGTGATGGAACCGCCTATTTGAGCACCCACCACACCGCCGACATACACCGTGCCGCTGACGCTGCCCGACACCGAGCAGTTTTCAATGGTGCCCCAGCTATATCCTACCACGCCGCCAATACTGCCGCCATATATTTGATTGCTTGTTATCTGTACGCCCTCCATCACCACGTTCTTCACCGTACCAGCTCTATTGAGCCAGCCGAACAGACCCGCATATTCGTCATTTGTCGTAAAGGTCAGCCCCGTAATGGTATGGCCGCCACCGTCGAAGGTGCCTTTGTATGAGTTGTCGTAGTCTGTGCCTATCGGCGTCCAGTCTTTGCCGGTGAGGTCAATGTTTTTGTCGAGGGTAATGTTAATGTCACTCTTACCTCCGTTCACTAATTCGGCTACATTCATCAGGCCGTCGGCGTTATAGACCGTGTAGCTGCCGTTGCTCTCTATGGTATAGCCCAGGGCAGCGAGGGAGACGGTGTAGGTATATTCACCGCCCGCCTGCCAGTCGGTAGCATTCTTCATCTTATAAACGAAGGTCTTGCCGTTGGTGAAGGTGCAGGTGATGAAGGCCGTGCCAGCTGCCACACTTTGCGGGGCTACGATGGCGGTGTAGGTGTTGCTGCCCTTGTCATACGGGACGATTATATCCGGGTTGTCGCCTTCGGTGGAGAGACCCGTCAGCTGCACGGATGCCAGCCCCTCGGTGTAGTCCGTCAGAACGATGGTCACCCGCGCCGTGCGGTGGGTGAAGCGGAGCGTGGGGCTACCGTAGGTCACCTTCTGTCCGTTGGCTACGATGAGGTCGCTGCCCTCGAAGTCTTTCTGGGCACTTTGGTTGGCTTTTACCTTTACCGCAGGTGGGGTTGTCTCGCCAGCGGTGTAGGGCCACCACGCCGTGACGGTGATGTCGTTGTGGTTGGTCCAGTAGTACGGGTCGGTGGAGGTCAGCGTGGCGCTGGTGGGGTCGGCGGTGGAGGGCGTCACGTTGTACGTCTTCACCGTGCCGTCCATCAGAACTGCCACGCTCTGCACACCCGTCCAATTGCCATCCGCGGGGGCACGGGTGCCGGCGGTGGCTGTCGCGGCGGGGTTCAGCCCCGTGGCGGTGAAGACGATGGGTGTGCCTTCCGCCCCTTCCGGCAGAAAGCCCGCTTCGTCCTGCGTGCAGGCGGCGAGGGCGAACAGCAGGGCGATGGCTGCGAATATATGAATGGTTGTTCGTTTCATGATGCGTGTTGTTTAGGGGTTGTTATTGTTTCTTTTCAGTACGGGCAGGCCGTCGGTGCCGAGTGCCCACTGGTAGTCGTTACCGGTGAGGGCGGGGTTCATGCCGTCGACGGCTGTCTGCCATTTCACGGTCGCGCCGTCCACCTTCGTGGCAACTACCATTCCTCCTTCATTACGGAGTACTCCTTGCCCGGCATTGCCTCCCCAATAACAGGAAGTTATATTCTTGTAGTTGAAACGCACTATAGTTCCACAGCCAGACTCATCTATCAATGTGCCGTTGAACCAGCAAGCGATGATATCGCCATAATTTGCATTGGCTATACCACCACTATGTACAGTAAGTTTTCCCGTCACAGAGCAGGCAATGATTTGGCCATGATTTCGGTCCACCATTCCAGCAGCTCCTCCACTACTGCCATCCAGATTCACATCTATGAGTTGTAGGTTCTTTATCACTCCACTTACATTTAAAAAATAAAAAAGTCCAAAACTCGGTGCTGAAAAGTTTAATCCCGTAATGCGGTGTCCTTGCCCATTAAAGACGCCGGAGTAGCCTGGCCATGTGTCTAAACGTGTCCATTCCCTACCCGTCAGGTCGATGTCGGCGGTGAGGGTGCAATTTATCGATTCATCTTTTTGTATGGCTTTGTTCCATGCCAATAGGCCGTCGGCGTTATAGACCGTGTAGGTATTGGTGTTGCTGTCGTAGATGTAGCCCAAATCCTCGGCTGCGCCGCTCTCGCCGCCGCCGTCAACCCAGCTGCCGATGGTGCAACCCTCTAACGTCAGGCCGGTGGTGTTCACCTTGACGGTATATTTATAGCGGCTGCCCGCTTCTAATACAACGTTGTTCTGCGGACGGAAGTAGAAGGTGCCGCCGCCGAGTTCCACCTTGACGAACGGCTTGCCTGCCGCAACGGTCTGCGGGGCAGTCAGTGCCTCGTAGGTGTTGCCGCTTGCGTTGTAGGTCTTGATGGCGGTCGGGTTGCCGTTATCAGCGGACAGGCTCACGAGGCTCACCGTGGCACCAGCGACGCTCGTGAATCCCGTGCCGGGCTTCAGTTCGATTGTCACGCGTGCCGTGCGGTGGGTAAATTCAAGAGTCGGGTTGTTAAATTCCACCTTCCGGTTCTCAGCAGAGATGAAGTCGCTGTTCTGGAAGTCAGCCAGTTTGCTTTGGTCTTCGGCCACCTTTACGGCAGGCATCTGTGTGATGTCGGCATTGTTGAAGGGCCACCATGCCGATACGGTAATCGGGTCGCGGCTGGTCCAGTAGTACGGGTCGTTCTCGCGTGAAAGCGTGGCACTCTTGAAATCGGTAGAAGCCGTTACGGTGTATTCCTTTACCGCATCGCCCATCTTGAGTGCCACGGAAGTGACGCCCTGCCAGTCGCCGTCCACAGCGGCACGGGTGGAAGAGGCTGCCAGCGGCGTTGCTTCTACGGACAGTCCGGTGGCACGGATGAATACAGGGTATTCACCTTCGGGCAGACGGTTATCGCCAGCAAGTTCGTCCTGTGTGCAGGCGGCGAGGGCGAACAGCAGTGCGGTGGCTGCGGGGATAAATAATCTATGTCTCATAATTCTTTATTCTAATCGATTAATTATTAACATCCTACAGGTCAGCGCCCACTTCTCCGCCGTCTATATCGTTCCACTTTGCAATGGTGGCTTCGCTGACTTCAAGGACTTTGTTGCGTACCTTGACGGTATAGGTATAGTTGTTGCCCGCCTGCAGTGCGCCTTCGGGCACGGTGAGTGTGGCATGATATTCCTGACTTTTGTAATTCACAACCAACGGCAGGGATGCAACTGTCTGCGGGAAGAGGATGATCGATGACGTGAGAACGCCGTCTGCCAAATTCATGGCCAGTTCTCCGGTCTGTGCCCCGTTGTCTGCGGTGGCAATACCGTCGGCCGTGTTGAACGTACCGGTGAGTAACAATCCGTCCAGCGTGTAACGTTCAGGCTTGACCACGCTGAAATTCACGCCGTCGCCCGCCTCGAAGGTAAGGGTTATCTGGCTCATGCGGTGGTGGAAAGAGTTGTCTTCACCGCCTTTGGCGGTTTTGTCGGTGAAGCTTACTACCGGGTTGTTTTTGTCTCCCGTGGCTCCTGAAGCAAAGAGGAAGTCGATGGCAGGCTGGTTCTGCTGCGCCGTGGCATCGGTCGTGGCTGTGAGGATGCCTCCCGCCGCGTTGTACGGATAGTAGGCGCGGAAAGTATGGGTCTTTGCATCTTCGATATAGATAACCTTTCCTTCTGCCTCAAATTTCCCGTTTTTCAGGATGAAAGGCACGTTGCCGTACTGGGAATCGTTGCCGATGTCGGTGATGCCGATACGGTCGCCGACAGTCCAGGTGGTTCCGCTGGCGCGGGTGGCGGGGGCGATGTTGGCGGTAAACTGGGCGGCCACGGGGTCACCGTTCAGGTTCTCGTTGTCGTTGTTGCAGGCTACCAGTGCGAGGGCGAGCGTCGCAAGTGCAAAAAATCTTGTCTTCATTATATCTGTCATTTTATTAGTTAAATTCCATTTCAATAATTGCTGCACCTCAGCAAAATCAAAGCAAGCTTTGCTTCTGCGTTCGGTTTGCTAATTATTTACAAATCGGCATTTACATCATCACCTTTCACTTCTTCCCAGCCGTTGATTTCGGCTCCGTCCACTTCCATGCCTTCGGGAGTCTCAACCAGCGTTCCGCCGAGGGTCAGCGATTTGCCCTTTCCGGTGTTGAACTCCTTGAGAGCTTCTGTGAGGTCGCTTTTCAGCGTGGTGGGGCTCGGGTTGCCGTCAGCATAGCGGATTTCACCCGTCAGCAGTTGTTCCGTGCCGGTCATACCCAGCAGCCGCACCGTGGCTTTCCACTTGCCGGCATCGTCACCTTCGGTTATCTTGGTGAAGGGCAGCACGACGTTCGAAGCGGCTCCGTAGGTATCGGTAGCGAAATCGAGTGTTCCGGCTGCACCCGTCAGATGGGCAACAATCTCCGTGATGCGTTCGGCGGCATCACCAGTAGGTTCGACGACAAGCGTCAGTTCGCGTACCTGCTGCTTCATTGCGGCTGTCAGCGGATAGTCCTTGTCTTTCTCGATGCTCACCTGTTTCGTATAGGTGAAGAACCATCCAGGGGCATTGTTTACAAAGGCATCCGTGCCTGCCCGGTTTCCCGGGGCTGCGGCAATGGTGGCGGTGGTACCATTTACCGTGATTCCTTCAGCTGGGTTCCACACCGCAAGGGTGTAGCTGCCTGGAGCAAACAGATGGTCGGGGGCATGGGTGGCGGAAGTCTCCGTACCCGTATAGTCGCCCATGGTGACCGTCCACGTGGCAGGTATGTTGATACCC
>ENA-OZMX01000213-OZMX01000213.1-human-gut-metagenome-genome-assembly--contig:-NODE-213-length-15682-cov-5.115825_pt1 | contig 15682 bp, 16 predicted proteins | sample MGYA00244192_ERZ653819 | MGnify/ENA primary metagenome ERZ653819 (study PRJEB26926, sample SAMN06164618) | human gut metagenome | biome: ENVO:00009003; feature: ENVO:2100002; material: ENVO:00002003... | reverse complement strand
CGTGGGCTCGGAGATGTGTATAAGAGACAGATGATATACTGTAAATCTTTTGGGTTCATGTTCTTGCTTGCCAGCCTTGTGCAGAACGTATGGCGTAGCGTATGCGGTGTGATATGTGGCAAGGGATTGTCCTTGTGGTGCTTGTTGTATTTCTTTACCATACGGACAAATAAGGCGTTGTAATCAATCGCAACTTTGGGCTTGCCTTTATGATTGACAAATAGAAAGTTGCCCCGTCCGTCTATCACAAATGGTTCTGCCTTTGGGCGTTTCTTCATAACCCGTTGAAATGCTTGTATCGTTTCCTTGCTTAATGGCACTTGCCTTGTTCCGCTCTTTGTCTTAGGCGTTTCAATATAATAGCCCTGTTCCTTGCTCTTTAGTAACTGGTGGTCGATAACTACAACCTCATGGATAAAATCAACGTCCATGATTGTCAGTCCGCACAGTTCCGAGATACGAAGTCCTGTCTTTAACAGTATCAGCACATCATCATAATACTTGTGATACACATTGTCCGTCTTGATGAATGAGAGTAAGGCTTGTTCCTGTTCCTCTGTCAATGCGACTTTCTCTTTGGTATCATTTTCTAGGACTTCACTCAACTTGAAATCAAAAGGGTTTTTCCTTACACAATCGTCTTGTATGGCGATATAGAATGACGCTTTTAACGAGCGTTTATGGTTGTTAATGGTGTTATAGGAAAAGCCTTTGTCTTTCATGCGTAACGCCCATTCTTTAGCGTCAGAGGGTTTTATCGTATCAATGCTCCTAGCACCTAACTTGTCCTCTTTCAATAACCGCATGAGTTGTTCCCGTTGTTTTATTGTGCTTTTCTTCACATTTGCCCTCTGTGCGTTCTGTTTGGCGTAGAGTTGGCAAAGCGTCATTTTCTTGCCTGTGCTGTCGATACCGTCCTCAATATCCCGTCTTATCTGCTGTTCCAGTTCACGAAGTGAGGGTTTTTCCCGTTTTCCCTTTGGTGTCGGGTCTGTGGGTGTCAATCTCCAAGCATACACATATTTTGTGTTTCCAAATGCGTCTACATATTTATATAAGTATTTTCCGTCTGTTCGTTGGCTCTCTCCAGTATGCAGGATACGTCCTTTGCTATCCCGTCTTTTTTCTTTCATGGTGTCTGCTCCTTTCCTTGTTGGAAAGAGCCTTGATATGACTTGTGTTCATCATAACACATACAAGGCTCATTTGCATTAGATTGCGTCCAATTTATCAATAACCTGTTCAAACTGTCGGCGTTTAATCTGTATGCGGTTGCCATTCATAATGAGCCAGCCAGCGTCCTTGTTTTCCTCTGCCAATCGTCTTAACTTGTTTTCTCCGATACGGAAATACTTTGACGCTTCTTCAATGGTAAGGGTGTATTTTTCCCATACAGGAATATCGTTGTTATTCATCAGATACCCCCTTTCCCATGTTTCGTGTCATACTGGATATAGGGGATAAGGTCGGTGCGGTTTATCCTCTGTAAATGGGCGGTTAATTTACTGGAAAGGGAATTGCTGTATCTTGCCTTATCAAGCATAGTTCCCACTTTTTCCAGTCCACCTAATGCGTCATGTTCTTCCAAGAAGTAAAAACTTTTCACAGCGGAAATCACGCCACCCTCTGTGAGCCATTGCTGTGTTTCTTCAAGGGAATTATGCTGCTTTGGTACTTGCAGTTTCAAGACTTCCACAGCCCCTAAAAAGCGTTCCCAAAACCGACACGTTTTCCATCTGCTCTTATTACTTTCATTTCTGTTTGGTACGACAAAGCGTATGATTACTTCCTATTAGGAACACTGTAAATACAAGGCTTTTCGGAGCCTACAAACCAGAAAAAATAATATTTGATCTATCACATTACGCAAAAAGCCGTCCGGCATGAAAAACGGGCGGCTTTTTTGCGTGGATAGACGGAAAGGAGGCACAAAAATAACTACAAAATTTTAGCGTTCAAATTTGTGCAACTTTAACGAAAAGGAGGATCGTAAATGGCCGATGAAAAATTGAATACGAGCCCTGCGGAGAATATTTCCCCGGAGGCCGCCGAGCCTATCGCCACACCCGAACAGGCCGCAGCGTCTGAGCCCCAGCAGGAACAGACCGGGCCTGCCATACCTGAGTCCGGCGATGTGGTTGTGTCCTTTGACAAAATCAATGAACTTATGGCGGAAAAGAGGCAGAACGCCCGCGCCGAAGTCGAAAAGGCGGAACCCCCCGAAACGCCAGAGGCGGCAGCCCCCGGAGAAACACCGCAGCCCGCCAATACGGAGGAACCGAAAAAGCCGCGCCGTGGCCGTCCGCCGAAAGCAGAAAAGGCCGCGACTGAAAATCAGAAAGCGGAGAAATCGGCTTGGGCCCGCAAGGGCCGCCCACCCAAGGCGGATAAGGCGGCCCCTGACAAGCCCAAGCCGTCCAAACGAGACAAAGTGTCCCGAAGTGATGGAAAGGCCCCGGATGCCAAGGAGCCCGTTAAGCCCGCACAAGATACGGCACCGAAGGAAACTGCTGCTGCGGAACAGACGGCTCCCGAGCCGACCACACCGCCCCGCCCGGTTGAGGAAGGCAAGCTGGTTTATCTGAAACTTTCCGAGGTTCATCCATTTCACACATTCCGTCCGCACCCCTTTAAGGTACGGGACGATGCGAAGATGCAGGAAATCGTTGCTTCTATCCGCGTAAACGGTGTAATGGTTCCCGGTCTTGCCCGCCCGGAAAAAGACGGAAATGGCTATGAAATTGTAGCGGGCCATCGCCGTACCCACGGCAGTGAACTGGCGGGGCTGGAGGAAATGCCCTTTATTGTCCGTGAAATGACCGACCACGAAGCGGTGCAGGCCATGAAGGACAGCAACAAGCAGCGTGACGGGATGCTCCCCAGTGAATTGGCCGCGCTGCTGGAACTTGAGGTTGAGGACATTAAGCATCAGGGCGGGCGGCTGAAAGGCGTTGCGGAAGGCGATGTTGGAAAACGCTCGGTTGAGATTGTGGGCGAGGCGCATGAGATGAACTATAAAAAGGTCATGCGCTACTTGCGGCTCAACTCTCTTGTGCCGGAGCTTCTGGATAAGGTAGACGATAAAAAGATGGGCTTCATGCCTGCCGTGGAGCTGTCCTACATCAAACCGAAAAATCAGAGGCTTATTGCTGTTTCCATTGACGGGGAGCAGGCTTCGCCCTCGCTGGCCCAAGCTAAACGGCTCCGGGAGCTGGATAAGGAAGGCAAGCTCAACGGCGATGTCATTGACGGCATCTTATCAGAACAGAAAAAGGAGGATCGAGGCGTGATTATTTCTACTGCGGAACTGGAAAAGTATTTTGGCAAGGAGGTCACTCCCGCCAAAATGAAAGAACAGATTATGTCCCTGCTGGATGACTGGAAAGAAAAACAGCCGCCGGAGCTGGCAAAAGCCCCGAAAAAGCAGGAACTTGACAAGTAACAACTTCGAGACACTTTGTCCCGAGGGCCCCGCCCTCGCGCAGAAGCTCTGGTGGTATATATCCCCCGTCGCCGCCTGTTTTTTAGTACAGCCGGGAGTGGGCCGTCAAGGGTGCAGCGCACCGCCGTTTTCGGCGGCTCGCCCTTGACGGTCTGCCCCGGCTGTGCTATTTCCCCGGCAAGCGGCGGGGGTATATCCTCCAGAGCCGCCCCCTTTCCCAAGACTGGGAAAGGGCGTGGGGTTTGGGTTGAACTTTCTTATTAAAATATCGGAGGTATGAACGATGAAACGACCCCTTGCTTATATCACCGCTGCATGGCTCGGCGGCGATAGCGAAAACGCAGAACTGGCGGCGCAGTATTGCCGCACCGTGTATGAGGCAGGCTTTTCTCCTATTTGTCCGCCTTTGTACTTGCCCCTGTTTCTCAACGATGCTGTTCCCGAGGAGCATAAAAGCGGCATCGACATGAGCCGTGACCTGCTCCGCCGTTCTCATGTGCTGGTTGTTTGCGGGCACAGTATGACCGAAGCCATGAAAAATGATATTGCCGTGGCCCAGCGGCTGGGAATTACGGCAACAACCCTTGAGGGCATCCTGACCGTCAAGGGACAGGGCCGCCGCTAATGGCAACCCTGTTTGAAGCCTACGTTACCAACGCCGGAAAGTACAGCGAGGGCCAGCTTGTGGGTGAAACACTGAAATTTCCCACAACCGCCCAGGAGGTGGAGGCTCTCTTGAAACGGATCGGCGTGGATGGCGTCCGCTATCAGGAAATTTTTATTACCTCTTTCGATGGGGATGTGCTGGGGCTCTATGACCATTTGAGCGAGTATGAAAATCTGGACGAGCTTAATCATCTGGCCTGCCTGCTTTCCGAGCTTACCTCATCGGAGCTGGAAACACTGGAGGCCGTCCTCGACAGCGGCGATCACTGTTCTTCGGTGCGGGACATCATCAATCTGACACAAAATCTGGACTGTTACGGCTTTTACCCCGGCGTATCCGATGAGGAAACGCTGGGGCGTATTTATGTGGACGATCTGGAAATGTTGGATGTGCCGGATCAGGTAAAACCGTATTTCGATTATGAGGCGTATGGCCGAGATGCCTGCATCCACGAAAACGGCCATTTTGCCCCGGGCGGCTATGTTGTCAAAGAAAGCGATCATTTCGTGGAAGTGTATCACGGCTTGCAGGATATTCCCAAGGAGCATAAGGTGTTCTCTTTCCCGAAGATCTCTATCCGGGAGCAAATGGCCGCTTATCAGGAAATCATAGACGGTTCTTCTTTGGAGGGCTACCGTCAAATGCAGAAAAAAGACCGTGGGGATCGGTGATGGCACTTCGAAACAAATTGTCCCAAGGAAGGGGGCGGTGTAACTGATTGATGAAGATATTTCCCGGCGCACGATAGCCATATCTGTAAAAACAACCAAGCTGACAGCGCGGGGACTGGCGTATGTGCTGGGCATGGTGGGTCGGAAGATCCGCAAGGCATACCGTGGGCGGCAAGTACCACATGGCAAACAAAGTGTGCGAAAGCTCATGGCCCACGGCACAGCCACAAACAGCATTGAGCTATCCGGGGATGCCAAGTCCTTTGACCGCGTGGCCCGGAAATGGAATGTAGACTATGCGTTCTATAAAACCGGGCCGGACAAATACCTGCTGTTTTTCAAGGCTGGACAGGCAGACGCAATGACCGCCTGCTTTTCTGAGTATTCCCGGAAGGTGTTAAGCAAAGCAAAATCGAACCGTGTTCCCATCCGGGAACAACTGAAACAGGCGACAGATCAGCTTTCCAAAGAAAAGCCGAAGCAGAAAGAACGTGCAAAGGAGGTGGCCCATGAGGACAGATAAGATTAGAAAATATCTCATTCCGAACATTCCCTATCTGTTCATCCTGTGGGCGTTCCTCAAGCTGGGAACGGCCTACCGGCTGGCGGCGGGGAACGATTTTGCACATAAGCTCATCGGGCTGGGCCAGACGATTGGCCCGGCCTTTGCTGACTTTGCACCCGGTCTTGCCCCGCTGGATTGGCTTATCGGTATTGTAGGAGCCGTTGGTTTCCGGCTGCTGATCTATTTCAAAAGCAAGAACGCTAAGAAGTTTCGGCGGGATGCAGAATACGGCAGCGCCCGGTGGGGAACGGAAAAAGACATCAAACCGTTTGTTGATCCAAGGTTTGAAAACAACGTGATTTTGACCGGGACGGAGTTTCTCACGATGAACACCCGCCCGAAAATCCCCGCAAATGCCCGAAACCTGAATTGCTGTATTATCGGCTCGTCCGGCTCCGGCAAAACCCGCTTTTGGCTCACACCGCAGTTGCTTCAAGCTCATTCCTCTTATGTGGTGGTCGATCCCAAAGGCGGTGTGCTGGGACAGGTCGGAGCTTTCCTGCAAAAACGCGGGTACAAAATCAAGGTATTCAACAGCATAGATTTTTCAAAATCCATGCACTATAACCCGCTGGCGTATATCCGCAACGAGGCCGATATTCTGAAATTCGTGGATGCCCTGATTTCCAACACCAAGGGCGAAGGCAAGGAAGGCGATCCATTCTGGACAAAATCGGAAACGCTTTTGTACTGCGCCCTGATTGCCTACATCATTTTCGAGGGGCCTGCCGAGGATCGGAACATGAATACCCTTGTGGATATGATTTCCGGCATGGAGGTCAAGGAGGATGACGAGGATTTTATGAACGCGGTGGACTATATGTTTGCCGGGCTTGAAAAGCGCAAGCCGGATTGCTTCGCGGTCAAACAGTATAAAAAGTACAAATTGGCCAGCGGCAAGACGGCAAAAAGCATTTTAATTTCCTGCGGTGCGCGGCTGGCTCCATTTGACATCCCGCAGCTTCGTGAAGTCATGGCCTATGACGAATTGGAGCTTGACCGCATCGGAGATCGGAAAACAGCGGTATTCTTCATCATTTCCGATACCACGCAGACCTACAACTTTTTAGTGGCGCTTGCATTTTCGCAGATGTTCAACCTCCTGTGTGAACGGGCGGACAATGTTCACGGTGGCCGCCTGCCGCACCATGTACGAGTGCTGTGGGACGAGGCAGCCAACACGGGACAGGTGCCCCAGCTCGAAAAGCTGGTCGCGGTTATCCGCTCCCGCGAGGTGAGTCTTTGCCTGCTGTATCAACAGTTGGCACAGTGCAAGGCCATTTACGATAAACACGCTGAGACAATCCTCGGCAACATGGACAGCGTGGTGTTCCTCGGTGGCCGCGAAGCCAGCACCATCAAGGAAATCTCCGAGAACTGGCTGGGAAAAGCCACAATCAGTATGCAGACCGACAGCCGCTCCCGTGGCCAGTCGGAAAGCTACAGCCAAAACACCCAGCGGCTGGGCCGGGAACTGATGACCCCAGCCGAGCTTGCAACCATGCCGGGAGACAAATGTATTTTGCAGCTTCGGGGCCTGCCCCCGTTCTTCTCTCCCAAGTATGATCTGAAACGGCATCCGAACTACCGTTATACGGCGGAGGTCGATAAACAGAAAAACGCTTTTGACCTCGACAGGCTCATTAACCGCCGCAGGCGGCCCGGGCTGAACGAGGCGTGTACGATGTATGAGGTGGCTGTGCCGGACGATGCACTCACGGAAGAGGACGAGGACATCCTCAACTATGATGACATCGACGATCCAGACGCCTTTGCATAAACGCTTCGAGACAAAGTGTCCCGAAGTTTGTAACCTGCCGCCTGCATGGGCGGCTTTTTTGTTACCGGGAAAATCCCGGAGAAATGGAGGCTTATATGGCATTTTTCTCATCTGCAATCGACACTTTACAGACCCTCGTTATCGCGCTCGGCGCTGGCCTTGGCGTATGGGGTGTGGTCAATCTGCTGGAGGGCTACGGCTCGGATAACCCGGGCTCCAAGTCCCAGGGCATGAAGCAGCTCATGGCGGGCGGCGGCATCATCGTCATTGGCACCACACTGATCCCTCTGCTGTCTGGCCTGTTTTAAGGTAGGCGCTTATGGATTTTCTCACCGACTGGCTCACAAACTGGCTCAAAGAGCTTCTGATTGGCGGGATCATGGGAAACCTCGAAGGGCTTTTTGATATCGTCAATACCCAAGTCGGAGAGATTGCGGCACAGGTAGGGACTACCCCGGCGGCGTGGCACGCCGGGGTTTTCTCCCTGATCCGACAGCTTTCCGAAACGGTGATCCTGCCGATTGCCGGAATGGTGCTGACCTTTGTTGCCACTTATGAGCTCATACAGATGCTTTTGGAAAAGAACAATATGCACGAGGTTGACGTTGCGAACCTCTATAAATGGATGTTCAAAACGGCCTGTGCAATCTTAATCCTGTCAAACACATTCAATATCGTCATGGCCGTGTTCGATGTATCGCAGAGCGTTATCGCGCAGGCAGGCGGGCTGATTCAAGGCTCTACCGATGTTTCGGCGGATATGCTTGCCGAACTGGAAACCTCGCTGGAGGCGATGGACTTAGGGCCGCTTTTGGGGCTTTGGCTGCAGTCTGCGCTCATTGGATTTACGATGAAGGCGATGGGGATTATCATTTTCGTTTTGGTGTATGGCAGGATGCTGGAAATCTATCTGCTGACCAGTCTGGCCCCCATCCCCGTTGCTACGCTTTCCAACCGGGAGCTTGGCGGCACCGGGCAAAACTACATCAAGTCCCTGTTTGCCGTGGGCTTTCAAGGGCTGCTGATTCTTGTATGTGTTGCAATTTACGCGGTGCTCATTCAAGGCATCGCAACAAGCGGCGATCCCATTGGGGCGATTTGGGGAACTGTGGGCTACACGGTTCTGCTTTGCTTCATGCTCTTTAAGACCGGGAGCATTGCCCAGCGTATCTTTGGCGCTCATTAACAGGAGGAGGTGCTTATGCCGAGAAGATACGGGGCGGATGGAACGCGCTTATGGAATGGAAAAACGCCGGAGGAGTTTACTGAAGCGGACGCTTACCGCTTTATGGCGGAAACGGAGGCCGTCCTGCAAAAAAAAGAGCTGATGGACGACCCCGCCCAGCCTGCTCCGGCAAGCGGAAAGGAGGAATTTTATCTGAGTAAGAAAGACGATGTATTGCTGACCCCGGAGCAGATTGCTGCGGAGGAGCGGCGCTGGCTGTTTGATGCTCCCATCGCGGAGCTTGCAGAAGTCAAGGGCGTTAGCATTGATGAGGCAGTAAAAATGCGGACAGATGCTGTCTTGCAGGAGGCGGTTGTTCCGATCACGGTATCTGTCCGTCCGATTGAGCCGCAGGGTAAACTGATCGGCTTCGCCAGCGTCAATTTTGGCGGTGTGGTCATCGACGATTTTAAGGTTGTGGACGGGAAAAACGGAATTTTTCTCGGAGCTCCCTCTAAACCCGATCCTGCCAGCCGGACGGGATACCGGGCTACAGTTCGGATTTCTGACCGTGCCACACAGGAACGGATCAATGCGGCTGGTGTGGAGGCGTATCATGCGGCGGTGGAACAGCTTGTTGCACGGGCCCAGGCGGTACGGCCTACCCCGATCAAGGAGCAGATGGCCGAGGCCGCGAAACAAGCTGGAAAAGAAAACGCCGCCCGGCCTGCGCCTGCCAAGGCAAAGGAGGCCCGCAATGACCGATAGCCGCACTTTGGGACAAAGTGTCCCGAAGGAGGGCTTGTTTCTCTTGGACGGCATCGAGGGCCTGCGTTCTTTGCCAAAACATAGCGTGGATATGCTGCTGACCGATCCGCCCTACGGCACAACCCGGAATTATTGGGATGTGCCCCTGCCGCTCCCGGAGCTGTGGGAGGCGGTGAAATGGGCGGTCAAGCCGAATGGCGCGGTGCTGTTCTTCGCACAGTGCCCCTTTGACAAGGTGCTGGGCGCATCCAACCTCGCCATGCTCCGCTATGAGTGGATTTGGTACAAGGAGCGCGGAACGGGCTTTCTCAATGCAAACCGGGCTCCACTGAAAAAGTCCGAGAATATCTTGGTGTTTTACCAGAAGTCCCCGGTCTACAATCCGCAGTTTACTTATGGCAAGCCTTATACCCGTGTTCATTCCCGAAGCGGTACAAGCTCTAACTATGGGAAATTTGAACGGCAGGGGTCGGAGTCCAACGATGGCCGCCGCTATCCCGGAAATGTGCTATTTGTGCCTACGGTGTCCGGCGGCATCCACCCAACGCAGAAGCCCGTGGAACTCTGCGAGTATCTGATCCGCACCTATACCCGCCCTGGCGAGCTGGTTGCGGACATTTGCGCGGGCTCCGGCACAACCGCGATTGCAGCTATCAACACAGAACGCCGCTTTGTATGCTTTGAAACGGCCCCGTCCTTTTATGCCGCCGCCAGTGAGCGCATCCGTGCGGCGCAGGCAGTAAAAAGCTCTGGCGAGAAAGGAGTGTAATTATCCAGCAGTATTCTATCATTTACGCCGATCCCCCTTGGCGCTACTCGGCTAAGAAAGTACAGGGCGCGGCGGAAAATCATTATCCCACTATGAGCATTGAGGAGTTATGTGCGTTGCCTGTGGCTGATCTTGCAGCCCCGGACAGCGCACTCTTTTTATGGGCCACTTTCCCGCAGCTCCCGGAGGCGCTCCGGCTGATCGAGGCTTGGGGCTTCACCTACAAAAGCGTTGCTTTCGTCTGGCTGAAAAAGAACAAGAAGGCGGATAGCTGGTTTTACGGCCTTGGCTTCTGGACAAGGGGCAACGCGGAAATCTGCCTGCTGGCAACCAAGGGACACCCGAAGCGGCAGGCTGCCAACATTCATCAATTCATCATTTCCCCGATTGAAGACCATAGCAAAAAGCCGGACGAGGCCCGCGACAAAATTCTTTCCCTGATGGGAGATCTGCCCCGCGTGGAGCTCTTTGCCAGGCAGACCCCGCCCGGTTGGGCTGTGTGGGGAAATGAAGTAACACCAACCATCCCGGACTTTGGGACACATTGTCCCGAAGTACAGAAAGGAGTGTGATCTATGCCCTATGTAAACGTACCAAACGATTTATCCAAAATCAAAACAAAGATGGCTTTCAACCTCACCAAACGCCAGCTTGTCTGCTTCGGCAGCGCGGGCGCAGTGGGGATTCCGGCCTATCTGCTGACCCGTGGCACCCTCGGCAATACCGGGGCGATGTTTCTCATGCTGGGAATTATGCTCCCGGCGTTCCTGCTGGCCATGTATGAAAAGGACGGCTTACCCTTTGAAAAGGTGGTGCGGAATATCATCCGGGCCAAGTTTCTAAGGCCGGGGATCAGGGCCTACCGAACCGAAAACATTTATGCGCCCTTTGCCGGGCCGGGCGCTGGAAAGGAGGATGTGATTGAAAAACACAAAGAAGAAAAACGGAGCCGCCGCCAAGGGTAAAGGCCGAGCGGCCCTGTCTGCCCAGCAGACAATCCCGTATCTGTCCATGCACCCGGACGGTGTGTGCAAGCTCCCGGGTGGGCTCTATACAAAAACTGTGGAATATGAGGACATCAATTACTCCGTGGCATCCACCGAGGATCAGACTGCCATATTCAGCGGATGGAGCTCATTCCTCAACTACTTTGACAGCTCGCTGCCGTTCCAGCTTTCCTTTATCAACCGTCGTTCCCATTCCCGCAGCCGCTATCAAGTCAATATCCCGAAAGCGGATGACAACTATAACAGCGTCCGGGATGAGTTTACCGGGATGCTGAAAAATCAGATTGCCAAAAGCAACAACGGCATTGAACGCTCAAAATACATCACCTTTGGCATACCCGCCGAGGGGATTGCGGAGGCACGGCCCCGTCTGGAGCGTGTGGAGGCCGATGTCATGGGAAACTTTAAGCGACTGGGCGTTCCCTCGGAGCCGATGGACGGACGGGCCCGCCTTGCGCTGCTTCATAGCCAGATGCACCCGGGGAGCCGTGAGGCGTTCCGCTTTTCGTGGAAAGACATCCCGCAGACCGGGCTCGGCACAAAAGACTTTATTGCCCCGGACAGTCTCGACTTCCGCCAGTCCCGCACATTCCGCATCGGCCAGTATTGGGGCGCGGTGTCCTACTTACAGATTATGGCATCGGAGCTTTCGGATAAGTTGTTGGCAGAAATCTTGGAGCTGGATGCGGAAATGACCGTGACCATGCACATTCAGACCGTGGATCAGCTCAAGGCAATTAAGACCATCAAGGGGAAAATCTCGGACATCGGAAAAATGAAAGTGGAGGAACAGAGAAAGGCTGTGCGCTCCGGCTATGACCCGGATATTCTTCCCCCTGACCTGATTACATTCAGCAAGGACGCGGCAGAGCTTCTGGCTGATTTGCAATCCCGCAATGAGCGAATGTTTCTGCTGACCTTTACGGTGGTAAACCTTGCTCCTACCCGCCAGCGGCTGGAAAACGATGTGTTTACCGTGGGCGGCATCGCACAGAAATACAACTGCGCTCTGCGCCGTCTGGACTGGCAACAGGAACAGGGCTTTGTTTCCTCGTTGGCCCTTGGTTACAACGAGGTAGAAATCCAGCGCGGTATGACCACCAGCTCCACAGCCATCTTTATTCCTTTTATGACAAGGGAGCTCCGCATGGCTGGACAGGCCCTCTACTATGGCATGAACGCACTTTCTCACAATGTCATCATGGCTGACCGCAAAAAGCTGAAATCGGCAAACGGGATGTATTTGGGCTCTACGGGCTCCGGCAAGAGCTTTGCCGCAAAGCGCGAGCTCTTGAATGTGTTTCTCACCATCCCGCAGGATCGGATCATCGTGGTTGACCCGATGGGCGAATACGCTCCGCTGGTGCGAAGGCTGGGCGGCCAGGTGATCGAGATTGCCCCGGACAGCCCGCACCACCTCAATCCGATGGATGTGGAGCTCAATATGGCCGCCGGAGAAAGCCCGCTTTCCATGAAGGCGGATTTTCTTTTGTCCCTATGCGAGCTGGTGGTCGGCGGCAAGGAAGGCTTGCAGCCCATTGAAAAGACGGTCATTGACCGCTGTGTGCGTTTGGTGTACCGGGAACAGGCGCTCGGACTGGAAACTGCAAAAACACCGCTGTTGCAGGATTTGTACGAAGAGCTCTTACGCCAGCCGGAGCCCGAAGCCCGGCGCGTGGCAACTGCCTTAGAGCTTTATTGCACAGGCTCCCTCAATCTCTTTAACCATCCTACCAACGTCAAGACGGACAGCCGTGTGGTGTGCATCGTTCTGAAAAACATGGGCGAAAACCTTAGAAAGATTGCAATGCACATCACAAATGAGTTTGTTTCGCAGGCGGTGGATCAGAACTTCCACGAGGGCGCGGCGACTTGGTGCTACTTTGACGAGTTTCATATCCTGCTCCGCGATCCGCTGACAGCCAGCTACTTTGTGGCAGTCTGGAAAATGCTGCGTAAAAAAGGATGTGTGCCGTCTGCTTTGACGCAGAACGTCAAAGACCTTTTGGCCAGCCGGGAAATCGAGAACATTCTGGACAACACGGATTTTATGATTCTGCTTTCGCAGGCGCAGAGTGACCGTACCATTCTGGCAAAACAGCTCGGTATTTCCGAGCATCAGCTTTCCTATATCACACACAGCAATTCCGGCGAGGGGCTGTTGTTCTATGGAAATGTAACCATTCCGTTTGTGGATCGGTTCCCTCGCGGAGAAATCTATGACCTGCTGACTACCCGCCCGGAGGATATGAAGAATGAAACGAAAAACGAATAAGACCAAGGAGGAGGCTTGGTCGCAGACCGCCCACGCCCCTGACGGGGAACAGCCCGGGCCGGAGGCTTCCGACACTTCGGGACAAAGTGTCCCGAAGTCCAAGTTCCGCAAAAAGAGCCAGCAGGAACAGGCTGCGGCGGCAAAGCTCCACATGGAGTCCCAAGGCGAAAAACTGGAACAGGCCCGGGAGAAGCTGGCAAAGCAAAAGCCGCCGAAAAAGCCCGGCCCGGTAAAACGCATAGGCCGTGTTGCCAGCGGTTCCGTTCACAGCTTCGTGCATGGCAAGATTTTTGAAGTGGAACAGGAAAATGTCGGCACGGAAGGCGCACACCGTTCTGAGCTTGTGGGAGAAACCGCGCTGCGGCACGGCTCTCGCTTTGTGCGCCGTAAAGTCCGGGAACATCCGGCAAAAGTGGTACGCAAGGCCGAGGCCCGCTATACCAAGTACACGGCGGACTACCATTTTCACACCGCCGCACAGGAGCACCCGGAGCTGACGAAAAATGCCCTTACCCGCTACTGGCAGAAGCAACGGCTCCGCAGGCAATACCGCAAGCAGGCAAAGGAGGCTGCAAAGCAGGGCGCGGCTGCGGCTGGGAAAACTGCCACAGCCACAGAACGCCTGACCGCCCGGGCAGTGGAATTTGTCAAAAGTCATCCCGCAGGTGCCGTGGTTGCGGTGCTCTGTGTGTTACTCCTGTTTGCTATGCAGTCCTGTTCCTCTACCATGCTTATGCTGGGGAACGCCGGGGCCGGTGCATTAGGGGCCAGCACCTATCCTTGCGAGGATCGTGATATGCTGGCCGCCGAAGCCGCCTATTGTGCGCTGGAAGATGATTTACAGCATTATCTGGACACCTATGAAAGCACCCATGACTATGACGAATACCACTTCGATCTGGACGAAATCGAACATGATCCCTATGTGCTGCTTTCTCTTTTGTGTGCGCTCCATGAGGGACAATGGACAATAGGCGAGGTACAGGGAACGCTGCAAATGCTCTTTGACCGCCAGTACATTTTGACCGAGGATGTGGTGGTGGAAACCCGGTATCGCACGGAAACCGACACATGGACGGACGAGGACGGCAACTCCCATACGGACACCTATCAGGTGCCTTACGATTATTACATCTGTACGGTCACGTTGGAAAATTTTGATTTGTCCCGTGTACCTGTGTACGTTATGGGCGAGGATCAGCTTTCCCGATATGCCATCTATATGGCAACGCTGGGAAATCGCCCCGATCTGTTCCCGGATTCTCCCTATGTGAACAAGTACATTACCGGGAAACCCGGTGATTACGAAGTGCCCGGAGAATATCTGGACGATGAAACCTTTGCTGCAATGCTTGCCGAAGCGCAGAAATACATCGGCTATCCCTATGTGTGGGGAGGCAGTTCCCCTGCCACTTCCTTTGATTGCTCGGGGTACGTTTCGTGGGTCATCAATCACTCCGGCTGGAATGTGGGCAGGCTGGGCGCCCAGGGGCTCTATAACATCTGTACGCCGACCAGCTCTCCCAAACCCGGTGATCTGGTGTTCTTCAAAGGCACCTATGACACGCCGGGCGTGAGCCATTGCGGGATTTATGTCGGTGACGGAAAAATGCTGCATTGCGGAGATCCCATCGGCTACACAAATTTGAATACAAGCTACTGGCAATCTCATTTTTACGCCTACGGGCGTTTACCGTGACAGGAGGTTTTGAAATGGCAACTACCAAAAGCATGAAAATTCAGGCCGAGATTGATAAGGTCAAGGCCAAAATCAGTGAACAGCAGGCCCGGCTCAAGGAGCTGGAGCAGAAAAAGCTGGAGGCGGAAAACAGCGAGATCGTGGACATTGTGCGCGGTATGAGCATTTCCCTTACGGAGCTCCCGCTGCTGTTTGAAAAGCTGAAGGACGGAGGTACTTTGGGACAAAGTGTCCCGAAGTCCGAAGAAGAAAAGGAGGAAAACTGAATATGAAACACTTTCGTATGTTGGCGGCGGGGCTTTGCTCCGCCGTTCTTTTATGCGGCTCTGCGATTCCAGCCTACGCCTATTCGGACAGTGGGAATGAGGAACCGCCTGTTGTGGAAGAAACTCCGGCCCCGGAGCCTGCACCTACCATTACCCCGGGCGAGGGCTTTTCGGAGGATGGAAACCTTGTGACCCGCGATCTGCTCTACGATGCTGTAACCAACAAACAGTTCATCACGGTGGAAACCAGCGGCGGCAACACCTTTTACATTGTCATTGACTATGACAAGCCTGTGGACGAGGACGGCGAACAGTATCACACCTACTTTCTGAACATGGTGGATGAAGCCGATCTGCTGGCGGCACTGGAGGCCGCTGACGGAGAGCTTCCGGCCTGCTCCTGCACAGAAAAATGTGCGCCCGGAGCCATCCATACGGATTGCGAGGTCTGCGCGGTCAACATGACCGAGTGTGCTGGCACAGCTCCCGAACCCGCCCCGGTGACGGAACCTGTGGAGGAGCCGGAACCCGAACCCCAGCAAAAAAGCAATACCGGGACACTTCTGCTGATTTTGGCAGTGGCTGTTCTGGGCGGCGGTGCAGGCTGG
>ENA-OZMX01000209-OZMX01000209.1-human-gut-metagenome-genome-assembly--contig:-NODE-209-length-16091-cov-4.837491_pt1 | contig 16091 bp, 8 predicted proteins | sample MGYA00244192_ERZ653819 | MGnify/ENA primary metagenome ERZ653819 (study PRJEB26926, sample SAMN06164618) | human gut metagenome | biome: ENVO:00009003; feature: ENVO:2100002; material: ENVO:00002003... | reverse complement strand
TTCCTCTACGTCTCGTGGGCTCGGAGATGTGTATAAGAGACAGGGTCGGTGAGTTACCAATGCTCCACGTAACCGATTTTATCAGCGATATGGCCGCCGCATACAGTGCTGCCGATTTAATAATCAGCCGTGCCGGAGCAGGTTCCATCTCCGAGTTCTGTTTGTTGCAGAAACCCGTCATTCTGGTTCCGTCGCCTAATGTGGCCGAAGATCATCAGACCAAGAACGCACTGGCGCTGGTCAATAAAAACGCAGCACTCTATATCAAGGACGCCGCTGCCAAAGAAGCTCTGCTGGACAAAGCGGTTGAAACCGTGAAACAGCCGGAAACATTGAAAAGTTTAAGTACAAATATTGCTAAATTAGCCTTTACCGACTCAGCCAACGTTATTGCCCGGGAGGTATTCAAACTGGCTGATAAATACAGAAAAGAAAATGGACGTTAACACATTAAAATCAGTTTATTTCATCGGTGCCGGAGGTATCGGCATGAGCGCATTGGTACGCTACTTCCTGTCAAAAGGCAAGAAGGTAGGCGGATATGACCGTACGCCCAGTGAACTGACAGAAAAGCTGATAGAAGAAGGAGCAGCCATCCATTACGAAGAAAGCACGGAACTGATAACGGATGCATTCCGCGACCCGGCAACTACATTGGTTGTCTATACTCCGGCTGTCCCCGATACACATAAAGAGTTTACCTATTTCCGGGAAAACGGTTTCGAGATACATAAACGTTCGCAGGTATTGGGAATGCTTACCCATGCAGGAAAAGGACTTTGTGTAGCCGGCACTCACGGTAAGACCACCACTTCTACCATGACAGCCCATCTGTTACACCAATCCCATGTAGGATGCAACGCCTTTTTGGGAGGCATCTCAAAGAATTACGGCACCAACCTGCTGTTGTCTGACAGCAGTGAATACATGGTTATTGAAGCCGACGAGTTCGACCGTTCTTTCCATTGGCTCTCGCCCTACATATCGGTGATTACCGCAACCGATCCCGACCATCTGGATATCTACGGAACCAAAGAGGCTTATCTGGAAAGCTTCCGCAAATACACCTCACTCATCCAGCCGGGAGGTGCATTGATTGTACGTAAAGGCATCGAGCTGCAACCGGCTTTGCAGAATGGTGTGAAACTGTACACCTATTCCCAAGAAGAGGGTGACTTTCATGCAGAGAATATCCGTATTGGGAACGGTGAGATTTTCTTTGATTACGTATCACCCTTGGGAAATATCCCCAATATACAGTTGGGTGTCCCCGTCAGCATCAACATTGAGAACGGGGTAGCCGCCATGGCTTTGGCGCAGATGAGCGGATTGACTGATGAAGAAATAAAGAGAGGTATGGCAAGTTTCCGCGGAGTAGACCGTCGTTTCGATTTCAAGATAAAGAACGACAAGGTGGTTTTCCTGAGCGACTATGCGCACCATCCTTCCGAGATAAAGCAAAGCATACTCTCCATGCGTGCCCTCTATCGGGACAAGAAGCTGACGGCTGTTTTCCAGCCGCACCTCTACACCCGCACGCGGGATTTCTACCGCGAGTTCGCCGAGGCGCTCTCGCATGCCGACCGGGTGGTACTGCTGCCGATCTATCCGGCCCGCGAGGAGCCGATTCCGGGTGTGGAGTCCGAGATGATCGGCCGCCTGCTGACGGTGCCTTGGACGATCTGCGACCGTGCGGAGTTGGCCGAAAAGGTGGCTGCGATGGATACCGATGTAGTCGTCAGCTTCGGCGCGGGCAATATAGACGCCTGCTGCGGGGCACTGGCAGAAAAATTGCGGGAAAAAGCCTGATTCGCCGTCTGCCGGAGACGATCTGTTTTTTTCGAGGCCGTGTCCGTCGCGGCCGTACCGGGCGGGAAGTAAACGCCGGGATGAGATTCAACCATTGACGAATGCCGAAATACCTGAAATATACGCTTCTTGCACTGCTTTGGGGCGGTGTGGCCGCTTATTTGCTCTATGCGGGAGGCAAGGTGCGCCGTCATTGTGCGGAGCAGCCTGTGACGCGCATCGAGGTCGAAGTGGTGGACAGCACCTCGCAGTTGCGGCTGGTGTCGGAAGCTACCGTTCGGGGGTGGCTCGCCCGCAGCGGCATCAAAACCGTCGGCGAGAAGATCGGTGCCGTGCGGCTGGATGCGCTGGAACGGCTTATCGCCCGCAATGGATTCGTCGCCGACGCCCGGGTTACGGTTTCCTATTCGGGCGTGCTGCATGTCGCCGTCTGGCAGCGGACGCCTCTGATGCGGCTGTTGATCGACGGCTATAATTCGTACGTGACCGAGGAGGGCTATCTGTTTGCAGTGCCCCGTGCCTCGTCGGTTTATGTGCCGGTGATTACGGGTACCTACCGTCCCCCGTTCCCGGCCTCCTATGTGGGGTATGCGGCGGATTACAGGCGGGAGCAGATGCAACAGATAGACGATAAGATCGCGGAGTTGGAACGGGAAAAATACCCTCTTTACCGACGGGAGCTGAAGAACGATGAAAATATCCGTTCGCTGCGGCGGATGCTGATTAAAAAGAGATGGTTCGAATCTTCGGAGTCCTTCGGCGAGCGGGTGCGGGAACTCCGCAAGCACAAGGAGCAGTTGCGCCGCAAATATCGCTATGAGGCTCAGGTGATTCAGTCGGCGATCGACAAAATTTCCGAAAAACAGGAAGCCGAGCGTCGCCGACAAAAAATTTTGGCGAAAAGGTACGAAGATTTCTCGAAACTGACTACCTTTGTAAAATGGATGGAAAACGACGATTTCTGGCGGTCGGAAATCGTTCAGATAACGGCCCGCACCACTGAAAGCGGGGCTATCGACCTGGAACTTACGCCCCGGAGCGGCAACTATACCATCCTTTTCGGCCGCTTGGACGATGCCGAGCAGAAACTGGATAAGTTGCTGCGGTTTTACCGGGAGGGACTCGGAAAAGCCGGATGGGATCGGTACCGGACGATCAACGTGAAGTACGCCGGGCAGGTCGTCTGTACGGAGTGGTAAGGTTTTCGAGATGCAGGAGCCGGATCTGCCTGCGGAATATGTGCCGGGCAGGGAAGAGGCTGGGAAACGATTCAATGAAAAAATAGATAGAGCACAGTGGAAAAAAAGAGTTATACGGTAGCCATCGACCTCGGTTCTTCGAACGTGGTGGTCGCTGTCGGGTCGAAACGCGAAGACGGAACGCTCGGTATCGAAGCCGTCGTTTCCAAACCGGTCGAGGGGGTCAAGGCCGGCCGGATCGATAATATCGAACAGGCGGGCAATGCCATCCGGGAGGCTGTCGCCGAGGTGGAATCGACGCTCGGCGTTCGAATTACGGAGGCTTATGCCGGCATTTCGGGCGAGTTCGTCCGTTGTGCCCGCCATACCGACCACGTCTTTACCTACGATCCCCAGAACGGGGTGAACCAGGGCGATGTAGATGCCCTGTTCGATCGTATGCGCAACGTCCAGGCCCCCGACGACGAAACGATCATGGAGCGTATTCCGCAGCATTATATGGTGGATGATGCCGAGGAGGTGCGCAATCCGGTCGGTTCGTTCTGCAAGCGGTTGTCTTCGACTTTCAACTTCATACTTTGCGGCAAGACGCCGCTGCAACGGCTCGACATGGCTCTCCGGCGGCTCGGTATCCGTATGTTGGGGGTATTCCCCAATGCGCTGGCGACGCCCGAAGCCGTACTCTCTTCCGATGAGAAGGAGGAGGGGGTGGCCGTCGTGGATATCGGTGGAGGCGTGACCGACGTTGCGGTTTATTACCGGGGCGTGCCGCGTTACGTGGCGACGATCCCGATGGGAGCGAGCGCCATCAACCGGGACATCCGTTCGCAGAGCATTCCCGAGAAACATGTCGAGAGCCTCAAGTGCAAATACGGTTCGGCTGTTGCCGAGCTCGCTCCCGAAGACAAGCTGATCCGCGTGAGCGGTCGCACGGCCCGCGAAGCCAAGGATATTCTGCTGCGCAACCTGGCCACCGTCATCGAGGCCCGGGCTACCGACATCGTCGAATTCGTGCAGCAGGAGATCCGGGATTCGGGGTATGCCGAGCGGTTGGCCTACGGCATCGTGCTGACGGGCGGCTCGGCCCGACTCAAGGATATAGACGAATTGTTCCGTCGTGTGACCGGCATGGACGTTCGTATCGCAAGCGCCGAAACAGGCATCAGCGAAGATTCGCGCGAGGCGGTTGCGAACCCTGCGTTCGCCACGGTCGTCGGACTGTTGCTCAAGGGGGCCGGCATGGGTTCGTGCAACGTGATCGAGGACAAGGCGGGCCTTTCGCCCCGTCGCCCTGTCCCGCCGACCTCTGTGCCGGGATTCCAGCCTCCGCAGCCCCAGTCGCGGCCGCAACCCCAGCCCTATGCGCCGACACGGCCTTCTGCGGAAACGGTCAATGCGGCGTATGCGCGTCGGGAGGCTGCCCGTGCGGAATCCGCAGCGGCCGAGCCCGAGGCGGACGATGCCGGAGAGGAGCCCGCGCCTCAGGCTCCCGTGCAGGAGCCGGTGAAAAAGGAACGCAACTGGCGGAGTATTTTCAAGCGGACGCTCGACAAGATCAACGAGGGCTTCAATGCCGCCGATGACGAGGAGATTTAACGATTAAGACAAGAGAAACGAAACGATATGACAGACGATGTAATCACCCAGTTGGCCGCTGCCCGCACGAATCCTTCCATTATCATGGTAGTCGGTGTCGGCGGTGCGGGCGGCAATGCCGTGAATCACATGTGGAACCTGGGGATCAAGGGCGTGGACTTTATGGTCTGCAACACCGACCAGCAGGCGCTCGACAAGAGTCCCGTGGAGCTGAAAGTCCGGCTCGGCAGCGAGGGATTGGGCGCCGGCAACGACCCTGAAAACGGACGCAAGGCCGCCATCGAGTCGCTCGATGTGGTGCGCCAGCGTTTCGAGGCGTCGGGGACCAAGATGGTCTTCATCACCGCCGGTATGGGCGGCGGTACGGGTACGGGCGCTTCGCCGGTGATCGCCAAGCTGGCCAAGGAGATGGGAATGCTGACCGTCGGCATCGTCACTTCGCCGCTGGCCGTCGAAGGCAAGATCCGTTACGAACAGGCGTTCCGGGGCATCGAGGAGCTGCGTCAGAACGTCGATTCGCTGCTGATTATCAACAACGAGAATATTCTTGAAATATACGGCCGTCTGGCCTTGAAGCAGGCTTTCGGCAAGGCCGATGACATCCTGGCTTCGGCTGCGAAGGGCATCGCCGAGATCATTACGGTCGAGAGCGACCTGGTGAACGTCGATTTCGCCGACGTGTCGAAGGTGATGCGGGACAGCGGTCGCGCGCACATGAGCGTAGCGACGGCCGAAGGCGACAACCGGGCCGAGGCGGTGGCCGAAGCGTCGCTGCATTCGCCCCTGTTGGATCACAACCTGATTTCCGGAGCCCGCAACATTCTGCTCAATATTTCGGTGGCCAATGCCGAAGAGCTGATGTACGAGGAGGTGGTGCGGATTCTGGAGTATATCCAGGCGCATGCCAGCGTCGAGGACGAGTCGGGCAACATTCACAACGCCAATATCATCTGGGGTACGAGCGAGAAACCCCAGTTGGGCAATGCCATCGAGCTGGTGGTGGTGGCGACGGGATTCGAGGGCGACGAGGAGAAGCGGATGATGGAGACGGTCATTCCGCCCGCACGGATCGTCAAGCCTGTCCCGGAAGGTGCCGACCCTGCCGGAAAGCCGGTGTTGGAACCGGTGGGCAAGCCCGGCAAGGCCACTCCGCAGACACGCCCTCTGGAGCAGGTGATCCTGGGCGAGAAATCGACCCGTTACAGCAATATCGACCAGATCCTCGCCAAACCGGCTTATCAGTCGCGTAAGGCGCAGTTCATCGTCGAGATGCCTGCGGGCCGCAAGGAGGTGCTTAAGGAGGAGAAGGGTGCTGCGGAGCGTGCGGAGGAAAACCGCTCCGAGTCGCTGTTCGATTAACATAAAACGGATTGGATTTGGAAGATAGTGCTGCGGCCATCATCTATCACGGCATGACGTTTCATGTCGTGGTGCTGTGTTGTGTGACTTTGTTCCTGCTATTGGTTTCGGCGTTGGTTTCCGGCTCCGAAACCGCTTTTTTTTCGCTTTCGGGCAACGATGTGCGCAAGATCCGGCGGCACGATACGCCGGTTTGCCGGCGGATGCTGAATCTGCTGGGCAAGGCCGATCTGCTGCTGGCTACGATTCTGGTAGTCAATAACCTGGTCAATATCGGTATCGTTATCCTCTCTTCGGAGATCATCGATTCGCTTTTCACTTTCGCCCGTTTCGAGTTTCTTTTCAAGACGGTGATCGTGACGTTCCTGCTGCTGCTTTTCGGGGAGATTCTGCCTAAAGTCGCGGCGCAGACGATTCCTTTGCGGTTCGCCGGTTTCGCTGCGCGGCCCCTTTTGGTGCTGCGATGGATTTTTTATCCGTTGTCGTATGTGCTGGTGCGCACCGGAAACCGTATCAGCGAGCGGGCTGCCCACCATCAGGAAATTTCCATCGGCGAACTGGCCGATGCGATCGATATGACACGCACGGCCTCCAAGGAGGAGCACGGGATGCTTTCGGGCATCGTCAGCTTCGTCAATACCGAGGTGCAGGAGATCATGAAACCCCGGGTGGATATTACGGCCGTTGCCATCACGGATTCCTATGAACAGGTCAAGCAGACCATCATCCGGTCGGGTTTCTCGCGCATTCCGGTTTACGAGGGCGATTTGGACAATATCAAGGGAACGCTTTATGTCAAGGATCTGCTTTCGCATATCGACCGGGGCGACGAATTCGGCTGGCAGCAACTGATCCGCAGGCCCTATTTCGTGCCGGAGCACAAGAAGATCAACGACCTGCTGGCCGATTTCCAGAACCAGAAGATCCACATGGCGATCGTCGTCGATGAATACGGCTCGACGCAGGGCCTCGTGTCGCTCGAAGACATCGTCGAGGAGGTAGTGGGTGAAATTTCGGACGAAAGCGACAAGGACGAAGTGTTTTATACCCGTTTGGACAAAGATACCTACCTGTTCGACGGCAAGACCCATATCGGCGATTTCGAACGCATTGTGGAGATTGCCGAAGGTACTTTCGCCGATGTCAAGGGGCGTGCCGAAACACTGGCCGGTCTGATGCTCGAACTGAAGTGCGACTTCCTGAAAAAGGGGGATACGGTAACGGCTCACGATGTGCGGTTCACTGTGGAGGAGATCGAGGGACACCGCATCGACAAGATCAAAGTCCGTCTGCATGGATAATATCCTTTGTATCGAAAAGGTTTTGTCCTGGGAACGGTTGCTGCGGCTGGTGCCCGAACGGGATCTCCGGTTGGCTGCGGCGTTGAAGCCGGCTTCCCGCCGCGAAGAGTTTCTGATGTGGCGGTCGATTGTTTACCGTCGTCTGCCGGATGCCGAAATCGCATATAATGCGGTCGGAGTTCCCGTCGTATGCAATTATCCCCTCCATATCGGAGTTTCCCACTGCCCCGGATACGTTGCGGTCTGTTTCTCCGACCGTCCATGTGCCGTCGATATCGAGCCGCTTGCCCGCGATTTCGGTCGGGCGGCAGCCCGCTTTGCTTCTGCCGAAGAGCGGCAGTTGTCCGACAGTCCGCTGTTGTTGCCGGCCCTCTGGTGCGCCAAGGAGACGCTTTACAAATATTCGGGGCGGCGGAACCTCGATCTGCTCCGGGATTTACGGATCGAGCGTTTCGATCCGGACGAAGGCCGGATGACGGGCCGTATTTGCGGGGAATCCGCATTGGAAATCGGACTTCGGAGGGAGGAGGAGCTTCTTGCAGCCTATATCTTGGTGTGATTATGCTTGCAGGCGTAATTCGGTTCGGGACTTTCGGGGTGTCTGTCGTTCTATAATGGAGGTTCCGCCGAGGAGTTGATTTTCGGACGCTTGGGGCGCTGTCTGCGGCGCCGGATGCAAGGATGCCGCCCGGCAGCTTCGAGGCGGGGCTTCGGTGCTCTTGAAATTTCGGATCGTCTGTTGGCAGACCGTTTTGCCGCCGGGGAGGGATGTCGGGCGGCCTGCGGAGGATTCGGAACCTTCTTCCTGCCGAAATGGGACGAATACCCTCCTCCTTGCCGGAAGTTTCACAAATCCTTTTTCGTATCGGGCGGCCGGAAATCGAACCTCCTGCCGACGAAATCCGGTCGGTCGGGGCGTTATTCCGAATGTTATTGTTATTTTTGTAACGATGAAACAGGCTGTCACCCCGCTTCGTTTAGGTTCCGACCGGATTTCGTCGCTGCTCGTCCGTTATGCGATCCCTTCGATTATCGCGATGACCTCTTCGTCGCTCTACAACATCGTCGATAGCATTTTCATCGGACACGGCGTCGGTCCGATCGCCATTTCCGGCGTGGCGCTTTCGATGCCTCTGATGAACATCGCGTCGGCTTTCGGGTCGTTGATCGGGATCGGTGCTGCGGCGCTCACCTCGATCCGGCTGGGGCAGGGACGCCGGGAGGCTGCCGAGGGGGTGTTGGGCAATGTGGTGTTGCTCAATTTTCTGGTAGCGGCGCTTTTTACGGCCGTAGGTCTGTTGCTGCTGGACCCCATTCTCTGCTTCTTCGGGGCGAGCGACGCTACGATCGGTTATGCACGAGATTTCATGCAGATCATTCTCGGCGGTACGATCGTTACCCATATGTATTTGAGCCTGAACGAAGTGATCCGTGCTTCGGGTTATCCGAGGAGAGCCATGGCGATTATGCTGACGGCCGTCGTGTTGAACTGTCTGCTCAATCCGCTGTTCATTTTCGGGTTCGGCTGGGGTATTCGCGGTTCGGCGGCCGCGACGGTGCTGGCCCAGGTCGCGGCGCTCTCGGTTTCGCTCATCCACTTCTCTTCCCGGGGAAGTTTCATCCGGTTCGAACGGGGGATTTTCCGCTTGCAGGCGTCGGTCGTGGGCAAGATCTTTTCTATCGGTATGGCTTCGTTTCTGCTGCACCTCTGTGCTTCGGCGGTAGTGATCGTCGTGAACAAATCGCTCCGGGAGTACGGCGGCGACGTGGCGATCGGGGCGTATGGCATCATTTATCGGGTGGCGATGCTCTTCCTGATGATCGTTTCTGGACTGAATCAAGGCATGCAGCCCATCGTGGGGTACAATTACGGCGCCCGGCGGTACGACCGGGTGTTGAAGGTCCTGCGGCAGACCGTCGTGTGTGCGGTTTGCGTGACGACGACGGGATTCCTGCTGGGACAGCTCTTTCCCCGGCAGGTGGCGATGCTCTTCGTCGATGCTGCGGACGGAGCTGCGGCCGAGCGGATGATCTCTACGGCGGCCGAGGGGCTGCGGATCGTGTTGTGCGTTTTCCCGATCGTCGGATTCCAGATCGTGACTTCCAATTTTTTCCAATATATCGGCAAGCCGCACAAGGCGATTTTCCTCTCCCTCACGCGGCAGATGCTGTTCCTCATCCCGCTGCTCCTTGTTTTGCCGCCGCATCTCGGTACGCTGGGTGTCTGGATGTCGATGCCGATTGCCGACGGTACGGCCTCTCTGCTGGCCGCCGTGCTGCTCTTCTACCAGGTTCGTAAATTCAGACACCGGCCCCATGCGGAACGGAGTATCTGAGTTTTTTGAAAATATCGATTACAGACTCTTTCGGTGAATTGATGGGGCATTCGCTCGATCCGGGAAATACGACAGAACTCTCGGACGGATCGTTGCACGCGTCCGATTTGGCTTGAATACGGAGCAGGAGCGAGGAGGTGTCGGGTGCCTCCGGGCGTTGGTCGTAACGATAGGGATATCTGCGCAGAAAGAGCTTTTACGATAATAAAAAACAGAGCCGGTGATCCACCGGCTCTGTTTTGGATTTTGTGTTTTGGATTAAATTCCGAGTTTGGTGCGGATCTCCTGCGGAATGGCGTTCTTGTTTACCATAACGGACAGGGTTTTGTACTCCACGAACGGACGCGAGAAGTAGTAGTAACCGTCGTAGGGAGGACGTACGTCCCACGAGTTCTTTACCTTGAAGAAGGGATTGCCCTGCTGATCGACGGCCGTACCCACGATTACCATGCCGTGGTCGTCCGTAGTTTCGTAGTTGTCGAAAGCGATCTGGCGCATCTCCTGCGTGATCTTCTTCTCCTTGACGGGTTTGTCGAACTTGTAGAGGGCGGCCTCTTTCTCGGCGGCGCTCAATTTGCCCCACTTCTCGGCCTCGGTACCCTCCATGCCGTCGATGTCGGTTTCGGGAATGATTCCGATCGCCTTGATGCGGTCGAAGCCCTTTTCGCTGACGTCGGTAGCCCATTCGATCGAGTAACCGTTGGCCAGGGCATTATCGACCACGGCCATCATCTCCTCCAGCGGTACGTTGTAAACCGTGCCCCACATCCAGTTGTCGGGGACTTCGATGATGAACTCCGTGTAGAACGGATGGTGCGTGAAGGAACCTACGTCTACATAGTCGTCCATCTTGATCGGCAGCGACGCTGCGAACGATTCGGGGGTATATTCCTTGCCTTCGTAGGTGAATTTTTCAGGGCGCACGCCGAAATAAGTGTCCAGCAGCGCATTCAGACCGTCTTGCCAGGCCGTGGTCAGCACCCCGTTGTTTCTTGCCTTGATAACTGCGTCCAGGTAGGCTTTCAGTGCTGCGTCGAGCTCGCCGAAGACCGGTTTCTCCGTGCCGTAGTTCAGACCCGGATAGACCTCCTGGGGTACGATGCCGTATTTCTTGATGCCTTCGATTACGTCGTGGGCGGCACCGCCTTCCGCAAAGTTCAGATGTCCGTGCAGGCGGACGTATTTAACGCCTTTATCGAAATACATGTTGCGGACGATCCACATTTCGGACAGGTCCATCTCCGGCCCGCCGGCCCGCAGAATTTCGTTTTCCAGGAACGAAAGAGCCGAATAACACCAGCAGGTGCCGCTGCGGTGCTGGTCTTTGACCGAAGTGGTCGGTACGGTGGTCAAGTCGGTGAACTTGTAGCCTTCCTCCTGGGTCTTCTGTGCAGGTTTCTTGGCCGATGCGGAGCACACCATAAGTGCCAGGCCTGCGAGTAACAGCAGTTTTTTCATCGTAATTTTGGGGTTTGTTATTTTTTAGAAGTTTGAATGATTTTCATGCACGCTTCGAGAGTGATCTCCTCGGGTTTGGTCCCTTTGGGAATACGGTAGTTCTTGCCTTTGTAGGCGATATAAGGACCGTAACGGCCGTTTTTAATCAGTAGTTCGGGCTCTTCGGCGAAGGTTTTGAGCGGAGTGTTCGCTGCAGCGGCGCGGGCCTGCTGTTCGCGCACGAGCTCCGCAGCGCGGTCGTAGCCGATCGTATAGGGATCGTCCGTGCGGGCGAGCGATGCGAACGATTTGCCGTGCCGCACGTAGGGCCCGAACTTTCCGATGCCGATGACCAGATCTTCCCCTTCGTAGGGCCCCAGGTTGCGGGGCAGGCTGAAGAGCGCCAAAGCCTCTTCGAGGGTGAGCGATTCGATCAACTGCCCCTTCTTGAGTGATGCGAAACGGCTCTTTTCCCCTTCGTTGCCTTCGATTTCGACCATCGGACCGTAGCGGCCGATGCGGGCTTTTACCGTATGCCCCGTAGTGGGGTCGGTGCCCAGGATGCGTATCTGGTTGTTTTTGGTCGTCTGGGTCGTGGTCGCATGATCGACCATTTTATGAAAAGGACCGTAAAAATCGTCGATCATGCTGTTCCAGGTGATCTCTCCGTCGGCGATGCGGTCGAACTCCTTTTCGACGTTGGCCGTGAAGTTGTAGTCCATGATCGGCTCGAATTGCGATTCGAGGTAGTCATTGACCACCATGCCGATATCGGTCGGCTGGAGTCGGTTTTTCTCCTTGCCGTAGGTTTCGGTAAGCCTTTTTTCGGCGATCTTGCTGCCGGTCAGCGTAAGTTGCACGTAGCTGCGTTTCTGGCCCTCCTTGTTCTGTTTGACCACGTACCCGCGGTTGATGATCGTCGTGATGGTCGGCGCATAGGTCGAAGGACGTCCGATGCCGAGCTCTTCGAGCCGTTTTACGAGCGAAGCCTCGTTATAGCGGGCCGGCGGTGCGGTGAAGCGTTCCGTGGCCGTAATTTGCGCGGGATTGACGCTCTCGCCTTGGGCCATTTTGGGGAGGATGCCCGATCCCTCTTCGCCCGGCTCCTCGTCCGTGGATTCCGAGTAGAGTTTCAGGAATCCGTCGAAACGGATCACTTCGCCCGTGGCGACGAACTGGGCGTCCGAACCGGAGATATCGATGACGATCGTGGTGCGGTCGAGCTCCGCAGGAACCATCTGCGAGGCGACCGTCCGCTTCCAGATCAGGTCGTACAACTTCTTTTCGGCGGGAGTGCCTTCGATCGTCTGCCGCTCGATATACGACGGGCGGATCGCCTCGTGGGCTTCCTGTGCGCCTTTGGTTTTTGTCTTGTAATTATGTGCCGACGAATATTTCTCACCGAAAAGTTTGATGATCTCCTCCTTGCACTGGCCGATCGCCTGCTTCGAGAGATTTACCGAGTCGGTACGCATGTAGGTAATCAAACCCTGCTCGTAGAGGTGCTGCGCCACGGACATCGTCTGCGATACCGACATTCCGAGTTTGCGGCCCGCCTCCTGCTGGAGCGTCGAGGTCGTGAACGGAGGCGCGGGGTAGCGCTGTGCCGGTTTTTCCTCGGCTTTGGCGACGGTGAACCGGGCGTCGATGCAGCTGCGCAGGAAAGTCTCTGCTTCCTCGCGGGTATCGAAGCGGGTGGACAGTTCCGCCTTGAAAAGGGTTTTATCGGGATCGGCGGCGGCGTAGAACTGTGCTACGACACGGTAGTAGGGCGTCGAGCGGAATGCGATGATCTCCCGCTCCCGCTCTACCAGCAGCCGTACGGCGACGCTCTGTACGCGTCCGGCCGAGAGTTGGGGCCGCACCTTTTTCCAAAGCAGGGGCGATAGCTCGAATCCGACCAGGCGGTCCAGCACGCGGCGTGCCTGCTGGGCATTTACCAGATTCATATCGATCGTGCGGGGCGATTCGATGGCTGCCAGAATTGCCGGTTTGGTAATTTCGTGGAAAACGATTCGCTTGGTTTGGTCGATCGGCAGGCCGAGAACCTCTGCGAGGTGCCAGGCGATCGCCTCTCCTTCGCGGTCTTCATCGGACGCGAGCCAGACGGTCTTGGTCTTCTTGGCCAGCGACGAAAGTTCCTCGACAACCTTGCGTTTGTCGCTCGGAATTTCATAGACCGGTTCGTAGTCCTTGTCCAGATTGACGCCGAGATCTTTTTTCGAGAGGTCCCGGATATGCCCGAAGCTCGACTTGACGACGAAATCCTTGCCCAGGAATTTTTCGATGGTCTTGGCTTTGGCCGGGGACTCGACTATTACTAAATTTTCCTGCATAACATTCAGTATCTTTTCACTAACGCAAGATAACCTAAGTTCGTACTTAGGTTATCCGCAGGTGCTTCGCTATTTTATCATCGTGTAAATCAGGCGCAGCTTGATCGGCGCGTTGTTTGCGGTATTTTCCATGCCTTGTGCCGATGTATAGGGCATCGTGAAGAGCCCGTAGGCTTCGGGTCCGATGTAGATCGTCCGGGGGGCGGGATTCTCCGTTTGGCTGCCGCCGGTTTCGATTCCCTGGGATTTCAGGTAGCCGTTCCATACCTCCTGCAGGTGACTGGTGATGTCCATGACATAACAGCCTTGGCTGCGGTTGAGGTAACCTCCGTACGGCAACTGGAAGTTCTGGCTTGAATAGAGCCTTTCGTAGGTGTAATAGTAATCCGAAATGCCCAGTACGTGCTTGTAATCGGCATAGAGGCCCAAGCGCTCGAATGATGCGTCCAGCAGGGGAGTGATGGCTCCCACGTCGATCTTTTCCCAATCGTAATCGCTCTTTTCGAGGTAGATCATCAGTTCCGCCTGGTTGATGGCGATCGAGGTGTAAGGCATGCCCGATTCGTCCGTAACCTCCTTGTAGAGGGCTTCGATTCCTTCGAACAGGGCGTCCGTGAGGGTCAGCTCCGTGATTACGCCGTCCATCCCTTCGACATATACGTTGGGGTTCAGGGGCCGCTGTTCGTTCCGCTCGTCGATGTCGGCCGGATTGATCTTGGAGCCGGTGTAATCATGCCGGATGGTATTGATCGAAACATTGCCGTAGGGATCGTCTTCGCGGTAGAAGAGGTAGCTGGCCGTGATCGTATCCTGGATCAGCGTCGGGTCGGTTCTGTTCCGGCTGCGGGTGTACATCAGAAGACCCGACTCCGCGAGGTTCGTAGCGAACAGGTTCCCTTCTCCCGACGGATTTTCCTGGGCCGGCTTGATGTAAATACCGTTGAAATAGTCCACCCAAAGCTCCGGATTGCGGTAGATCGTCATATCGCCCTTGTACTTGCCTTCGAGCAGCATCAGACGCTTGATGAGCCCCCGTCCTTCGGGCGTAGGCTGCAGGGTGACGTACTCCGTGGCCGGTCCGGTCGTCGTGCCGTTGGGGAAGGTGAAGGTGAATACCGGATTGGGGTTGAGGTAGGGGGTCGGATCGAAGGTCGGGTAGAAAAGGGTGTCGGCGACGCTGCCTGCTCCGGCCGGGGCTGTCAGCGAGGGATTGAGGTAATCGTTCGAAATCACCTCATAGACGTTGTACGTCATCGGCTTGAGGGTGTCGCCTCCGTAGTTCGAGATTTTGATTTTGAGTTCGATCGAGTCGAAAATGGGCTGGTAACCGAAGCCGGTCGTATCGGAGAGGGCTACGGCGCGGTATTGGGTCAGGAAACCTGCCGTGCGACGCCCGAAAGTTTCGTCGTGCATCACACCGAAATACCCCTCTCCCAGGTTGGAAGCCTTGAGAGAGTCGGTTTTGTAGAGTCGAGTTTCGAAATAGGGCCGCTCGGCGTCGGGTGCGAGCGCGAAAACTTTCAGACCGATCTTCATCTGCTGATCCCCCGGTTGGTAGCCTGCGCCCAGCCGGTCGTCCACTTTCGTGCAACCTGTAAAGAAGACCATGCCCGCTGCGGTGAGAACGGCGGCCAATTCGGCGGCCCGGCGTATTTTACTGGATCGAATCATAGAATCGGTTGTAGTTGTCGAAAAAGTCCTCTGCGTCGGGCGACTGGTATTCCAGGAGCGGTTTGCCGCTGTTGCGGACCAACTCGATAATTTCGGGGGTTACCGCATCGGAAGCCAGAATGATGCCGTCGGCATACTCCATAACGTAACGGCAGAGGTTTTCGTATGAAGGGGTGTCGAGGATCGACAGTTTTTTGTCTTTGACGCCTTCGTTGGCGATTTTCTCCTTCATTCCTGCATCCAGCGGTTTGTCGAAACCGTCGCCGTAGAGCGAAACGACGATTTTGACCTCCTTGAAAATCGGGTCGTCGGCGAAGACCTTTTTCAGATAGATCGGCACGATACTCGAGAACCAGCCGTGGCAGTGGACGACCGTTGGCGTCCAACGCAGTTTCTTGACCGTTTCGAGTACGCCCCGGGCGAAGAAGATGGCCCGTTCGTCGTTGTCTTCGAAATAGTTTTCGTCGGCATCCCGGAGAATGGCTTTGCGGGCGAAATAGTCGTCGTTGTCGATGAAATAGATCTGCACTCGGGCTGACGGAATCGAAGCGACCTTGATAATCAGTTGATGATCGTTGTCGTCGATGATGAGGTTCATACCCGAGAGCCGGATCACCTCATGCAGTTGATGACGCCGTTCGTTGATGCAGCCGTACCGGGGCATGAATGTGCGGATTTCATTGCCGCGCTCCTGCATCGCCTGCGAGAGCCGCCGGCACAGAAGCGCCCCTTCCGTATCCGGGACATACGGAGCCACTTCCTGACAGACGTATAGTATCCTGTTCGATGCCATTGGTTGAAATTTTTTCTTCATCTCCTGGTGCGGTGTGCTCGGAGTGCCCGCCGGTCGGAAACGATGATTTTTTAGCTTGCTCGGCGAAGAAGGCACGGGCCGGATGCAATGCGAAAAGTTGCCTTGTCGTGCTGCCGTACCTCACTTCACGAAAGTTTATCTTTCGCAAAGATAGTGAAAGATGAGAGCAATCGCGCGGGCTTGCACGCAAAAGATTGCCGAACCGCCTCCTATCTTCTGCAAAGATAGTGATT
>ENA-OZMX01000206-OZMX01000206.1-human-gut-metagenome-genome-assembly--contig:-NODE-206-length-16256-cov-3.747361_pt1 | contig 16256 bp, 20 predicted proteins | sample MGYA00244192_ERZ653819 | MGnify/ENA primary metagenome ERZ653819 (study PRJEB26926, sample SAMN06164618) | human gut metagenome | biome: ENVO:00009003; feature: ENVO:2100002; material: ENVO:00002003... | reverse complement strand
CAGATGGCAAACAATGGCTATGACATGGCCCAGATCACCGAGTATCTGATCCGGAAAAATTACAGTGACAGCACCATCAGTCAGGTGTCGCAGACTATGGGATGGTAAAGGAGGAGCAACATGAGCCTGAGTGTAGAACAGGTGCGCCAGATGCGGGAGCAGATCAAAGCCGCAAACCGCAGCCGCCGCAGCTACAAGGACTTTCTGCGCCGGTTCTGCGTCCTGCGCGAGGAGGTAAAACTGGACCCGGACGAGTTCGATCTGAACTTCTACACCTACGGCCTTTCGGTGTACGGCAACCTGCCGCTCATCGAGCCGCTGGAAAGCCGGGAGAGCAAAAAAATCGAGGAGCTGGCGCTGGTCATTGATACCAGCTACTCTACCTCCGGCGAGCTGGTGCGCGCCTTTCTGGCAGAAACCTACACCCTGCTGAAAGGGCGGGAGAACTTTTTCCACCGCATGAATTTGCACCTCATTCAGGCCGACAACGCCGTGCGGCAGGATATCCTCATCCGCAACGAGGACGAGCTCATCCATGCCATGAACCACTTTGAGCTGCGGGGCGGCGGCGGAACGGACTTCCGTCCGGCCTTTGCATATGTGGATCAGCTTTGCGCCGAAAAGAAGTTTTCGAACCTGCGCGGCCTGCTGTACTTCACCGACGGCATGGGCACCTACCCGGCGCGGCGTCCCGGCTACGATACCGCCTTCCTGTTTTTAGGGGAGCGGTTCGATGATGCCAATGTGCCGCCGTGGGCGATGAAGGTGGTACTGGACGAAGAAGAATTTACTGGTGCGGCGGCCCGCCCGGCCAGCGCCCTTGCGGACGCTCTGGCCGAGGAGGACGATCTGTACCGCGAACTGAACAACTCCTGACAAGAGGGGGAACCATTATGAATATCAAACGTGCCAAAGAAGAGATCGAGCATACCGTAAAAGCTTACCTTGCCAAGGATGCGCTGGGCGAATACGCCATTCCCGCCATCCGGCAGCGCCCCATCCTGCTGATGGGCCCTCCGGGCATTGGCAAAACGCAGGTGATGGAGCAGGTGGCCCGGGAGTGCGGGGTGGCACTGGTGGCCTACACCATTACCCACCACACCCGGCAGAGCGCCGTGGGTCTGCCCTTTATCCGGCAGCGCCACTACGGCGATAAGGACGTGTCGGTGACCGAGTACACCATGAGCGAGATCATTGCCAGCATCTACGCTAAAATGGAGGCCACCGGCCTTTCGGAGGGCATTCTGTTCATCGACGAGATCAACTGCGTGTCCGAGACGCTTGCCCCCACCATGCTGCAATTTTTGCAGTGCAAGACCTTTGGCAATCAGGCTGTGCCTGCGGGCTGGGTCATCGTGGCGGCAGGCAACCCGCCGGAGTACAACAAATCCGTCCGGGATTTTGACATCGTAACCCTTGACCGCGTGCGCCGCATGGATATCGAGCCCGACCTGCCGGTGTGGAAGGACTACGCCCGCGCCGCCCATATCCACAGCGCCATCCTGAGTTATCTGGAACTGCATCCCCAGAACTTCTACCAGATCAACGCGGACGTGGACGGCACCCAGTTCGTCACCGCCCGCGGCTGGGAGGATCTTTCCAACCTGCTGGACACCTACGAAACGCTGGGCTTGCAGGCAGACGAGGAACTGATCCGGGAATACATCCAGCACCCGAAGATCGCCGAGGACTTCTCGGCCTATCTGGACCTGTACTACAAGTATCGGGACGACTACGGCGTGGAGGAAATTCTTGCCGGGCAGGCAAAGCCCGCCGTGTTCGCACGGCTGCTGCAAGCTCCCTTTGACGAGCGGCTCAGCCTTGTCAGTCTGCTGCTGGCGGGGCTGGACACCCGCTTTGCCGCCTCTTTGCAGGCGGATGCCGTGGCCGATGCCTGCTACGCCTTTTTGCGGGAGACCAAAAAGGCGCTGGCTACTCTGCCGGAGGATATCCCGGACGGCTCTGCGGAACTGTTCAGCCAGCAGATCAAGGACTACGAGACTGAGACCCAGCAAAAGCGCGATGCCGGGCTGCTGGGCAAGGCAGAGCTGACCAACCGTCTGCAGGTGCAGGCCGCGCTGCACCAGTGGGAAGGGGAGCTGCGCCGCGCCAACGCCGCCGGTACGCAGGAGGCGTTCGACCTGCTGCGCGGCCAGTTTGGCGCACTGGCAGACCAGCGCGAGGCCACGCAAAAGACCGCCGCCGCTGCGCTGGAAGCCGCCTTCGACTTTATGGAGCAGGCCTTTGCGGAAAGTCAGGAGATGGTGGTGTTCGTCACCGAACTTACGGTGAACCCCGCCTCCCACCAGTTCCTCACCGAGAACGGCTGCGAGCGGTATTTCAAGTACAACAAGGATCTGCTGCTGGATCACCGCAAGGCCGCTTTGCAGCAGGAACTTGCCGCCGAGCAGCGCCGTCACGGCGGGGTGTAAGGCACGGAAAACGATTTGATTTTTTGGGGTTCAGAAACGCCTGCGGGCGTTTCTGAACCCCTTTTCTCACAAGTTGGAACGAAAAAAAGGACACCGCACGAAGCAGTGTCCTCTTTTTTGCTTATAATACTGTCAGGATTAGTTGCCGCAGCTCTCGCAGTGCTCGCAATCCTCTTCCAGCTTGCCCACGATGGGTTCCGGATCGATGCCCTGACGGCGGTAGTAGTCGGACAGAGCAGCCTTGACGGCCTGCTCGGCCAGAACAGAGCAGTGCACCTTGACCGGGGGCAGACCCTCCAGAGCCTCTACAACGGCCTTGTTGGTCAGCTTCAGCGCCTCATCCACGGTCTTGCCCTTGATCAGGTCGGTGGCCATGCTGCTGGTGGCAATGGCCGCGCCGCAGCCAAAGGTGAGGAACTTAACGTCCACGATCACATTGTTCTCAATTTTCAGGTACATGCGCATGATGTCGCCGCACTTGGGATTGCCCACTTCACCCACGCCGTTTGCATCGGGCAGCTCACCTACGTTGTGCGGATTTGCGAAATGCTCCATGACCTTGGCACTATACATACTTGCCATAATTACTGTTCTCCCTTCAGGCTGAACTGGCGGGCCTTGTTCTGACCCTGCAGCCACATACAACTCATAGCGCGGCGGCGGGGAATGACCTCCTCCAGCACGTCACACAGATATTTTGCTTCTTCCATGGTGTTCTGCGGGCCAAAGGTGAACCGCATGGAACCGTGACCGATCTCCTCCGGCAGGCCGATGCTCAGCAGCACATGGCTGGGGTCCAGGCTGTCGGAGTTGCAGGCAGAGCCGGTAGAGGCGCAGATGCCGTGCATATCCAGATCCAGCAGAATGGTCTCGCCCTCCAGACCCGGGAAGCTGATGTTCACATTGTTGGGCAGACGGGGACTGCGGCCGCCGTTCAGGCGGGCTTCCGGGATGTTCTTGAGGATGCGGTCGATGACGTAATCGCGCAGCTCGCTCTCGTGGGCCATGCGCTCATCCAGATGCGCCGTGGCGATCTCCAGTGCCTTGCCCATGGCAGCAATGCCGGCCACGTTCTCGGTGCCTGCACGGTGGCGGGCCTCCTGACTGCCGCCATCGATCAAGTTCTGGGGCCATACGCCCTTGCGGCAGTACAGTGCACCCATGCCCTTGGGGCCATTGAACTTGTGGGCGCTCATGGACAGCATATCCACGCCCAGCTCCTTCACATCCACGGGGATGGCACCCACAGCCTGCACCGCATCGGTGTGCATCCACACGCCATGCTTGTGGGCAATCTCGGCGATCTCCTTGATGGGCTGGATGGTGCCGATCTCGTTGTTGGCCATCATGATGCTGACCAGTGCGGTGTCGGGACGGATGGCAGCCTCCACGTCCTCGGGGCGGATGTAGCCCTCGGAGGTGGGCTTGATATAGGTCACTTCAAAGCCCATGCGCTCCAGTGCAGCCATGCTGTGCATGATGGCATGGTGCTCAAAAGCGCTGGTGATGAGGTGCTTTTTGTTCTGGCGTGCCTTGGTGAAGGCGGTGCCCTTTACCGCCCAGTTGTCGGCCTCGGAGCCGCAGCTGGTAAAGAAGAGCTCAGCCGGACTTGCATTGATGGCCTTTGCCACCTGCGCACGGCCGGTGTCCACGAATTCCTTTGCCTCATAGCCGATGCTGTAATGGCTGCTGGGGTTGCCGCAGGCACCGCTCAGGGCTTTGACCATCATTTCCAGTGCCTCGGGAGCACAGGGAGTGGTGGCAGCATTATCCAGATAAACCACTTTTTCCATGTTTTCCATAGGAATGATCCTTTCTTATTGAACGCGTCTGCGGGAGCCTTGAATGCCCTGTGCAGATGCGGAATCCTTTCAACGGATAAGTTATACCATATCATTCCCTAGTATGTCAATATGAATACTGGATTTTCGTGATTCAGTCACCTTTTTTGCCTTTTCCGGTCAGCTTGCCCAGCGCCACCTTCCACTTGGGGTAGCCCCAGCGCTTATCCTCGGCAAAGTCGTCCGCCAGCTTCCACGGGAAGATGCCGCCGTCAAAGTACAGGTTTCCGGCTTCGTCCACCCGGTCCAGCTTTTTGGGCAGATAGCTTTCGTCGTAATAGCTCTTGCGGCGGTCCGGCAGCACCCAGTGCAGCGTGCCGTCCTCATCCATGCCGGACGCCCACACGCCGAACACAAAGGTGGCAGCCTCGCCGTAGCAGTGCTGCTCAAAGCGGATAGCGCCATCGTAGTAGAACTTGATGACCTCCAGCGTGCCGGATTCCTTTTTGCCGTCCCGCCCTAAAGTAGGGCGGTAATCCTGCTGGTAACGGCAGCCGCAGTGGCTGCCCGCGAACTCTTTTGCATGGAACGACATGGCATGGTTTCCTTTCTGGTATGGGTTTTGCTTTTTATAAAGTATATAACCTTAAAAATGCCCCTCAAAATCGCCCTCGATCTCGTAGGGCCAGCTTAAAATGCCGCCCAGGTCCCGCAGGTCGGTGTAGCCAAGGGCTTCCAGCTTCTGCACAGCGTCGGCGCTGCGGCGTCCGGTGCGGCAGTACACCAGCCACAGGGCGTTTTTGTCCGGCAGCACCTCGGCGGCGCGGTCGATGACCTGCCCCAGCGGCAGCAGCTTTGCCCCCGGGATGTGCCCAACGGCGTATTCGTCCGGCTCGCGCACATCCACTGCGACAGCCTTGCCGGTATCCAGCAGACGGATGGCGTCTGCGGCGGTGATCTTTTCTGTCATACTCTCACTCCTCAAAGATAGGTTCTGTTCCATCCTATGATAACAGACCTTTTTTGTTTGCACAAGAGGTTTCTCCTTTGCAAAATCCGAGTAACGTGCTATACTATAAACTGCAACAAGGAGAGGACAACCATGAAATTTTCCACCAAGAGCCGCTACGCCCTGCGCCTGATGGCGGAGCTGGCGCGCTATGCGCCGGGCACCACCGTCAGCCTGAAGGAGATCAGCGAGCGGCAGAACCTGAGCCTGAAATATCTGGAACAGATCGTCACCCCGCTGGCGCGGGTGGGGCTGGTCAAGAGCGAGCGGGGCAGTCAGGGCGGCTACCGCCTGACAAAAGATCCCGCCGACTACACCGCCGGCGAGATCCTGCGCGCCATCGAGGGCAGCGTAGCGCCCATTCCGTGCCTTGGCAGCGTGACCAACGAATGCCCTATGTCCGAGCAGTGCTTCACCCTGCCGTTCTGGGCGGGGCTGGACGAGGTGATCAACCAGTATATCGACAGCGTTACGCTGGAACAGCTGGCAAGCCAGCTGCCCGCGCCGGATTCCGCCGCGCAGGAGAGTTGCTGCAGCTGCGGCGGCGCGAAAAATGAGAATAAGTAAAAATAAGGCTTGACATTCCCCTTTGCATCGGCTATAATAATCAAGCATTCAGCGAATGTATATAGGGGTATAGCTCAGCTGGTAGAGCAGCGGTCTCCAAAACCGCGTGCCGTGAGTTCGAAACTTACTACCCCTGCCATGACGCACAGGTTCTTCGGAACTTGTGCGTTTTGTTTTTTGCTTCCTCAGTCGCCAGCGGAGTGTAAAGACGCTCCGCTGGGCAAGAGGCGGCTGCCGGGGATGTTCTCTTTTGACACCAAAAGAGAAGAAAAGTGCGGCGGTGCCTGCAAGGCATGAAAGCCCCAGTGGGGCTTTCAAGTCGCAGACCGGTTTGCGCAGCAAATGCTGTGCGTTCAGCACAGCAAGGTCACAGCGATTTCGACGCGCTGGAGCCACGAAAAAGGGGCTGCTCGCCCCTTTTAACCCCGAAGAAGTGGGCTGCACCGAAAAAAACTGAAGATTCACGCCTGTTCGGCGTGAAGATCTTTTAACCGTTTTTTCCGGCTCCGCCGATTTGAAGCCCCTCAGTCGCTGCGCGACAGCTCCCCCGGGGGAGCAAGGACGCCCGCCGTAAGCGCCGCGCTTCCATAGGAAGCGGCGCTGCAAATGCCGTTTCTCCCTACGACCCCTCCCGTGAAAATGCAATGCCGGAGCGTCCGCAGACGCTCCGGCATTGCTCTATTTAAAATATTTTTTCCGCTGAACATGGCTAGAGCACAGCGGAAGCCATTCTAAATCGTTGTTCGAGCCACGGGCTTACGGAAACGGTACTTCCCGCACATCATCGGGGTCCAGTCCGGCCTTGCGCTGCTCTTCAAATACGGCGGCGATCAGTTCGTCAAGATCTTCCAAATGGGTCAAGGTGCAGCAGTAGCGGCGCAGGGCGGCAGCGCCCTTCAGCCCCTTCATGTAGTGCATGGTCTGGGCGCGTGCCTGCGGCATAGCCACAAACTCGCCCTTCTGCTCTACCATCTCCTCCACCTGACGGCGCAGCGCGTTCATCCGCGCTTGCAGGTTCGGCTCCTTGGGGGCGGGCAGACCCTCCAGCGCGGCGTTCACCCGCTCGAATAGCCACGGGTCGCCCAGTGCGCCCCGGGCGATCATCACGCCGTCGCAGTTTGTCTCCCGCACCATGCGCAGGGCATCCTCGGCGCAGTGGATATCGCCGTTGCCCAGCACCGGCACCTTCACCGCGTCCTTTACCCGGGCGATGATCTCCGGGTCGATGCCCGGGGTGTACATCTGCTCCCGGGTGCGGGCGTGCACCGCCACCAGCGCCGCGCCCGCCTGCTCGCAGGCCTTGGCGCATTCCACGGCGGTGATGTGGTCGGCGTCCCAGCCCTTGCGCATTTTTACGGTAACAGGGCGCTTGGTGTGCGCCACCACCTGCTCCACGATACGCCCGCAGCGGTCGGGGTCCAGCATCAGCTTGCTGCCCGCCCCGCCGGAAACGATCTTAGGGGCAGGGCAGCCCATGTTGATGTCCACAAAGTCAAATTCGTACTGCTCAATGGCGGCGGTGGCCTCGCCCATGATCTCCGGCACCTCGCCGAAGATCTGCACCCCGTAGGGTGCGCCGTTGGGCGCGGCCTTCAGCAGGCTGACGGTCTTATGGTCGCCGTACACCAGCGCCCGGCTGGATACCATCTCGCTGACCGTAAAGCCAGCGCCGTGCTGCGCCATCAGGCGGCGGCAGGGGGCATCCGTAAAGCCCGCCATAGGGCCGAACACCGCCCGGTGGGGCAGGGTGATATTGCCGATCTTCAAAGGTTCCATGGGTTCTCCTTGTATCTGTTTTATCAAAAAGGGGCTGCTGCACATTGTTTGGTGCAACAGCCCCTGTGATTTTATGTTACATCTTCTCGGGCACGTTGATCTTGAACATGGTGAGCACGTTGAAGATGGCGTTCTTCACGCCGATGCACAGGGCAAGACGTGCCTGCTGCACGGCGGGGTCTGCGCCCTGAATGCGGCAGTTGCCGTAGAAGCGGTGGAAGGCGCTTGCAAGGTCGATGACAAAGCGGTTGATGCGGCTGGGGTCGTATTTCTCGGCAGCCATCACGATCTCCTGCGGGAAGGCAGCCAGCATCCGGATCAGATCCATCTCGGAAGGCTCGGTAAGCAGGGTGGCGTCGATGTGCTCCGCACCGGCAAACTGCACACCCTCGCTCTCCATCTTCTTCAGGATGGAGCAGATGCGGGCGTGGGCGTACTGCACATAGTACACGGGATTGTCGTTGTCGGTCTTGACGGCCTGATCCAGATCAAAGTCGATGCCGCTGCCGGCGTCGTGCATATTGAACAGGAAGCGTGCGCTGTCGATGGGCACTTCCTCCAGCAGGTCGGTCAGGGTGATGGCGTTGCCGGTGCGCTTGGACATACGGACAGGCTGACCATCCCGCATCAGGTTGACCATCTGCATCAGCACAACATCCAGATCCTCGCCGTTCAGGCCGATGGCGTCCATCGCACCCTTCATGCGGGCCACATGGCCGTGGTGGTCTGCGCCCCACACATCGATGGCCTTGGCAAAACCGCGGGTGGCCAGCTTGTTGTAGTGATAGGCGATATCGGCGGCAAAGTAGGTGGGGATGCCGTTGGCGCGGACGAGCACTTCGTCCTTGGCTTCCTCCTCGGTGCCGTCCTCGGTCTTTTTCTTGTTCACGGTGCCGTACTTGGCAGCGTACTGGGCGCTGCGGTACATAATGGCACCGTCCTCGGCCTTGTAGCAGGCACCCAGCTCCAGCAGCTTGTCCACCACAGCCAGCACTGCGCCGGACTCGTGCAGGGTGCTCTCGTGGAACCACACGTCGTAGTCGATGCGGTACTTGCCAAGGTCGCGTTTCAGCGCAGCGATGTTCTTGGGCAGGGCGTAGGCCACCAGCGCGTCCTTCAGGGCGGCAAAGGCCTCGCTCTCAAACAGAGCCTCCTCGTCCAGCCCCTTGCAGGCGGCAACGTACTTGTCTCCGTTCAGCTCAGCGAACTCACCGGCCAGCACCTTGATGTCGCCGCCCTGATAGCACTCGGCGGGCAGGGGATAGGCCTCCTCGCCGCAGAACTGCTGCAGGTAGCGCACCGCCAGACTTTTGCCGAACTTCTGGATCTGGTTGCCGGCGTCGTTGATATAGAACTCACGGGTCACATCGTAGCCGGACCAGTCCAGCACAGCGGCCAGACAGTCGCCCAGTGCGCCGCCGCGGGCGTTGCCCATGTGCATGGGGCCGGTGGGGTTGGCAGAAACGAACTCCACATTGTACTTTGCGCCCTTGCCGTGGTCGGTGCGGCCATACTCCTTGTTGGCGCAGGCACCCAGCACAACACCTGCCCAGAAGCTCTGGGACAGGAACAGGTTGATGAAGCCGGGGCCGGCAACCTCCACCTTGGAGAACACGCTGTTCTCAAGGGACGGCAGGTGTGCCAGCAGGGCGTCTGCGATCATCTTGGGAGCCTTGCGCCAGGTGCGTGCACCCGCCATGGCGAGGTTGGAGGCGATATCGCCGTTCTTCACGTCGGCGGGGATCTCCACGATAAAGGCGGGCAGTTCTGCCTCGGGCAGGGTGCCGTCTGCCATGGCAGTCTTAGCGGCTGCGGTCAGCAGAGCGCGTGCCTCATCCAGCGCAGCCTGCCGGGGGTTGTAGTTCTGGTAGGTCTTTTCAAAATCAGTCATGGGTCGGATTCCTTTCACAGTCTCAGGGAACTTCATCAATTCACATGGGTCACGGTAACTTCCAGACGGTTGCGGCTCACCAGCTCGGCGCTGTCGGCATCCAGCAGGTAGGCAAACCGGGCGGTGCCGCCCTTTTCGGTCAGCTGACAGTCGATCTCGTCCGCAGTCACGCCCAAGGTCATGGAGCCGAAGCCGGTCTCGTAGTGGCACAGGTTGCGGCGGCCTTTTTCAATCAGCAGCTGGGTGCCTGCCCCGCCGCCCTTGCCGAACCGCAGCATCGCCACCCGGCTGCCGTCTGCGGCGATCTTCAGGGTGGTGGTGCAGCCCTCGTAGCCGGTGGTCTCGGTCTCGCGGTAGGTCACATAATAGCTGCCGCCCTTCAGCACAAAGCTGCCCCGGGTCATCAGCTCCACAAATTCTTCTTTTTCTTCCTCCGCAGCCGGTTCGTCCAGCCGCTGCTCAATGCGGCTTTTAATGCGGATGATATAGTCTTCCTTCAGTGGCTTGCTCACGTTGTTTTTCCTTATCAATATTTATCAATGGCGATCTGCTCCACCGGGCCGCCCTTGTACTCGCCCAGAAACAGGTCTGCCGTCTGCACAAAGCTGTCCGGCACATCGCTGACGTAAAAGTGTGCCTGCCCGCTTTCATGGCTGGCACGCAGCCCGCGCTCGGCGAGCATCCGCTCCAGATGATGGGCGGCGGTCATGGCGGGGTCCACCAGCGTGACGCCCGGGCCCATAAACTCCCCGATCATGCTTTTCAGCAGCGGGTAGTGGGTGCAGCCCAAAATCAGGGTATCTACTCCGGCTTCGCGCACCTCGGTCAGGTATTGGGCAATGACCAGCTTCGTGATCTGCTGCTTTCCGGCTTCGCTGTGATCCACATACCCGGCCTCCACCAGCGGTACGAACAGCGGGCAGGGGCGGGCAGTGATCTCCACCCCGGGCACCAGCTGCCGCAGCAGCTTTTCGTAGCTGCGGGAGCGGATGGTGGCGGCTGTGCCGATGACGCCGATGCGGCGGTTGCGGGTGACAAAGGCTGCTTCCCGGGCGGCGGCATCCACTACGCCAAGGTAGGGCACCGGCAGCTGCGCTGCCTCCGCAGCCGGGTAGGTGCTGCTTACCGTGCCGCAGGCGGCCATGATGCATTTGACGTTTTTGGAAAGCAGAAAGGCCACGTCCTGCCGGGCGTACTGCAGAATGGTCTCCGGGCTGCGGCTGCCGTAGGGTACCCGGCCGGTATCGCCAAAGTAGATGATATCCTCATGGGGCAGGCGCTTGCGCAGCTCCCGCACGCCGGTCAGGCCGCCCAGACCGCTGTCGAACACACCGATGGGGCGATTATCCATGCTGCTTTTCCGTCCTTTCCACCGCCAGTGCGATCAGGCGGTCGATGAGCTGCGGCACCGGCAGACCCTCGTGCTCCATGAGCTTGGGGTACATACTGATGGCGGTAAAGCCGGGAAAGGTGTTGATCTCGTTGATGAGCACCCGGCCGGTGTTCTTTTCCACAAAAAAATCGCACCGTGCCAGACCCTCGCAGTTCAGTGCAGTGTAGGCCATGGCGGCGTAGGTCTTTACCTCGTCCAGCTTGGCCTCCGGCAGATGTGCCGGGATGACGGTCTGGCTCACGCCATTCTTGTACTTATCATCATAGGTGTAGAACTCTGCACCGGCAAGGATCTCACCGGGACGGGTGGCAACAGCGGGGTCGGAGCCGATGACGGCGCACTCCACTTCCTGTCCGTCCACAAAGGCTTCAAATACCACCTTGCGGTCGTTTTCCAGCGCAAGAGCAATGGCGGCCTTCAGCTCCTCCTGATTGGACACCTTGGAGATGCCCACACTGGAGCCTGCGTTGGCGGGCTTGACGAACACCGGCCAGCCCAGTTTTTGTTCCACACCGGCGCAAACGCCCTCCAGATCCTTCTCGATCTCCCAACGGTTGGCGGCTACCCACTTGGTGTGGGGCACACCGTTGGCCTCGAACAGGGCGTTGGCCACAGCCTTGTCCATGCACACAGAGCTTGCCAGCACGCCGCAGCCCACATAGGCGATGCCTGCCAGCTCCAACAGGCCCTGCACGGTGCCGTCCTCGCCCCACAGGCCGTGGAGCACCGGGATCACCACGTCAAGGTGCATCTTTTCAACCCGGCCGTCCGGGGTAAACAGGATCATGCCGTGGTCGGCGCGGTCCGGGCTGATCACGCAGGGCATATTGCCGGGCAGCTCTTCCCAGCTGCCATCGGCCATCTGTTCCGCCGTGGCCTCGGTATAGAGCCAGCGGCCCTCCTTGGTGATGCCCACGGTGAGCACCTCGTATTTGCTGCGGTCGATGTTGCGGACAAAGTTGCCCACAGAGACACAGCTGACCTCATGTTCGCTGGACATACCGCCAAACAACAGAGCCACGCACATTTTATTTGCAGACTGCATGATATCTCACTCCTATTTATAAAGCCCCGGTAAAGGGGCGGCTTCAAACCGGTAAAATGCCGTTTCGATTCATTATACAATATCTACGCCCGTGATGCAAGCAGAATGCAAAAAAGCCGCCTTGGGACAAAAAGGCAGTGGCTGCGAAAAAAGTTTCTCAAAATCGCTTTTTTCTGCTTGACGGATTGAAAAACGCGTGGTACAATGATATCACCTCTTTTGCGGGGTTATTAAGTGCGCCTGTTTTTACAGCTGCCACCCGCACCCGAGGGAGGTTCAAAACAACCGTTATAATGGAGGTGTCAACAAATGACCGTTAAAATCACTCTGGCCTGCACCGAGTGCAAGCAGCGCAACTACAACACCACGAAGAACAAGAAGAACAACCCCGATCGTCTCGAGATGAAGAAGTACTGCCGTTTCTGCAAGAAGCACACCGTTCATCGCGAAACCAAGTAAAAGAAAGGCGGAGCATAATGGCAGACAAAACCGAGAAAAAGCCGGGCTTTGTGGCCAAAGCTAAAGCCGCTGTCAAGGGCTTCTGCGCACGGGTCGCAAAGTTCTTCCGCGATACCAAGAGCGAGCTGAAGAAGGTGGTCTGGCCGTCCAAGCAGGACGTCAAGACCAACACCATCGTCGTGCTTGTGACCGTCGCGATCGCAGCGGTTGTGATGATCCTGCTGGATGCCATCTTTGGTGGTATTCTGGGCCTGATCATCGGCGCCTGAGAATCATCTTGAAACGGAGGGTCAACCAAAATGGAAGAATCAACCAAGCTGGTAGATGAGTCCACTGAGGCTCTTTGGTATGTTGTGCATACCTATTCCGGTTACGAGAACAAGGTCGCCAACGACCTGCAGACCATGGTGGAGAACCGTCACCTGCAGGATCTGATCTGCGACATCAAGGTTCCCGTCGAGATGGTTCCTGAGATCGACAAGAACGGCAAGCAGAAGATGGTGGAGCACAAGCTGTTCCCCGGCTACGTTCTGGTCAAAATGGTGATGAACGACGATACCTGGTATGTCGTGCGCAACACGCGCGGCTGCACCGGCTTCGTCGGCCCCGCCTCCAAGCCCGTTCCGCTGACCGCTGAGGAAGTGGAGAAGATGGGCGTGGAGAAGGCTGCACCGCTCAGCGTCGATTTTGCTGTCGGCGATACCGTGCAGATCACCGCCGGTCCTCTGGAAGGCTTTATGGGCCTTGTGGAGGCCATTGATACTGAGAACTTCAAGGTGAAGCTCAAGGTCAATATGTTCGGCCGCGAGACCCCCGCAGAGGTGGAGATCGGTCAGGTCGAGCTGCCGTAACCAACCGGCAAGTTCCGTTTACCAAGGTAAGACCGCAGTGCGGTTCTTATAGAGCGTGTGCAGCGTGCACGCGCTCGTGGGAGGCGCAGAGACACTGCGCCGCAACTCACCACAGATTTTTGGAGGTGCATTTATCATGGCACAGAAAGTTACTGGCTACATTAAGCTGCAGATCGAGGCCGGCAAGGCGACTCCGGCTCCCCCTGTTGGCCCTGCTCTGGGTCAGAAGGGCGTCAACATCATGGCGTTCACCAAGGAGTTCAACGAGCGTACCAAGAACCAGATGGGTTATGTGATCCCCGTCGTCATCACCGTGTACGCTGACCGCTCCTTCAGCTTCATCACCAAGACTCCTCCGGCAGCTGTTCTGATCAAGAAGGCCGCTGGCATCAACACCGCTTCCGGCAAGCCCAACAAGGAAAAGGTTGCTTCTCTGACCGCCGCTCAGGTGGAGGAGATCGCCAAGACCAAGATGCCCGACCTGAACGCTGCTTCTCTGGAAGCTGCCTGCAGCATGGTTCGCGGCACCTGCCGTTCCATGGGCGTCACCGTCGAGGGCTGAGACATAAACAGTGGGAGGGCATAACACTGCCCGCATGACCACACAGGAGGATATACAATGAAACATGGCAAGCACTATGTCGACGCTGCAAAGCTGGTCGATTCTACTAAGGCATACGATGTGAACGAGGCTCTGGAGCTGGCTTGCAAGACCGCTTCCGCCAAGTTCGACGAGACTGTCGAGCTGCACGTCCGTCTGGGCGTTGATGGCCGTCACGCTGACCAGCAGGTCCGCGGCGCTGTCGTTCTGCCCAACGGCACCGGCAAGACCGTCCGCGTCTGCGCAATCGCCAAGGGTCCCGCAGCTGCCGCTGCTGAGGCTGCTGGTGCAGACATCGTGGGTGATGACGAGCTGATTGCTAAGATCGCCGGCGGCTTCATGGACTTTGACGTCGTCGTGACTACCCCCGATATGATGGGCCGCGTTGGCCGTCTGGGTAAGGTTCTGGGCCCCCGTGGCCTGATGCCCAACCCCAAGGCCGGCACTGTGGCTCCCGATCTGGGCAAGGCTGTCAGCGAGGCTAAGGCTGGTAAGATCGAGTACCGTCTGGACAAGCAGAACATCATCCATGTGCCCGTGGGCAAGGCTTCTTTCGGTGCAGAGAAGCTGTACACCAACCTGGACACTGTGATGGAGGCTATTGCCAAGGCAAAGCCCGCTGCAGCAAAGGGTACCTACTTCAAGAGCGCTACCATCGCCACCACCATGGGCCCTGGCATCCGTCTGAACACCCTGAAGTACGGTGTCTAATTTAGATTTCTGATGTTTTTCTGCCGTTCTGCGGAATGGCAGAAAAATTTTGTCGGAAATTGAAAAAAGTACTTGACAACGCCGCACGTTTGCGGTATTATAATCATGCTGTTTTTAAGACAGCAGGCGCTGGAGTCCAGTGTAAAGTTTGACCGCCTGCCGAGAAACGTGCGTAAAGTTGCTTTATGCCTCTCTCTCGGCGCAGTGCGCGGGAGAGAGGCTTTTTCATTGCTCCGGCTTTCGATACAAGTTTTTGAAACGAGGTGAAACCGAATGCCCAGTGCAAAGATTCTTTCTGAAAAGCAGGCTTACGTCGCTGATCTGAAGGCAAAGTTTGAGAGTGCGGTTTCCGGCTGCGTCGTCGCTTACGGCGGCATTAACGTCGAGAACGACACCAAGCTCCGTAAGGAGCTGCGTGAGGCAGGCGTTGATTACATGGTCGTGAAGAACACCATGCTGCGTCTGGCAGTTAAGGGTACCGCTCTGGAGGGTCTGGCTGAGAACTTCAAGGGCGACACTGCTGTTGCTTTTGCTCACGAGGATGACCCCATGGCTGCTGCCCGCATCCTGTGCAAGTATCAGGATGGCGATAAGTCCAAGAAGTTCGTCGTGAAGGCTGGCTTCATGGAAGGCAAGGCTATGAACGCCGCCGAGACCAACGCTATCGCAAAGCTGCCCAACCGCGAAGGTATGCTGTCCATGTTTGCAGGCGCCCTCACCAGCACTCTGTCTGGTCTGGCCGTTGCAATGCAGGCTTATGCCGACAAGCAGGAGGAGCCCGCTGCCTGATGGCCGCGTGACCGCCGCTTAACAAAAAACTGAAACAAACTAAAACCATTGATATTGGAGGGTTATTACCATGGCTTCTGAGAAGATTACTGCCATCATCGAGTCCGTCAAGGGCCTGACCGTTCTGGAGCTGAAGGAACTGATCGACACCTACTGCGAGGAGTTCGGTGTTTCTGCTGTTGCTGCTGCTGCTCCCGCTGCTGCTGGCGCTGCTGCTGTACGGCATCCGGTTTCACGGGCTGCACATGCCGGTCTTTTCGGAGTTTTATGTTCTGATGTTCTGGAATCTGTCGCCGATCTTTCTGGTGTCATGGGATCTGATCACCACGCCGCCGGGAATGCTCTCCGCGTTTTTATCCCGCCTCCGTATGCCCACCCCGTTCATTCTCGGGCTTCTTGTGGTTTTTCGCTTCTTCCCTACCATGCGGACGGAGCTGAAAGGCGTAGGCAGGTCCATGAAAAACCGAGGGCTGACCGCGGCGGGACAGCTGCTCGCACATCCCGTGCAGAGCATGGAGTATGTGTTGGTTCCGTTTCTCCTTCGGGTGTTGCAGCTTGCCGATCAGCTTTCCGTTTCCGCTGTTGCAAGGGGCGCGGAGCGTCCGGGCGTGCGCGGCAGCTATTATGAGAAAAGAATCGGGGCGCGGGATCACATCGCGGCAGCCGCATGTGCGCTGGTCACGGCTTCCTATTTGGTTTTGGAAAGGAGCATGGCATGATCGAGCTTACACACGTCTCTTTTCAATACGAAAACTCGGACAGAGGCGTGCGGGATATTTCCCTTTCGGTAAAACGCGGCGAATGCGTCGTGCTGACAGGGCTTTCCGGCTGCGGCAAGACCACCGTGACAAGGCTTGTCAACGGGCTTGCGCCGTCCTACTATCCCGGAGTTTTCAGCGGGAGCGTGAGGATAGACGGCAAGGACATATCCGCGCTTTCCACGTGGGAGAT
>ENA-OZMX01000205-OZMX01000205.1-human-gut-metagenome-genome-assembly--contig:-NODE-205-length-16269-cov-9.702603_pt1 | contig 16269 bp, 12 predicted proteins | sample MGYA00244192_ERZ653819 | MGnify/ENA primary metagenome ERZ653819 (study PRJEB26926, sample SAMN06164618) | human gut metagenome | biome: ENVO:00009003; feature: ENVO:2100002; material: ENVO:00002003... | reverse complement strand
GGCGGAATTGCCGTAGGCAATCGCCGCCTCTTCACTACATTTAAAATATTCGCAACGGGAGGCGTCCTCGCGGTTTTTAGATAATAGTGGAGGTGAGGGCGGTCACACTCGCCGATTCGATGCGGACGTTGACGAGTTTGCCGATATATGTTTCGTCCGCCCTGAACAGGCACTTGCGGTGGTTGCGGGTTCTGCCCATATACATTGACGCTCCGCGTTTGGCGTTTGTTTCGACAAGCACCTGATACGTCTTGCCGACCATTGCGTTATGGAAGGCGATGGACTGTTTGCCGAGTTGTTCCAGCAGAATTTGGTTGCGTTCCTCCTTGGTGTGCTCGGGAATGTTGTCGTCGAGCTGCGCCGACTTTGTTCCCGCGCGTTCGCTATATTTGAAGACGAACGCCATATCGAAATTCGCGCGTTTGAAAACGTCGAAAGTCTGGCGGAAATCGTCGTCGGACTCGTCGGGGTAGCCGACGATAACGTCGGTTGAAATCGACATTTCGGGAACGCGGGCGCGGAGCTTGTCGACAATGCGCAAGAACCCGTCGGAGGTGTAGGGGCGGTTCATTGCGCGCAAAATGCGGTCACTGCCCGATTGCAGCGGCAAGTGGACATACTCGCAAAGTTTTTCGAGCGAGCCGTAGGAATCAATCAAGTCGTCGCGGAAAAACGACGGGTGCGGCGATGTGAATCTGATGCGCTCTATTCCGTCGATGTCGTTTATTTTGCGTAGAAGTCTGACGAATTCCGAGACGCCGTTTTGCGCGGGAATTTCGCGTCCGAAAGCGTTAGCGACCTGTCCGAGCAGCATTACTTCGCGGACGCCGTTTTGCGCGAGTTCTCGCACTTCCGCCACGACCTCGTCGGTCGGGCGCGACCTCATTGCGCCGCGCACTTTCGGCACAATGCAATAGGAACAATTCATCTGGCAGCCCTGCATAATCGAGACGAACGCGCAGACGTCGGAACTTTTCGAGAGGCTGTAATGTCTGTTTATTTTGTTGTGCGAAGTGGCGTCGTCGGCGATGTCCACAAACGGCGCGCAGTCGGCGGGAGCGAACCCGTTTTCGGCGCGTTTTTTGTAGATGGCGTCCACTACCCCGGCGACGGTGTGCGTTTTGCGCGGGCCTATGACGAAGTCGATGTCGGGCAGCATTCGCGCGATTTCCCCGCCGCGGTTTTGCGCCATACAGCCGGTCGTCCCGATAATCGGCAGGCGGCGTTTTGTGCTCTTTCTAAAATTCAAGATGTGTCCGAGTTTGCCTATGGCTTTAAGCTCGGCCTGTTCGCGCACCGAGCAGGTGTTTATCACGATTGCGTCGGCGTCCGATTCGGTGTCGGTTATCTCCCACCCAAGCCCGACGAAGTTCGCGGCGATGTTTTCGGAGTCGCGCTCGTTCATCTGGCAGCCGTATGTGCGGATATATGCTTTCATCTTTTTTTTCTTGAAATTATTTTTAGGCGATAGGATTATGGATAGTCAATGATTTTCGAATGTTTCGGGCGCGCAGGCGCGGCTTGAAATCGCGACGGAACGCTTTCGGCGGGCGGCTTTGCGGCTTTGCCGAACCGCGCCGAAAAAGGCGGATTTTGAAAGAACCTTTAACAAAACTAAACTGAATATGAAACCCGTAGTTTTCAACAACACTGTTTTAAGAGACGGCCACCAGTCGCTGGCGGCCACAAGAATGCCGACGTCGGCTATGCTGCCCGCGTGCGAAACGCTCGATTCGATGGGCTTCGGCGCGCTCGAAACCTGGGGCGGCGCGACAATCGACGCGGGGCTTCGCTTTCTGGGCGAATTTCCCTTCGACCGCCTCGACGCGCTCAAAAAAGCGTGTCCCAAAACAAAGCACATGATGTTGTTTAGAGGTCAGAACATCGTCGCGTATTCGCATTTCCCCGACGATGTCGTAAGCGCGTTTGTGGCGACTTCTGCAAAGCACGGCATGGACATCTTCCGCATTTTCGACGCCCTCAACGACGTCCGCAACCTCGAATGCTCAATCAAGGCCGCCCGCGCCGCGGGCAAAGAGGCGCACGGCACAATCTGCTACACGCAAAGCCCCGTCCACACTGTCGAAAGTTTTGTGAAAATGGGCTGCGAGCTTGAAGATATGGGTTGCAGCGCGGTCGTCATCAAGGATATGGCGGGTTTGATTCCCCCGTATGTCGCCTACGAAATCGTCAAGGGGTTGAAGTCGAACATCAAGATTCCCGTGATTATACACACGCACGAAACCGCCGGAATGGGCGCGCCCACCTACTATGCGGCAATTGACGCGGGCGTCGACGCCGTCGACACTTCGATTGCGCCGTTTGCAAACGGCACTGCGCAGCCCGACACCGCGCGAATGATTTCAATGTTGCGCGACCACCCGCGCAAGCCCGACTACGACGCCAAAAAGCTCGCCGAGCTTCGTGAATATTTCACGAAAGTCTATCAGGATTTGGGCTTCTATACTTCCGCAAAAAACGAAGTCATCGACACCGACGCGCTCGTTTATCAAGTCCCCGGCGGTATGCTTTCGAACTTCCGCGTCCAGCTCAAAGAGCAGAAAATGGAGGACAAGTTCGAGGAAGTCTTCGCCGAAGTTCCCTATGTCCGCGAAAAGCTCGGCTGGATTCCGCTCGTTACCCCGACCTCGCAGATTGTCGGCACTCAGGCGATGATGAATGTGAAGTTCGGACGCTGGAAGATGTTTACGCCGCAGGCTATGGACATAGCCCTCGGCTACTACGGCCGCACTCCCGCGCCCGTCGACCCCGAAATCCGCAAGCTCGCGCAGCAGAAGTCGGGCAAGGACCCGATTGACTGCCGCCCCGCCGACCTCAAATCGCCGGGAATGGACGACTTGCGCAAGGCTCTGCGCGAAAAGGGGCTCAAAGACGACGACGAGCACTGTGTAATTTACGCTATGTTCCCGCAGCAGCTTGAAGACCTCTACAAAAAGCCGCGCGAAGCCTTCAAGTTGAAGACTCCCGAAGATAAGAAAATTGCCGCCGCCAAAGCCGCGGGCAAGGAGCGCGTCTTCAACATCTCCATTGACGGGCAGGGGGCGAAAAACGTCAAAGTTCTCGAACTCTAAAAACCGCGAGGACGCGTTTGCTTCGACGACGAGTTTTAATTTAATGTATGAAAGCGGAACGGAAGTTCCGCTTTTTTTGATTATAAAAAACTCGTCGAAGCAAACGCGCCCTCGCGTTTTTTAGATGAAGAGGGGGAGGGAGTCGAGTGCCCTGTCTATTTCGGCGGTATTGGAGGCAAGCATATATGCGGGGGTGGAATAGACGTTTTTGGTTTCGTCGAAAACGAATCCGTCGGCGGGGCAATCGATATGTTTTGCGCCCATTTGTTCGATAGCCGCAGCGGTTGCGCTGTCATTGCCGATTGTGAGTTTTACGCCGTTTGAAATCACGCGCGCGGCGACGACTGGGGCGATGCACATAAACAGCTGCGGCTTGCGGCGTTCGAGCATTGCCTTTATCGCGCGTTCAACGTCGGGGTTGACGGAGCAATTCGCGCCGTCAAACGCAAAAGTGCAAAGATTTTTTGCCGCGCCGAAGCCGCCGGGGAAGACAACGGCGTCGAATTTGTCGGCGTCGAAATCCGAAAGCGGGGCGATGTTGCCGCGGGCGATTCGCGCGGATTCCTCCAAGACGTTGCGCGGGGCGATTTCCGCGCCCGTGATGTGATTGAGCGCGTGGTGTTGCACAATATCGGGCGCAAAAAACGAAACATTCGCGCCCGCGCGCTGCAAATTCAAAATCGCCAAAACGGCCTCGTGGATTTCGCTTCCGTCGAAAACTCCGCATCCCGACAAGACAACTGCCGCGTTTTTTGCCATAAATACCTCCTGATAGATTTTGTTGATTTTTTATTATTTCTTGATTAGCGCATAAAACCTGTTCGCGTCCTCGACCATCCGCTTGCAAATGTAGGCGTTTGACGGCGTTTCGGTGATGTAGCTTGTGCGCCCGAAGATTGCCAGAATCGTTCCGCCCACGAAATTTTCGGGCAGTTTTTTAATCTCGCCGCGCCTGACGGCATTGGCGATTACGGTTCGGGCGTTCTTGAATTCGGCAAGGGCTACCGCCGCGAAAGTTTCGTCGGCGCGCAACACCGAGGAATAAAGCGTGTTGTATTTTAGAATGTCGACCTCGCGCGAATCGAAGTGCGTCAGCTCGTCCAATGCAGCGGCGCAGTTCGTCAGAAATTCGCGCAGTGTCATTTTCGAATAGTCAAGCTCGCGCGAAAAATATCTGCCGTAGAAAAACTCCTTGCATGCGCAGAAAATCAGTTCGGACTTTCCCCTGAAATACCTGTAAAGCAGTCCGCGCGAAATCCCCAACTCCTGCTGGATATCGGAGACCAAAATTTTGTCGTAGCCCTTTTCGAGCATAAGCAAAAACGTGGCTTTTAGAATTTTATCGCGCGTTGTTTCCATTGGCAGTATCCAATATTAGCGCGAATTTGATTGCAAGTTTTTTCCGCCAGAACGACGCGCATACAAAAGACGAATTCCGCGATGCATTGCAAAAAAAAAATCAATTCTTCTCTCCGTTCAATTCCGTAAAAAATCCCCCGCATAAAATGCAATGAACGTTCGTTCATTTTTTTTCTTGACAAGTGAACGCTCGTTCATTTTCATAAAACCCACAATCAAAAATATGAATACAAAACATACAATCGCGACCGTCTCGATTTTGGCGGCAGTAACACTTGCAAATGCCGCCGGCTACCAGATTTTGGAACAGGGCGCGTCGAATATGGGCAACGCCGTAGCCGGCGCGTCAGTCAACGCCAATCAGGACGCAACCTGCGCATTCTGGAATCCGTCGTCGGCGGCGTTTATGCCGCTCGAAGTCGGACAGACGCGCGTCGACGCGAGTGTATTCGGCGTAATTCCCACGCTTTGGTGCACTGGCACGCAGACGAGCAACCCCTACACCCAGACAGGCACGAACAAAGAGGGCGACTGCTCGGCAGATTCGGTCGTTCCGCAGCTTTACGTTGCGCACAAGTTCAGCGACCGTATTGATGGCACGCTTTCTATAACCGCGCCGTGGGGCTTGGAATCCGACTACAACAAAGACTGGATTGGCGGCTTTCAGGCTCTGCACAGCTATTTGATGACGGTCGACATCAATCCGAGCATTTCTTTTAAAGTTACCGACTGGCTCGCGGTCAGCGGCGGCGTAAGCGCGCAATATGCCTATTGCAGGCTCACGAACGCAGTCCCCGCGGTTTTGGGTGGCGGCGACCAACGTTTCTCGGGCGACGACGTTGCCGTCGGCGGCAACATCGGCTTTACAATCAAGTATGCCGAGAACGGCCGAATCGGCTTCCATTGGCGCAGCGCGGTCGAGCACGAATTGAAGGGCACGGCGCGTGGCACGCTCTACAATATGTCGATTTCCGCCGATATGCATATGCCCAACACGTTCGACATCGGCTGGTATCAGCGTCTTGACGGCGATCTGCGCGAGTTCGCGATTATGGCGGAATACGCGTATATGACGTGGTCGCAGTTCGAAGACCTCACAATTCCAGAAGCGGGCGTTTATGTCGAGGAGAACTGGAAGGATACCTCGCGCATTTCCGTGGGCTTCCACTACTACCCCGAATATATCGAGGACCTCACGCTGCGTTTCGGCGTCTGCTACGACGAAAGCCCGATTCGCAATGCCGAGCTGCGCACGCCGCGCATTCCGTGCTCCGACCGCCTTTGGCTCTCGACGGGTATAGGCTACAAATTCGGCAACTACTCGATAGACATCTGTTATAGCTACATTTTCGTCCTCGGCGACGGCGAGATGAGCCGTACCGAAAACGCGGGCACTCCGCTGCAAAACACCCTCTCGGGCAACTATGCCGCGCACATCCACGTTGTCGGCGCGCAGTTCGGCGTGAAGTTCTAAGGCTTCGCCCGAGCGCGGAAAATCCGAGCAATTCCTTAGTTAACGTTCGGGCGGTTCGCAAAAATTTTATAGGTTAAGAACATTATTCTTCAAGAGACGCGCAATCCCGCGTCTCTTTTTTATTCTATGAGCCTTTCGCAATATCTATTCGCCGCAAAATTTAACGGCATTTCGACTCGCATTTTCTCGATAAATTACGGATTTTATTGACATAAGCACACCATCTATTAGCATAGCTCTTTATATGAAACGAATAACTATTCTTCTAAAAATCGCGTTTTGCGCGGCGTTTTTTGCCGCCCTCACAACAGTTCCGCAAACGGCAGTTTTTGCGCAACCCGAAAAATCGGCAAAAGCCAAACTTCCCGATTTCGCGCAGGTTATGGAAGTTCCGAGTGCGGCAATGCAAAAGAGTCTTCCCGCGACTGTCATCTTGCCCGACTCATACAAAGCTTCACCCGACCGCCGCTATCCCGTAATTTATCTGCTTCACGGCGCGGGCGGCAACCACCTCAGCTGGCTGCATAATTTGCCGAATTTGGGCGCGTTGGCGTCGTCTTACAATGTAATCATTGTATGTCCCAACGGCGCGCTCAGCTGGTATTGGGATAGCCCCGTCGATCCCAAAATGAAATACGAAACTTTCGTTTCAAAAGAACTCGTCCAATTTATCGACGCTCACTACCGGACGAAAGCCTCGCGCCGCTACCGTGCAATCACGGGGCTTAGTATGGGCGGGCAGGGCGGCTTGTGGCTCGGCATTCGACATCAAGACACTTTCGGCGCGTGCGGTTCGATGAGCGGCGGCGTAGACATTCGCCCGTTTCCGAACAACTGGGGTATGTCGAAAATGCTCGGCGAATATTCAAAATATCCGCAGAATTGGGAGAATCACACAATAGAAAGCCAGCTTCATCTGATTACCCCCAACTCGATTCGCATAGTTATAGAATGCGGCACGAGCGACTTTTTCTATCGTGTCAACGAAAAGCTTCATCAGGAAATGCTTTACCGCAATATTGCCCACGATTACACTACGCGCCCCGGCATTCATAATTGGGATTACTGGCGCAATGCGCTTCCCTACCAGCTGCACTTCTTCTCCCTCTCCTTCTAAAAACCGCGGGGACGCGTTTCTTTGGTGGTGGATAAAAAATGGAGAAAGCCGTTCAAACGAACGGCTTTTTTTGTGAAATAAATCAGCGTTAAAGCAAACGCTCTCGGGCATCATTGACGCGCGGCTGCATAAGCAAACGCGAGTCATTTTTGGCTGTGAGTGCGCTCTTAATCAAATCTAAAAAATAAAAAAGCGTTCTTCGTATGAAGAACGCTCTGGTATAAATCATGCAATTTTAATTAAGAGGCGCACGTCCTGCGCGTTTTAGGCTACATCATGCCGCCCATGCCGCCCATGCCGCCGTCCATCGAGGGAGCTGCGGGGGTCTTGGGTTCGGGGAGGTCGGTAATCATGCATTCAGTTGTCAGCAACAAGCCCGCAACCGAAGCCGCATTCTGCAACGCCGAGCGCGTGACCTTTGTCGGGTCGACAACACCGGCCTTGATGAGGTCTTCGAATTTGCCCGTGGCGACATTGTAGCCCATTCCGCCCTTCGAGTTGAGAACCTGCTGGACGACCAATGCGCCTTCTTCGCCCGCGTTTGCACACAACTGGCGCAGAGGGGCTTCGATGGCACGGCGGACAATCTGCGCGCCCACGAGTTCGTCGCCTTCGAGTTGGAGGGCATCGATAGCCTTTGCCGTTCTCAACAATGCGACTGAACCGCCTGCGGAAATGCCTTCTTCGACGGCAGCTCTTGTGGCGTGCAAAGCGTCGTCAACGCGGGCTTTCTTTTCCTTCATTTCGGGTTCTGTTGCCGCGCCGATATTGATGACAGCCACGCCGCCTGCGAGCTTTGCGAGGCGTTCCTGCAATTTTTCCCTGTCGTAGTCGGACGAAGTTTCTTCGATTGCCTGACGCAGCTGCTTTACGCGCGCCTGAATTGCGGAGGATTTGCCCGCGCCTTCGACGATTGTGGTGTTTTCCTTCGAAACGGTGATGCGTTTTGCGCTACCGAGGTCGGCAAGTTCGATGTTTTCGAGCTTGATGCCCAAGTCTTCGGTAATGCAACGGCCGTTTGTGAGGATTGCGATATCTTCGAGCATTGCCTTTCTTCTGTCGCCGAAACCGGGGGCTTTAACCGCGCAGACGTTGAGCGTGCCGCGCAATTTGTTGACGACCAAAGCCGCCAAAGCTTCGCCTTCGACATCTTCGGCGATAATCATAAGGGGTTTGCCGGTCTTGGCGACGAGTTGGAGAACGGGCAGCAATTCCTGCAAGTTCGAGATTTTCTTCTCGTGAATGAGAATGTAGGCGTCCTGCAAGATGCATTCCATCGTGTCCGCGCTCGTGACGAAGTATGGCGAGAGATAACCCTTGTCGAACTGCATACCTTCGACAACGTCGAGGGAGGTGTCGATTGACTTCGCTTCTTCGACGGTGATTGTGCCGTCCTTGCCGACCTTGTCCATAGCTTCGGCGATGATGTTGCCGATTTCGGTGTCCCAGTTGGCGGAAACGGTGGCAACCTGACGGATTTCCTCGCGGTCCTTGACCTGCTTCGAGTTCTTTTTGAGTTCGGCGACTGCGGCTTCAACGGCCTTGTCGATACCGCGTTTGAGGAAAATCGGGTTCGAGCCCGCGGCTACGTTGCGCAGACCTTCGCGATAGATGGCTTCGCCCAAAACGGTAGCGGTTGTAGTGCCGTCGCCCGCGTTGTCGGAAGTTTTGTTTGCGACTTCCTTGACCATCTGCGCGCCCATATTTTCAAACGGGTCTTCGAGTTCGATTTCCTTCGCGACCGAAACGCCGTCCTTAGTTATAAGCGGCGCGCCGTATTTTTTGTCGATGATGACGTTTCTGCCCTTGGGGCCGAGCGTCGCCTTGACTGCCTTCGCCAAAACTGTTACGCCAGCGAGAACCTTTTTACGCGCGGCTTCGTCGAAAATGATTTGTTTTGCCATAATGATTGTTCCTTTTTGTTTTATTAAATTGTGTTATTTGAGGATAGCAACGATGTCTTCTTCGCGCAGAAGAACGAACTTTTCGTCACCGAAGGAGACTTCTGTGCCGCCGTATTTGGAGACAAGAACCTTGTCGCCGACCTTGACTTCGAACGGAACGCGCTTGCCGTCGCTTGCGAGTCTGCCGCTGCCGACTGCCACTACTTCGGCCTCCTGCGATTTTTCCTTGGCCGCATCGGGAATGATGATTCCGCCGCGGATTTGCTCTTTTTCTTCAATCTGTTTTACGAGGACTCTGTCGCCCAACGGTTGGATTTTTACTTTTGCCATAATATTTATGTTTTCTGTTATTGGTTAATTTGTTTGTTTAACTGAAATTGTAAAAGTCCGCATTATGCACAATCGCAGACTGTTTTAAAGATAAAAAACAGCGGAGGCGGCAACCGAGGGTTGCCGTTCCCGCGTAATGGGAGGTGTTATTTCTTGGGATCGTCGTCGACAACTTCGAAGTCGGCGTCAACCGAACCGTCCTTGCCCGACTTGTCCGAAGCCGCGCCCTGAGCCGAACCCGCGTTTGCCGCGCCCGCGCTTTGCGCCGCACCGCCCGCCGCCGCCTGAGCCGCAGCCTGCAAGTTCTGTGCGTTGGCTTCGATTGTCTTCATAAGCTTGTCCTTTGCGGAAGTGAGGTCTTCCTTGCTGGAATCGGACTTGTCCAAGACTTTCTTTGCCGAGGCGATTTCGTCTTCGAGTGCCTTCTTGGTGTCGGCGGGGATTTTGTCGCCCGCGTCTTTAAGCTGCTTTTCGACGCCGTAAACCATATTGTCGAGTTCGTTGCGCGCTTCGACGGTCTCCTTGCGGAGGTTGTCTTCGGCGGCGTGCAATTCCGCTTCTTTGCGCAACTTTTCGACTTCGTCCTTGCTCAGGCCGCTCGAATTTGTGATTGTAATTTTCTGCTCTTTGCCCGAGCTCTTGTCTTTCGCGCTGACGTTGAGAATGCCGTTTGCGTCGATATCGAACGTGACCTCGATTTGCGGCAGGCCTCTGGGAGCGGGCGCAATGCCGTCCAAGCGGAAGTTGCCGATAAGTTTGTTGTCCTTCGCCATCGGACGCTCGCCCTGCAAGACGTGAATGTCGACCGCCGTCTGATTGTCGGCGTATGTCGAGAACACCTGCGACTGCTTCTTCGGGATTGTCGTGTTGCGCTCAATCATTGGGGTCGAGACGCCGCCCGCGGTTTCGATTGAAAGCGTCAAAGGCGTAACGTCGAGCAGGAGGACATCGCGGACATCGCCCTGCAAAACACCGCCCTGAATTGCCGCGCCGCGCGCAACAACTTCGTCGGGGTTGACGCCCTTGTGGGCTTCCTTGCCCGCCAAATGGTCGGCGAGTTCGACGACTTTGGGCATACGCGTCATACCGCCGACGAGGACGAGCTCGTCGATGTCGGTGCGCTTCAAGCCCGCATCGCGCAGGCAATCTTCGAAAGGCTTTACCGTGCGCTGGATTAAATCGTCGGTGAGCTGTTCGAGTTTCGCCCTTGTGAGTGTTACATTCAAGTGTTTAGGCCCCGTGGCATCCGCCGTGATAAACGGCAGATTGATGTCCGTCGACTGAGCCGAAGACAGGGCGATTTTCGCCTTTTCGGACTCTTCCTTCAAACGCTGCAATGCCATCGGGTCGTTGCGCAAATCGATACCGTTTTCCTTTTTGAAACCGTCGATAAGCCAATTCATAACGGCAGCGTCCCAGTTATCGCCGCCGAGCTGCGTGTCGCCGTTTGTGGCCTTAACTTCGAAAACGCCGTCGCCGATTTCCAGAATGGAGATATCGTATGTGCCGCCGCCCAAGTCGTAAACGGCGATTGTTTCGTCGTTCTTCTTGTCGAGCCCGTATGCGAGCGAAGCGGCGGTGGGTTCGTTGATGATTCTCTTTACGTCCAAGCCGGCAATCGTGCCTGCGTCCTTTGTCGCCTGACGCTGCGAGTCGTTAAAGTAGGCGGGAACCGTAATTACCGCCTCGGTGATTTTTTCGCCCAAGTAGGCTTCCGCGTCGGCTTTGAGCTGCTGCAAGATGATTGCCGAAATCTGTTCGGGCGAGAACCTTTCGGTCTTGCCGCCGACTTCGCATTCTATCACAGCCGCGCCGTTTTCGCCCTCGACCACTTTATAGGGCAACCCTTTCGCCAGTTCGCGCACTTCCGCGTATTTTCTGCCGATAAGTCTCTTTGCCGAAAAAATCGTGTTCGAAGGATTCGTTATTGCCTGACGTTTTGCCGCCTGACCGACCAAACGCTCGCCCGTTTTTGTGAATGCCACTACCGACGGGGTCGTTCTGCCGCCCTCTCTATTGGGGATTACCGTGCTTTCGCCGCCTTCCATAACGGCCATGCACGAGTTTGTTGTACCTAAGTCAATTCCTAATATTTTGCTCATATTGTTGTTTTTTCCTTCTGATTTGAATTGTAGCACGTTGTGTGCCAGTATTTGATGTTTATTTGTTCTTAATTACTTTCAAAGAGTTGCGTAAATCCGATTGGCGCGGTTCGGCGGCGGCGTATGATTATGTTCGCGACATTTGGCACAGTTGTGGCACGCGCAGTGCGTCAAAATGTCCCGCTTCGGCGCAACGTGTATCGGGAGGTGATTGTGGTGGCATTCTTCGGGAAGCCGCGTTTGTTGGGATTGGGGTTGGAGCGGGCAATGTGCGTCTTTTAAGAATCGTCAAAATTCTTTTTTGCTTGAATAAAAAAACCGATACAATAGGTTGCACGTAAAATGAAAACGAATATATCGCCATTGCGACTTCTCGTTGCTGCGGGGTTTGTCTTTGCGGCGTCTCAATCGTTTGCGGAGGCTGCCGCCGACGCCGGAACAGTTGTGGAAACCGTTTCGGAATCGTTTGGCGGCGAAATTTCGCATCCGCTTTTAAGGCAGCTTGCCGAAGCCGCCGAAGAAAAACACTTCAACATCTTCGCCACGGCGATGTTTTTGTTGTCGATTGTCCACGCTTTCTTTTACGGCGAATTTTTGTATCTTTCAAACCGCATCAAGGTAAGAGGCGACCACGCCAAAAATTTCCGCGAAGTCGCCATCCGCTTTTTGCGCTTTCTAAGCGAAGTCGAGATTATTTTCGCGCTATGGTTAATCCCTCTTTTTATAGGCTACACCTACTACTACGGATGGGACAGTCTTACGCAATATATCGACGATATGGCGTATCAGAAAGAGCGTTTTGCCGAACCCGTGTTTGTGCTCGTGATTATGAGCATTTCCGCAACGCGCCCGATTGTCGACTTCGCTTCGGGGGCAATCGAGCACATCGCAAAGTTTGGCGGCAACACGGTTCGGGCGTGGTGGTGTTGCATTCTCCTTGTGGGCTCGCTGCTTGGTTCGTTCATCACCGAGCCCGCCGCAATCACAATTTGCTCGATGCTTTTATGCGAACACTTCTTCAAGTACAAGCCCAGCGAAAAGTTTAAGTATGCCACGCTCGGGCTGCTGCTTGTGGCGATTTCCATCGGCGGAACGCTCACGCCGTTTGCCGCCCCGCCCGTGCTGATGGTAAAGAAGGCTTGGAACTGGGACTTTGCTTTTATGCTTTCGACGTTTGCGTGGAAATCCGTGCTTGTGATTGCCGTGTCGATTCTCCTTTACGGCTTTGTTTTCCGCAAGGAATTCAAAAACCTTCAAGAACGCAAAGAGGCGCAATCGGGCGATGTCGAGCTTCGCGAGAAGTCGCCGGGGTGGCTGATTGCGTGCCACTTGGCGTTCCTCGTATCGAGTATTTTGATTATGCACTACACGGTGTTGATTGTCTTCCTGTTCTTTATGTTTCTGGCGTTGCTCAAAATCACTATGCCGTTTCAGGACAAGTTCAGTGTGGAGAATCCGCTTTTGGTGTGCATTTTTCTGGCGTCGCTTGTTATTCACGGAAGTTTTCAAGGCTGGTGGATTGGGCCCGTGCTCGGCAGTCTCGACGAAGCTGCGGTATTTTTGGGAAGCATTGTATTGACTTCGTTTAACGACAATGCCGCCATTACCTATCTTGCCACTCTCGCGCCCGACTTCACCGACTCGGCGAAGTATCTCATTGTTGCGGGAGCCGTCACGGGCGGCGGTTTGACGCTCATTGCCAATGCGCCGAATCTTGCGGGCGCGTCGATTTTAAAGCCGCACTTCGGCAATGCGATTTCGCCGCTGCACTTGTTTTTAGGTGCTATAATCCCAACGAGTATCGCCGCCCTCTGCTACTTCTTCCTGTAAAACGGGCGAGGACGCGTTTCTTTGGTGGTGGTGGATTATAAAAAATGAAGAAAGCCGTTCGGAAGAACGGCTTTTTTTTGTAAAAAAATCCACCACCAAAGAAACGCTCTCGGGCATCATTCGGTTTCCTCGGGTGGTCTGTGCAACAGCACTATCCCACCGCTCGAAAACGCGAATCCTGCCTCGAGCCTCGCCCGTTTTACAATCCGAAGCTGGTTCTAAGCCGATTAAATAGTGTAAAAAGTCTTTCCTATTCGGGAAATCCTTTTTTACTTCAACCAATAAATAAAGCGGATATTGCGAAGCAATCCGCGCCACTTTTGAAACAATGGCAGCCCGCCAGCGGGTCAAAGCGCATTGGCAAAGCAATCGCGCCACTTGCCAACCATATAAAATTATGAGTTATTCGCGAGGGTTATGGCCGCGCGTTTTGCCTGAATAATCCATCTTACAAGTAAAACGAGTGATATTATTGCGAGGACAAAAAATATGACGCTAAGTATGATGAGCAGAACGGGATTTTCTTTCGGCAGAAAATTTTCGTTAAAGAAGGCGGAAATCACGTTCAATATGCAAAAGCAAAGAATGGAGGTTTCGCCCACTTGCTTCGGTTTGTTGAGGATTGCCAATTTTTCGTTGGCGCGCTTTGCGAACTCCCAGTAGAAGAAGAACGATGTAATCAACGCCACGAGCGGAACGAACAGCCAAAAAACACGCCACCCCGCCCCGATTTTATCGGTCGGTTTCGCGACGGTTTTCCAGACGTTATACAAAAAGCGAACCAGCGATACAAACGCCAGAATCGAAAGCGCCAAACACGCAATAACCGCAACTATAAACACAACAAGGAACGCGATTGCCTGCGGCGAATTTTTCTCAACGGGAATAACGGATTGCAAGTCAATCCCGAAACAAATAAACCCCGTCCCAAACGCAATAAGCATTACAATAGCTCCGATTATCGACCATAACCATAAACCCTTATAGGCGCGTTCAATCCTGCTTGCTATTTCAGTTCCATTTTCCATTTTACAATTCCTTTGCTTGAATAAACCCATTGTAACAAAAAAAATCCCCCATTAAAAGTTTTTTGTTGCCCACCCCACGTCTTAATCTAATCCCTCCCCAAAAAAAAGGGATTTCCTGCATAGGAAAGACTTTTTACACTATGAATAGAATCAGCGTGTGAGCAGGCTAAAAATGACTCGCGTTTGCATGCACAAACCGTTTGACACGCTACTGCGTGCCCTTCGGGTGCGTTTTTTACAAACGCATCTATACGCGCCTTCGGCTTGTATTCGCCCACTCGCTAACGCTCGGGGTCTTTTGTCTTCGGTAAAATCTCAAACGCGTTTCTCTTGTTTTTATTGGACGGGCGGCTTTGGAAAAAGTAAAAATTTTTGAGAAAAAACTTGCAAATTCCTCGGGGGGGGTATTTTTGCGCTATAAAATTTTAGATCAAACACAAAAGAAGGAGCTCTATGAAGCGTAAAAACTTGTTAAAATGCGCAATTGCGGGCGCGGCGGCACTGTCGGCGTCGACGCTTTTTGCGCAGTCAACAACATACTGGACGGGTAATTCGGCAGCCATATTTGGCGAAGCCGCGGATGCTTTTAATACGGAAAACTATTCGACGGGCAAACTGCCCGATTCTACGACAGACTTGGTCTTCGATGCCGCCTACCTCACTGGCGCAAAGACTCTCAGCCCATATTTTCTCCAAAATAGTGTGCTCGAAGTTCGCGACTTCACTATCACGGAAGGCTACGGCAGTATGCTAAACGCCCGTTTCGACGTTAGTTCGCGCTTGAATATTGCGGGCAATTTCAATATTTTCTCCCGCGCAAGCCACCGTTTCTTCTTTAATTCGTCAGGCACGGGCGATAAAGTTCCGGGGATTGACGTTGTCGGCAATTTAAACGTAGGTTCGGCGGAATACGCGGGTTCGACTGCGATTGCACTCTACTTTTCCGTGGGTTACGGGAATGGAAAGAGCGGTTGGGGGCCTGTAAACCTCAATATCGGCGGCGACGCGGTTTTCTATTCTTATGCTAACGTGTATTTTAGTGGCTCGGATATGGCCCCGGAAACCTTTAATTCCCGCACATTCGACGTTGCTGACGCTCAGGTGAAAATAGGCGGCGTTATGAATCTTGCGGGCAAAGGAGGCTCCGACAATCCGAATGTCTATTTGGTTTACCGCTCCAAAGCGAGCGCGTCGAAGGATATTCCGGCATCGACAGTCAATGTCGTTTCGGCGGACGGCTTAATCGGTAACGGTAAGGTTACGGGTTACGGCAACGGCAAAAATTCATACACGGGCGTGTTGATGCTCACAAATTCGGCGGACAGATCTTTCGCCGGATGGGTTACCGACGGAACGGCTAAAATAGGCATTATAATGGACGCCACAAATTCCGATGCAACCCAGTCTTTGCGCGGCAGTTTACAAAGCTTTACAGGTGGCGTAACAGTCCGCAACGGAACACTCGCAATCAACGCCTATTATAACGACTATGGAAAGGCCTCGGCAGATTCCCACGGCGAACTCATAATGGCAGGCGGCACGTTCAAGACAATCGCAAACTCTACAACATCTACGTGTATCTTCGGCTTCGATTCAGTCGAATATTCTGCGGGCACAATCGACCTTACGATTTTCGGCACAACGGGCAGCGGCTTGAAACTGCATTCCGACTCCAAGTCGATGTTCTTCTTGGAAGGCTTGGGTGACGACGTGCAGTTCCTCTTCAACCTCGCCGCGGGTGGCGAGGCCGACCTGACCGACGGCAACTATTATAGAATCGTCGAATGGAACGTAAAAGCCGATTATAACGGCGATAGATTCGCCGCCAATAAAATCGGCGACTTCAACGCCGAGTTCGACGTTCGCGACGATGGCTTGTATGTGCGTTATGTGAATGCCGTCCCCGAGCCCGCCACGTATGCGGCACTCTTCGGACTTGCGGCGTTGGGCTTTGCCCTCTACCGTCGCCGCTAACGCTAAAACGGGCGAGGCGCGTGCTACAAAGACGCGTTTTCGAGCGGAGGGATAGTGCT
>ENA-OZMX01000195-OZMX01000195.1-human-gut-metagenome-genome-assembly--contig:-NODE-195-length-17225-cov-9.994991_pt1 | contig 17225 bp, 8 predicted proteins | sample MGYA00244192_ERZ653819 | MGnify/ENA primary metagenome ERZ653819 (study PRJEB26926, sample SAMN06164618) | human gut metagenome | biome: ENVO:00009003; feature: ENVO:2100002; material: ENVO:00002003... | reverse complement strand
TTGCTTCGACGAGTTTTTTATAATCAAAAAAAAGCGGAACTTTCGTTCCGCTTTTTCCGTAAATATAAAGCAGAGGCGCATTGCGAATGCAATCGCCGACGGTGCGCGTCTTATAAAAGACTCGTCGTCGAAGCAAACGAGGCGTCCTCGCGGCTTTTAGTTAAGGGAGCCGACAGCATACGCAAGCTTCGCTATCGACGAGGCAAGCGTCGACTTTGCTAAAACCACCTGCTGACGCGCCGACGCCAAACGATTCTGCGAGTTGAGAAAATCCGTAATCGAGTTCACACCGCTTTCATAGCCCGCTTTCGTGGCATTGTAGGCTTCCAAGTTAGCTTCGACAGCGGCTTCGGCACTGGCAAGCTGCTTGAATGCGCTCTTGTATAAATAATACGCACTCCAAATGTCGGACATAATCTTAATCTGCACCTGTTTGAGAATCTGGGCTTGCGCGCGACGCTGCATTTTAGCGGAAATCAGGTCATACTTGCGGGCAAAACCCTCAAACAAACTCCAACTTATGCCGACCCCGACACGCAGGTCGTCTTGCGCATTTCTGCCGTGCTCGGAGTAGTCGAGATACGTCGCCGAAGCAGTAGCCGAAATCTGCGGAAGGAATTTGCGCTTGGCAACATCAATGTCCATTTCCGTCTTCTTCAAATTCGCATATGCGGCAAGGAGGTCCTGACGCGAACGCATCGCTTCGGCGAGCAGGTCGTCTATTTTGGCGTCGGTTTGCGAACTCGCGGGAACTACAAAATCATCGCCGATTTTGAGCTTCGAGCTCACGCGCACACCAAGGGCTTGCGCAAGACCAGCGCGGGCAGTCTCGACCGACGCTTCGGAATTTTGCAACGCATATTCTGCATTCTTCAAGTTCGCGAGCGCATTTAGCATATCGGGCTTGTTGCCCACACCCGAGTTGAAACGCTCGCGCGCGGAAAGATACGCCGTTTGCGCATCTTCAATGTTGAGCTTTGCAGCCGCCACATTGCCGAGAGCCTCGAATAAGGAATAATATGCCAAATTGACATTCAAAATGACTTCCTGAACCGCGCGGTTGTATTCGAAGTTCGACGCAAAAAGCGCGGCGCGCGCCGATTCGACAGACGCCGAACGCTTGCCGAAGTCGCATAAGAGCCAGTTGATTTCGGCTGACGGCCCATAGCCCGTTTCATAATAACGCCCCATACGCAGCGCCGCACCGGCATAGCCCAAACTCGGCTTCGTGCGGGCGCGATAGACATTGCCCGAAACCGAAAGCTGCGGATAATACGCCGAATCCGCTTTGCCGACCGCCGCCGCCGCCGCTTTCGCATTAAACCAGCTTACGCGCGTGGCTGGATTGTTTTCGAGCGCAATGTCGATTAAGTCGGTAATTTGAAGCGGATTCCCCGCGTCGATTTTGTCGGAGGCTCTGACAAACTTGCCGCCATTGATAGCCGCCGAACCTGCCTTAGCCACGCCAGAACCAGCCGCCCCACTGTTAGAAGCCGCAGACTTCGATTCAGCTTTTACTTCCACATCCGCCTTTTCGCCAGCTGTCCCGCCAGCTTTCGCAGTGCCTGCCTTTTCGCCTTCGACGTCAATCGAATGGTCGTGAATGTCCTTCGGCTCGACAAATTCGCGCGGCTGCGCATCGGCGGGAGCCTCCCAATAGACCGACGGCGTCTGCGCGGTTTCGTCGTCGACATTCACGCACGCGCCCAAAAGAGACGCCGAGCAAACCGCGCTTAATATAAAATACTTGTTTTTCATATCGCACACCATTCTATTTTTCAGAGGGATTGTATATTTCGCCGCGGGCAAAGAACGGAATCTTGTCCAACACCCTGCGTTGCAGCCAGTCAAACCAGAGATAAATTACGGGCGTTATAAACAGCGTCACCACCTGCGAGAACACCAGACCGCCAACGACCACGACGCCCAGCGGAACGCGGCTTTCGGCGTCGGCTTCGCCCCAGCCGAACGCAATCGGCAGCATACCCATAAGGGCTGCAAACGTCGTCATAATAATCGGGCGGAAACGCTCCATACAGGCTTCGTGAACCGCGTCGGCGGGCGACATACCGCTCGCCTCGCGCATAATCGCAAAGTCAATCATCATAATGCCGTTCTTTTTGACAATGCCCATAAGCATAAATATGCCGATTGCCGAATAAATCGAAAGCTCCATATCGAAAAGCCACAAACTGCCCAGACCGCCGACAACTGCAATCGGCAACGCCGAAAGCACTGTGAGCGGGTGCACATAGCTTTCGTAGAGAATGCCCAAAATCACATACATCACAAACAGCGCGACAAAAATCAGCAAAATCAGACTGTTCATAGTCTCGCGGAACGTGACGGCCTCGCCGATGAACGACCCCGAAACCGAGCTCGGCAAAATCTCCTTTGCTGCGGCATTCACCCAGCCTTCGACGTCGCCGATTGCAACGCCCTCTTTTAGGTCGAAGAAAATCGTCACCGACGGGAAGTTGTCGATGTGGTTTATGGCAATCGGCGCGAGCGTCGTTTTAGTCGTCGAAATCGATTCGAACGGAATCAGATTCGAGAGCGAATACGCCGGATTCGGTTCCGCGCCGCCGCCCGCAAGCGTTCGCACAGGATACCCCGAAGTCAGCAGACTGTCCGCCGAAAAATTCAGAGCAAACAAATCTTCTTCGAAGTTGCGGTTCGACGCCTCCATAATCGACCAATATTGCTGGAACGGAGATTTTATCAAATAGTAATACAATTTAGCATACGCGTCCTTGAAGACGTTCGAGTAGTTGTTCATCGAAAGCCCCATCATCGCCGCCTTTTGGCGATACGGCACAAGCGAAATCTGCGGATTGTCCAAATACAAATCCGTCTGGATGTTCGAGAACCAGTCGGCGCGGCGCGTCGAAAGCTTCGCCAGCAGCGCGCCCGCCGCCTGATAAAGCTCGTCCTGATTCATCGATGTCATCGCAAAGGCGTATTGACCCTGCTGCGTGCTTGTCGCGCCCGTGGAAATCTTCAACGTCGGCTGCGGCTGGAACGCCGAAATCACCCCCGGTATCGACGCCACGCGGTTGTTGATAGTCTCGGCAACCTGCGCAATCGGCGGACGCAGTTTTTTGTCCTCCAAAATGACGAACCCGAATCCCATATTCTGGTTGATGAACCCCGACACGCCCGAAACAAGCACAAAGTTTTTCACGCCGTCGGTCGTCTTGATGATGTTCTCGACGCGCTTTTGCACCTTTCCGACCTCTTCGGGCGACGACTTCGTGTTCGTTATGAACACGCCTTCCATAAAGCCGCTGTCGCCCGTCGGGAAGAAAATCTGCGGAATTTGCGAGAAGAAAAACCACACGCCCCAGCAGCACGCCACAACCACGGCGAGCGTGAGCAAATTCTGCTTCAACATCCAACGCAGCGCGGGATTGTAGACGCGCAAAAACGCGCTTTCAAGCCCGAACGCAATCTTCTCGAGCCCGCTTTTGTCGTCGAAATTCTTTGTGCGGCTGTGGATTACGCGCGAGCACATCATCGGCGTCAGCGTCAGCGACACCACGCCCGACATAATCGTCGCCACGATAATCGTAATCGAAAACTCCTTGAATACGCGCCCCGTAATGCCGCTCATAAACACGAGCGGAATGAACACCGCCGCCAGCGACAGCGTCATGCTCAAAATCGTGAACGAAATCTCCTTCGCCGACTTGTAGGTGGCAATGCGCGGACTCTCGCCGAAGTCCTCCATTCTGCGCACAGTGTTTTCCAAAAACACAATCGCGTCGTCGACCAAAAATCCTATCGCCATCGTCAACCCCATCAGCGACAAATTGTTAATCGAGAAACCGAACGCATACATAAAAATGAACGTCAGCAGAATCGAGAACGGCAGCGCGAACGTCGGAATCAGCGTATCCCTGAACCTTCCCAAGAACAGGAAAATCACAAATACCACCAGCACAAACGCAATCAGCAGCGTTTCCTTCACGTCTTCTATGTTCGAAACAATCAGCTGCGAGCGGTCGTAAAATTCAAGAATTTTAATCGATTGCGGCAGTTCCTCCTCGAACTTTTTCATCATCTTCTTGATGCCCGCAACCGTCGAAACCGCATTGCCGTCGGCGCGTTTTCTGATGCCCATCGCGATTGCCGCATACGAGTCGTCGATATTCGAGCCCTTCGAGAAAATCGAGAAGTTGAGCGTATCGTATTGAATCGAGTTGACAGCCTTGGCAATGTCGCGCAAATAAATCGGAGAGCCGTCCTTGAACCCGATAACGAGATTCTCATAGTCCTCCGCATTCGAAAGCTGCGTCTCCGGAAACAACACAAATTTCGACGAGGGTCCCTGAATGTCGCCCGTGCCCGTCATATTCGTCGAGACCGCGAGCGCGTTTTTAAGCTGCGTCATCGTGTAGCCGAGGTTGAAAAGCTTCTTCGTGTCGACCTCCACGCGCACCGCGCTCGGAGCGGCATAAATGTCGACCTTCGAGACGCCTTCAACCATATTCAGCTGTTGCGCCACCTGCGAGAACGCATAGTCGTAAAGCTTGCCCAGCGTCATCGAGTTCGACACCGCCGAAATAATGTAAATCGGCTCGTCGTTCGGGTTGTCCTTCGTGAACGACGGCGGCGAAGGCAGGTCGGACGGCAGACTTCCCATAGCCGTCTGAATCGCGCTCTGCACGTCGGTCGCCGCCGCGTCAATATTCTTGTTTAGCGAAAACTGCAACACCAGCGAACTCGACCCGAACGAGTTTCTACTCGTAATCATCTCAATCCCCGGAATCTGCATAAACTGCTGCTCCAAGGGTGAGGCGACATTAGACGCCATAACCGTCGGGTCCGCCCCCGGGTAGTTCACACTAACCTGAATCACCGGATAGTCTACCCCGGGTAGATCGTTGACGGGCATTTGCAAATACGCAAACACGCCGAAAAACGCCGCCGCCAGCGACAACAACACCGTCATCACGGGGCGGTTTATGAAAGTGTCGGAAATCGAGCCGAACCCCTTTATGCTCTTTTCGTTTTTTTGCTCTTCGGACATAATCGAAGCTTCTTTAAATTTTTATTTTCTTATTTTCTCGAAGCGGTAAAACCGCCACACACCGCGCCGTGCGCACACACACCTTCCGACGGTATCCCCGCTCTCGCCCTTATTTCGAAGCGTTCGCGCCGCTTTGCGCCTTCGCAGCCTCCGCCGACGCTTGCTCGACTTCCGCCTTTATGTTGCGCGCGCCCGCAACCGACGCCTGCTTCGCGGCTTTTGCAAAATATTCCGCGCGCATCTTGTCAGCAACCGCAGTCGCATTCTTCATAAATTCGAACATCTTCGCCTTGTCCAAAATCGGCTTTCCGTCTTCGCCGATAATTGCGCCGTCCTGAGTCGCGGCATAGACAAACGGCCCCGCCTGCAAACGCAGCTGGCTCACGCGTTCGGCGACTTTCGCGCCGACGGCAATTCCCTTTACCGCCCTAAGACCGCCATAAAGCGCACCCTTTTCGACCTGCTTTATCGCCATTGCGTAGACGCCGCCACTTACGGGCGTAGCTTCATAAACATAAAACCCGAGCGCGTTCATCTGGACGCAAATGTCGGGCACCAAAACATAGCCGTCAAGCTTCTGCAAATCGACGCGCACATTCACGGGCTGGTTCGGCCAGAACAGATGCCCCGCGTTTTCGAGCCTGCCGCGCAACACCGCCGTGCCCGATTCATACCTGATTTTGTTCAGAACAACATCGACAACCGCTTTCGCCTTGCGCTGCGCCATACCGTCTTCAATGTAGGAAACCTCGACGTCGATTTTTCCGCCACCCGATTTCATCACATTCAAAATTTCGTGCAGACGCTGCGAAGGCACAACAAAATCCACAAACAACTTGTCGACATTTTCAATCGTCGTTATAACCGACGTCCCCGCCGCAACGACATTGCCCGCGTCCGTGTTGAACATACCGACTTTGCCGTCAACGGGAGCCTTCACATCGCACCAGTCCAAATTTATCCTAGCCGTTTCGACCCCCGCTTTCGCAATCTCCACAAGCCCCTTGTCCACTTCGACCTTTGCGACAAGCGCGTCAAACGTCTGCTTGTCCACATACCCGTCTTTTGCAAGCTTCCTGTTGCGCTCGACCGAAAGCTCGTCGATTTTAAGCTGAGCTTGCGCTTGACGCAGATTTCCCTTCGCTTCCAACAACGCCGCCGCAAACGGACGCTTGTCGATAACCGCCAGAACATCGCCCTTGCGGACATTCTGCCCCTGCTTGAAGTTGAGAGAAACAATCTGCCCCGACACCTGAGGAACAATGCTCACACTCGATTGCGACGCAATCGTACCCATCGTCGAAATGTATTCGCGAATGTCCGCCTTCTCGGCTTGCGCAAGCTGCGCGGGCGTCGGCGGAATCGACATCTTCGCTTCCTCCTTCTTCTGACAGCCGACTAAAAACATCACAGCCGACAACAAAACGATAATCTGCTTTTTCATATCTGATATAATAGAACGGTTAAAAATTCCCCTTACTAAACCAAAACCCAAAACTCTACCCTCCTTCCCCTTTTTGTCAATTTTTTAAATGTTCCGAAAGTGGCACGATTGGCTTCGCCAATGCGTTTTGCTCTTGCATTAAAGTTTTACCTATTGACGGCGCGGGATTGACTTTCAGTCAATAACCCCGCTTTGCCCCGCTGGGCAGGCTTCCATTACGGGGGCTTTGCCCCCGCGCGCGGATTACGCGTCCGCGTAATACCTCCGCGCTTCCCCCACTCTCCGAAAGCTTCACCTGTTCAAAAATACCTCGATTGGCTTCGCCAATGCGCTTTAATTATCGGTTAAAGAAAAAAAAGGATTTTCCGAATGGAAAAGACTTTTACACTATTTAGTCGGATTAGAACCAGCTTTATGCTGTAAAACGGGCGAGGGCGTGCTAAAAGACGCTATTAGATTTTAGAACGCTCCTATCGTCGCTCAGCTCTTGGCTTCGCCAATTCAACGTGGGTGCGCCTCTTAATCGAATCTAAAAATCAAAAAGCGTTCTTCGTGTGAAGAACGCTCTGGTATAAATTAAATAAATTCGATTAAGAGGCGCACGCCCTCGCGGTTTTTAGTTGTTTGCGGACAAGGGAATGGGTCTGCCCGACGATGTCCGCTTCAAGCTTGCCAACGTCCGATGCCCCCGACTTTATAAACTCAATCACTTGCTTGTATCCAACCGAGTTTCGTAGCGGCGGATTGCGCTCGATGCCAAGCTCAATAAGCTTCTTGGTCTCGTCAATCAACCCCAATTCAAACATCTTGCGAGTGCGCTGCTTTATCCGTTCCAATAATTCATTGTCGGGCAAATTAAGACGAATCACCCGCCGCGAAAAATCGTCACCCATGGGGCAGGGCAACGCCGCAAAATCCTCGCGCAAACGCATAACCGATTTTCCCGTGGCAAGACAGCGTTCAAGCGCGTTTTTCGTGCGCCGCGGATTGTTGATGTCAAGCGCGGACGCCGCATTCGGATCGACTTTCAGCAACTCCCGCGCAAGAGCCTCCGCGCCGCCGACGCGCTCCAAATCCTCTGTAAACGCGCGTATCTCGGGAGGAATCATAACATTGTCGGCAACCGCGCAAAACCACGATTTCAAATAAAAGCCGCTGCCACCGACAACAACCGCCTTTTTGCCCCGCGCCGAAATGTCGTCAAACGCGGCTTTCGCAAGCTCGACATACCGCGCCACGTCGAAAACTTCGGAAGGCTCGGCTACGTCAATTAGGTGGTGTTTTACCCGCGCAAGCTCGGCGGCATCGGGCTTTGCCGAACCGATGTCGGCGTGCCGATACACCTGCACACTGTCGCACGAAATAATCTCGCCCCCGCATTCTTCGGCGAGTTTCAGCGACAGCGCGGTCTTGCCCACACACGTCGGACCCGTTATAATAACAACTTCCCTCATTTGATTTTCTTTGCCAGTTTCCGACAAATCGGACACTTTGTCGCTTCACTCTTGCAGGTGTGTGCCTTGCAAAATTCGCGTCCATAGTAAATCAACTGCAAATGCAAATCGTGCCATTTTTCAACGGGAAAGATTTTTTTGAGATCGGCTTCGGTTTGTTCCACGCTCTTGCCCGACGACAGCCCCCAGCGCGCCGCAAGTCTGTGAATGTGAGTGTCGACGGGAAACGCGGGCACCCCGAAGGCTTGCGACATTATTACCGACGCCGTCTTGTGCCCCACGCCCGCAAGCGATTCAAGCTCTTCGAACGAGCGCGGCACTTCGCCGCCGAATTTTTCGCAAATCGTCTGCGAAAGCTTTTTGATGTTCGCGGCCTTCGACGCCGCCAGCCCGCACGGGCGTATAATCTTTTCAATCTCCGCCGCATCGAGCGACGCCATTTTTTGCGGCGTCCCCGCAACAGCAAAAAGCTTCGGCGAGACTTCGTTCACGCGCTTGTCCGTGCATTGCGCCGACAACACCACCGCCACGAGGAACGTGAAAACGTCCCTGTGTTTTAGCGGGATTTCGGGCGACGGATAAAGCCCGTCAAGCACCGAAACCACAAAGTCCGCCTTCTGCTTTTTCGTCATCTCGCAGCAATTAGTCGTTGTCGACACCCGAGAGCGAGAATCGCATCTTGTAGGTCTTGCCGCTCTTTACAACAGCGAAATCTTCGGGCAGCTCGCCCCACGACGTAATGCCGCCCGCGCCCAGATTTTTTGCCGAAACATTCACCACATTGAAATTGCGCTTCGGCAGCTGGTGCGGGTGCGCGGCTTGCTCTATGTCCTGCGGCAGACACGGATACACCGTCAATTCAAACAGACTGTCCTTGTCGGCGGCGGCAATCGAAATCGGACTAGCCCCGCCCAAGAGTTTCGCCGAGCGCACCTGCGTGACATTGCCCGATTCCTGCGGGTCGGTGTAGCGGTAGAAGAGCTCGGAAATCTTCGCCCTGAATTCGGCAACCCAGCAGCCCGAGTTGCGGTCGATGTAGTTTTCGACGGGGCCCTTGCCGACCCATTCGAGCGTGTCGCAGCCCGCGGGAACGCGGAATTGCAGCCCAACGCGCGGCGGATTTACAACGCCTTCGGCAATTTTGATGTCGGCTGCAACGTCGATTTCGCCGTCGGGCTTGACCGTGTAGACGAGTTTCGCGCGCGAGTCCTTCGCGGGCACAATCACTTCCGCTTCCACAACCACATTCGCTCCCGCAATGTGCGACTTGCATTTCTCGGCAATCGAGCGGCTTCCCGCGTCGACCCACAACGCAAGGCTTTCGCGGTTAGACACACCGTCCTTTTTGCGCCCCATATCGTTGTTCGTTTCGGGTCGCCAGAAATTCAGCTCGAACGGCGATTCCAGCAATTCGCGCCCTCCGCGTTTAAACGACGCAATCATACCCGTAGACTTGTCGAACACCACGCTGAAATACTTGTTGTAGACCGTAATCGAGTTCGCCGAAAGCACGCGCGTAAGCGCGGCGCGGTCGTCGGAAGCGAAAGGCTTTTTTACATAGTCGCCTTTGAGCTTGAATTGCTCGAACGCGATTTCCTCCCCCGCTTTATGACCGTTTGCAAGCGGCTGCGTAAGCTCGAAGCCCGCGCGCAGCAAATATTCGCCCTCTCCCGACAAGGCTTCCGCGGGTAGTTCGAGCACGGTTTTAAGCGTCTTGCGCGGTTCAAGCTCGTCAATCAGAAGCTCGCCGCTTGCCGCGGGCTTGCCGTCGCGCGTCAAGAGCCAGTTCAATTTTACGTTCCTGAACGGCTCGAAAAAGTTCTCGTTGAAAATCTCTATTTCCGCCGAGTTCTCGGCAAATCCCGCCAACTTGCAGTGGATGTCCTGATGGAAATACTTCACCTCCGCGCATTGGGGCGTCGCGCTGCGGTCGGGGGCGACAATGCCGTTGCAGCAGAACGCGCGGTCGTTGGGATAGTCGGCAAAATCACCGCCGAACGCATAGAAAGTTTCGCGCGTGTTCTTCTGGACAAACTTCGAAAAGTCAATCGAGCAAATCGGCTTAATCTGCGACGGCACAATGAACGGCTCGTTTTCCACAAAGCGGTTGTAGACTTCGAGTTTTTCGACCGCTCCGTTGAAATATACGGCATACTTTTCGTTCGTCCGATATTTCGACGCCGCCTGCAACGGATTGTTCGACTTGAACACGCCGTTTGCCGCGCATTCCTTTTGCGCCACAAGCCTGCCGTTGCAGAAAAGTTTGAGACTTTCCACACCCGCAGCCGCGGCAATTTGATACGGACGCTCGACTACCGCCTCGATGTTGTCCCATCTGAATCCGTTCCATACCGAGAACGACAAAATCTTTGCGCCAGACTTCCGTTCGGCGTTCTCTCCGCCGTTCTTTTCGCCGTATTTTTGCACGTCGTAGAATTTGAGCGAGAATACCCCCGCGACCTCCGCGATAATTTCCTGCGCCGCCGGCTTGCGCTTTGCGTCGAAATTCTTGCGCGGACCGATAGAATTTATAATTGGCTCTCTCGGCTCGAAACCGTTTTTATTGACATTCGCAACAATAGTGAATTCCTTCACGGGTTTTGCGAAAACCGACGGATACGCCACAATCGAGGCGTTTTCCAGAATCCGCCCGCGCGTTGCGTCGGGGAAGACAGCGACCGAGCGTTCGGGCATCGCGTCGTCGCGCAGTTCGATTACGGGTTCGCGGACAGTCGCCAGTCCTTGGTCCTTCCAGTCCCAAATGAAACCGCCTTGGAAAGCCGGCGTGGAGCGGATATCAGTCCAGTATTCGCGCAGACACCCGCCGCTGTTGCCCATCGCGTGGGCATATTCGCAAATAACCGCGGGCACTTGAAGCTCCTTGATTTTCTTGGCAATCATATCGAGCCTGTTTAACACTCGCTTTGGCGGCGTATACATGCACGAGAACACGTCGACATAGTTGAGCGCGTAGTTGCGGTCGAAGTGCACAAGCCGCGTCGGGTCCTTCGCGCGGATTTTCTCCGCGGCATTGGCGAACGCCGTTCCGTCTGTCGTTTCGTTGCCGAGCGACCAGAAAATAATCGACGGATGGTTCTTGTCACGCTCGACCATATTCATTATGCGCGAGACAATCGCTCCCTTCCACGACGGCAGATTCGACGGATGCCTTTCGGCCGCCACCGAGTCGAGCTGGTGGGCTTCGATGTTGGCTTCGTCGATTACATAAAAGCCAAGCTCGTCGCACAAGTCGTAGAAAAATTCCGCATTCGGATAGTGCGACGTGCGCACGGCATTGATGTTGTATTTGCGCATTTCAAGCAGGTCGGCTCGCGTTGCGGCTTTGTCCACCGCGTGTCCGAATTTCGGGTCGGTCTCGTGGCGGTTGACGCCCTTGAAAAGCACGGGCTTGCCGTTTACCAAAATCTGCATGTCGCGGCGTTCCACACTTCTGAAACCGACATTGAAACACGCATACGATGTTTCTGCGTCAGCCTTTATCTCCACGACAAGCTTGTAGAGATTCGGCATCTCCGCGCTCCACAACTTTACATTTTCAATTTTCGGGAACGTCCACAGACACTTCGCCGCACTTTCCTGCGTTACGACCACATTGCTTTTGGCCACCGCCGCGACCGAGCCGTCGGGGGCAATGAGCTTTCCCGAAACCTCCGCGTTAAGCGACGCGTTTTTCGTGTTGTCCACAATCAGCTCCGTTTTCAACTGGCCGTCCTTGTAGCCGTTTGAAAGCTCCGTTTTGTTGAAGATGTCATAGAGGCGCGCCGCGGGCGTCTTTATTATTTTTACGTCGCGGAAAATGCCCGCCAGACGCCAGAAATCCTGGTCTTCGAAGAACGAGCCGTCGCTGTATTTGTAAACCTTGACCGCAATGCGGTTCGTTCCAGCGCGTATAAATTTCGTGATGTCGAAACTCGACGGCAGACGGCTGTCTTCCGCATAGCCTACGGGCGCGCCGTTTACCCAAACTTTGTACGCACTCGAAACCCCGTCGAAGCGCAGAATCACTTTCGTTCCCAGCCAGTCCGACGGCACGCGGAAATTGCGCACATACGCGCCCGTCGGATTTCGCTGCGACTTCGGCGCATTCGTGAAATACGGGTCTTCGGGTTCGTCCATTACGCGCGGGTAGTTTTTGTAGTTGAACGGATAGTTTATGTTCGTGTAAAGCGGCGTTCCGTATCCGTGCAGCTCCCAGTTCGACGGAACGGGAATCGTCCTCCACCCCGATGCGTCGAAATTCGCTTCGTGGAATTTTTCCGAAATCAGCTCGGGCGAGCCCGCATACATGAACTTCCAGTCGCCGTTTAGCGAGCGTTCATAATCCGATCCGCTCTCCCGCGCAACCGCGGCCTGTTCCGAGCCGTATAGCTTAATCGAGGCCGTCGCGGGCAGCGCGTTTTTTTCGAAGACGTTTTCGTCCTGCCAAAACGGCGCGGCATTCGCAACCGCGCCCGAGAGCGCAACCGCGCCCGATATAGCCGCCGCCAAAACGCACGGCGAATTTTTTAGAGCCTGTATAATTTTCATATTTTTAAATGCTTTTCTTTTTTTTTGAATCGCGCCGGAAACATTCCGACGCTCCCTCCCGGCGATTTTTCGGAAACCGCCAATTTTTCAATTATAAGTCGCAAACAAAGACCATTAGCAAATCGTCCTTGCTTTGTGAAGTTTTTTTTTTAGCGCTCCGCCGCCGCGTTTTCTGCCGATTTTCGCATGTACTTCAATTTTTGTCCAAGCCCGCTTTTTTTTGTGTTGATGCTTCTTTGATTTTTTTGATATACATTTGCCCCAAGCAAAATTTCCTCCGCCGCGTAACTTTCCGAGCCGCGCCCGCGGCGCATTTTGCGGAAATTCCCGCATGATTTTTCGAAAAATACAAACCACCAAACTATAATATATGAAAACATTTAATATTCTGACAATCATAGCCTCCGTTTTTGCGGCTTTGACGCCTTTCGTCCTCGACGCAAAATCGTATTCCAACACGGGGGCGGAAACCGACGCCGTTGCCGTAATCTGGCCTGCATATCAGGACGAGCCGCGCTGGAAGGAACTGGGCATCTTCGCCCACGGCTGCGGCGAGTGGCAAAACGTCTACGAGGGCAAGCCGCGCTTCGACGGACACTACCAGCCGATGCAGCCTCTTTGGGGCTACGGGCGCGACGACGACCCAATCGAAGTTGCCCGCCAACTCGACGCCGCCCTTGCCGCGGGTATCAACGTCTTTATGTATGATTGGTATTGGTACTGCGGCCGTCCCTTTCTCGAAAACGCACTCAATGAAGGCTTTCTCAAAGCCCCCAACAACGAGCGTATGCACTTCTATTTGATGTGGGCAAACCACCACGTTACACATCTTTGGAATAACAAAATCGCAATCGATAATTGGAACGACCCCATTTGGCGCGCTTGGGTGGATTACGACGAATTTACAAAGGTTTTAGTTCCCCGCTGGATTTCGTATTTCAAAAAGCCCAACTACTATAAAATAGACGATAAGCCCGTCTTTATGATTTACCTCGTCAATAAGTTTGTAGAAGGTGTCGGCGGCGTAGAAAACGCCAAAAAAGCCCTCGCCTACTTTCGCGCCGAAGTTAAAAAGGCGGGATTTGCGGGCTTGCATTTGCAGATAGCATTCTACCCGTGGCAGAAACCGTTCGCAGTCGAGGGCGACGGCGGCAAACCCTCTTGGGCGGCATTCCATAAATATTTGGGCGTCGATTCCGCAACGTGCTATAACTGGGAGCCGCTCGTTGTCGACATCTTCAACACATACACTTCGAAAGACAATATCGAATATGAAAAATACGGAGCATGCGCCCTTTCGAAATTCGACGAAACCGCCGCAAAACTCGGCGTTCCGTTCCTTGCCAACATCACAATAGGCTGGGACAACAACGCCCGCTATCCGCTTTCGAAAACAACAAAAACCACCGTCGGCAAGTCGCCCGAACTCTATGGAAAATTCCTGCACCAAGCCTTGCAGTGGACGGATAAACACAACCCCGGCCTCCCGCGCTTCGTGCTTATAAACGCGTGGAACGAGTGGACGGAGGGCGGCTACCTCATGCCCGATAAAAAGTTCGGCTACGGCTACCTCAACGAAACCGCCAAAGTTCTCTCCACATTCCCCGCGCGTTCCGACAATCCCGCTACTTCTTCCCGACCCGCACAGCAAAAGCCCCAAAACAAAATCAAAAAACACCTCGCAAAATAGCAGGATTTCCCGATATCTTCTCCACGATACACAACACTTCCCTCTCCAAGCCCCGTCCGGAAATTTCCCGCGCGGGGCTTTTTTTGTTGCGTATTTCCCATACGCAAATAATAGTCCGCTTCGAAATGACACACACATTCGCTAAATGCATTTTCACCTCTGCGGCTTTCTGTTTCGCGCTTGTTGCCGACGCAGGGCAAACTCTCGAAAACTCTTCGGTATCGGTCTCCATCTCCGAAAACGGAATATCGCTTCTCGACAAAAAAAGCGGCAAAACTTTCGCGCAACTTCCGCCGCAGTATAAAATATCGAAAATCATAAAAACAGGCGAAAGATTAAAATTTGATGTCGCGGCACGGCCTCCCATTTCCGCTTCCATAACACTTTCGCAGCGAGGCTTTACACTGAGCCTTTCCGCCGACGGAAAATTTCAAGCCCCGATAAAATTTCCGCCCGCTTGGCAAATGCAGCGCGGCGACATCGGCATATACCCAATCGGAACGGGGCTCGCCCTTCCCGTCGAAATGAAGTGCCCCACACGCCCAAATCCGCCCGCAATCCGAGGCGTGGCTTGGTCTATGTCGCTGACCGCCTTCGAGCGCGGCGGCACATTCGTAATCACTGCAATCGAAAAACCCTACGACGCCCAAATCTTCAACACCTTAGTCGGCGGACTCAACCACACTTCAATCGGCTGGCTTTCCGAAAAAGGCAATTTCGCCTACACGCGTAGTCTGCGCATTTTTGTCGGCGATTCCCTCGCTTCGACAGTCTCCGAATACCGCCGTTGGCGCGAGTCTCAGGGCTTGGTCAAGGCATTGCGCCAAAAGGCTAAAACAAACCCTCTTGTAAATAAACTTGTCGGCAGCGCAAACTTCTGGATATGGGACGAAAACTTCTACAACCAAATGTATCGCAAGCCCGAAAATCCCGCAGCTCCCGCGCGCAACCCGCGCAAAATCGCCGAACAAATGCTTGCGCTTGGCATCACAAACGTCCTCTGGCAAAACATCTCGGGCGAAACCGCCGACGATTGCAATTTCCTAAAATCGCACGGCTTTCTCGTCGGCAAATACGACATCTTCCGCGACGTTCTCCCCGCCGACATCGCCCATAAAATCATTCCCGCCCGCGTCAAAATGAGCGCGCAACGCACCAAATATTGGCCGGACGTCGTTTCCATAGACGAAAACGGCGAATATTACAAGTCTTGGAAAGTCCACGGTATAGACGGCAAAATGTATTGGCAACACGCCGTCTGCGACGAGTGTGCCGTCCAAATGACGAGGGAAATCGTCTCCGCCGACCTCGAAAAAGTTCCCTATGCCGCCCGCCTAATCGACGTTCAGGCGGGCATGCCTCCGCGCGAGTGTTACTCGAAAACACACCCCACCACGCGCCGCCAAAGCTCCGACGCAATCCGCCGACAGGGCGCATACATGCATTCAATCGGACAAGTCTTGGGAGTCGAGTGCGGACACGAATTCTACATCGCAAGCTACGATTACGCCGAGGGACTTCTCAGCCCCGAGCTCGCCCGCGTCCCCGATTCGGGGCGCAAACAAACCGCCGTCCATAAGCTCTCCGAAATGCCCCCGCAGACATTCGCCCTAATGCTCAACCCCCAATACCGCATTCCCCTTTGGGACTTGGCATACCACGATTGCGCCGTCCAATATTGGTATTGGGGCGACACTCCCGCAAATTGCCCCGAACTCATCGAAACATTCGATTGCTTCAACCAACTCTACGGCTACCCTCCAATATATAGCTTGGATGTTTCCCATTGGGAGCAACTCAAAGAAAAAATCGCCGCCTCCTACCACCGCACCCAGCCGCTTGCCAAAAAAGTCGGTTTCGCAAAGATGATAGATTTTGATTACCTTAATCAAGAAAAAACAATCCAGAAAACGACCTTCGATAACGGCATATCCGTCATCGCAAACTTCGATAAAACCCCCTTCACCCTTCCCGACGGCAAAAAACTCCCGCCGCTTTCTACCCGCATTCTCGAATCCAACGCTTCCGATTAGCCAACCCAGTCAAACCAATCAAAAACATCAAACTAAGCGGGTAAAAATTGGAGTCCCGAAAATCTCGCCAATTCTCATCTGAAATCGCTCCCTGTTGAGCTCATTTTTCTGTTTTTTTTGCCTTACTTCTCTTTGAAAAACCCTCAATTCTTCGCTCAAAAACTCAATATTTTTTGTTTTTGTCGCTGCTGGGGAGATATGTTTTGCCTGCTTTTTTCTTTCTAAAAGCCCTTCGTTAAACCCTTTTCCGACCGTTTTTATGCCTCGCTCGCAGGGATAAACCCGAAAAAGACAAAAAAAATTCATCCCTTGCTTCCCGCTCGGAAATCCGTTCTATCAGCGGATTAGCGGGCGATTGGCGCGTCCTGTCCGACGCCGGAAAACTAAAAAAATAAAAAAAGTTCTTGACTGTTTCTTGGCGATATGCACCATGGGAGGTCTTTTCCATTAAGGAAGGGAGTTGAAAACGAATCCGCGAGGGTTCGGAAAAAAGTTGAAAAAAACTTAAAAAAACTCTTGACATTGAAAAAATGTTTCGCCTTAATGGGAGGCTCTTTCACTCGGGAAAGGGGCTTCTGATAAAGCTCATTGAGTGAAGAGAAGAAGTTCTTTGAAATTTACTAAGTACGATTGTGCGAACCAGCCAAAAATTTTTTTGGCAAACAACTTTGAAATATAAGTCCAACGAATCGAATAGTTAAAAAACGATACAGACGTTGAACTTTCAAAAAATCTTAAAAAAAGATTTTACGGAGAGTTTGATTCTGGCTCAGAGTGAACGCTGGCGGCGTGGTTAAGACATGCAAGTCGAGCGAGAACAAAAGCGTAGCAATACGTGGATGAGAAAGCGGCGAACGGGTGCGTAACACGTAAGCAACCTGCCTTAAAGACGGGGATAGCTCGGGGAAACTCGAATTAATACCGGATGTGGTTCTTCAACGCATGTTGAAGATACTAAAGCTTGAAATGGCGCTTTAAGAGGGGCTTGCGGCCTATCAGCTTGTTGGTGAGGCTGTCTCTTATA
>ENA-OZMX01000185-OZMX01000185.1-human-gut-metagenome-genome-assembly--contig:-NODE-185-length-17995-cov-10.276143_pt1 | contig 17995 bp, 14 predicted proteins | sample MGYA00244192_ERZ653819 | MGnify/ENA primary metagenome ERZ653819 (study PRJEB26926, sample SAMN06164618) | human gut metagenome | biome: ENVO:00009003; feature: ENVO:2100002; material: ENVO:00002003... | reverse complement strand
CTCTTGTGGCGATTATGATATACGCCACAATTCAATTTGCGGACGCAAAATCCGCGCTCGGGGGCGTGCCCCCGCTCTCCGTCGAGGGCTCTGCCTTCGCGGTTTTTATCTGTCGACGTAGCGTTTGAAGCTTTGCACCGTCCAGCGCGTAATGTGGTTGTCGATGTTCGTTTCGACAGTATCGCCGGCTTTCTTGTCCATAAGAGCCTGCGCCAACGGCGTCTGGTAGGAGTAGATTTTCTTTTCGGTGTCGCTGTCCCAAGCACCCAAAATCGTGCAAACGTGAAGTTCGCCGTTCTCGTTTTTGAGGGTGACGATAGAACCGATACCGACCTTGTCGACGGGCGTCGTGTTGAAGTCGAAAATTTCGGCAATGCGAATATCCTTTTCGAGCTGGGCGCGCTGGGCGGTGAGGAGTTCGTCGCGCTCGCGAGCCATCTTGTATTCGGAGTTTTCGCGCAAGTCGCCGAGTTCGCGGGCGGCTTCGATTGCGATTTTGCTTGCGGGAAGCTCGACCTTGACGAGTTTTTCCAACTCTTCGCGCTTCTTGTTGAGGCTCCATTCCGAAACGAAGAGGCGTTCGCGCGTCGAAGACGTTTTGACGAGGCTCTGGACTTTCGGATAGAGGTTGATTATGCGCGAAAGAATCGACTTTTTGGAGAGTTCTTCAAAACCCTGATTGAGCAGGAGGGTTTTTGCCAAGTCGCGGGCGGTTTCGAGCGATGAGCCGTTGAGCATTTCCTTGATGAGGCTCTGGTCTTCGCTGAGGGCTTCGGCGAGGGGAATCTTGGCGGTAGAAACAACCGTTTCGCGCTGCAAAGCTTCGTTGTCGATTGCCGCGAGCATAACGCTCAAAAGGTTTTCATTGATGAGGTTTACGAGAATGTCCTTGTATTTGGTCTCGTTGCGGTTCTTGACAATCCACAAAATGAGAGGCCCGTTGAGGGTCTTTTCTTTTAACCACGTTTCGAAATTGCTTTTGAGAAGCTCCCGCGAAGTGCCCTTGCCGTCGTCTTCAAACTTATAGCCTTTAACTACTTTCGATTCTTTATTGGAGTCCCATTTCAACAGGAAATCTACGCATTCCTTTGTGAATTTTCCGTCACTGGATTTTAACAGAGAGATTGTGGTTTCGCGCCAGTGAACGCCCTGAATTCTGCCGAGGAGGTCGAGGAAACGGCTAAGATATGAAGATGGAAGGTTCTTTGCGAGGTTGCTGAGGCCTTCCTTCGGGTTCTTTTCGACGATTTCCTTGATGATGTCCTTACTGCGCGGCTCGATTTCCTCGACTTTGCTTTCCTCCAAGTCGACGTCCTTTTCGCCTTCGATAGCCTGTTCGTTGATGTATCTGATGAGGTCGTTGCGAATCCAAATGCCACGGAGACGGTCGGCGTCGTTGAGGGAACGCGATGACTTTTTTACGGATTCCGTGAGTTCGTCCCTTATTTTTTCAAGCTCGGCTTTGATTTCCGCGTTGCCGCCGATGATGTTGCCCTCTTCGGCGACTTCGCCCGAGAAGTGTTTTTTGACGCCGATTGCGGTTTCGAAAAGTTTTTCTGCCAGAACAATCTTCTTTTTGGGCTCTCTGTTTACGAAATATTCGTTGAGAATTTCATACTCGGGCGACATTGCCTTGTCCTCGTCGCGGAGTTTATAATAGTCGTTCTTTGTTTTGGGACATTCCACAAAGGGATTGCGCACAAGCTCCTCTTTGGTTTTATTCCACCATTTTCTGAATTCCTTTTCCGCCTTTTTGTTGGCGTCCTGATAGTCCTTTTCCGAGAGGTTGCGGCTGTTTACGGGATTGTAGCCGAAAAGCTGTTTGAATGTGTTTTCAAGCTCGATTACACTTGCGGCGCGGTCCGCTTTGTTTTTGTCGATGTAGTTGACGACAAATTCACCGCCGTTTTTCATTTCGTTTTCGAGGGTCTCGCGGTCGGTTCTGTATCGGACAAGAATGTTGTCGGGTTCGAGAATTTCGAGTTTGTCGGCACAGAAGGCGGGGTCCATCATATGGCCGGGTTTTCCTTCAAAATCTATTTTCAATTTGCCCGAGGCGGGGTCGAACGAAACTATTTTGCCGAAGCCCCAGCTATTGTGCATACAGAAAGCCCCGTCTTTCATTGATTCGAGTCTGTCCCTTTTCGAGGCAAGACGAGGATTTTTGCTAATGATGTTGTTGATTTCGTCGGAATTCATATTTATTATTCTTGAATTTTATTTTTCAAATCTTATAAGACAACGCCGCAAAATAATGGAGAAAGTGTGTTCATATTGCGAAACTGCCGTTAAGATTATTGAAAGTTACGACAGGAATCCGTCAAAAGCTGACGAAATACTGTCTGAGCATTTTTTTGTTTCTTTCAAGAAGAACTCATTTAGACGAATTTGTCAATTTATCTTTTTAACAGTTTTGCGGAATAAATTTTTGATAGAGCGCGTTATCAGCAAAATTTGTAGGCGCGCCCCGCGCAAGAAATTGGAGTGTCTTTTAAAAGCCGCAATAGCCGAAGTTATTATATCAGACACACAAACATTTCCAAAAATTGTAAATACATGGGTCGAATTTTGCAAAAATGAGTTTTCGGAAAATGAAGCAAAGTTTGTAAATGCCGTTTTGCGAAAGAGCCGTTCGGAGGTGGAAGACATTTTAAAAAACGGTGATATTGCGCTTAAATACAGTTTTCCCGAATGGCTTGTGAATCGTTGGACTGAAAATTTCGGAGCAAAAAAGACGGAGGAAATTTTGGCGAACTCCAATTTGCCGTCGGAGGTATTTTTCAGAGTTTCGCCAATGCGCGAGGCGCGAAAAGTTTTTGAAAAGTATGAAGAGTTTTTCGAAACAACTAATTTCGAGGGATTTTATGTTTTAAAGTCGGGCAACTGGGACAATGTGGCGGAGCTTTTGCAGACGAAGTATTTTTATGCGCAGGACCCGTCGACATCGTTTGCGACGCGGGAGCTTGCCCCAAAATGCGGCTGGAAGATTCTGGATTTATGCGCGTCTCCGGGAGGAAAGTCGAGAATAATGGCTGACTTGGTTTATCGAGATTTTTTAGAGAGGGGATTGGGGCAGGGCGAGCTTGCAGAAACGCTGATTGTTTCGGTCGATATGCCAAAGCGCATTAAAAAGCTTTCGCAGAATATGGGGAAAGTCGATTTCTTGAAATCGGACGTGGTTGAGTGCGATTTGCTTAAAGGCGATTTGGCGGAGGTTCTGGGTGTGAGAAATTTGCCGACAGAATACGACGCCGTTTTTATAGATGCGCCGTGCTCCAATACGGGAGTATTGCGCAGGCGTCCCGACGCGCGTTATAGAATTACGGAAGGCGACATTTTGCGGTGCGCGGAAATCCAAAAAAAGTTGTTGGAGAAATATTGCGAATTTGTGCGCATAGGAGGAAAGCTGGTTTTCAGCACATGCTCGATTGATTTCGAAGAGAACGAAAATAATAAGGAAGAATTTTTAAAAAAATGCGGAGACAGATTTAAGTGTGTTTTTGCAAATACTTATCTGCCAAGTAAACATAGCGACGGCTGCGGTGTGTTCGTCTTCGAGAGATTAGAATAAAAAATTTCTGTGAACAACTTGTTTATAGGTTGCCTAATAGTATGTTAGAAGAGTGTGGGAGAATTGTTGAATTGTTCAAAGGTCAATTTTGTCATTATGCTATTTCGGTGTTATTATAAAAATAAAAATACATAACTCATTTAAAATAATAATAATATGTTGTTGTTAAGAAATTCACAACACATAATTATAATAATAGAAACATATATATTTCCATATATTTATAATTCAAAAAACAAAGAAAAACAGACGACGAAAGAGAATTTTGAAAAGAGAAAAAACCTTGCAATTTCGACGAGTTGGTATTGTCATTGACGCAAAATATATAGAGACTAACACACAAGTTTAAGAGAAAATGCCAGAAGCAAAAGAAAGAAAATTAAAGGCATCGGGACTTCCGAGAATACAATATCCGAAAGAGTCCACAAAAGTGGAGGGGGATTGTATATACGGAATAACTCTCGACATGGCTATGGACGAGGCGAGCAGATGTATGCATTGTCCCAAGCCGAGATGTGTTATGGGGTGCCCCGTCAATATAAGAATACCCGATTTTATTACGGACGTCGTAAACGGCGATATTTCGACGGCGGCAAAAAAACTTAAAATGCAAAGCGCGCTATCGGCTGTTTGCGGAAGGGTTTGCCCGCACGAAAAACAGTGCGAGGGAAACTGCATTTTGGGTCTGAGATTCCATCCCGTGGCAATCGGAACTTTGGAAAGATTTGTAGCCGATTATGCGCGGGTAAACAATGTAGAAGTGTTTCCGGAAAAAAAGCCGCCGACAGGCAAGAGAGTCGCTGTTATAGGCTGCGGTCCTGCGGGCATTACGGCTGCTGCGGATTTGGCGTTGGCGGGCCACGAAGTCGAAATTTTCGAGGCCGAAAGCCTTCCGGGAGGAGTGCTTACTTACGGCATTCCCGATTACAGGCTGCCGAAGGAAATCGTATTTTACGAAGTCGAGCAGATAAAGAAATTGGGCGTTAAAATCCATTTCAACGAGCGCATAGGCAAAACACGGAATGTGGGCGCGGTTTTGAAGTCGGGTTTTGACGCCGTTTTTATTGGCGCGGGCGTGGGGGTGCCGCTTTCGCTCGGCATTCCGAACGACAACGCCGACGGTGTTGTTGCTTCGAACGTTTTTTTGGCGCACTACAATTTGTCGAAAATTAAAGACGACGTAAAGCCGATTGGCGAGGGTGCGCAGAATATCGTGGTAGTAGGCGGCGGAAATGTCGCTATGGACGCCTCGCGCGTGGCGTTGAGACTTGCTAAAAAGTCTACGGTTGTTTACAGGCGCGCGAGGGAGCAAATGCCCGCGCGGAAAGTCGAGATTGCAGACGCTGAGGAGGAAGGGGTCGAATTCAAATTCCTTTCGGGCATAAATCGCGTGATTGTAGACGAAAACAACAAGGTAAAAGGTCTTGAATGCGTCAAAATGGAGCTTTCCGAACCCGACGAATCCGGCAGGGCAAGCGTCAGAAAAATCCCTAATTCGGAGTTTGAAATTCCGTGCGATTTGATTGTGGCGGCTGTCGGCAACAAGCCGAATCCGATTTTATCGATTACGTGCCCGACGCTCGATACGGCAAAGGAGGGGACTATTGTCGTCGACCCGATTACGCTTCAAACTTCCGTTCCGGGGGTGTTTGCAGGCGGGGATGCCGTAACTGGTGCGCTCACGGTTATCAGCGCAATGGGACAGGCAAAAAAAGCCGCAAGAAACATAACGAAATATTTGGCTGGCGAGCCGTTAGTAGATGAAACCGCGCCTGCTCATATCTAACGACGACGGCATAGGTTCGCCTTTTCTGCCTATTTTCGCGAGGGAGTTGGCGGAGGTTGCGGACGTGGAAATTGTCGTGCCCGCGAGTGAGCAAAGTTGGATTGGCAGGGCGTATTCGCGCCACGCAGAGCTGAGTGTGGAGGAAGTCGATTTTTGCGGGCTCAAAACTTGGACGGTAAACGGGACGCCCGCCGACTGTGTGAACATTGCCCTTTCGCATTTGTGTCCGAATCCGGACGCCGTGGTTTCGGGAATTAACATAGGTCAGAACATTGCCATGCCGCTTTTATGGAGCAGCGGAACTTTCGGCGCGGCTGCGGAGGGAGCGGGTTTCGGGATAACGTCTTTCGCGTTCTCTATGAGGCTTGAAAAAAGGTTTTACGATGCTTGCAGGCTACGCCACGAAATGCCCGAAGACGCATCGCTCGAAAACAGTGTGAAAGCCGCTTCCAAGACTGCTTCTCGGTTTATTTTGGACGTTTTAAAAAGCAAGCCGCGCGAATGGGGCGTTGTGCGCAATGTGAATTTTCCTATTCGGTATTCGGAGGAAACACCGTTTAGGGAATGCGTGCCCGCGCGGGCGAAGATAAGCCCGCTCTACGTGAAAAACTGCGGAAAATACAATTTCAAATACGCGATGGAAGCCTTTGAATGCGAGGAATTGACCGACTACAAATGTCTGGAAAACAACGAAGCGTGCTATTCGGTCATAAAAATATGATTTTTTAAAAAAGGCAGTTTGTGAAGAATGCGGTTAAGTCGAAGTTGTCGGGAGCACTGCACCGTTTGAGATAGTGATAGACTCGAAAGTCCGCCTGTTTTGTCAGGCGGATAAAAACCGCGCAAAAATTGTCGAATGTCGAAATCGGCCGGAAGGCGGAAAGACGTTTGTAATTGAAGGCAAAAAGCAGCTGAACAAATCCGCCCGAAATGTCTTTACGGCGCGTTTTGCGCCGTCCGAGGCGGGCTAAAAAAAAGATTGAAAACGCGCCCGAATTCGGGAAGATATACGGGGTATGAATAAAAAAATGCTCCAAACTGCCGTCAATATTGCGCGTCTGGCGGGCGACCGTCTAAACGGCGTCGCTAAGCGCAGCGTCAATTCGGACGCGGGCAGGGACGTCAAGCTTCAAGAGGACGTAGAAAGCGAAATTTTCATACGCGAAATGTTGTCTTCTACAAACATTCCCGTATTGGGCGAGGAGCAGGGCGGAGACGTCTCGGTTGTAAACGGCGGCGAGCCATACTGGATTGTCGACCCGATAGACGGCTCTTTCAACTTCTTGCGCGGCATGCCGGGGGTATGTGTTAGCATTGCGCTTATGCGCGGCTGGGAACCCGTTGTAGGCGTTATTTACGACTTTACGCGCGGCGAAATTTTCGCGGGCGGAGAGGGGCTGCCGTTTACGATAAACGGAACGGAAGTAAATCCAAAATGGGCCGACGATGTGGCGCAAGCTGTGCTGATGTCGGGCTTTCCGTGTGCGTGCGAGCTTTCCGCCGACGAGACAGTCCGCAATTTCCTCGTGGAGGCGCAGAAGTTCAAAAAGGTGCGCATGATTGGCAGCGCGGCTCTTGCCATGGCATGGGTCGCGGCGGGCAGGGCGGATTCCTACTGCGAAAAATCTCTTTATTTGTGGGACGTTGCAGGCGGCATGGCGTTGATGAAGTCGCTCGGCAAACCCTGCATTGTAAAGCCGCTCGGAATCAAGGAAAAGCCGCTGTGCGTTTCGATACAGGCGGGAGCTAAAAAGGAATTTTTGATATAGAGTATGAAGTCCGAAAAATTCGTATCGCATTTGGTGCGCCGTATTTCGTGGGATGAGCTTGACGCAAAGTATTTGAGGTCGCTCGTGCAGATTGCGCGCGCGGAGGACATCGAGGGGCTTGGACTAGCGAGTTTGCCCGCGGCGGCCTCCGACATCACGACAATGTCGCTTACGCCGAAGACGGAAACTGCGGCGCGTCTTGTTTCGCGCAGTGCTATGACGGTTTGCGGAATGGGTCTGATACCGATAATTTTGGACGTGTATTCCGAAGCGTCGGACGGCGAGAGGCTCGAATTTACGCCGAAATCCGAGGACGGTCGGCGCGTCGAAAAGGGCGCGGTGCTTGGCGAATTCAGGGGTTCGGCGCGTGTGATGTTGCAGGCCGAGCGCATAATGCTCAACTTTTTGCAGAGGCTTTCGGGCGTCGCAACGGAGACTTCGAAGTATGTCGACGCGCTCGGGGATTCGCCTACAAAGCTGCTTGATACGCGCAAGACAACTCCCGGGCTGCGCGTCCTCGAAAAATACGCGTTTGCATGCGGCGGCGGCTACAACCACAGGATAGGGCTGTTCGACCGCGTAATGTTGAAGGACAACCATCTTGCCGCAGCCCACGCCGTTAACGGCGAACATTTGGCGCAGGCGGTTGAGACCGCCAAGCGGAAGAATCCGAATGTGGCGGTGGAGGTGGAAGTCGATTCGATTTCGCAGATTCCGCCCGTTTTGGAGGCTCAGGCGGACGTCATTATGCTGGACAACTTCGACTTTGCGCAGATGCGCGAGGCGTTGAAGATTATCGGCGACGGCGCGTGGGTCGAGGTTTCGGGCGGCGTGACGCTCGCGACTTTGCCCGAAATCGGCAGGATTGCCCCCGACTTCGTTTCGAGCGCGGCTCCCGTGCATTCGAGCAAATGGATTGACATCGGGCTGGACAGTTAGCGCGAAGTCGGTTTTTCAGATTTTCAATTTCAATTTTTACACATTTTTAATTCAGATTTTTTTATGGAAGGTATACCGCCACTCGATCCGTTCTTGGTTCGTCTTAAAGCTCTCGACGAGAAAATGAGCGCGCCCGATTTCTACAACGACCAGCGCAGCGCAAGCGCAATCTCGCGCGAGCACCAGCAGCTTACGAAGCTCAAAGAAACCTACGGGCAGCTCGACGCCGTGTTGAAGCAGATTAAGGAAAATCAGGACATCATCGCCGAGAATGCCGACCCCGAATTTGTCGAGCTTGCCAAGGAGGATTTAAACGAGCTCAACGGAAAAGTCGAGCCGCTTAAAAACGAGATTTTGAAGATGATGATTCCCGCAGACCCGACGGATTCGCGCAACACGGTTGTGGAAATCCGCGCGGGAACGGGCGGCGACGAGGCCTCGCTGTTTGCCGCCGACCTTTACAGAATGTACTGCCGCTATGCCGACAGTCGCGGCTGGAAGGTGGAAAATCTCAGTTCGAGCGAATCGCCCGCGGGCGGTTTCAAGGAAATATGCTTTCTGGTTTCGGGTGACGACGTCTACCGCTCGATGAAATACGAGAGCGGCACGCACCGCGTCCAGCGCGTTCCCGTGACGGAGGCAGCGGGGCGCATTCACACTTCGGCGGCTACGGTTGCGGTGCTGCCCGAGGCGGAGGAAGTCGACGTTCACATAGACCCTTCGGACATCGAAATTTCGATTGCGCGCGCAAGCGGCCCCGGCGGGCAGGGCGTCAATACGACCGACAGCGCGGTTCAGATTTTGCACAAGCCCACGGGTATGATTGTAAAGTGTGCCGACGAACGTTCGCAGCTTAAAAACAAGACGAAGGCGTTGAAGGTGTTGCGCTCGCGCTTGCTCGAAATGAAGCAGCGCGAAGAACACGACAAGTATGCGCAAAACCGACGCGATCAGATTGGAAGCGGAGACCGCTCGGAGCGTATACGCACCTACAATTTTCCGCAGAGCCGTCTGACAGACCACCGCATCGGGCTTACGCTGCACTCTCTGCCTCAGATAATGGACGGCGACATAGGCGAGCTTGTAAAGGCTATGGAAGATGCCGACTATGCGCAGCGCATTCAACAGCTGATAAAATAGTGCTAACGATTCTCGAACTTCTCGGCAAAACGACAACCTACTTCGAAAGCAGGGGCGTGCCCAATGCGAAGTTGGACGCGCAGATTTTGCTTGCCGAGGTTCTGGGCTGCAAGCGGTTGGAGTTGTTTTTGCGGTTCGAAGACCCCGTGGTGTCGCCGCAGTTGGACAGGTATCGCGAATTTGTGCGCCGCCGCGCCAAACGCGAGCCGTTGCAGCACATTTTGGGCAAAACCGAGTTTTTCGGAATCGTCGTAAAAAGCGACGCGCGCGCGCTCGTGCCGCGCTCCGAAACGGAGTATTTGTGCGAGTTGCTGACGGAACGGTTTTTTGCGGACGCGTCGGCGAAGTTGTCGATTTTGGAGCTGGGGGTAGGCTCGGGGGCGGTTTCGCTCGCGCTTAAAAAGCACTTCGAAAACGCGTCGGTGAAGGGGGTCGATATCAGTCCCGATGCTCTTGCGCTCGCGTGCGAGAACGCGCAATCGCTCGGACTTGACGCGGAATTTTTGCTTTCGGATTGGTTCGAAAATCTGCGGGGCGAAAAATTCGACCTGATTGTGGCAAATCCGCCGTATTTAAGCAGGGAGGAACTCGAATGCGCCCAACCGGAAGTGCGCGAATTCGACCCGATTTCCGCGCTTGTTTCGCCCGAAGACGGCATTGCGGACTTGCGCAAAATTTTGTCGAATGCGCCCGAATTTTTAAACGACGGAGGGCTGGTTGCCTGCGAATGCGGCATTGCGCACCCCGATATGCTCGCGGCGGAATTTGCGGGGGCATATTCGGAATTATCGACTGCGGCGGATATGTCGAACCGCCCGCGCTATGTCTTCTGCCGCAAATAGCATTTTGCGAAAAAAAGCTTGCATTGCGCGCGAACATCGTTTGTAATGCGGGCTTTATTTTACCGGCGTGGTAGCCAAGTGGTAAGGCAAGGCTCTGCAAAAGCTTCATCATCGGTTCGATTCCGATCCACGCCTTTTGCCTTTAAAAAATGGCGCGCTTTACAAACAAAGCGCGCCATTTTTTGTATGCACAGTTAGCGGATTATTCCCGTATACAAAATAGCCAGCGCAGTTCCCGCTATAATTATAATGCGCCACAAGGTAGACTCGGAGCATTTAAACGATACAATTGTCATAAAAAACAAAATACCCAGAGCTATACTCGGGTTTTTTGTCCGTTGAAATTCTTCAAAAAAACGGGAGATTACGTGCCCTGCGCGAACCGGAATGGTCGAAAAAAGAAGGACTATTGTAAACAGGTATTTCATACTTTCCTAAGTCTTTGCCTTTTATTTATTCGCAATTTTTTTTCTAATCTTCCGCGCGTTTTTTGTGTCCATATGCGGTTCATTTGTGGAATTTGGGCGGGAAGGGGGATTTGTGCCTTGCGCTGTGGCGTTTTTTATTTGTAGGAATTGCGCAAAGTGTTTTACTGTGCCTTGAAATAAAATTTTTTAGGCGAAATGGATTTTTTTAGAGGGGATTTTTGTCGGATTTTAACGGCGGCGGTTGCGTTTGTCGGACTTGTTTCGTGCGCGGGGCAAGGCGGACCGGATTCGGGAGCAATGAATGCGGCGCAATCCGGGACGGTTGCGCAGGCGGCGGAAAGAGACGCCGCGCAATCGGAGGCGGTTCAAGCGCGGGGGCAGACTCGCGCGGAGGAAGACGCGCGGGAGAGCGGGGAAAGTTCTTCTTCTGCGCTGTCGGAGAAGACGTCGTGCGGGACGGAACCGTCAGGTATGGCGGAAACTTCGGAGAGTGGCGCGGCGGCTCAAAATAGCCGCTCAAAAGAGGACGAGGAAAACGCGATGCGTTTATATGTCGTGCCGACGCGCCAAAATGAAAATCTCGACTTCATACAAAAAGTTCCGTCGGGAAAAATCGTTTTTAATGCGCAAAAAAAGGCGTACAAGGGCGAGTTTTTGACGGTTGTGCCGTTTGTTTTGAATGCGGCAGACGGCGGCGGAAAATACGATGTGGAATACTCTTTCAAGATGGTTTCGCCAATCGGAAGGGAATCGGTTTTTGCGCTAAACAGGCGGATTGCGGGGGGGCTTAAAAGCGGGAAATCGGTTTTGTGGCTTCCAGAAAAAGTGCAGATAATGTTCGAAAAATCCGATGATTGGGGGGCTTACAAGCTTGTTCTGGACGTGAAGAACAATCTTACGGGCAAGGTTTCGCGCGTGGAAAACGAGCTTTTTCTGATTCCGTGGACGTGGCAAAACACTTCGCCGATTGCGGGGGAATCCGACTACTGGAACAATATAAAGCTCTATAATTTGTCGCCGTCGCCCGAAGCGTTGGCACGGATTTATTTTGCGCCGTATACGCGCATTTTGTCGGACGCGGGCGCGCTCGACTTCACGCAGTATATGTTTTTCAGAGAGGCGTTTAGGTCGAAGCCGTTTTTGCTGGATGTGCTTTTGCAAAAATTCGACACTATGGGGAATGGCGAAAGACTCAATACGATTATGCTTTTTGCCGCGTTGGGCGAGTTGCCGAGGCTCGAAAAAATGTCGCTGACGGACTCGGAAAAATCGCTTTTGGAAAACGCGTTTTCGGTGGTGGTTTCGATTGTTTCGCCTTACGAGAAAGTCGGCGGGCGCAAGCTGGAATCTCTTTTGTGGGGCGAATTTTACGCGCGCGGCAACTATGCGCCGATTGAGCGAATGTTCGGCTATATTTCGGACTACGATTCGGCGAAGGATTTTGTGGAAAAGCTCAAAAGCGGCGCGGATGTTTCGGTATTGGGCGAGGCAAAACTGCGCTCAGATGTGTTGTATTTACAGACCGCCCTTTCGATGATGCAGAATTCGGAATTGAAGCTTGCCGCGGGGTATATGGACTACTATTTGGCGACTCACAAAGGTTCGTTTTCGGTTGACGATTTGCGCAAGGCGTTTTTGCTGGTGAAGGACTATCTGAATTTCCAGAATGCGAAAACCAAAGCCGCCCGCGCCGCCGCCGCGCAAAAGGCGGAACAGGAAAAGCAAGCCAAGCAGCCGCAACGGTCGGGCCAATCGTCGCCGCTTCGACAGGAAATGCGCGTTGGCGAAAAGGCTGGCGGCGAAAGCGGCAGTGTGGGGGCTGGCGCGGGCTCGAAATCTGGCGAAGCGGAAAAATCGCCCGAAGCGAAAACGGGCGGAACGAAACCAACCGAGGCGAAAGCAAAGTGAAGCCAATCGAGGTTAACGCGGGCGAAGGCAAGTCGGGCGGAACGAAGTAATGCGGGTATTCGCGAAAGAAAATCGGGAGTTTCGGGGCTGATTCGAGGGTCTTAGGTCGGTTGGGGTCAGGGCAAAAAGAAATGGTTTGCGGCGTCCGTCGGTTTTTGTGTTTATGTGCGGCGCGGAGGCGGTTTTGTTTTAAAAGCCGCTTTTTATGCGGGTTTGCGCGGGGATAAAAAAAGCTTGACTTTTGGGGAGATTTTTGCTTTAAACGTTTAACTAAAAAGAAGTTAAAGCGTTTTATTAACACAAAAATCACTCGAAAATGGCGGAAAAAAAGTACTTTATAGGCGTAGACATCGGCGGCACGAAGTGTGCGGTCATTTTGGCGGGGGGCGAAGGCGATTCGTTCTCGATTTTGCAGAGGCGGCAATTCAAGACTCTATCGTGCGCGGAAACGCTGGCGAAGTTTTTCGAGCTAATCGGCGAAATTTTGGCGGAGCGCGGGCTTAAAAATGCGGATGTAGCCTCGGTCGGTATAAGCTGCGGCGGGCCGCTCGACAGCAAGCGCGGCGTGATAATGTCGCCGCCGAATCTCATCGGCTGGGACAATATCGAAATCGTCAAAATCTTTGCCGAAAAAATGGGCGTTAGGGCGTTTATTCAAAACGACGCCAATGCGTGCGCCCTCGCAGAATGGAAGTTCGGCGCGGGCAGGGGAACGCGCAATATGGTTTTTATGACTTTCGGGACGGGGCTGGGCGCGGGACTTGTGCTCAACGGGCGTCTGTATGACGGCACCAACGGCAACGCTGGCGAAGTCGGGCACATCAGGCTTGAAAAGTTCGGTGCTGTAGGCTATGGCAAGCGCGGCTCGTTCGAGGGCTTTTGCAGCGGTTCGGGTCTGGCGCAGGCGGGGCGTGTTAAGGCGATGGAACTTTTCCAGAGCGGAAAAAAATGCGCGTTCTGCCGCGATATGTCAACGTTGGGCGAAATAAGCGCGAAGTCGATTGCCGACGCCGCCGACGCGGGCGACGAAGTTTCGCGCGAAATCTACCGCGAAAGCGGGGAGTATCTCGGGCGCGGGGTGTCGGTATTAATCGACATTCTCAATCCCGAGCGTGTGGTTATCGGCAGCATTTACGAGCGTTCGGAGAATCTGCTTGCCCCCGCGATGAATGCGGAAATAGCGAAAGAGGCGTTGGGAATTTCGGCGGCGGTCTGCAAAGTCGTTCCCGCAGAATTGGGGAACTCGATTGGCGACTATGCTGCGATATCGGTCGCAATAGAGGGGTTTAACGGCAATCTGTGATTTCGGAGGATTTTTTATATATGAAAGACTCGATACTAAACACACTTAAACAGGCCCGCGACTGTCTCGACGCTTTTTTGGGCGAGCCTAAAAATATTGAAAACATCGCGCGCGGCGCGGAGATCATGTCGGCGGCGGTTTCGTCGGGCGGCAAGATTATCGCCTGCGGCAACGGCGGCTCGCTTTGCGACGCCACGCATTTTTGCGAGGAGTTGACGGCGCGTTTCCGCCACAACCGCCGCGCGCTCGCAGCCATTGCAGTCAACGATCCCGCGTTTTTGACGTGCGCGGTAAACGACTTCGACCCGCAGGACGTTTTCAAACGCTATGTGGAGGCTCTCGGCGGCGTCGGCGACGTCCTGCTTGCCATAAGCACAAGCGGCAATTCCGAAAATGTTCTGCGCGCCGCCGCCGAAGCGAAGGCTCGGGGAATGTCGGTTGTAGCCCTCACGGGCAAGGACGGCGGCAGGCTGGGTTCGCTTGCCGACGTTGAAATCCGCGCCCCGAAAACGGAATTTTCCGACAGGGCGCAGGAAATCCACATCAAGGTTATACACATTTTGGTTCAGGAAATCGAAAACAGTGTCATTTACAAAAAATAGAGGAAGGGAGAAAATATGAAAAAATCATTGTCAATTTTTGCGGCGGTCTGCGCCGCGGTTTCGGCGTTCGCGCAGGGCGTGAGTCTGGACGGCGAATGGAGCTTGTCGTTCTGGAAACAGCCGACGCCGAAGGTTGAAACGCCCGCGCAGGCAAAGCCCGAAAAGACAATCAAGGCGGTTGTGCCCGGGAATGTGGAGATAGATATGCTCGCGGCAAAGCTCATAGACGACCCAATGGTGGGCGACAACGTCTATAAGCTGCGCAAATACGAGGGGTATCAGTGGCTTTATTCGCGCACGTTCGAAGCCCCCGAGCTTGCCGAGGGCGAACGCGCGATTTTGAATATGCGCGGCGTCGACACGCTTGCGAGCGTGTTCATCAACGGGCAAAAAGTGGCGTCGCTTAAAAATATGTTAATCGGACACAAAATCGACATTACGGATTTCCTCAAAAAGGGCGAAAACAAAATCGAGGTTTTGATTGATTCGGTTGTGATTGAGGCCTCGAAGTATTCGTATCCGGTGGCGTCGCGGCGCGGCGTGCACAGCGAGGGACTTGAAATCCGCAAGGCACCGCATATGTTCGGTTGGGACATTATGCCGCGTCTGCTTTCGGCGGGACTTTGGAAGAGCGTGTCGGTCGACATTCAGAAGCCGACGCGTCTTGAAGAGTCGTTCTGGTTCACGCGGAAAGTTGATTTGAAGAAAAAGACGGCGCGGTTGGACATGCAGTTCAGGATTGTAGCTCCCTTCGACAAGCTCGATTCGCTGCGCTACAATGTAACGCTTTCGCGCAACGGCAAAGTCCAGAAGATTGCCGAAAACGCGCGTTTCGAAACCTGGAATGTGAGCAACAGCAATGTGCTTGTTGAAAACGCCGATTTTTGGTGGCCGCGCACGATGGGCGAGCCCGCGCTTTACGACGCTAAAATAGAGCTTTTGGACGGGGACGGCAAGGTGCTTGATTCGTCGACTACGAAAATCGGCCTGCGCACGGTGCGCCTTGAACGCCGCGACATTACCGCCGACGACAAGGGCAAGTTCCAATTCTATGTCAACGGCGTCGACGTTTTCGTGTTCGGAACGAACTGGGTTCAGGTTGACGGGCTTCATAGCCGCGACGCAAAGCTTATCGGCGGCGTTCTCGAAATGATGAAGGACCTCAACTGCAATATGGCGCGCTGCTGGGGCGGCAATGTCTACGAATGCAGGGAATTCTACGATTTCTGCGACGCCAACGGCATTATGATTTGGCAGGACTTTTCCATGGGCTGTTCGCTTTCGGCGCAAAGCGACAACTTCAAAAAGCAGATTTTCGAAGAGGCTGTCGCGGTTGTGCGCAATCTGCGCAACCACCCGTCTCTTGTTTTGTGGGCGGGCAACAACGAAAACGATGCGTTCATCAGATGGGCGATGAACGAGTTCAATATGAATCCCGCGGACGACGAAATCAGCCGCGTGATTTTGCCGCGCGTGTTGTTCAGCGAGGACTTTACGCGCCCGTATCTGCCCAGCTCTCCGTATATCAGTCCCGAAGTCTACAAGAATCCTAAGGAGGTGTTTCCGGCTGAGGAACACTTGTGGGGCCCGCGCGGATACTACAAGGCGCCGTTCTATAAGAATGCTCGCGCGATTTTCACGAGCGAAATCGGATACCACGGCTGCCCGAATCGGGAGTCGCTCGAAAAAATGTTCGACAAGGATTTTGTGTATCCGTGGCTAGACGCGAAAAATCTTGTCTACAACAAGCAGTGGCAGTGCAAGGCAACGCTGTCGTTCCCGTTCACGAAAGTCAACTCTTACAGGAATCCGCTTATGGCGAAGCAGGTGCGCATTCTCTTCGGCGATTCCCCGACGGATTTGGACGAGTTCATAGACGCTTCTCAGTTTGTCCAAGCCGAAGCAAAAAAATATTTCATCGAAATGATGCGCTCGCGCAAGGGCGAACGCAGCGGCATTTTGTGGTGGAATTTGCGCGACGGCTGGCCGATTATTTCGGACGCAATTGTGGACTACTACAACTCGAAAAAGCTTGCGTATTACTACATCAAGCGCGTGCAGGAAAACGAGGTTGTTATGATTACCGACAACTTCGACGTTGTCTGCGCCAACGAAACGCTCAAACCCTGCCGCGTGTCGGTCGAGGTTGTGGACGTTGAAAGCGGCGCGGTTTTGCTTTCGCTTAAAGACGTTGACATGGCGGCGAATTCCGCCAAGACGCTGGCGAATGTCGGCAAGCGTTCGGGGCAGGGCATGCTGCTTATAAAGTATGATGTCGACGGCAAAAAACGCCTCAACCACTATCTCTACGGCGAGCCGCCGTTCAAGCTTTCCGACTACAAAAAGTGGTATAAAGCTCTTGACATAAAAAGATACTAACTATCCGAATTTATGAAAAAAACATTTCCAATATTTTTGGCGTTTTTGTGCATGGGCTTCGGCGATGCCGTGGCGACGTTTGTAGGGAAGGCGAAGGATACCTTCGCCCTCGGCAACTTCGAAGCTCAGTTGGTGTCGTTTATGGGCTTTATTATGTTCGGTCTGCTTTCAGTGCCGATGGGTATCGTGCAGGACAGAATCGGCAAAAAGAAAACGCTTTTGACGGGGCTTGCAACCGCCCTTGTAGGAGTGCTTATTGTTCTGTGTTTGGGGATTTCGAACTATGCGGTGTTCCTTTGCGCGGTGCTGATTTTCGGTGCTGGCGCGGCGATATTGCAGGTCGCGGGAAATCCGATTATGCGCGATGTTTCCGACGAAGGCAGGTATTCGAGCAATCTCTCGCTGGGGCAGTTCATCAAGGCGATTGGCTCTAACACTGCGCCCGTGGTGTTTGTGCTGCTTGCGCTTTTTGCGGGCGCGGGTGCGGTCGAAGGCGGCGAAGGCGCAAAAAGTTCGGCGTGGGAATGGAATGTGGTTTTCGCGATTTTCGCCATCGGCATTGCGGCGACGATTTTCTTCGTATCGCGGCTTGACATTCGAGAAAGCAAAGGCGCGGGTGCGGCGTCGGTCGGCTCGACGCTCTCGCTTTTGGGAAATCCGTTTGTGCTGGCGATGGTCGCGGGAATCTTCGTCTACGTCGGCGCGGAAAACTGCGTTTCGAACGGTATGCCGATTTACTTCACCGACAAATTCGGCGTGCCGAGCGATTTGGCAACGCAGTATGTAACGTATTTCTTCCTCGCGATTATGGCTGCGCGTTTGGCGGGTGCGGCGGTTTTGCGCAACGTGAAGCCCAAGACGTTTTTGGTGGTCAGTGCGGTCGTTTCGCTTGTCGGGTTTGCCATGCTCATTCCCGAAAACAAAGTGTTGGCAACGTGTGCGCTATTTGTGATTGCAGTCGGATATGCGAATGTTTTTCCGCTGATTTTCTCGATTGCAATTGACCGTATGCCCGAAAAATCGAACCAGCTTTCGGGGCTTATGGTTACCGCCATTGTGGGCGCGGCGTTTATTCCGCCGATTATGGGCGCGGTTGCCGACGCGGCGGGGACTCTTGCGGGTTTTATAGTGCCCGTCGTCGCGATGGTGTATGTGCTGGCACTTTCACTTTCCATAAAGAAAGCGTAGTGTGCGGCGCGAATATGATTTTGATTTTAGCGGGCGCATCTAAAAAACGGTGCGCCCTTTTTATTGCTAAATGTTGAGCGGGGTGTGGAAAAATTTTCGGGCTTCCTGTTTTGAAATGCCGAGCATATTGATGTAGCGGG
>ENA-OZMX01000174-OZMX01000174.1-human-gut-metagenome-genome-assembly--contig:-NODE-174-length-19148-cov-8.830304_pt1 | contig 19148 bp, 18 predicted proteins | sample MGYA00244192_ERZ653819 | MGnify/ENA primary metagenome ERZ653819 (study PRJEB26926, sample SAMN06164618) | human gut metagenome | biome: ENVO:00009003; feature: ENVO:2100002; material: ENVO:00002003... | reverse complement strand
ATTCAAGGAGGGATAGTGCTAATGCACAGACCTCCCGAGGAAACCGTCTTTTAGCCGTGAGTGCGCCTCCGTTGCGAATTTAAATACAAAAAACATTCCATGAATGTGGAATGTTTCCGTAAATAATAAAAATATTCGCAACGAAGGCGCACGACCTCGCCCGTTTTTTACTTGATTTGGGGGAGGGATTGGTCGATATTGGTTGCCGATGAATGATTTTGAAGACACTTCTTTCCTGAAAGACGGCGGCGATGTCGGAATAGTCTCGTTTAAAGACTTTTTCTGCGACGAGCCGCTGCGTTTCAAGCTCGGCGGTGTGCTCGATTCGTTCAACATAAGGTATGAAACCTATGGGCGGCTCAATGAAGACAAGTCGAATGCGGTGTTGGTCTGTCATGCGCTGACGGGCGACCACCACTGTGCGGGCGTGTATTCGCTCGAAGACAGGAAATCGGGCTGGTGGAACAACATTATAGGCCCTGCAAAGCCGCTTGATACGAACAAGTATTTTGTAATATGCTCGAACTGTCTCGGCGGGTGTCGGGGCACGACGGGGCCCGTATCGGTGAATCCGAAGACTGGGGCGCGCTACAATTTGACGTTTCCAGCGATAACGATGCAGGATATGGTTGCGGCGCAAGAGCGGTTGATTTCGCACCTCGGCATAAAGGTCTTGAAGATGGTTATCGGCGGGAGCATGGGCGGAATGCAGGCGTTGCAATGGGCGATTGACTTCCCCGAGCGTGTGGAGCGGGTATGTGCGCTTGCGACGACCTCGCACCAGAATGCACAGGCGATTGCCTTCAATGAAGTCGGGCGTTCGGCGATTATGCAGGACCCCGTCTGGCAGGGCGGCAATTATGCGATTGAGCGCGTGCCCAGTGTCGGGCTCGGGATTGCGCGAATGATGGCGCACATAACGTATCTTTCCGACAAGGGTATGGAGGGCAAATTCGGGCGCGACCACACGAAAATCAGCGGAGAGGAGATTTTCCGTCCGTCGTTTCAAGTGGAGAGTTATTTGCACCACCAAGGGCAGAGTTTTGTGAACCGTTTTGACGCGAATACGTATTTGTATTTTACGAGGGCTCTCGACCTGTTCGATCTGCGTCTCTATGGCGGGGGCTCGTTGGAGGCGGCGTTCGAAAGGGTGTTGTCGCGCTTTTTGGTTGTCGGGTTTACGAGCGACTGGCTGTTTCCGCCCGAGCAGAACCGCGAAATTGTCAAGGCGTTATTGCGGGCGGGCAAGACGGCGTCGTATGCGGAGATTCAGAGCGACTTGGGGCACGATTCGTTCCTGATTCACTCGCCCAAACTTTACAAACTCGTGGAGTATTTTTTGAATGATTGACGAGAAAAACCAGAAGAATCTTCTTAAAAAGAAAATCGAGCTGAAAGCCATCAACGAATGGGTAGGGCGCGGAAGCCGCGTGCTCGACCTCGGCTGCGGCAGGGGGATTCTTTTGCGCGAACTTATGCGCACGAAAGATGTCTATGCGGTAGGGGTGGACTCGGATTTCGAGAAGATTTCGCTATGCATTAAAAAGGGTGTGAATGCGTATCACGGCGACATTATGGATTTGCTTTCGACGTTTCCGGACAAGTCGTTCGACTGGATTATCTGCTCGCGCACGCTGCCCGAATTGGAGAATGCCAGCGAGGTTATTTTCAGATCGCTCGAAGTGGCGGAATCGGTCGCTGTGGGGTTTGTCAACTACGGCTACTGGCGCAACCGTCTCGGGATTTTGCTCACGGGAGACAGGGTTGTGAACGAGGTTTATCCCGACCCGTGGGAAAAATCGCGTCCGACGAACTCGATTTCGGTGAATTCGTTTAGGGCGTTTTGCAAAAAGAACGATATTGCTATCAGGCGCGAGCACTTTTTGCGCGGAGACTGGGAAACGCCCTGTCGCCGTTTGCCGAATCTGTTTTCGGGCTATGCGCTTTTCGAAATTTCAAAAGACTTGCGGCCAAGTATTTAAACATTTAAAACATCTAAAATTATGAATAATTGCGAAGAAGAAAAAAACAAGAAAGAGCAAACTCCCGCGGTCTCCGCCGAAATGCAGAAGCGTTTTCTGGACGAGCGCAAGATTTTTTTGTGGGACTCGGTGACTGACAAATCCGCCGCCGAGGTTGTCGAGAAGCTGCTGTATTTGGACATGCTCGACCACGAGAAGGAAATCACGTTTTATATGAGCACGCCGGGCGGCTCGATTAGTGCGGGCATGTCGGTTTATGACACGATGAAGCTCATTAAAGCTCCCGTAAAGGTTGTTGTGACGGGCATTGCTATGAGTATGGGCTCGATTCTGCTTTCCGCCGCGCCGAAGGGCAGGCGTTTCCTTTTCCCGAGTGCGCGTGTGATGATTCACCAGCCCCTGATTATGGGCGAGATGAGCGGCACGGCTGTCGACATGCACATTCAGGCCATTGAGCTTGAACGCATGCGCGAAGAGCTCAACAAGATTCTTGCCGAAGCCTCGGGGCAATCGCTCGAAAAGATTGCCGCCGACACCGACCGCGATTTCTTTATGACTGCGCAAGAAGCCATAGAGTATGGGTTGGCGGATGCCATTGTCACCTCTCTCTAATCTAAAAACCGCGAGGGCGCCTCGATTGCGAAATATTTTTTTATAATGTTGAAAGAAGTTCCATTCGGAACTTCTTTTTTTGTATTTTAAATTCGCAATCGTTGAATTGGCGAAGCCAAGAGCTGAGCGACGGTAGGAGCGTTCTAAAAAACAAAAGACGGTTTTTCTTCACCTCACGTACCTAAGTACGCATCGGCTCGAAAAGCCGCGTCTTTTAGAACGAGCCTCAGCCGTTTTTTACAGCTCCCACGCTGATTCTAAGCCGATTTAGGTTTCCTCGGGTGGTCTGTGCAAAAGCACTATCCCACCTATTCTCACAAACGCGTCTTTTAGAACGAGCCTCGCCCGTTTTTACAGCACCCACGCTGGTTCTAAGCCGATTTAGGTTCCCTCGGGTGGTCTGTGCATTAGCTATATCCCACCAATTCAACGTGAGTGCGCCTCGCCCGTTTTTAATTTCTTCGGTTTGCGAATTTGAAGCTATTGAACGAAGTTCAATGCGTGTATAAACAGAAACGGCGGCTGAGTAAGCCGCCGTTTCCACACAAGGAGCGTTCGAAGAACGCTCAGGTTCTAGGGGGTTCGCCCCTAGAAGAATTTTTTGTAGAAGGGTTGACTGCTCCCCGCATCGTGGTTGTCGTCGCCGCAAAGTTTGGCAAATTCTTCAAGCTTCTTTCGCTGCTCGTCAGTTAGCGACTTGGGAACCTCGATGTTGATTTTCACATAGAGGTCGCCCGCCGCGCCGCCGCGCAAATTGGGCATACCCTGCCCTTTCAGGCGCAACAATGCGCCCGCCTGCGTGCCGGCGGGAATTTTGAGATTCGCCTTCTTGCCCGTGATAGTGTCGATTTCAATCTGCCCGCCGAGAGCCGCAAGCGTGAATTTGACATTGATTTCACAAAGCAAATTGTCGTCTTCGCGCTCGAAACGCTCGTCGGCTTTGACATAAATGACAATGTATAAGTCGCCATACGCGCCGCCATTAACGCCGGCATTGCCCATACCCGACTTGCGCAGCCTCGCGCCGGTATAGACACCCGCGGGAATGTCGACCTTCACCTCAGTGCGCTCCTTAACCCTGCCTGTGCCGCCGCATTTCGGGCACGGGTCTTCGACCACACCGCCCGTTCCTCTACAATCGGGACACGGTTGGGAAAAGCTAATCGGGCCGTGGCGCATATTTACTTGCCCAGTCCCGCCGCATTTCGGGCACGCTTTGCGCCCTTTGCCGCTCTTCGAGCCAGTTCCCTTGCAGTCGGGACATTCGACCATTCTGTTGTAGCGAATAGTCTTAGAAACACCCTTCGCCGCATCTTCGAGCGAAATCTCGATTTCCGCGCGAATGTCCGAACCCTCTTCGGGCGCGTTGAAGTCGCGATACCGCGAACCGCCGCCCATTCCGCCGAAAAAGTCGTAAAACCCTCCCGACGATGCGCCGCCGCCCGCGCCGAAAACCTCGCGGAAAATGTCGAACGGGTCGAAGTTGCCCTGCGCATACGATGCCCCACCCATATTCTGCTTGAAGGCGTCGTGCCCGAATTGGTCATACTTGGCGCGTTTTTCTTCATTCGAAAGCACTTCATAGGCTTCCGAAACCTGCCTGAACTTCTCCTCCGCTTCCTTGTTGCCGGGGTTGCGGTCGGGGTGGTATTTTAGGGCAAGCTTGCGGTAGGCCTTCTTGATTTCCTGAGCCGTCGCAGTTTTCTCGACACCCAAAAGCTTGTAATAGTCTTCTTCGGCCATAAAAAATTACTTTCCTTTCCCGCTTGAAACAACAACACTCGACGGACGCAACAAACGCCCGTTCATCGTGTAGCCCGCGCGCACAACCTTTATAACCTTGTTTTCTTCGACAACGTCGCTCGGCTCGTGGCTTACGGCGTCTTCAAGGTTGGGGTCAAATTCCCTGCCTTGCGCCGAAATCTCCTCGACACCGAACGAAGCAAACACCTTCTTGACCTGGGCGCGGACCATCTCGACTCCCATTGCAATGTTCTTGCCGCCTTCGACCGCATTCGCGGCCTGAATCGCCATATCGAGGTGGTCGAGCGACGGCAGCAATTCTTCGACAAGCGGTTGAAGCGCGAACTTCGAAAGCTCCGCCTTCTCGCGTTGAACCTTGCGCTTGTAGGTGTCGAGGTCGGCGACCGCCCGCATATAGAGATCTTTGTTCTTCTCGGCGGCGGCGAGGGCTTCTTCGAGTTTTTTTTCTATGCCCGAAAGCACAGATTCCTCCGCCGCAGATTGCGTTCCGCTTTCCGACGCGCCGCAGCCCGATTCGGCAGCCGCACAACCGTCAAGCGAAATGTCAACCTGCTGCTCCTGCGACGCCATATCCGAGGCGAGTTTGCCCGCGTCGATTCCGCCGCAAGCACCGCCTGCATTCATTTTAGATTCGTTTAAATTTTCAGTTTCGTTGTTCATAAATGTAAATTAAATATAGTAAAAACCCTGTTTATTTCCGCCGAGCGCCATACAGCCCGCCACACAGCCGATGCCTTACATAAAGCCTCCGTCTTCAAGAAATTTTTCGGCAAAAGCCCGCGCGCCGTCCAAGTCGGCAAATTCGCCGTCAAGCTGCGCCTCATAGACGGCGTCGAGAATATCGGCGAATTTCGCACTCGGTGAAAGCCCCATTTCTATCAAATGACGCCCCATAAGAAGCGGCTTCGGCGCGGAATCCTGAACTTGCAACTCCCGCGCCCTCTCCAAAATCCACAGCCCCTGCGGCGACGGCTCGGGAACAATCGGCGGACGCCCGCCTCTGTCGGCACTGTCCACACGCACAAGCCTGTCGATTCTCCCGACCTTACGCGCCAGACGCCTTATCGCGCCGTCACCGCATTGGTTGCGCCAAAGGTCGAGAATAGCCATATGGCGTTCCACAAGCGGCACAACCTCCGCAATCAGCGACTTTTCGCGCGTCAGACGGTTCAAAAAATTCTCCGTCGGACGCACACCCAAAATGTCGTGCCCGCGCGAGCGAATGTGCCCGTCGGGGTCGCGCTTCGTGCAAAGCGGCTTCCCAAAGTCGTGGCACAAAACGGCGAGACCCACGATTAAATCCTCGCGGTCGTCGCCTGTTCTTTCCAGCGCAAATGTGTCCAAGCAAAATGCCGTATGCGTATAGACATCTCCTTCCGGATGCCACTCCCTGTCTTGGGGACACCCCACACACGCCGAAAGTTCCGGAAAATATTTCACCCAACCGCAGTTTTTCAAAAATTCCAGCCCGCGCGAAATCTTCACGCCCTTCAAAAGCATCTTCTTCCATTCCTCGAAAACGCGCTCGCACGGGAGATTTTCGAACGGAATTTGCGAACAAAGCCCGACAGTTTCGGGCGCGACATCGAAGTCGAACCGCGCCGCAAATTGCATGGCACGCAAAACGCGCAAAGGGTCTTCGGCAAACCGCTCCGACGTGTGGCGCAACAATCCGCGGCGCAGGTCTTCGACTCCGCCGAACGGGTCGACAATCTCCCCAGTCAAAATGTCGCGCAAAATCGCGTTTATCGTGAAGTCGCGCCTCGCGCAAGCTTCGCGCGGTGTCATATTCGGGTCGCCCTCTATTTCGAACGCCTTGTGCCCGATGCCCGATTTCCGCTCGCGCCGCGGCATACTAACGTCGATGTCGCAGCCCTTCAAAATCCAGACCCCGAAACTTTTGCCGACAATCTCCACGCGGAAACGCCTGCGCAAAATCCGCTCAATCGCGCCGGCTTCAAGCCCGTAAATTTCAATATCCGTGTCCTTGGGCGATTTTCCCAACAACCCGTCGCGCACACACCCGCCAACAAAATACGCCCTGCCGCCCGCGCGTTCGACCGCGGAGGCGATGTATTCGAAATTTTCGGCTGGCGTTGCGTTGAAATTCATTCGCTAAAAAAGGGAAAACAAAAAACTACTTGATGTCGAAAACCTGAATCTTCGCGCCGTCGGGCTTTATGTAGTTTTCCACAAACGCAACGTGAATCGGGTGCTCGGCATAGCGTTTAAGGCCCGCTTCGTCGTCCTTAAACGCCACAACCAACGCGAAGTCGAAAAAGTCGTCCACCACGGGACGCGCACTCGCAACAGGCTCGCCGATGTGCAAAAACTCGACACCGCCAATACCTTTGAGCGTTTCCAACCCCTCGCGCAAATGAGCAAGCCTGTCCTTGCTGCGAGTTCTAAAAATCACCGTATGTACCAACATTTTTTATCCTTTTTTAGAGTTTTTAATTTTGAAATCGAAACATCCGAAGCCGAACTGCCGCCAAAATCCCGCGAATTGCACGTCAAAAACTGCCCAACCCGTCGGGTAAAAAAAACGGCACGACTTTCAAGCGTGCCGAAACGGATTTATCCAAAAACTACCTCGGCATAATCCTGAATCCGACAACCCCCGATTTCGCCTTGTCGTAGATAACGTCGTTGCCGCGCTTCATCTTGATTTTGGACGCGTCGGTCGCGCGAACAAAGAGCGGCTCGGTAAGCGCAAAATCCTTAGACTGCCCCGCTTTGAGCGCGCCTGTAAACACCACGTCGCTCTGGTTCGCCGCCTTGGCGACCGTGACATATGTATCGCCCGAAGCCTCGATAAACAGCTTTGCGGGCTCGACAGGCACGTCGTTGATGGCCGAAACGGCGGCATTCGACACAGATTCCGGAACCGCGTCCGTCGAATTTTTCGTGATTGACGAAACAATCATAACAACAACCACAATCGACAAAATACCCAACACAAGCAGCCCGCCGAACTTGACATATTTTGCAGTTAAATCCGCTTCCGAGTCGACATCAGAGCGATTCTCTCCCGCTGCGTCTTCAAACGACGTTGCCTGAGATTGTTCTTCGTCGACAGACGCCGCAACAAGCAGCCCGCGTCGCGAGTCGCCCGCCGAGCGGCGCATAGCCATCGCGGTGTTGTATTCGCGCATAACGTCGTCGACATTCAACTTCAAGAACGCCGCATAGATACGCAAAAAACCGCGTTTGTAGACGTCCTGTAAATCGTAGTCAAAAGAACCGTCCTCCATTTTTTCGAGCACGGGAATTCTCAATCGTGTGGCGTCCGCCACATCTCGCAGAGACAGCTGCATAGCCTCTCTTGCGGCCTTCAATTTTGCGCCTAAATTCTTCATTATTCTACATAAAATATCGGCGAGCCGATTTTTCAATAAAAAACTCTAATAACCGCCCGATTTTTTAATCAGACGGGCTGCTAAAAACGCCACCGCAAACGGCACGAGCGTCGAGACCATAATCCATTCGAAAAAAGCCAAATACCCGACATACAGCTGTAAAAACGCGCTAAAATATCCCGGAAGAATTATTCCCAAAGCCATAAGCGACGTACAAATTGCGTAGTTTGCCGTCTTGTTCGCCCCGCGCGAAGCCCACATCAGAAACACCATAAAGCTCGAAAAACCCAGCCCATACCCGAATTGCTCAAACGAAATCAACGCCAAATTAAGCGCCCCGTTTTGCGGCTGCACAAACGCCATGTAGACATAAATAATGTTCGGCAGATTTATCGCGCAGGCCATCGGCAACATCATCTTCGCCAGCCCGTATTTCGAAATCAGAAGGCCGCCAATCACGCCGCCGCCCAAAAGCGCAACGGGCGCGACAGTTCCGTAGACAAACCCGAGTTGAGCCGTCGACATTCCAAGTCCGCCCTCCGCCACCCCGTCAAGCAGAAACGGTTGAACAACGCGCAACAGTTGCGCTTCGGCAAAGCGGTATAGCAACACAAAAGCAAGAATCGTGCCTATGTGTTTCTTCGTAAAAAATTCGACGAAAACAGACCACATATTGCGCAAAACCGACGGAAAGTCGACCGCATCGGCGGACTTGTCCGATTCTGGTTTTGGCAGTGTCAAAAACATAATCGGAACCGCCGCACCCGCAACAATGGCGCACACTCCGAACGACACCGACCACCCGCGCGCAATTCCGCCGAAGAGAGCTTCGCCCTTGCCCGCAATAATCATAAGCGCGCCCTGTCCGAACAGCACCGCAATCCGATAAAACGCATTTCGAACCCCTACAAAAAACGATTGCTCTTTCGGCGAAAGTGCGAGCATATAAAAGCCGTCGGCGGAAATGTCGAACGTTGCCGACGCGAATCCCAGAAGCCAAAAAATCGACGCCGTAAAAAACACCCAACTTTCGAGGAATTGCGCCAGCGCAAGCCCTGCAAAACAGAAAAAGAACACCGACGCGCAAAGCAGAATCCACACGCGTTTGCGCGAAACCGAATCCACAAGCGGAGCCCAAATCCCCTTCAATACCCACGGCAGATACAACGAGCTCGTAAGCAGCGCAATCGTCGAGTTGTCCATACCCATCGACTTATAGTAGCCCACCGAGAGCGTCCCAACAATCGCATTCGGCAACCCTTCAACAAAATACAGACTCGAAAGCCACGATAACGATTTTAGCTTAGATTCTACCTTACAAACCATTTCTTTTATTTCCACCGACCCTGCGCCAAAACACCCCCATTGTCAATTTTTTAAATAACGTTTTTTACATAACATTTTTTACATGACGTGCACCGGCGGCAATCGGCATTGCCGATGTGCCTTTGCCCAACCCCCTACATAACTTTAACCAATAGTCAAAGCGCATTGGCAAAGCCAATCGCGCCACTTCCAGAACTGTAAAAAACTTTGCTTCAACCAATAGTCAAAGCGCATTGGCAAAGCCAATCGCGCCGCTGACCAAAAGGGAAAAAACTTTGCTTTAATAAATAGTCAAAGCGCATTGGCAAAGCCAATCGCGCCGCTTACCAACATTTAAAAGACTTCCACATGTGCCGTCTTACCGAGTTTATTTCTCTCGACCTCCACTAACAAGGTGGGTGCTCCCCTTTGTGCTTTTGTCTTCCGTTCTAGACGGCATGACAGCCACATAAAGCGGTCGAGCTCCCGAGACTAATTCATTAAGGCGGAAAATAGGTTAGGCAGTCTCGAACACCGCAGAAGCGTATTTTAGTTATGGGAAAGCGGAGAAAGATTTCAAGAATTTTTTTGCATTGCCATAAAAAATAAAATAGATTACCGAGAAAAATAAAAAGTAGGAACAGAATGAAAAAAATCCCGAATCCAGTAAAAACCCTGATAATGATAATATTGCTGCTCGCCCCGCTTGCGGACGCAAAAGTCCGAACAGCATTGGAGTTTATGTATAAAAACATAATAAACGGACAAATCTTCACGGGAATAGACATTTACTCGACGGCATTTAAAGTAAACGCTATCCTGCTTGCCATAACAACATTCGCCATTCTGCTGCTCGCTGCAATAACACGAACCGTTTCGGATATAGATACGCGTATAAAAAAGACGCTCTTCGTTGCGGGATTACTGCTTTACCTGCTGCCGACACAGGTCGCAACTCTTGTAATATGCGCCGACATCGCGGGAAAACACGACGAAATCACGTGGAACGTCTTTCTTTCGACAATCTCACTTTCATACTTTGCGACACTTGCAATGTCCTTGTGGACATACCGAATTCTCGTGCGCCGCAAAAGCCCGATGCTGAAAGTCTGGCTCGCAACCGCGGCAAACCTGATGCTCGTAGCTGCGGCAGTCGCCCCATACATCGGAAATTTCAATCCGTTGAAAACCTACACAGCCCTCGCCTTGACCGCAGTCTGGCTCGCAACAGCGGCGGATATTTCGTTCAACGGCTTCGGCTATAAAGCCGTCGAAAAACTGCTTGCAAAAAAGGGCGACAAATAACGCGCCCGCGGACATCATAAAAAATCATATTACCGCACAAAATAATTTTTGTGCATCTGCCATCCCGCGCGATACCGCCCGCCGCGGGCAACGACAAAGTCCGAAATCGCCCGCAATAACCCAACATCGTCGGCTTTGCTCCATTCGGGTTCAAGCCACAACGCCGACGCATTCTCCGCCCGCTCGGCAATCGCGACATAATTCGGAATTTCCGCCGCGTCCGATACAATCATTTTAAGTTCGTCCGCCCGCAAAAGCGAGTCTTCGCGCGGCGGCATAAAAAGCTTCGGACTTAGCGCAACCCAGTCGAAGCGCGCGGTGTCCTTTTCGACAATCGGCAACGTCCCAGACGTCTCCAAGTGGCACTTTATCCCGACTTCCGCAAGCCCCGATAAAAGCGGCGACAGGTCGTGCAGACACGGCTCTCCGCCCGTTATTACCACAATCTCCGCACGGCTTTCCGCAGCCCGCCCGACAAGCTCCGCCACATCAAGACACTCCCTGCATACGCCTTTCCACGCATATTTACTGTCGCACCACGCACACTTGACATTGCATCCGAAAAGGCGGATAAAAAACGCCCGTCTTCCATTATGCAACCCTTCGCCCTGAAACGAAAGAAACGTCTCAACTACCTGATAGCTTCCCATATTTTCTATTCGGGCGAAACAAATTTTATCCCGACAATTCCGCAGACAATCATCGATAAAAACAGCAAGTGCCAAAACGTGCACGGCTCCTTGAAAAACACAATGCCCGCGGCAACCGCGCCCGCCGCGCCCATACCCGTCCAGACGGCATACGCAACCCCCATGGGCAGCGAACGTATCGCCACATTGAGCAGCACAAAACTGCTTACAATCGACACAACCATAACCGCCGACGGCGCAAGCTTCGTGAACCCGTCCGACATTTTAAGCGCGACAACCCACACGATTTCGAGCATGCCCGCCGCAAATAAAATAATCCAATTCATAATACAAATAAATACAATAAAACAACATTACAGGTCGCGCAAAACGGGACGCTCTATGTCCGCAATGCGCTCCATAAGCGCGTCCACAATCTTCTGAGCACGCTCGGGTGCGTCCTTGCCGGGGTCAATTTCCGAAGGCATCACGGGCTTGCCCACACGCATATAAATGCGCATTCCGCCGCGCAATACATTCAAGCGCGGCAAAACGTCTTCGAATCCGAAACTGCGAATTGGCACAATGGGCACCCCCGCCTTTATAGCCAAAAGCCCGACACCCGCCTTACCCCTTTGCAAACGCCCGTCGGGGCTGCGCGTTCCCTCCGGAAAAATTATCAAAGACTTTCCTTCGCGGATTTTCCTCAAAATCTCCCTGAATACGCCCAAATTGCCCGCTTCTCCGCGCTTAATCGGAATTGCGTTCAGACTCAGCAAAATCTTCTTCGCCAGAGCATTTTTCATAAGCGAATCGCGCGCCACCACACATTGCTCGCCCTCCTTGAAAAACCCCATCGCAAACGGGTCGAGATAGCTGACGTGATTTCCAACAATTATGCACGGCGTCTGGGGCATGTTTTCATAGCCGTCAAGCTCGATTCTTGCGAAGACATCGCAAACCGTCTGCGCCAGATAATACGACGCCTTGTAGGCGTATTTCGAGCCGAAATTCAAATACCGCGTTTTCATTTTACGAATCCAAAATGCACAGCAGCGCGGCGGCGACAACTTCGTCTTTCGTCAGATGCGACGTGTCTATGCGCACAGCCCCTTCCGGACATACAAGAGGCGCAACCTTGCGGTTGCGGTCGAGCGCATCGCGCTTTTTTATCGAGTCCGTAATCCCCTCCGCAGCCCGACGCGCCGCGCGCGTTTCTTCGTCCGCGTCCAGAAAAATCCGCGCATTCGCATCGGGAAAAATCACCGAGCCGATGTCTCGCCCCTCCATAATCAGTCCAGCAAAACCGTTTTCCGCGGCAAATTCGCGCATCGAACGCTGGTAGTTTTTCAGGAATTCGCGCACTTCTGCAATCGCCGCAAAGTTCGACACCACCGCATTCACACGCTCCGAACGAATGTCCGAATCTTGCAAAACGTGCCCGTTGCATAAAATCTTCGCACTGTTTCCAACCACTCTCGTCGAAAGTTTCAGCGACGCCAACAACGCCTTCACCCCGTCGGGATTGTCGGGCGAAAGATTGTTTTCAAGCAGAATGTAGGCGAGATTGCGGTAGTGCGCCCCCGTGTCTACGTGCATATACCCAAGCGACGCCGCAGCGGCTTTCGACACACTCGACTTCCCCACCGCAGCACCGCCGTCTACGGCAACAACCCTGAATTTGCGCGAGCTCTCGCGCGCCGCATCCAGCACCGTAAAAAATTCGCGCCACGTCTTGCCCACACAGTCGGGATTCTCGATTTCAATCCAAGCCCCGCGCCCGATGTCCGCACACCCGAGCACCGCAAAACTCATAGCTATGCGGTGGTCGTTGAAAGTTTCAATCAGCGTCCGCCCCCCGAGCTTCTCCGATAAAACCGCGGCAATCTCCCGACGCGTTCGACACTTTGCCACCGCCGGATACGATACTATTTCGAGCGAGTCCTCTGACTGAATGACCGATTCGGCCAGTTTTTCAAGCTGCCCCGCCATAGCCTGCACACGGTCGGTTTCCTGCCCGCGCGTGTGCGCGATTCCCGTGATTTTTATTTTGCGCGGAATGAACACCGCGGCGGAGGCGAGCGTCAAAAACGTGTCCGAAATATCGTTGAAATCAAGCTCCAACGCATCGTTTGAAAATTCGTCCGCGCCGAAACAAACCATATCGGCCCCGAAGCGGCGCACAGACAATAGCCCCGCCTTTTCGAGCATTTCCACAAACTTCACATCGCCCTGCAAACGGCATTTTCCGAAATTTTTCAGCGCGACAACGCCGCCCGTAATCACGGGCAACATCGCAAAATAACCCGCCGCGGTCGCGTCGGGCTCGACGCGGTATTCGGCAATGGGAAATTCTCCGAGCATTTCGCGCGTCATCTCCACAAACGGCTTCGAAACCGTCGCCGTCGACTTTATTTCAAGCGGCGTCTTCGCAAGCCCCGCCGACAACATCAACGCCGACACAATCTGACTCGACAAACTCGCGTCAACTTCCACAACACCGCCGCGCAAACCGCGCGGACGCATCGTAAACGGAAACCTGTCCTCTTCGCCCGCAAATTCGAATTCCGCCCCCTGCGCCCTGAGCGCGTCAAATAGCCCCTTCATCGGACGCTTATACATTTCCGCGTCGGAGTCGAATTTGAATTCCCCGCCGTCGCAGGCAGCCACAAACGCCGTAAGAAAGCGCGCCACAGTCCCCGCATTGCCCACAAACAATTCGGCATTCCTGTTCGTTATCCTCCCGCCGCGAATGAAAATCGTCTTCGCCCCGACATCGGAGGCGATTTCAAAACCGAGCGCACTAAGCGCGCCAACCATAAGCTCCGTGTCGCGCGAAAAAAGCGCGTCCTTAATCAGACAGCTTTCGCCGCTTGCCGCAGCCAAAATCAGGGCGCGGTTGGTTATGCTCTTCGAGCCCACGGGCAAAACGGCCGCGCGGGCAAACGTGTTAAAAGGTTCTATTGAAAGCGTTTCCATATCTCCGCCGAAAATCCGAAATTTTTACTTTTGCGCATTAAACAAGGCCGTCGCGATACACTTTTGCGTCGCGCAAACGCTTGGAAATTACCGCCTTATCGCCCGCTTCGACAGCCGCAATCAATGCCGAAAGGCTTTCGCGATAGTCCTTCAACGCCGAAAGAATCTCGCCGCGGTTGTCCGCAACAACACTGTCCCAAACCGCCGGCGAACCAGAGGCTACGCGCGTTGTGTCCCGAAACCCCGGGCCCGCAAACCTGCGCAGATCGCGCGGCGCGGCGGCGGCAACCAGACAAAGCGTTCCCGCCAACAGGTGCGGCAGATGGCTTATGCGCGCCACAATCGCGTCGTGCTCCGAAGCCGAAACGCGGGCAACCGACATTCCGACCGCCCCCCACAACGCCTCCAATTTACCCGCCGCTTCGAGCGTCTGCGCCCCCGCATTACTGTTCAAAACCACAAAACACGGACGCGATTCGAAAAGTTCCGCGTCCGAAAAATCAATGCCAATCTTCTCCGAGCCCGCCATCGGGTGCGAGCCCACAAAAACCGCGCCAGTCCCCGCCAACGCCGCCGAACATTCCGCGCAAATCGCGCCTTTTACGCTGCCCACATCGGTCAAAATCGCGCCGTTTTTAAGCGCAGTCGCGACTTCGCGGGCAAGCGGGGGAATGTTTTCGGTGGGGGCACATAAAACCGCAATGTCCGCATTTTCGACGGCTTCGCGCGGCGTAGGACAAACTTTGTCGAAAACATCCGAAAGCTCGGCACACTTCGCCCTCGTCGATTCGCTGCGCGACCACACCGAAACCGAGCCCGCCACTGCGCGTTTTTTCAACGCCTTCGCAAGCGACGCCCCCAAAAGCCCCGCGCCCAAAATTGCCACTTTTTCAAAAAAAATCATTGCGTCAGTTTAGCATAAACTGCCTCTCGGGCAAACAAAATCATAGCAAAAAAACCGCCCCCTAACCCCCCAAAAAAACACTAAAAAAACCCTTAAAACACCCGAACCCTAACAGTTAAAAGACGCTAAAACCAGCTCGTTTTCGCCAAAATCGGGCGTTTTTGAGGCTATTTTCGGGGCGTTTTCGGTCGTCTTTTTGCAGCAAGTCTATCGAGCGCAAACTTCGCCGCCGACCAAAAAGGAAGCAATTTCGAATCCGACTTTCCCAGAATTTTTTCGCGCGGAACGCCCGCCTGAAAAAGCCTTATCGCCTCTGTCATCGCGATTTTGCGCCCCACAACAAGCGACGGAACGTTCAGACGCAGGTAGCCGATTGAGTCGACCGCCAACATTCGCTTGCGCGGGTCGGCAAGTTTTGGATTGGGGCGGACTTCGCCGCTGAACGAATATTCGAAGTATTTTTCGCAATCGGAATCGTATGGACAGACGACTTCGTGCGTGCCGCGCGCATGTCCGCAATGTATTGCGGACTCCGCCGAAAAGGCTGGAAGTCCGCGCCCGCTTTTCGGGTCTTTTATACAGGAAGCGAGCATATTGGAATATGCAAGAGTTTTGTCCGAAACGCCGCCGAACTGAGGCTCGACGTGTTCGATGTGCGATGTTTCGTCGAAAATACGACACTCGCAATATCCGCACAGGTATGCCTGACGCGCGACGAGCGAATGTTTCAGCTCGGACTTTATGCGCGAATTGCCGAGTTGCGAATAGTGCGCGGCGGGGTGTTTTGCGAGCCAATCGCGGAAGATTGCGGGTGCATCGGAATTTTTCGGTCTCGGAATGTGGCGCATTTTAGATGGGAGGGAAAAATGAAACGGGACAACACGCCGAAAAAATCAGCCGAGGGCGCGGATAAGATATTCGCCCCGCAAAACCTCGGGATCGTCGGGGATGAGGATTGAAAGTTCGTCGACGATTTTCTTTGCTGTTCGGGTATCTCCCGCGTCGATTGCCTCATACATCTTGCGCAGCTTGCGGGCTACGGCAGGCTCGCGGTGGGCGTTTAGCAGCTGCGTGAGAATGTCGGCGGGCGAGCGTCCGTAGGCGTTTTCCACGCGCTCGACGGCGTTGCTTTTGCCGTCGATTTTATACAGGTTTTTTGCCACCGACATCACCGAGGGCGAATGCGACGAAATCACGAACTGCGCCGACGGAAAAATTTCGGGCAGTTTTTCGGCGATTTCAGACTGCCATTCGGGGTGCAAATGCAAGTCGAGTTCGTCGATTAGAATTATGGCGTCGCTGCGCAGCGGGTTTGAAGCGTTCGGGTTTGCGACAATCGTCCGCATTGCGATGTCGGCAATGAGCGCGATTACGGTTTTTTCGCCGTCGGAAAGGTTTGAAGCGGGAATGTTGCGCGAGCGCAGCCACATCTCGCCGTTGCGGACTTCGAAGGCGGAAAACTCGGGCGAGAAGCCCGCGAGTGCCCTGCTCACGAATGAAAGCGGCTTATAGAAGGCGTCGATTTCGAGGCGTTTTGCGTTGCCCTTTTTAAGCGGAAGTTTTGCCGCCTCCGACATTTCCGCCGCGCGACGCTCCGCCATCTCGACGAACCAACGGGTGAGTTTGTTGAAGTCGGTTCCCGCCTGAAAGGCGCGCTTGTAGACTTCGGTGCGATCGTTAGAGGAGATTGGCTGCGGCGAGCAATATCCCGAAACGTCGCGCGAAGCCCCGTAATAGGCGAGAACCGGCAGATAGACTTGGCCGTCGCCTTCGAGCATTACGCGCATGTCGCACCCGAATTTTTCGGCGGCGCGCATATCGGAATTTGCCGAATTGAGGCGCGTGCCCGTTGCGCCCCGCTCCTTGAAGAGCGTGAGTTTCATAGGAGTTTCGCCTTCGAGAGTCATTGTAAGGCGCGAGAAATCCGCCCCGTATGAAATGTCGCGCTCGGAGATTTTGCGCCCGCGCAGGGCATAATTGCACAATTTTACGGGCAGCCACGAGAGCATTATGGCGATAGACTCCAAGACGGTAGACTTGCCGCCGCCGTTTTTACCCGCCAAGACCGTGATAGACTTGTCGAATTCGACAAGCTCGTCGCGCAAGCCCCTGAAATTTTCGATGTGGATATTTTTTATGAACATCTATCAATACCAATTGCGAAATAACCACACTCTCGGAAGTGGACCCCCGCCACGTTTCAGGCTTTTTTTGCCGACTTTACGAGTTTGTAGAATGTGTCGAACTCGTATTCCGAACCGAGCGATCCTGGGGCGGGCTCGGGGCGGTATTGGACGGAAAATACGGGCAGCGACTCGTGGCGCAAAGCCTCGACCGTGCCGTCGGTCAAATTGACCTCGGATACTTTCAAGCCCGTATTCGCGAGCGAATTTGCGGCGACGGCGTAAGTGTGGTTTTGGGTCGTGATTTTTGCGGTTTTGGTTTGGATATTTTGCGACGGGTGGTTTTCGCCGTGGTGTCCGAATTTTAGTTTGTATGTTTTACCGCCGAAAGCCAATGCCAGAATTTGGTGCCCGAAACCGACACCCATTGTAGGCAATTTTTTTGCGAGTTCGGCGACGGTTTTTTGCGCGGTTATAGCTCCCGCGGGATCGCCCGCGCCGCTTGAAAGGAAGAGGCAATCTGGCGAAGTCGCAAGAATTTCCTCCGCCGAAGTGTCAGACGGGAACACGGTTAAATCGAAGCCGCAAAATGCGAGGCTTTTTAGCATCGACAGCGGCGCGCCGAAATCCAAGACAGCACACTTAAAAAGCGGCTCCGTGCGCGTTTTATTATTGATGTGGACGCCCCCGAGTTTGAAGGGTTCGATATCGATTTTTTCAGTATCGAAATGCCACGGAGTTTTGCAGGAAACCTCCCCCGCCGAATCCGCACCGTCAAGCCCCCGCCACTCGCGGGCGCGGCGCACTGCGTCTTCGTCGGAAATATCCTCGGTTGAAAGGCAGGCTTTGAGCGTGCCGTTCCGGCGAATTTTTACGGTGATTGCGCGGGTATCGACGCCCGAAATTGCGGGTATGCCGTTTTCGGAGAGAAAGTCGGGCAGGCTCTTTTTGCTGCGCCAATTGCTCGGCGTCCGGCACTCCTGCGCGACGACAAGCCCCGCGGCTTTTACGCCGCAGCTTTCGCAATCCTCGGTCGTAATGCCGTAGCAGCCGATTTCGGAGAATGTCATTACGACGATATTTTTATGCGCCGAGGGGTCGGTCAGGAGCTCTTCGTATCCGAACTCGGATGTGTTGAAAACCGCCTCGCCGACCGTGGTTTTACGCGCGCCGAAACCTTTGCCGCGAAACACCGTGCCGTCTTCAAATGCCAATATTGCCTTCATTGTGTTATTTTCCCGATTCTTTTAAGATTGTCATATATTCCTGCAATGACTTGACGTCCAAGTCGCGCGAACGCATAGCCTTGATGCCCTTTATTGCGGCGTTTGCACCCATAATCGTAGTTATCATACAGACCTTTTTTAGCAGTGCCTCCTGTCGGATTTTATTTTCGTCCAAGCGCGGAGTCATTCCCGACGGGGTATTTATTATAAGCGACATCTCGCCGTTTTTTATCATATCCACGACGTTCGGGCGGGCGCACTCCGCCAATTTATATGTGCGCACCACGGGGATTGAATTTTCGCGCAGAACTTTTGCCGTGCCCTCGGTCGAATAGATTTTGAAGCCGAGCTCGACAAGCGACTTTGCGATTTCGACAGCCCTTAACTTGTCGTGGTCCTTGACCGAAAGGAAGACGTTGCCCGACTGCGGCAATGCCGGCTGGGCTGCGATTTGGCTTTTGGCGAACGCCGTGCCGAGGTCTTTGTCGAGCCCCATAACCTCGCCCGTAGAGCGCATTTCCGGGCTTAGCATAATACTTGTGCCCGAAAAGCGCACGAACGGAAAGACGCTTTCCTTGACGGCGATGTAGGGAATTTTTACCTCTTTGGTAAAACCCAAGTCTTTGAGCTTTTCGCCCGCCATCACACGGGCTGCGATTTTTGCCAGCGGCACGCCTATCGCCTTCGAGGAGAACGGCACCGTGCGCGAGGCTCGGGGGTTTACTTCCAAAATGTAGACGTCGCCGTTTTTGATTGCGAACTGGATATTCATTAGCCCCACGACTTTCAACTCCTTCGCGAGCGCGTAGGTTGCCTGGCGGACTTCGTCAAGCGTCTTTTCGGGGAGGGTATGCGGGGGCAGAACCATTGCCGCGTCGCCCGAATGGATACCCGCGTATTCGATATGTTCGAGCATTCCGCCGATGACGGTCGTCTCGCCGTCGCTTATGGCGTCGACGT
>ENA-OZMX01000160-OZMX01000160.1-human-gut-metagenome-genome-assembly--contig:-NODE-160-length-20894-cov-8.625270_pt1 | contig 20894 bp, 17 predicted proteins | sample MGYA00244192_ERZ653819 | MGnify/ENA primary metagenome ERZ653819 (study PRJEB26926, sample SAMN06164618) | human gut metagenome | biome: ENVO:00009003; feature: ENVO:2100002; material: ENVO:00002003... | reverse complement strand
CGCCGACGGTGCGCGTCTTATAAAAGACTCGTCGGCGAAGCAAACGCGCCCTCGCGGTTTTTAGCGATTGCGGCGGCGGGGGCGACGCACCGCCTCTTCAAGCTGCGGCTCGTTGAGATAGTTGAAGCCTTCAAGCTTGCGCCGCTCAATGCGCATACCGATAAAAGATTCAATCTTTTGCAAAAACGCCGTCTCGTCGGACGAATAAAGCGTGATTGCAAAACCCTCCGTGTTGGCGCGCCCCGTGCGCCCAATGCGGTGGACATAGTCTTCGGAGTGCTCGGGCACATTGTAGTTTATCACACAGCCCACCCCCGAAATGTCAAGCCCGCGCGAGGCAATGTCGGTGGCAACCAAAATCGAAGTCTTGCGCTCTTTGAAGTCGCGCAAGGCCTTGTCGCGCTCGCGCTGGGTGCGGTCGGAGTGGAGGGTCGAAACCTTGTAGTCATGCCCTTCGAGCCATTGGGTAATCCTGTCGGCGTCCACACGCGTGCGCGTGAAAACAATCAGACTTTCATACGAAAGCGTTTCGAGAAGCTTTATCAATAAGTCGTATTTCTGGATACCGTCGACGGGATACACGCAGTGCTCAATCGTATCCGCAGGACTGTGAACAATGCCGATGTCGATTTTTTCGGGATCGCGCAACGCCCACGACGAAAGCCGCATAACCGCGTCGGGCATAGTCGCCGAGAAAAACAGCGTCTGACGTTCGACGGGACATTTTCGGATTATGTAGGAAACGTCTTCAATGAAGCCCATATCGAACATTCTGTCGACTTCGTCCAAAACCAGATACTTGACCTTCGAAAGCGAAATCGCGCGTTGACGCATAAGGTCGAGCAAACGCCCGGGAGTCGCCACAACAATGTCCACACCGGCGCGGAGCGCGTCAATCTGCCGCTGCATTGAAACTCCGCCTTGAACCAAAAGCGCGCGCGCGGGCGTGTATTTCGAGAAATTCACAAACGCTTCATACGTCTGCGCCGCAAGCTCGCGCGTGGGGCTTAGAACAAGCACCGACACCCCACCCGAGCATTCAAGCTTGTCGACAATCGGCAAAGCAAACGCGGCAGTCTTGCCCGTGCCCGTCTGCGCCGTGGCTATGACATCGCGCCCCGAAAGAACCGCAGGAATCGCATTTTTCTGAACCCCCGTCGGCGTCTTGTAGCCCATATCCTTGACCGCCGAAAGCGCCGCAGCCGACAGTCCGAGAGCCGCAAATTCGGCGACATCGTCGCCAAGCTGCTCGGCAGTGTAGCACGCGGGAACCACCTTCGGCTCAATCGGCTTCGACGGACGCTCCAAAACCTCCTCGGAAACTTCCGAGTTCGCAAAAACCTCCTCTTTGCGCCCACCGCGACGACGTCGTCCGCCGCGAGCCTGCCCCGAGTTGTCCGAACGCCTGCTACGCCTGTTTCCGCGGCCGGCAGACGTATTTTCCTCCGCGCCGAAGCCCGATTTTTTCGCTCCGCGCCCCTGTTGGCGGCTCGCCCCGTTCGCACGGGGTTTACGAGTGTCTTTTTTGCCGATTCCGATAACCGACAATATCTTTTTTAGTATCTTCATTTTGCGTAAAATGTATACCCAACGCCCCTCTTTGCAAGCTTAAACTGCGTAAAAAAGATTGACATAGTCCGTGTGGGCAATAGCCTGTCGCATCTATGAATACAAAGATAATTACCCTAATCTTTTTATCCGCATTTTTGGGAGCGGGGGTGGCAAAAGCCCAGGAAATACCCGCCGAAATCAAAGCGAAAATCGTCGCGGCATCGAAAGAGCGCAAAGCCCCCGAGGACAAACAGAGGGCGTGGGCAAGACGCCAGATTGAAGCGTGGGAGTCTATAAACACAATGACGTTCCAAATCCCCAAAGCGGACGTCGACGCAATCAAGGCTACCGCGCAGAAAAAATTCCCGTGGACATTCGCAAAACAGGAACCGTTCATCTCCGACCAGGTTGACGCCTTCGCCGAACTTGCCGACATCAAAAAAACTTTCGATAAGGACGACGCAAAAACGCTTGTGGAGGCCCTCTTAAAAGAAAAGGACGGCGACTACCGCGCCGTTGTCGACGCACTTTCCAAAGACGCCGAAATCTACGTCGAAATCAAAGAGACGTCCATAGAGGGCGTCGATCCCGAAATGCTTGCAGCCCTCAAAAAGGCGTTCGCCTTGCAGTTCCCGACCGACCTGACAAAACAGCGCGAACAGCTGCGGAAATACGAGTCGATTATGAACGTCTATAACCGCGCCCTCGAAGAAAAACGCCAGCGCGAAAACGCCCCGCAGGAAAAGAAAATCACCAAGAGCGAAATCCTGCAAAAGGCGGAGGCCGCTTTCAACAAGAGCACAATTATCATCACGGGCAACGGCAAAACCGCGACGGGTATCGTCGTCGAAATCAAGGGCGAAAAGGCGCTCATATTCCCCGCATCGCTCTATTCCGGCAGCGGGCTCACCGCAACAAACACTTCGGGCGACGAAGCTTCAATCTCGCTCAAAAAAGTCTTCTCGGCTAAAAACGCGCCGCTTATGCTCGTATTTCTCAAAGACTTCCCGTTCGAAGTCGGCATAACCGATTTCGCCACTGCCGACGAGTTGCGCGACAACATCAATAAACCCGTCATCTTGGTGGGATACAGCGGCGAGCAAATCCGCCCCGCGCTTATGCACCTTTCGAAAGTCGTAAAGGACACTATTAAAATGACGCGCCCCGTGATGTCGTCCTACTACGAGGGCTCGCTGATTCTCGATCAAAAGACATTCAAGCCCGTCGCAATCGCAGTGCTGCCCGAGCGCGAAATGCCCGATTTCGACTTCACATCGAACAGATTGGCGTCCGATTATAACCGCGTTGTCGAACGCCTCCAACGCCAGCTTATCTCGATTAGAACCGATGTCCCGCTTGAATGGGAACCCGTCGAAATCGACAAAATGCGCGAACAAGTTCGCGATTACGAGAAAATCAAGAGCATAAACGAAGCTCTGTCGGTCATGATTTCGGGTTCGCTCGACGACGCATTGCGCCACAAGGCGTGCACCGCGATTGTCGAAAAGGCGCGCGATACACTTTCGCGCAGAATGGACATCTCGAAAGTGCGCCTTGAATACCGCTCGTATATCACACAGATTATAAACATGATACGCCGCCCGCTTGAAAAGGCGCAAAAGGAGGGCGTCTACGCCAACTTGCGCAACGAAGAGGCGTTCCAGATTAAATTCACAAGCGCGGTTTACGCAGAGTTGAAAAACGAATTGCGCAACAATTCGTATTCGCTCGCCCCGCGCGAGTTCAGAAAGGCGTTCGAAAAATAACGTCTAAAATCGGTCAAAAAATCGGGCGAAAAACGCCTGATATTGGCGCGAAAAAACCTCAAAAACGCGCCGAAAATGCCTAAAAAAACACCCAAAAAACGCGCAAAATCGAGTCGGTTTTGCGCGTTTTTTACATAAAAATGGGCGAAAAAATAGAGGGGGTTCAGCCCGAAAAATGCTCGAAACCGCGACCCTCGAAGACGGTCGGCACGGACGCGGACGGGGCGAGATTCAACTTCAAAAGCCCCCCGCAGAACTCTTTTTCGACACCGCCCTGCTCCGCTTCGACCGTCTGCCCGTTTGAGGCTGAGTTTCTTTCTTCGGAAGCCTTTTCATTTGAGGGATTCAGCCCTTTTTTGACGTTCTGTTCTTTTGAGGGATTCAGCCTTTTTTCGGCGGCGATGACGCGCCCGATTCTGTAAAGCGGAAAGGCGGGGAATGCCGCTAAATATGCGGCTTCGAAGTCGGCTGCCGACTGCGGAGTAGGCGCGGAAATCGAAAAGAGAAGCTCGTAGTCCTCGCCGTCACACAGGGCTTTTTCGACACTGCGCTTACCGCAAAATTCGCGCACTGGGACAAAATCCAAAACGGCAATACAATCGGGAGCGAGAACGTTTTTTATGTCGATAGCCAACCCGTCGCTAATGTCCGTGCAGGACGTAATTTTTGCGCGCAGCTCGTTGACCGTATTGGAGTTAGCAACAGCGTTCAGAGGCTCGGCAGGATTGAAATTTGTTTCGGATGCAGTGGAAGGAATTATAGTCGAGGCGTTCCATTTGGCGAGCCACAAGCCTTGCGGTATGCGCGGGGTAAAAAGCAAATGGTGTCGGGTTTCGAGCGAATAGCCGAGTTTGCCCGTGGTGTAGAGAATGTCGCCCGAATGCGCATTCGAGCGCAGAAGCGGCGGGGTGTCGCCGCCGCCCAAGAGTGTGAGCGACATCGAGAAAAATTTGTCCGCGCCCGAATCGGAAATGTCTCCGCCGATAATTTCAATATTGTATTGGCGTGCGACTGCGGCGAGTCCGCGGGCGAAATCTTCGAGCCAAGACGCCGAAACGTCGCCCGAAATCACGGCGGCTATAACCGCCCTTTGGGGGACTCCGCCCATTGAAGCGATGTCGCTGATGTTGCGTTTTAGCAGTTTTGCGCCCGCCTCGGCGGCTGTGCAGGAATCGTCAAAATGGCGTCCGTAAACGAGGGAATCGACGGTGATGTAATTATGTTTGTAGAGGGTGTCGCGCCCGAACACGGCGCAATCGTCGCCGCCGCCGCGTGGCGCGGGCGGGCAGGTGTCGCCGTAGGCGGAGAGTATGCGCGAAATTAGGGCGCGTTCGCCGATTTTTTTTACGGGGTCGGAAGTGTCGAAAATATGGCGGCTCATTGCGCGGTGATGACTATCAGGACTACATTGAGGATATTAAACGCCGAATGGCACAAAATGGGGGCGACAATAGAGCCCGTGCGCTCGTAAAGCGAAGTCAAAAACAGGGCGACCACAAACAGCGGCACAGCCGCGAACGCGTTTGAATGCAATGCCGCAAACAATGCCGAAACGAGGAATGCCGACGCGCGAGCCGCCGTTTGCGGGTCGAGTTTTTCAACAAAGACGCCCTTGACGCAGCGGTAGAAAACGCCGCGAAAAAGCAGTTCCTCTACAATCGGCGCAAGAACCGTGAACGATGCGAGCGCGGCGGCGAATGCGAACTTGTTTTGGGTGCGTTTGAAAAGCTCTATGATTTCCTGTTTTTGCGGCAGCTCGCCCGTGATTATGAAGACCGCCGCGTTTATTGCAAGCGACACCGCTATGACGCAGGCGAGCATACAAACGAAATATTTTGCGGCTTTTTTGAGCGTGAAAGAGTCGGCGAAGAATCCGAATTCGAAATGCGAGCTGGCAAATTTTTTATAGACGAACACGCATGCCAATAATGCGAGCTGGTATGCGGGCGCGTAGGCGAAAGTAGAGACGGTTTCGTCGGCAAAGAGGCGTCTAAAAAGCTGTGATGCCGCCGAGCAAAAAAGCAGCATAAAGCAAAGAAGCGCGCCGAACAAAAACAAGTCCGCCGCGCGAAGCCCGACTGCCGAAGCCTCGGCGCGGCGCAGTCTGTCGGGGCTTGGGGAGAATTCGAGTCTGAACCCGACAAGCGCGAACGCCGCCGCGAAGCCCGCCAAAACCGAAGCTATTGCAACCGCCGACATTCCGATTTATCTACGCGCTAAAAACCTCCCTGCCGTCGACGAATGTCCGCATAACGCGGCCGCGCAGTTTTTTGCCGAGCCACGGCGAATTTTTGGAGCGCGAAACGGGTTTCGAGTATGTCCACTCGGCGTTTTCGTCAATCAAAACGAAGTCGGCGGGCGAACCTATTTTTAGTGTGCCCGCGTCGACGCCAAGCAGCTGCGCGGGGCGCGTCGACATAAGTTCGACGAGTTTCGAAAGCCCGATTTTTTTGGAGCGCACGAGAACCTCGTGGCAGATGCTGAAAGCGGTTTCCGAGCCGGTTATGCCGAAGGGGGCGAGGTTGAATTCCCTGTCCTTTTCGGTTTCGGTATGCGGGGCGTGGTCGGTTGCAATGACTTCGATTGTGCCGTCTACGACGCCCTTGATGAGGGCTTTGCGGTCGTCCTCCGAGCGCAGCGGCGGGCACATTTTATAGTTGGTGTCGAAGTCCGCAAGACATGCGTCGGTGAGGGCGAGGTGGTGCGGGGTAGCCTCCGCCGAGACGCTTATGCCGCGTTTTTTGGCGCGTCGGATTATGTCGACGGAAAGCGAGCTTGAAATGTGCTGCAAGTGGATATGCGACTTTGTATACAGAGCCAAAATGACGTCGCGCGAGACGATGATGTCTTCCGCCGCGCTCGGCCAGCCGCCCAAGCCGAGGCGCACCGACCACTCGCCCTCGTGGATTTGCCCCGAGGAAGTTAGGGTAGACTCCTGACAGTGGTCCATTACGAAAAGCCCGAACATTTTTGCATACTGCATTGCGTTGCGCATAATTTCCGCGCTTTGAACGCAGGAACCGTCGTCGGTTATGGCGCGGACGCCCATACTTTTAAGCGAGCCGAGCGGGGCGAGCTTTTCGCCGTTTCTGCCCTCGGTTATGCAGCCGCTTTGGTAGACTTTGACGACGGCGGTTTCGCTTATGATGTCGTTAATAAGGCGGATTGTGGAGGGGTTGTCGGCGGCGGGAGAAGTGTTTGGCATTGCCACTATCGATGTCCAACCGCCCGCGGCGGCCGCCGCCGTGCCCGTCGCAACGGTTTCCTTGGCGGTTTGTCCGGGGTCTCGCAAGTGGACGTGCAAGTCGACAAAACCGGGGGCGAGAACAAGCCCCTTGGCGTCGATTGTCTTTGCCGATTTCGAGACCGACTCGACAAATTTTCCGCCGCGCACGAACACGCTGCGGACTTCGTCGATGTTTTGCGACGGGTCGACCACCCGCGCGTTTTTGACTATAAATTCACCCTTCATTTTCATTCTCCGAATTTATCTTCCGAATTTGGCGCGCATACAAAGTTTCATTGCCGCCATTCTTACAGCCACGCCGTTTGTGACTTGGTTCAGGATTACCGACCTGCCCGAATCGGCGAGTGCGGAATCGAGCTCTACGCCCCTGTTTATCGGCCCCGGGTGCATTATAAATGCGTCCTTTTTAAGCAGATTTTCGCGCAGGAGGTTAAGCCCGAAAACTTTCGAATACTCCGAAATGGACGGAAAGTATGTGGCGCGCTGGCGTTCGTGCTGAATTCGCAAAAGCATTACGACGTCGGCGTCGGAGATTGCCTCGCGCAAGTCGTAGCAGACGCGCACGCCCATTTTTTCGAACTCGGGCGGGACGAGTGTGGAAGGCCCCGCGAGCGTGATTGTCGCGCCGAGTTTTTTGAGAAGATGTATGTTCGAACGCGCGACGCGGCTGAAAAGTATGTCGCCCAAAATGGTGATTTTTTTGCCGCGGAAGTCTTCGCCGCCGAATTTTTCGCGCATTGTGAAGGCGTCGAGAAGCGCCTGCGTGGGGTGCGCGTGCGCCCCGTCTCCCGCGTTGATTACGGGGATTTCGAGGCGGTCGGCAAGGTATTTTGCCGCGCCCGAGCAGTTGTGGCGGACGATTATCATATCGGCCATCAATGCCTGTATGTTTTTGGCGGTGTCCTTCAAAGTTTCGCCCTTGACGGAGCTTGACGCCGAAGCGACTACGCTTATGACGTCGGCGTCGAGCTTGTGCGCCGCCATTTCGAACGCGGTGCGCGTGCGCGTGCTCGGCTCGAAAAACAGGTTGACCACCACCCTGCCTTTCAGATACGGAAGTTTGGCTTTGTCGCTTTTAAGCGAGGCTTTGAAAATGTCGGCAAGGGCGAATACTTCGCGTATATCGCCTATCGACAAGTCCTGCGTCGAGACCAAATCCTTCTTGTTCCACGACGCGTTTTTCAAAAAATCTTCTACTATCATATCGTTCGCCCGAAGAGTAACAGCCCGCGCGTATTTGTCAAATTCTTTCGAGTCGGGACAGGCAAAAAAAAGCTTGGTAGACGCGCGAAAATCGTCTACATTGCCTATATGAAAATTGTAGTAGTCGGCGCGGGCGACGTCGGGAAATACCTGTGCAAGGTTTTGAGCGAAGACGGCCACGCAATAACACTGATTGAATCGGACGACGCCACCGCCGCCGAAATAGAGGAATCGCTCGATGTGCGCGTCGTGCGCGGACACGGGGCGAGCGCGAAAAATCTTTTGCAGGCGGGGGCGCAAAACTGCGACTTTTTAATGGCGATGACGCAGCACGATCAGCTGAACATTGTTTCGTGCGCGATTGCCGCAAAGCTCGGTGCGCGCAAGACAATCGCCCGCGTGCGCGACTTGGTCTACACCGACTCTGAAAATTTCAACTACCAGAAAAATTTCAACCTCGACATTTTGATAAACCCAGAAGCGTTGACGGCGGTTGAGCTTGCCAAACACATACGCAATCCCGCCCGCTTTGTGGTGGAGGATTTTGCGCGCGGGCAGATAGAATTGCAGGAGATAGAGATTTCGGAAAACGCGCATGTAGCGGGCAAAAAATTGAAGGATTTGAAGCTGCCGTCTGGACTTAAAATCGGGTATGTCGAAAGCGGAGGCTCGCTGAAAGTGCCGACAGCCGAAACCGCGCTTTCGCCCCGCGACAAAGTCACGATTTTGGGAACGCCCGAAGCCCTGCTTAAAAACGCGTTTCTGTTCTCGGAGGACATCTCGAAAGAGCCGCTCAGAATCGTGCTCTACGGGGCTACGGAAACCGCCGTCGCGCTCGTGCGCAGACTCGCGCACAGCCGCTTCAAAATCCGCCTGATTGAACCTGATCTCAAACGCTGCAAGGCCATGGCGGAATTGTTCCCGAACATCACTGTGATAAACGGCAGCGCGACAAAACAGCAGATTTTGGAGGAGGAACAAATCGGCGGCGTCGACTATTTCGTGGCGTGCACCAAGGACGACGAGGAAAACGTGATGACGTGCCTGCTTGCAAAAAAACTGGGCGCGCGCAATGTCGAGCTTGTAATCAACAAGCCCGACTATGAGCAGGTGATACAAAATATAAGCGGGTTTCTCGACATAGCCTCGGCCGCGTCGCCGCGCAAGACGACGGTTGCCGAGATAAAAAAATACATAACCGACAAACGCTATATGGTGGCGGGCTCGCTGCGCAACGGGGAAATTGAATTCATAGAGCTTACGGTGCGCGAGGGTTCGTGGGGCGAAGGCAAAAAGCTCAGCGAGCTCAACCTGCCGCCGGCGACGATTATCGCCGCTGTTGTCGACGAGCAGAACAACGCGAAAGTCCCCGGGGCAAACGACATCGTCAACGCCCTCGAAAAGCTCATAATAATTCTCGAAAAGAAAAACGTCCGCCAAGTCGTGGAAATGTTCGCGGAGGACTAAATGAACTATTCGGTGATTTTGAAAACGCTTTCGTCGGTGATGTGGATTATGGCACTGGCGTTCTCGGCGTGCGCGGGGGTGTCGGCGTATTTCGGCGGCGACGCGCTCGAACCGAACGCGATGTCGGCGTGGATTTGCGCGGCGGCGATGTCGGGTATGCTGGCGTTCGCCCTCTACGCGCCAAGCCGCAAGGCGCAGAAAAAAATGTTCAGAAAAGAGGCGATGTGCATTATCGGGCTTGCGTGGATTATGACGTCGCTCGTGGGTGCGGTGCCGTATGTGATGATTCTCGACTGTCCGGCGGCATCGGCGATTTTCGAGTCGACAAGCGGAATCACGACGACGGGCGCGAGCGTGTTTTCGAGCTATGCGGACTTCCCGAAAAGCCTGATGTTTTGGCGGTGTCTTTCGCACTGGATTGGCGGGCTGGGCGTCGTGGTATTCTTTGTGGCGATTCTCTCGTTCATAGGCGCGTCGGGAAAAATTCTGTATGCAAACGAATCGAGCACCGAGACCGCCGACTTCGACTCCGAGCGCGTGCGCAGCGGCATCTTCGGAATCGTGAAGCTTTATGCGGCGATTTCGCTTTGCTGTTTCGGGGCGTTGAAGTTTTTCGGAATGGAAACGTTCGACGCAATTTGCACGACGTTTTCGACGGTGTCGACGGGCGGATTTTCGACGCGCGAAACAAGCTTCATCGGCAACGAAAACTACGGAATTTACTGGACGCTGATATTTTTTATGTTCGTGGGCGGAACGGGTTTTCCGCTGCTGATTTCGCTTGCAAAATTCAAGTTCCGCAAGCTGCGCGAAAACACCGAATTTTGGACGTATGTCCTGATTGCAGCAACGTCTGTGGCTATTGTCTGGACGACGCTCGCGTTCGGCTCGGGGCGTCCGCTTTTCGAGACGTTCACGCTGTCGGTTTTCGAGGTAGTCACGACAATCACCTCGACGGGATTTTGCGCCGACAACTACCAGACGTGGATTCCCGCAGCGCAGACTACTCTGTTTTTGCTGATGATTGTCGGCGGCTGCTCGGGTTCGACGGCGGGCGGACTCAAAATTTCGCGGGCGGTGGCGGCGTTTAGAATCTGCCGCCGCGACATTGAAAAATCGTTCCGCCCGAGGGTGGTGCGCAACATATTCGTCAACGGCAAATCCCTCGGCGACGACGCCGCGCAGGACGTGCTTTCATACGCCGCGCTCTACGCGTTTGTGTGCATTTTCGGAATCGTGGCACTTATGCTTTTGGAGCCGAAGCTCGGCTCGTTTTCGTGCATTTCGGCGGTGGTGTCTGCCATCGGCAATATGGGACCCGCTTTCGGGGAACTCGGCTGCGAGTCGAATTACGGAATTCTGAACGACTTTTCGAAAATCCTGCTGTCAATGATTATGATAATGGGACGTCTTGAAATCAGCGCGTTCTTGGTGCTTTTTATGCCGTCGCTGTGGAAAAAATTTCAATAAAATCAAAAGGGGAAATCGAAAATCATGACTAAATTAGGTGTAAATATCGACCACGCCGCCACGCTGCGTCAGGCGCGGTATAGGGACTGCCTCGGCGACAAAAACATTATTGTCGAGCCCGACGTAATCGAGATTGCGCGGCTCGCCGAAAGAGCTGGCGCGGACTCCATAACCGCCCACCTGCGCGAAGACCGACGGCATATGACCGACGCAGACATCGCAGCCCTGCGCGAAAACGTCAAAACGAAGCTCAATATGGAAATGGCGTGCAATCCAGACGTGCTCGCCGTCGCGCTTGAAATCGTGCCGGACTACGCGTGCCTCGTCCCCGAAAACAGACTGGAAATTACGACGGAAGGCGGTCTGGACATACTCGCAAACCGCGAAAAAACCGCGAAGACTGTCGAGGCGTTGGCGCAAAAGGGCGTTGTGGTTTCGATTTTCATCGACCCCGAGGAGAGACAAATCCGCGCCGCGAAAGAGATTGGCGCGGAGGTTGTGGAACTCCACACGGGCGCGTATGCCAACAACTGGGGCGATTTGCCCGCGCGCAACGCGCAGCTCGAACGGATAGGACGCGCGGCGGAGTTTGCGCGGGAACTCGGAATTACGGTGAACTCGGGTCACGGAATCAACTACGAAAACGTCGCGCCGCTGCTTGCGCGGACACCGTTTAACGAGCTTAACATCGGGCACTCGATTGTCTGCCGCGCACTCGTGGTAGGTATGGAAAACGCAGTCGCCGAAATGAAGGCTCTGATAAATGCCGCAAGATAACGACATTTGCAAAACTCCCGATTCAGTCGGCGCAAATTGCCAACGCGCTGGCAGAGACGCTCGCAAGAATGCGGACGAAAGCAGGAGTGCGGGCGGCGCGGATTGCGGGACTTTCGGCGTCGTAAACGGCGCGGGCGGAGGCGTTCCGCGCGCGGGTGTTGAGAGTGTTGCGGGCGTTGTGGGTGTCGGGATTGATTTGGTAGATGTCGCGCGGATAGAGAAAATGCTCAAAAACTACCGCGAGGCGTTTTTGGCGAGGACATTCACGCGGGACGAAATCGACTACTGCGAAAAATTTTCCGCCCCCGCCCAGCACTACGCCGCCCGCTTCGCCGCGAAGGAGGCTATGGCAAAGGCTCTCGGAACGGGCTTTTCGGGCGCAATCACCCTAAAAAGCGTGGCGGTAAAAAACGCGGATTCGACTTCCGCTCCCATCGCGACGCTCGATTGCGCGGCGCAAAAAGCCATGGAAAAGCTCGGCGGCAAAAAAATGCTCGTGAGCCTCACGCACCTTAAAGACTACGCGCAGGCGATAGCGGTAATCACAAAATAATAAAATATGACAACGCGAATTTTCGACCCCATTCTTTCAAACTCCGAGTCCGCCGACTTCGAAGCAGCCTATTTCGCGCATTCGGGGCGGACTCCGCGCGGCGTGATAGACGCAATTGGCGCGAAGATTGCCGAGGAGTTTGTCGGGGAATTCGGACGGTTTTTGCGCGCCGACTCCGAAGTTTTGGCGGTTGTAGGCTCGGGCAACAACGCCGCCGACGCAATGGCGTTTTTGGCAAAGCTGCGCGAAAAGGCGGATTTCGGAAAACTTGTTTTGTGCGTTCCCTCGCCCGAAAAATTGCGCGAAGAGCCGCTTTTTTATTTCGACAAACTCGCCGCCCGCGGCGATACGCAAATTGTTTACGATATCGAAAAAGTCGCGCAAAAAAAGTTCGCGCTCGCCGTCGAGGGGCTTGCAGGTATGAGCTTTAAGCCGCCTATGCGCGGGAGTATGCGAAAAAAAATAGAATTTTTAAATTCGGTCGAAGCCGACGTGAAAGTCGCCATAGACCTGCCCGCGGGGCTTTCAGACGACGCGCGGCAAAGCCCCGCAATCTTCAAAGCCGACGCCACATACGCAACCGCGATTGCAAAAAACGCCCTGTTTATGCGCTCGGCGCGGGAATTTATCGGACGCGTGCGCTACATCGACGCGGAATTTTTCAACGGCGCGAACGCTGCCATGGCGGGGTCGGCGACGTCCATAGCCGCGACTGACAACCAACCGCCGAAAGCCGCGCGGTTCATTGTGCGCCAAAACGCGCTCGCGCCCCTTGCAAAGCTGCGCCCGTCGGTGTCGGACAAACGCTCGTTCGGGCGGCTTTTGATTGTTTCTGGCTCGCGCAAATATGCGGGAGCCGCGCTGCTAAACGCGCGGGCGGCAATCCGCGCGGGGTGCGGGTTTGTATTCGCATGCATTCCAGAAGAATTCAAGCCCGCGTTTTGCGCTGCCGAGCCTTCGGTAATCTGGCTCGGGTGCGAAACCGACGAATCGGGCGCGCTCGCGCTCGAAAACTTCGGCGAAATAAACGCCATAGCCCGAGGCGCAGACGCGCTTTTGTGCGGTTCGGGGCTCACAACCTCGCGTGAGTCGGCGGCGTTGGTAGGCGAGCTTTTGAAGGCTAACCCCGCCCTGCCCGCGGTGCTCGACGCCGACGCGATTTCAAAAAATCTGCTCCAATCGGAAGCCGTAAAAAACAGGGGCGGCGCGCTTGCGATAACTCCCCACGAGGGCGAATTTTTGCGCATCGCCCCCGACGCGTCCGACGAATCGCTTTTAAACGCTGCAAAAGAATACGGGTGTGCGATTATGTTGAAGTCGAACATTACGCGCGTAGGCGACTGCGGAAAAATCGTCTATTCCACGCGCGGAAGCCCCGCCCTTGCCCGCGCGGGCAGCGGCGACATTCTCTGCGCGGTTGCCGCCGCGCTGCTTGCGAACAAAACGCTTTTAGAAAACGTCGAAAGCTTCGGCGGGGAATCGAAAAACTCCCGCGCGGTCGCCGCGTGCGCAATTGCCGCGCAATGGCTCGGATTGGCGGCGGAGTGTTCGGCGGAGCGTTCGGGCGAAACGCCGCTTGCCTCGTCTGATATAATAGGCGTTTTACCCGAAATACCAGCAATTATAAAATGACTGAATCAGAGAAAATTTCATACATAAAATTATGCGCAATCCGCGACGTTGGAGCGGCAACTGCCATGCGCCTTTTGCGGCACTTCGGCTCGCCCGAGGCGGTTTTCGGGGCTTCGAAGCGCGAGCTTATGCAGGTCGAAAAAATCGGCGAAAAGACTGCGGAGTCGATTTTCGAGGGTAAAAACGCCGTCGACGTGTCGAAAATTTCCGACGCGATGAACCGCATTGGCGCGCGTTATTTCACCTTCAAATGCCGCCAATATCCCGAGACGCTCAACCAGATTCCCGACAAGCCCGTCGGCTTTTACGCAATCGGCAACTGCGATTTTTCCGCGCCCTGCATTGCCATTGTCGGCACGCGCAACTGCTCGGTTTACGGGCAGACCGTGGCGCGTAATTTTGCCGCCGAATTCGCGCGTGCGGGCTACACCGTCATCAGCGGAATGGCGCGTGGAATCGACGCAATGGCACACCTCGGCGCGATGGAGGCGGGCGGCAGGACAATCGCCGTTTTGGGGACGGGCGTCGATGTTGTGTATCCGCCCGAGAATATCGAGCTTTATCAGAAAATAATAAAAAACGGTTCGGTGATTTCGGAATTCCCGATGGGCGCGAGAGCCGACAGGCAGAATTTCCCGATTCGCAACCGCATTGTTGCGGCTATGGCGGCGGCGACGGTCGTGGTGGAGTCGGACGTAAAGGGCGGAAGTATGATTACCGCGCGGCTCGCGGGAGAATACGGCCGCGACGTTTTCGCAGTTCCCGGGCGCATAGATAGCGCGCTTAGCAGAGGCTGCAACGCGCTGATTCGCGACGGCGCGACATTGGCTTCGTCGGCGCGGGACGTGATAGATTCGCTCAAATTTTCAAGCCCCGTGCAAATGACGCTTTTCGATATACACACGCCCGACAACGTTTCGCCCGCAAACAAAAAGAGCGATACGGGAACGCCGAAAAATCGCCCGCCAGACATTCGTTCAAACGAGCCTGATAGCGACGCGCAAGTTCCGCAAAACGCGCCCGATGTTTTTGCGGGACTGACTTCGGACGAAACGAAGCTGCTTAAAATAATCGCCCGCGAAAAATCCGTGGCGGTCGACGTGCTTTCGGAACTTGCCCAAATGCCCGTCCGCGCGTGCCTGCCCGCCCTGCTTATGCTCGAAATCAAAAAACGCATAAAAAAACTCGCCGGCGGCACATACACCCTCCCCTAACCGGCTGGACGTTTTTATATATTTGCAAGCGGCGTCCCGCTGGGCGGACTGCCATTGCGGGGGTTTTTATAAATTCGAAAGAGGCGCGGATTACTTCGTAATGTCCGCTTTTGATTTTTTGTTAAAGTAAAAACAATCAAAAATTCCAAGCAAACCCCCGAGCGCGGATTACGCATCCGCGTAATTCCTCCGCGCTTCCCCCTTTGGTTTTGCCAATGCGCCTTTTCTATTTGTTAAAGCAAAGTAATTACAGAATGACGTGTCGCGGGGCGCGGGATTAAAAAATTGACAGGCGGGTGCGGGCGGGCAGAATGGATTGGAATATGGAGTTTTACCGCCACGTTATTTGGGACTGGAACGGCACGCTGTTAAACGACGCGCGGCTGAGTCTTGACGTGTACAATTCGATTGCGGCGGATTTCGGGCTTGAAAGTGTCGGGCTTGCGCAATACCGCGACGAGTTCGGATTCCCAGTGATAGACTTCTACAAACGCCACGGCTTCGACTTCGACAAAATCGACTTCCGCGAGGTCGGGCGCGTGTTCATCGAGCGGTATTTGGCGCGGCTTGACGCCTGCCCGCTCCACGACGGCGTGCGCGACATTCTGCGGCAGCTGCAATCGCTGGGGTTCACGCAAAGTGTGCTTTCGGCGAACAACGACAGGCTGCTAAAAAAAGCGGTTGAGCGGTTCGGGCTTTCCGAATTTTTTACGCGCGTAGACGGGCTTAGCGACATTTATGCGAACTCGAAAACCGAGCTTGCTAAGGCGCACATTGCCGCGCTTTCGGACGAACTCGCGCTTTCCCCGCGCGATGCGATTATGGCGGGCGACACCCTCCACGACGAAGACGCCGCGTGCGCGATGAATGTCGACTGCGCGTTGATTGCCCTCGGGCACAATTCGGCAAAGAAGCTCGCCGAGGCAAAGGGCGCGGCGGTGTTCGACAGCCACCAAAAGTTTTTCAATTTCCTCGCGCACTGTATGTGAAAAGGCTCGCGAAGAAACGAAAGAAGCGGGCGAAAAAACGCGCAAAAGCGGCGTTTTCGGCTCAAAACACCGCCTTTTTTATACAAATGCGGCTACTTTTGAGCCGTAGAAGCCTGTTTTTCGTTGACTTTTTTAGCCGATAATTCGGCAATACTGCAAACAAAAAAAGTCCTATACGCAACAGGACTTTTTCGAAAAAATTTTTAATGAAGGCTCGGGCAAAAAGCGTAGCACACGCCCGACGCGCGGCTAAAAGCGCAAAAAGTGGCGCAGTTTTTCGGACTGCGGAATTCTCTCGAACGTAGTGCCCGCGAAGCTTTCGACAATCATCTCACGCGCGAGGGCGTCGGTTAGGCCGCGCTGCTGCATATAAAAAAGCTCTTCTTTGTCGGGCTCGGCGACTGTGCAGCCGTGCGAGCACATAACGTCGTTTGCCGAAATTTCCAGAATCGGCGACGCCTGCGAAACCGCGTTCTTGCTGAGCAGCAGCGAGCGGCAACTCTGGTATGCCTCGGTTTTCTGCGCCTTTGTGCAAACGTCGACAAGCCCCGTAAAGGCTATGCGCGAAGAGTCGTCCAAAGCCGCCTTGACTTCGAGGTTGCTCTTGGAGCTTTCGTCGAAATGCGTTTGTTTTGTGCGCAAGTCGGCGGTGATGTCGCCCGAGGTCTTCAAAAACACGCGGCTATCCAATGCGCAATGCGTGCCGTAGAGATTGAAATTGCGCTCGCTGCGCGAATTCGCAAGCCCCTCCTGCGCCATTGCGTCGACGACTTCGCAGCCCGAAGCCAAATAAAAATCCTCGCGCTCGAACATCAGCGAAGCCGCCTCGGAAAGCTTTATTTGCGCGTAATTCAGGCGTGCGTTTTCGCCGATGTCGAAGCCGAAGCGCGCAACTCCGAGCGAGCCTCCGAAGACGAGCGACGTTTTAAGAAGCGTCAGGCTCGAATTTTTTTCGAGCACGAAGAACGCGCCCGCCGCGCTCGCGTGGAGCTTTGCAATCAGCGACATTTCCAGATCCGCCGAAACGCCCTCGCTCACGCGCACGAAAACGCCGCGGTCGGGGCGCGAAGCCTGAAAGAGGTCGAGCTTGCCCGAAGCCCCGCCGAAGAATTTCGAAAGTCTATCGCCGTAGTCGGCAAACGCCTCCGCCATCGGCAGGATTTCAACGCCGTCGATTTTCGAAAGCGCGGTAATTTGCCCGTCGAAAAGCGCAATCTGCGCCGAAGCCGCCTTTGCCTCTGCCTCGCGCACCGCCGCGCACGGCTCGCCCGCTGGCGGTTTTGAGTTTGTAAAATACGGGAAAAGCCCGTCGGCGTTCCAAGCGGAAAGGTTTGCAAAACGCCAATATTCGTCCTTATTGTGGGCGAACGGGGTGTTTGCAAAGCGCATTTTTGCGGCGGTTGCGATGTCGGCGATATTCGTGTTCACCCTACCGAGCCCTCCATTTGAAGTTCGATGAGTCTTTTGAGTTCGACGGAATATTCCATCGGGAACTCCTTTACCAAGTCGTTGACGAATCCGTTGACGGCGAGGCTGACGGCCTCCTGCTCGGAAAGTCCGCGCTGGCGCATATAGAAAATCTGTTCCTCGCTGAGCTTGGAAACGCTCGCCTCGTGCTGGACGCTGTTGTTTTGCCCCGCGCAGACGATTGCAGGATATGTGTCGGTGCGCGAATTCGCGTTGATTAAAAGCGCGTCGCACTCGGTGTGGTTTTTGCAGTTTTTGACGTTTTTGGGCATATACACAAGCCCTCGGTAGGACGCCCTGCCGTCGCTTATGCTGACGGATTTCGAAGTGATGTTCGAAGTCGTGTTGTCGGCGAGGTGAATCATCTTCGAGCCCGTGTCCTGATGCTGTTTCGTGTTTGCAAGCGCGATTGAAATGACCTCGCCGCGGGCGCGTTCGCCCTTCAAAACCACCGCAGGGTATTTCATTGTAAGCCCGCTGCCGATATTGCAGTCGACCCACCTAATCTGCGCGTCCTCCTCCGCCATTCCGCGCTTTGTGACGAGGTTGAAAACGTTGTCCGACCAGTTCTGAACCGTCACATACTGGATTTTCGCGCCCTTCAACGCCACGAGTTCGACGACCGCCGAATGGAGCGTTTCGGTGTCGAACTTCGGGGCTGTACACCCCTCCATATACATCAGCTCCGCGCCCTCGTCGGCTATTATGAGTGTGCGCTCGAACTGTCCGAAGCTTTCGGCGTTGATCCTGAAATACGCCTGCAACGGCTGTTGGACTTTCACGCCCTTGGGCACATAGATAAAGCTTCCGCCCGAGAAAACCGCGCTGTTGAGCGCGCTGTATTTGTTGTCGGAAATCGGGATTATCTTGCCGAAATATTTTTTGAAAATCTCGGGGTATTTTTTCAGCCCCTCGGTCGAGTCGCAGAAAATTACGCCGTCCTTTGCCAAGTGCGCCTTCATATTCGAATACGCCGACTCGGAGTCGAACTGAGCCTCGACGCCAGCCAAAAATGCGCGTTCCTGCTCGGGCACGCCGAGGCGTTCGAACGTCGCCTTCACGTCGTGGGGGACTTCCTCCCAAGAGCGTTTTTTCTGCGCCCCCTTTGCGAGGTAGTAGCGGATTTTCGAAAAGTCCAACTCGTCGAGCCGCTCCGACGCCCAATGCGTCGGGTTTTTCATTTTGAAAAACTCGCGCAACGCCGAAAGGCGGAAATTCAGCACCCACTCGTCCTCGCCCTTCACCTGCGAGATGTAGCGGACGACGTCTTCGTTTAGCCCCACGCCCGCGTCGAAAGCGTAGTCTTCGGCGTATTTGAAATCGCCCGCGCTTCTGTCGAGGTTGAGTGACTGGGGTTGTTTGTCTTCCTGCATGACCAACGTTTCCGCTTTTTGCGCTATTTTAGCCAATCGTAGCCCTTTTGTTCAAGCTCCAACGCCAATTCTGCCCCGCCGCTTAAAACGACTTTGCCGCCGCTTAAAACGTGGATTTTGTCGGGCTTGACGTATTCGAGCAGGCGGTTGTAGTGGGTTATCAAAAGCATTCCCATGTCGGGCGAGCGCATTGAATTTACGCCCTCGCTTACTATGCGCAAGGCGTCGATGTCCAAGCCGCTGTCGGTTTCGTCCAAAATGGCGAACTTGGGTTTAAGCATAAGCATTTGCAGAATGTCGCAACGCTTTTTCTCGCCGCCGCTGAACCCCTCGTTGACGCTGCGGGTCGTGAAGCTTCTGTCCATTTTAAGCAAATCCATTTTCGCGTAAAGCTCTTTGTAATACTCGATGGGATTCACCGTTTTACCCTCTTCCATGCGCGCGTTGAGGCAGGCTCTGATGAAGTTCGCAATGCTCACCCCCGGAATGTCGGCGGGATACTGGAACGACAGGAAAAAACCCTTGCGGGCGATTTCGTCGGGGGCAAGACCGACGATGTTTTCGCCGTCCAAAAGGACTTCGCCCGAAACTATTTTGTAGTCGGGATGGCCTGCTATCGCCTTTGAAAGGCTGCTTTTACCCGTGCCGTTGGGCCCCATTATCGCGTGGATTTCGCCCGCGGGAACATCCAAATTCAAGCCGTCGATAAGCGTTCTTTCGCCTATTTTTACGACGAGATTTTTTATCTGCAAACCTTTCATCTTTTCCTACTTTGCCTTTTTCCTTTTGGGTTGGAACGGGGCGACAAAGGCTTCGTCGAAATCGTAGCCGCCGTAGAAGTCCTCTATTCTGTCGCCCTTCGACGCCGCCAATACTTGCGCGTCGACGAGGTTGAAAACTATGTTGCCGAAGTCGGCGCAGCTGCGCACGCCCCATTCGTCGAAAAGCGGCTTTGCCATTTGTCCGAATGTGTCGAGTGCGAACAGGCGCAATCCGTCCAAAAGCTCCTGCGCCGACACGTTGCGGTCTTTGCGCTTTTTGTCGCGGGCGGCAAGCAGTTTTATAGTGTAGTCAAGCCCCATTTTGACGAAGACATACGCGCCGACGGCGTAGCGGTTGTCGTCGCGGACAATAGCCTCAATAGCCTTTTGCAACTCTCGTGGATTCGCCATTTGCGTGTATGTTATCGGTTTTTCGGGAATTTTTTGAACGGATTATTTTGCCCCCGCAGCGCGGCGTTTGGCGTCCATTTCAGCCTTGAACTCCTGCAACGACTTGACTTTGATTTCCTCTTTTTTGAGAGCCTCGATACCCTTCAAAGCCGCGTATGCGCCCATAATCGTGGTTATCATACATGTGCCGCTAAGCAGAGCGGACTCGCGGATTTTGTTTTCGTCCAAGCGCGGGTTCATACCCGAAGGCGTGTTTATTACAATCTGGATTTGCTTGTTTTTGAGCATATCCACGACGTTCGGGCGCGCACCCTCGCTGAGTTTGAACGTCTTTGTCACGGGTATGGAGCGCGCGCTTAAAAACGCCGCCGTGCCCGCCGTCGAGAACAATTTAAAGCCGAGCTTTACGAACTTTGCCGCGATTTCCGCGCCCGCCTCCTTGTCGTGGTCTTTGAGCGAAATAAAGACGTTGCCCGATGTGGGCAGGCTTGAATTCGCGGCCATTTGGCTTTTTGCGAACGCCATGCCGAGGTTGTCGTCCAAGCCCATAACTTCGCCCGTCGAACGCATTTCGGGGGTGAGCATAATCTGCGAGCCCAAGAAGCGCACGAACGGGAAAACGCTTTCCTTAACGGCGATGTAGTCGGGCATAACCTCTTTTGTAAAGCCCAAGTCTTTGAGTTTTTCGCCCGCCATCACGCGCGAAGCGAGCTTTGCAAGCGGCACGCCTATGACTTTCGAGATAAACGGAATTGTGCGCGAGGCGCGGGGGTTGACTTCGATTAGGAAGAGCTCGCCCTTGCGGATTGCATACTGGACGTTCATTAGCCCCACGACTTTCAGCTCCTTCGCGAGCGCGTAGGTTGCCTGGCGGACTTCGTCCAAAATCTGCTTCGAAAGCGTGTGCGGCGGGATAACCATTGCAGCGTCGCCCGAATGGACGCCCGCGTATTCGATGTGTTCGAGCATTCCGCCGATGACGGTCGTCTCGCCGTCGCTTATGGCGTCGACGT
>ENA-OZMX01000144-OZMX01000144.1-human-gut-metagenome-genome-assembly--contig:-NODE-144-length-22838-cov-10.119124_pt1 | contig 22838 bp, 20 predicted proteins | sample MGYA00244192_ERZ653819 | MGnify/ENA primary metagenome ERZ653819 (study PRJEB26926, sample SAMN06164618) | human gut metagenome | biome: ENVO:00009003; feature: ENVO:2100002; material: ENVO:00002003... | reverse complement strand
CGAGATTCCTCTACGTCTCGTGGGCTCGGAGATGTGTATAAGAGACAGGTATATCTTCATAGAAAATGTACAATAAAAATGATATAATATAATGGATTGTACATAAAATCAATTACACTCAAAATACATAAAGGAGGGTTAGCGTTGAATACACAAGATGTTTTGAATTCAGCAATCAATGAATTAACTGGTTTAGACCAACATCTAATTGATGTACTTGAAGTAAAAAAGCCAGCATCCTTAGCCTACGCCAAGCAACTAGCAAAAGTAATATCTAAATTGTCCCCGTTGTTAGGTAACATGATTGAATTTTCAACTATTGATCTACTTAACACACACGATTGGGAAAACAACGGCGAATGGATCCGACAAGATCCAGGATTTCCAGATGCCTTATTTAAAAGTGAAACCATTTTACCAAACCCAGGCATTGAAATAAAAGCTTGGTTTCCATTTGCAACAGAAATAACCGCTCGTTTTAAGGATAGCGTTACTATTTTCTCTGAAAATAATATTGATGTTGCTCTTATTGCCTGGTTACCTGAGCATGTTATATGGGGAAAACCTCAAATAATAGATGTACTCATAGTATCAGGAAAAAGCGTTGCTGAAGCAAGAGATTCTCACTATCATCGACCACCAGATTATATTGTCTTTGAGCCAGAAGATACTTCTTCTCGAACAGCAAATCTTCAGCAGACTAATACTAATGGTTACAAAATCCAAGCAGATAAATGTAATATTACCGAGGCTGCAAAAGTTGTTGAAAGTTGGGGGCCAACCGGAAAACAGTATAGCCCCGCACTTGAATATCAACGAAAACTGATGGCTCTTCGCGGACAGTTCGTATATCGATTAGATACCAATTATGCAAAAATCGATCGAATTGAGCATAGTGAAATAGAAGAATTTAAAACCAAAGTTTTAAGTACAGTATTCCACGGCAAAACAATAAAACAATGGAGTACCATCCTTTCTTCCAATGATGATACTGTATTAGAGGAAGCATTAAAGACTATTCTCTAATTCGCTCAAAACCCGATTATCAGCAACATTAAATACTTCTTCTGACTTTTCTGCACAATAACATTTTCGTCCTAATTGAATAGATGCTATTGCCGTAGTACATAGACCAGCAAAAGGATCCCAAACAACATCACCTTCATCAGAAGCTATTTCTATTATTCTTTTAATCAATTCTAGAGGCTTCTGATTTAGGTGAATTGCTTTTTGATTTATTTTTAGCCTTTCTTGATTTCTTAACTGTGGCACTTGCCATACATTTGTAACACCAATCGGACATTTAAACTTTGCTCTCATTCGTTCCCACATTTCTTTTGATATAACACTTTCTCCATCCAAAGAAAAATAAGGTTTTCCAGCATCATTTCCATATTCATTCGCATAATTAGCAATCTTCTCAAATGCCTCTACAGGCGGCATATACCACAAATGGCATTTTGTAAAGTATTTTCTAGTTGCTGCATTTTTCACACCACACGCCTCATTAGTTTTAGAAAACGGCAAACCTGTTCTTGCCCATTCATATCTTAGCCAATCCTTCATTGATAATTCTTGGTTTTCCACCATAAATATAGGCTTCTTAACATACTGGACACATACTTCTGTCACAACTGGCAAATGCCTTATTGTTTTTGTATTCACATTTCCTGCAACATGACTCATACCTTTATCCCACACACAGCAAGAAACATATTCCCATCCATATTTTTCAAATACCGGATGAACAGTAGCCCAACCAACTTCTGTACACCAAAACCATAATGTTGTTATCGGTGTAGAAGTCACACTCCACTTTTTTATATGTGGTTCATACCACTCATCCAAACCATGCTGTGACACTAAGTCTCCTGGGAAACCATTAATCCCATAAGGTCCATCACATACAATTACTGTTGGCTTTTCCCAACTATCACAAACTTTCATTGAATCATCACAATACAAATGTATATCTCCATAATTTCTATATTCCATTAATCTTCTACCTCTTTATTGGAAATATGAACAATAACATCTTCAACATTACACTCAAAATAATTACATAAACGATCAATTATTTCCATGGAAACAAATTCTCCTCTATACATCTTATCCATTGTAGATTTCGAAATTTCAGTTTTTTTCATCAATTCTTTTTTACTTAAATCATTATCAATAAGCAGTTTCCATAGCGGTTTATATGAAAAAGCCATCTTCTTTCTCCTTTTCCAGCATCCAGTATTTCTCGATTTATATATTGATATATTATCACATATGTGTTGCATTTTCAACACTTATGTGTTGTGCTATGTTTTATTTTTTAATACTTTCTGAGAATCAGATTATAAAAAGAGCCGAACCCTCGACTCTCTAAACTTCCCTACAAAATATTCTCTTCCTCTCCCACTCAGGACACCCCATCTTCCCCGAATCTCATCCTCACTTTCTTTCCTTCTCCCTTTTCCTCCGCGGTTGCCATCCGGAACACGATCATTCCAAGCACAAAGAACAGGGATATCGCGCCTACACCGATATTTACCTTGCCGGTCACCTGCGAGATCAGACTGATTACGGTTGTTCCAAGGAAGGATGCACCTTTTCCGCATATGTCCATCAAACCGAAATATTCACCGGATTTTTCCGGTGGGATGATCTTAGCGAAATACGATCTGGATAATGCCTGAATTCCGCCTTGGAACATGCCAACCAGAATCGCCAGAATCCAGAACTGCCACTGTTCCTTCAGGAAGATAGCGAATATGGCAATGCCAAGGTATGTGCCAATGCAGATCGTGATGAGTCGTTCTGTTTTATAACAATTGGCTAACCTGCCGAATATGATTGCAAAAGGAAATGCTACGATCTGTGTGACAAGCAATGCCAGAAGCAGTTTCGTACTGTCAAATCCGAGCGCGGTTCCATAGGCGGTTGCCATATCAATGATCGTGTAGACGCCATCGATGTAGAAGAAAAATGCCAGCAGGAACAGGAAGATTTTCTTCTCATTTCTCACATTTTTCAGGGTAACACCGAGACGCTTGAAGCTGTTCCGAATCGCCCGCGGCTTCCGTTCCACGTAATGTTTCTGCTTGTAGATCTTAAGAAGCGGAATGGTCGCGCCGATCCACCAGACCGCAACGATTGCAAATGAAATCATCATCGCAAGCTCCATACTGATTCCGATATTCCCTGCACCTAGCACAATTCCCAGACATACTACAAATGGCACACAGCTTCCGATATAGCCCCAGGCATATCCCTGTGAAGATACGTTATCCATCCGTTCTTCGGTTGTGACATCACCAAGCATCGAATCATAGAAGATCAGGCTACCTGAAAATCCCGTCTTCGCAATAATGTAAATCAAGAGAAAAACCATCCATTGTCTGGCGAATCCAAGTGCCAGACAGCCGATTCCTCCAATAAGCATCGTCACGGTGAAGATTGGTTTCTTCAACCCTTTCGTATCTGCCAACGTTCCGAATACCGGTCCGAGCAATGCTACAATGATTGTTGCAGCAGAAGTCGCATACCCCCAATACGCAAGATAATCGACAGAAGAAAGTCCTGCATTTCCAGCCAGATAGTTAAAATAGATCGGCATAATTGTTGAGACAAGCAGCACAAACGCAGAATTTCCCACGTCGTATAATACCCAGTTTCTTTCAGCCTTTGTCATTTTCGTCTTCACGTTGCTACGCCTCCTTCTCTTTGCCGCTGAATGTATAATTATAGAGCGCATTTAACGCCTCTTCTTTTGCCATATACTTTCCATATGCATCAATCAGCATAACCGCCCGGCTCTTAGCCACAGCGTACAACTGATGCAGCTTCGCTGTACTGTCCTCACATGCCGGATTTGCTTCAAAATTTACCAGCAATCCATGCATTTCTTTGTAATTTCCAGACAGACGGAGTATGGCATAGATCAACGCTCTTTTTAATCTGGAAGGTGCGAGCAGTAAATGATTATTCTGAATCATTCCCTTCAACGCTTTTTTAACCCGCTTCGGTTCTGCCCCTTGGAAGAATTGTGCAATCACGCTGGCATTTTCCATAGATGGGACAATGTGCTTCGTTAAATCTTGTCGAACCGGGTCTTTCCCATCTTCGATCATTAAGCTCCGGTCAAACTCCACTTCAATCTCTGTGTGAGACACGCCACTTTGCACAATCTTCTCATCGATGTAACCGTGACAGGTCGAATCCAGGGCAAAATGGCAGATGAATCCATAGATATAGGCAAGTGCCGCTTCCTTATCAGATGCCGTCTCTATGATTTCAGCCGCCTTCCCGAAGAAATATTTTCCGGAACGTTCGTGCAGTCCATACCCGATTGCATTGACCGGGTTCGTCACCAACGGATGATAGTAAAACAAGATATCCGGTCCGTGCAGACCTATATCGTAAAGCTGTTTATGTTTCATAATGATATCGTGGGCAGGGACAGAAACCTGTTTGATTACTTCCTGTCCCATCCGGTAATGTGCATATGTAGATGGCATATTCTTTTCCTCGCTTTGAATATATTGCTTTCTCAAATTTCTGTTCTATTATAAAATTGAAATTTGCCACTCTACTATCATATTTCTGTGGAAACCATGTAAAATCTAAGTCAAATTTCTGCATGACGGCTTATTGCGGCATCTCGCCTGTCGGCTCGATGAACATTTGCCGTCATATAGAAATCCGTGCAAGCACGATTTCTGCATTCCGTTTTATTGCGCAAAAAAGCGCCGGTTCGTTTCCGAACCAACGCTTCTACATTCTTTTTCTATTTATATTCTTACTTCCTACATACGGAAATGCGACACCACGCCGGCCATATCATTGGCAGATGAGCTGACTTCCGTTGACATCTCGGTCACACTGTTTACTGTGCCAAGCACCTCATCACTAAAGGAAATCGTTCCCTTAACCGTATCCTCGTTTCTCTGTGCGATATCACTTAAGTTCTTGATATCTTTTCCTATCTCATCGGTTTCTTTGCCTAACTGTACGGTTGCATCACGAATGACATCCACACCATCTGCAACATGAGATACATGCTCCTGCATTTTATGTATCTTTAAATTATACATCGGATTGTATCATAATTCTATCTTTTTCAGACGAAATGCAATAAAGAGCCGATCACTCGGCTCTTCACTAACGCTTCTATTCATCATTACCGTTTCTTATATACGACCAGCTCCGGATTCTCGCCACTCGCATCATAGGTACTTACCAAAATGAAATCCATGCCTGCAAGCACACCGAAATACCGGTCTCCGCCAAACTCACATTCCAACTGATTGCCAAGATAGGTTTTTTTGTCATCTAAGAATTTTACTGTCTCCCCACTCGGTAGTGGATATGCCAGATTCACATACTGACCGACGAGTGCATTCAGCTTCTCCACCTTCGGCAATCCTTCGATGTGAAGATCGTTAATCTCTTTTATCAACTGATGTTTGAATTCATCGAACTGTCCGCCATCGCTCAGTTCATCGTACCGCTTCCAATAGTCTAACTTCGGAAGCAGATCCTTCATATATTCCCGAGCCTGTTCCTCCGAAAATTCATCCGTCACCATATGCTTGGCTGCAACATCGATCAGATCATCCATATTACTGTATGTATACATGCCATCTGCATAGCACCATTTGCAATACGATTCATTCATTGCCCCATCCCGGTCATGCCCGATGATCTCATCCTCGAGCGGCATGCCACAGCACTGACAGATCAATCTTCTCGGTTGTCCAACATGATGCTATCTTAGCAGACAACCGCTTACGATAAAAGCAACCTGCTGTTTCCCCTTATCCGCGCCTTAGATATTCTCCGTATAACGACAATCCGGAAATCCCTTACAGCCCCAGAACTCGCCGAATTTTCCTTTTCGTTTTACCATCATCATTCCACATTTCGGACAAATCTTGACATTCTGCCGTACATCCATCGTTCCTGCCCCAGACAATTCTTTTCCAAGTAATTCAAATACCTTCTGGTTCATCTTACAGTCTGTCAGTGCACGGTGCGCACCCACCGTAGAGATGCCATAATAGTTCGCAAGATCACCCAGTCTCCGATGCTTCCAATCCGGGAATACGATTTTTGCAAGGCGCAATGTATCCACGAAATCATTTGGAAGTACCACACCCATATATTTCTCGAAGTCCCGATACAGAAATTTCATATCAAACGAGGCAATATTATGTCCAACCAGAATATCGTTTCCGATAAATGCAAGGAACAATGGTAACACTTCTTCAAACTCCGGTGCATCTGCCACCATCTCGTCATAGATGTGATTGACCGCACTCGCACCATACGGAATTGTTCGTCCCGGATTAACAAGTGTGCTGAATTCATCGATGATTTTACCGCCGCGCACCTTCACGGCTGAGATTTCAATTACCTCATCGTAGTTTGCAGAGATTCCGGTTGTCTCCAGATCATATAACACATAGTCCGGTACATATTTATTTAATTGTTTTCCTCTTTGGTTGCTCATTTGTAAGTTCACCTGTTCTCATTTACAGCACCTTATGTATTTCATCCCCATTCACCGGAGACAGGCACCGGTGCTCCAGTTCATTTACCACGATCAGCTTCTCTTTTTTCTCTGTCACAACACCGATCACGGCGGCTTCCGTTTCCTGCTCTGCCAGATATTCCACCAGCTTCTCTCCATCTTCCACGACTACAAACAGGCAGCCGGTTGCATCAAGCAGATACGGATTGATATTGAAGAACTCGCAGATTTCGATTGTCTCCTGCCGGATTGGTATATCCACATGCTGTACCTCAAAGCCCTTATCCATCCAGACGCCCATCTGCCACAGGGCACCATAGACACCACCGGATGAGCCATCGTGCATATAGCAGATATCCATGCCGGAATCCGCAATCCTCCGTGCCACGTCCACAATGCTATACGCATCTTCCTTGACGCTTGCCATATCCAGATAGAAATCCGGGAACCGCGTATGCAGTTCTTCCCGCTTTTCCTTCAGTATTATATCCGCACCCATCAAGCCTGCCTGTCCGACCATTACGATATCGTAGCCCGGCTTGATCTTCTTTTTATTTGCACAGTAATCGCCTGCTGTTCCAAGCATCGTCACGACAAACTGCGCCCGCGCAAACACTTCAGACACCTGTGTGTGACCACCTAAGATCTGTATGCCCTTTGCTTCTGCATAAGAATTGAAATCCGCCATATAGCCCTTGATCCACGATTCCTTTACATTCCCCGGCAGAAGCATCGTAAGACGAGCACCCTCGATCTGTCCGCCGGAGCACGCAAAATTATTCATCGCTTTCACCCATGCAATCCACGGCGTATCGCCGATGCCATCTGCACTTACGCTTCCGTGCAAATTCGCATAATCGTTTCCGACTGCTGCCGATACCGAAAGCTTCGGATTCAATCTTCGTATATGTTTAATCACCGAACGCGACAGATAGCGCTCCGGCAAGCTTCCTTGTTCCATTCTTTCTTCTCCTCTACTTCCTCAGTATATCCACCGTATGTGCCCCTGCCCCGATCAGATCCGGTCGTTCACACACCTTCAACTGATACGCCACGAAAAGCTCATAGCTCTCCTCACTTAACTGATTCACAAACGGACGGATATAATTGGCTGGTCCATCCGGTGATAAAATCTTTTCCCGCTTTAATCCAACCGCTTGATTGTAGCCGTCGATGTCCTCAATCCGTTCAAATGCATACAGACTATCCGCCGCAGGTACCGTATGATATGACGCATCCAGTGTTCCATTCTTCACACTTTCTTCAATGTGATTTTCCTGAATACCATATACAACCACGGCATACTCATTCATCACATAGGCAACCAATATAATCCCGCCCGGTTTCGTCACGCGTTTCGCTTCGGAGAGCGCCTGAATCTTCTCCTCCTTCGTCATCAGATGATACATCGGTCCGAAAAGGAGCGTCAGATCATAGGTGTTATCTTCCAATTTCTTCAGATGCAGCGCATTTCCCTGCATCGCATGCACGTTACTGTTTTTCTGCTTCAATATGCCTAAGTTATGCTTCACCAGCTCCACAGCCGTCACATCATAGCCTTCCTCACAGAGTGCCACGCTGTAACGTCCGGTTCCGGCACCAATGTCGAGAATCTTAATATCTTCCCGGTTCGTAACCTTCAATTCCTGCATCCGCACATTCAGATAATCATGAATATACTTCATCGTGATACGATACTCAATCTGCCCGTGTCTGGAATTTAGTCTTTTTTCCTCATTGAATTTATTGTAATATTCTTCGATCTTGTTCATTTCTTTTTCAACTTTCTTATCGTCTGGCTCCGTCCGGTTACTCTGCACATTTCACATATGCACCATCTGCAAGCTCTGCGATTCTCGCTCCGATTCCCATTCCGAATATACTGTTTTCGGTATCAATCACCAGAAGCGGCAACTCATTTTTCCTCAAATCCTCCGCTGCCTGATACACCAGCTTTACCGGATTCCCATGTTCTGCATCATAATTGGATTTGCCATCCGTAATCAGCACAGTGAGATGGATATCCTCTGGATATTTGCGGCGATCCGTCAACTGTACCTGTTCTGCCAAACGCAGCCCCATCGCAAGTGGTGTATTGCCCTTTGCTTTCAGCTCCCGCATGTTCTCTGCCGCGACATCCACGCTCTTTGTAAATGGCAGCTTCACCGTGGCATGCTTATCTCCAAATAAGATTAGTCCCACCCGGTCGCGGTCACAATAGGCTTTTTCAAGCATTGCCATCACTGCGCTTTTTGCAAATGCAAGGCGTTTGTTCGCACCCTGCGACCGGCTGGCATCCACAACAAAAAGTACGGTACTGTGCTTCTTGTTGCGATATCGTTTCATACGCAGATCTTCTGGCATGATCTGTCCCTGAAGTCCGTCTTTCTCCATGTGGCTTCCACGTTCCACACATGTCCGGATCGTCGCCGGGATATCAACATCCGAAAGGCCGCACATTTTCCTTTCTGCTTCGGATGGCACCACAGATCCACTGTGCTTTCCTTTTTTTATCTTTAATTGTGCCGCACGTTTCTGTGAAAACGGAAGCTCCAGAGATGCCATCATCTCATCTAGTACTTCTATAATCGAGCGTTCCCTTCCACTTTGCTCAACCGGGAGAAATATTTCCTCCTGCATATCCACATTTTTCTGCTTCACAGAGTCTAGTCTCCCTCCCCGGATGTCTCCGGTTCACGTTTTTCTCCTTTTCGGGACAATATCTGTTCCATCATCTCCGGATTCATCTGCCCGTTATCCAACGGATTTTTATGCATACGGTGCGGCAGTACATACTGTGCCGCACTGGAGATATCTTCCTTTTTGACCCGTTTTCTTCCTTCATACGCTGCGATTGTCTTTGCTGTTTTCACGATTCCGATATCTGCGCGGTGTCCGTCTGTACCATAGGCAATACAGATTTCCGCGGACAGGCGCAGAAGTTCCCGGCTCATTGTCACCTCTGGCAAAAGTGCTCTGGCTTTGTCGATCTTCGTGCGCAGATGTGCCTGACGTTCCTCGAATCTCTTACAAAATACCGATGCATCCTGTTCATAGGCAAGCCGGTTTTTGACAATCTGGATTCGCTTATCTACATCCTCCTCTGCTGTCACATCCACTACCATTACGAAACGGTCGAGCAGCTGAGGTCGAAGATTTCCCTCCTCTGGATTCATCGATCCGATCAATATGAACTTTGACGCATGCGTACAGGAGATTCCTTCCCGCTCCACTGTATTTCTGCCCGTTGCCGCTGCATCTAAGAGCAGATCCACGATATGATCATCAAGCAGATTTACCTCATCAACATACAGGATATTTCCGTCTGCTTCCTTCAGAAGTCCCGGCTCAAATTTCTTCTCTCCATCCTTCAATGCCGCCTCAATATTGATCGTTCCTGCAACACGATCCTCGGTTGCATTTGCAGGAATCTCCACGATTTTCAGCTTCCGCATTAGGTTCGGGATTGCACGGACGACAGTCGTCTTGGCAGTTCCCTTCTGTCCCCGGATTAGTACACCGCCGAGTGCCGGATTGATGAGATTCAACACGATTGCTTCCTTCATCTTCTCCTGACCGACAATCGCCGTGAACGGATATACATTGTCTATCTTTTTCCTTTGCATCTTACTCCTCTGCCTCTCCTTCTGCCTCGATATAAGCCTCCCGGATCGATTCTAACTCTTCCTCGGTTGCCTGATAATACCCTCGATGATTTGCTTCCATAAGGCGTTCCATCATCTTCATATACGCCCATTTGTTACTCTTTGTCATCTGCCTGCGCAGTTCTTCATCCGCCACATAACAACGCGTCATCTCCGAAAATGTCTGGCTGTCCACTGCATCCGTCGATGCCGCAAATCCCATCACATTTTCAAACCGCTTCTCTATCTGCTGCACGCCATGATAGGTATGCCGCATCATACCCTCGATCCATGCTGGATTCAACAGACGTGTCCGGATTCCCCGGTTCAACGCCTCATGGATATCCTGCACCTTGACATCTTCCCCGACGGTATCTGCGACAAGCATCACCGGCTTTTCGCCCTTCTGGTTTTCCACCGCCTTGGAAAGTCCACCATAAAACTCATAATAATGATCGAGATCGGTGAGTTCATATTCCACGTTGTTCCGTATCTGCGAGATGTAGTCTACATTTTCATATTGATGTTTCAGTACGCTGGCTGCTGCCTCGCCTCTGTGCCGGTACGAATACGCATACGAAAGATCCGCTGTAAAGCCTGTTCCAAGCTCCTCCGCTGCTTTCCAGCTTCCTTTTTTCACAACATCCGTAAGACGCGTCGCATATTCTCCCTCCTTCGGGCCGAAGATCCGGCAGGACGCCATCTCCCATGCCCGTGTCTCGTCCATTCCCTGCTCTTTCATCAATATCTGTGCCAATTTTCTTGTATTTGCCGCAAAATAATTTTCCTCGTCCGTCTCATCCAACGCAAGAATCTGTTGTAGCATTTCATTCAGGTTATCTACCAGATTCGGATACATATCCCGGAAGAATCCGCACATATGGATCACCACATCCATACGCGGTCTTCCAAGCTCCTCCCGCGGAATAATCTCCAGACGGTCATCAAAGCTCGCACGGTCCGTCCTTAGACGGAGTCCCAGATAATATAAGATCTGCCCGACTGTCTCGCCCTGACTTCTGGATGTCTCCAATCCCCAGAGAATCACGGCTGTCGTATCTGGATAGCTGCCTGTCTGCTTTTTATATTGTTCCACGGCAAGCTGTGCGGCCTTCGCGCCCCGCTCATACGCCGTCTTCGTCGGAACCAACCGCGGATCAAACTGCACAAGATTCCGCCCGGATGGAAGGATATCCGGATTTTTCACCACGTCTCCCGCAGTTCCAACAGGGACATATTCCCCATCTAAGGCATGTAAAAGTCCCTGTGCCTCCTCCGCATTCATCACATGCAAGCCATCCGTGATCAGACTATTTTCATATTCATACAAATATTCCTCAATCTGCTCAAGATCCCCTGTACATCCACATGTCTCTGCCAGATGGTCAATCTGGTTCATCAGATCATCGCAGCGTTCCGGTGCACTCTGCATACTCTCCCTATACTCAGCAATCGTCTCTTTTAATTCCTGCAATTCACCATATATTCCGCTTTTTTTCAAAGCAGGTGCCTGATAACTGATAATCGTAGCATGCGTTCTCCGCTTGGCTATCATCGCTTCCGAAGGATTCCCGATATAGTAATAATAAAAATGCGGAGCTGTCCCGATCAAACGGTCCGGCCAGCATTGTCCCATCATGCCATTGTCCTTACCCGGCAGGAATTCCAAAGTCCCGTGTGTACCGAAATGAATCACTGCATCCGCGCCAAATTCTTCCCCTATATAATGGTAAAATGCCTGATATGCCTTCGGTGGTTCCTGATTCCGGTCATGGTAGTTCTCGATGATATCCGCTTTACTGTCTCCGTCCTGCCGCAACGGCTGTAACCCAAGAAATACATTTCCACATCGAATCCCCTTCACTGGATAGTCCTCTCCATCCAGCCTGTATGTAATCGCAGCCTCGGCCTCGTCGCTCCACTGTGGCGCATTGCAGTTTCCATCCATAACGAACGCCTCCCGAAGCTGTTCAGCCGTCAGGGCTTCCACCTGATATCCCGCCTGTTTTAACTGCTTCAAAGCTTCTGCCGCTGATGCAAAGGTATCAAGAAATGCCGCGGATGCAACATTGCTTTCGCCCGGCGGGTAATTGTAGAACACGAACGCCAGCTTCTTATCCTGATTTGCCAGCTTCTGTAACCTCAGATATCCTTCCAGCCGTGCCACAAGTGTATCAATCCGTTCTGTGATCGGCTGCAATTCTGATACCGTCGCATCACCCATCACGCCAACCGGAAACGTGAGGATTCCCCCATCTAATTCCGGCAGCAACATACTGATCAGGAACTCGCCCGGATTGACCGCGGATGCTTCCTGCCATCTTTGCTCTGTGATTTTCGTCAGGCAGAATGGCTTGATATACGGCACCTGCAGTTCCTTCAGAATCTGCACTGCACCGTCTGCGTTTCCGCCCATCGGACCTGCCCCAAGCCGGAATGGCATCGTATTGATCACCGCGGATACCGGGTACTTCTTCTGGCAGAGATAACTCTTTAATTTCTCCTGATCACGATCCTCATTCTGTGAGAATGCAATCGGAAGTATGTTATATTTTTCTCTTAATTTTTCACAAATGATACGCACGATTGGCAGATAATCGTTCGGATATGCATGTCCGTAAAACAAAAATGCTATCGTATCCCTGCCTTTGTCATACGGATTTTTCTTCCAATATTTATCCAGTACGTCCTCGCAAACAAGCGAAAATGGATCTTTCAGATAGATTCCGTACCGCATCGTACAAGGCTTTTCCTTCGGCAGAAAGCTCCTGCCACAATATCTTCGTAAAATCAGATAGAAAAACGATTCAATATCCGTGTAGGTTGCCTGCTGCCAATAGTCCATCAGTAAAAACACCTGCTTCATATCCTTTGTCATGCCAAATGGAAGGACATTGCCAAGGATCATCGCCATTCTTCGTATCCGGCGCATCTTCTCTAACGCACTGGCTGTCGGTTTTTTGTTTTCCTTCGTATCCGCTTGCTTAGCTTCCTCCTCTGACACATCTCCTGTCTGCGGTTTCTTCTGGGAGGACTTCATCATTTTACCCATTGCTTCCATGGAAAATGTTCCGAGGCGCAGATATTCTCGCAATTCGTTACCAATCACAATCCGTTGTCCCCGGCAATTCTCCAGCCCACGTCTGACAATCTCCCGCAGCGCCTCTGAAACACCCATCAGGTCGATTACTGCAACATCCGCCTCGCGGACTGCATTCTCCAGAATCTCCGGATGCATCAGATATTTGTTTTCCATTCCTGCCACATAAAAGACTGCAAAATCAATTGCATCCTCCGGGTATTTTTTTGCATATTCTTTTTGAAATATCTGGATCTGTGAAAGTGCAGATACGGACACTGCAATGATTGTAATTTTCATCTGATTTCTCCTATTTTAAGTCGTACATTTATTTCTGGCATATACATCAGATTTTATCATTTACGTGCCGCATATACAAGCCATTTCTCCGCTTACCATATCTCCTCCTGGCGCTTTTCCGGCTGAAAATGTTCCTTTGCAAATCCCATATCCTGCACTAGCTCCAGTGTGCCGAGATACTTACCCTCTTTATCCCGTACCGCCATGTATCTGACAAGCATGCATTTTCCATTTTTGTCCATCCAGATTGGAACCTCGTCCAATGCCCCTGCACGGAACTCTCCAATAATTCTTCGCACGGTCGATTCAATCTTCGGTGGGTGACAGGAAAATACCTCCCGGTCGATTGCCATCCCCGGACGTTTAAAATCCTTCGGTCCCTCATTGAAGAATCGATTGATATTGTCCACATCCACAAATGTGATTTCCATCGGAATCGTATTCAGAAGTGCGATCAACTGCGCAATCGTCAGATGCCCGCCCGGCATACGGATTTCCGTCTCTGTGAGCGACGTCTCCTGCACATATTGGTTATCCTCTGCCTTCTGCCAGATCTCCGGCTCCACGCCGAAACAAACCGCATAATCCTTCTGGTCATGGTAGATGCCGATCCACTCTTTCTCCGTGAAATTCGCCGCACAGTTCGGAAACAAAATATTTGCCTCTTTGTAGACCATCTCCTGTGCCCGTGCTACCACCGTTGCGAACCGCTCCTGCCATTCAGGTTCCTTATCATTCATCTTCGCAAGAAATGAGATTTCATCCCGGATCTCATCATCAACCGTCCACATCACACTTGCCGGTCCGGATATCCCATACCGTACATTCAAAACCGGATACAGAAGATCTCCCTTCTTCGCATAGTGAATGGAGATGCCACGCAACGATTCCAACGTCTTCTTATTCGCACTGCCATCTTTGATTTTCTCCTCTGCCTGCTCTAACAGCATAGCAAGAGCACCATTCTCATTTGCAAACAGCCACAGCGGATGTCCTTTGGTCTGTGCCAGCTCCCGCGTCTTTGACTCCCGTTCCTCCCGTAACACCGACGCATGCACTGCCCTTTCTGCATTCGCAATCTGTTCCTCCCGTGTCTTTCCATGGAAAAGTGCGGCATGCACATCACACAGCTTCTGCACATCAGAAAGCGGTGTTCCCTCCGCAAACATCTCCTGTTCTGCCTTCATGATCTCCGCAGGATCAACATCCTTAAATACTTCCACAAAATCTTTTCTTACTGTTTCCAGCGGTTCTCCATTTCCAAGCCGCTTCAAATATCCCTTCAATGTCTCGATTCGATCCTTCATACGAATTCCTCCATTTATTCACGAATCAAAAATACGAGAATTGCTTCTGGCATTTCTGATATATCAAATGTCTGATTATTCTCGTATTTCGGATTCCGCATTCTGAAATTAGTATGTCAGTTATCAAATTATTTCATTCCAGCATTTTGCAAAAAATCCCGGTGCTTTCACACCGGGATTTGAATACTCTATCTATAATTGCCCTGGCAAGCTTATGCTTCCAGATACTTATCGATACTTGCAAGCTTCACGCAAAGCACGAAAATCTTCGATGCTGCTTCCATCTCTTCCACAGATGGGAACGATGGAGCAATACGGATATTGCTGTCTTTTGGATCTTTGCCATACGGATAGGTTGCACCGGCGCCTGTCAGTACCACACCTGCATCCTTACACATTGCAACGATCTTCTTTGCACAGCCCTCGAGTGCATCAAAGGAAATGAAATATCCACCGAGTGGCTTTACCCACGAACCAATCTCCAGCCCTGTAAGCTCCTGATCAAATGCATTTAAAACTGCCTCGAACTTCGGACGTAAGATATCCGCATGTTTCTCCATATGTGCCTTCAGTCCATCAATATTCTTGAAGAATCTTGTATGACGGAGCTGATTGATCTTATCGTGACCGATTGTCTGTACGGTTAACTGCTGCTTGATAAATTCTACATTTGTTGTAGAAGTTGCGATTGCAGAAACACCGGAACCAGGGAATGTGATCTTTGATGTCGAAGCAAACATATATGCCATATCCGGTTTCCCAGCCTTCGCACACTCCTCTAAGATATTCGGGATTTCTGCCTGCTGATCCTTATACAGATGATGGATGCAATATGCATTATCCCAGAAGATACGGAAGTCTTCAGCTGCCGGCTTTAATGTTGCAAATCTTCTTACCACCTCATCGGAATACACGATTCCGGTTGGGTTTGAATACTTTGGCACGCACCAGATACCCTTCACTGCGGCATCGTTATTTACGTATTTCTCAACCAGATCCATATCCGGTCCATCGGAATTCATCGGGATGTTGATCATCTCAATGCCGAAAAACTCTGTGATCTTAAAATGTCTGTCATATCCAGGTACCGGGCAGAGGAACTTGACCTTATCCAGCTTGCACCAAGGAGTCGAACCATTGACACCGTGTGTCATCGAACGGGAAACTGTATCGTACATAACGTTCAGACTGGAGTTACCATATACAATGATATTCTCCTTCTTGACTTCCATCATGTCTGCCATAAGCTGACGACACTCTCCGATACCATCCAGATCTCCATAGTTTCTTGTATCATTTCCAAGCAAGGTACGCATATCAGATTTGCTATTAATCTCATCTAACATCTGCATGGAAAGTGCCAGCTGGGAGAATCCAGGCTTTCCTCTTGCCATATTGAGGCTGAGGCCCTTTGCCTGCTCTTCCTTGTATTCCTCCATAAGAGCGGCTTTTAATGTCAATAACTCGTCTTTACTCATATCCTTGTATTTCTTCATTTCAGCTACCTTATACCTTTCACATTTATTTGCATCGTATAAATTATGCATTTAAACCGTTTGTTTTCTATTTTATAGACATTTCTCTAAAAAAACAAGAGTTAAATAGATAATTCTCTATATTTTTTCTCTATATTCAGGATATTTACTTTGGATTTTTATGTTTTTAGCAATTTTCATGTGTTCATATGCTCTTTTTACGCCCGCCAATGACAAAACGCTCTGCCACAGGAAATATATCCCATCGCAGAGCGTCTGTATGTGGTTTATATGTTGTTTTGATTTGTATTCTATCCGATTACTCTTCGTAAGGAAGAACTGCTCCATCGTAGGTATCGTTGATGTACTTCTTCACATCATCAGACTTCAATACATCTACCAATGCTTTGATCTTTGCGCTGTTCTCGTTGCCTTCCTTCACCGCGATTACATTTACATATGTCTTAGCAGCTTCAGAATCGCTCTTCTCGTAAGCAAGTGCATCCTTTCCTACAGAGAAACCGGCAGCAAGTGCATAGTTACCATTCAATACGACAAATGCTGTCTCATCGACAACTCTGGCTACCTGTGCAGCCTCAAGCTCAACAATCTTTACATTATGTGGATTCTCAGCGATGTCATTGACCGTTGCGTTGATACCTGCGCCATCCTTCAATGTGATGATGCCATTATCCTGCAGAAGAAGCAATGCTCTTGCCTCGTTGGTTGTATCGTTTGGTACTGCGATAGAATCGCCGTCTGCGATCTCATCCAAGCTCTTCTTTGTTCCCGGATAGATACCGAATGGCTCATAGTGGATCTTACCTGCAACTGCAAGGTGTGTGCCCTTCTCCTCATTGAAGCTTTCCAGATATGGTACATGCTGGAAGTAGTTGGCATCGAAGTCTCCGCTTTCTACCACTTCGTTTGGCTTTACATAGTCATCAAAGACAGTCACCTGCAGATCATAGCCCTGCTCCTTAAGCTTATCCTTTGCATACTCCAGAATCTCAGCGTGTGGTGTTGCAGATGCTGCAACTGTGATTGTCTTATCGTCCTCGCCGCTCTTTCCGCAGCCTGCGAGTGCTCCTACCAAAAATGCACCTGTCAGTGTCAGTGCGAGTAATTTCTTAATTGATTTCTTCATAATTCATGTCCTCTCTTTCCTGTTTTTATAATCATTGAAAACTTTTATCCAATGATCCATTACTTTATATATAAGCAGGTTCCGGTGTGCACATTCCGATACCCGCATATATTGCACATTATTTTCTGCGGTCCAGACGGTTTGCAACGAACATGCCAACCGACTGGAATACCTGTACGATCACGATCAGTAACGCCACCGTAACAAGCATGATGTCTGTCTGATACCGGTAATATCCGTAACGGACTGCGATATCTCCAAGTCCGCCACCGCCGACTGCACCTGCCATTGCGGAATATCCAAGGATGGTTCCGATTGCAATCGTTGCGCCTGTGATCAGGGAAGTTCTTGCCTCAACAAGCAATACCTTGAAGATGATTCTGCTATTGCTTGCGCCCATTGCCTTTGCTGCTTCGATGACTCCGTAATCGACTTCCTTCAACGAAGACTCAACCATTCTTGCGATAAATGGAATCGCCGCCGCTGTCAGTGGGACGATCGTTGCAGTCGAACCATAACTTTTTCCAAGCAACAATCTTGTAAATGGAATCAGCAGGATCAACAAGATCAAAAACGGTATGCTTCGCACGATGTTCGCGATTACATCCAGAATCTTATATATCACCTTATTTGGCTTCAATCCCTCTTTATCTGTGATACAGAGGAGAATTCCCATCGGCAGTCCAAATAAATATCCAAATACAGTTGAAACAACTGTCATGTATAACGTCTCAAGAATACCTGTTCCAATCATGGAACGAACCTGTTCTGTCCACATTAGAACGCACCTCCTGTCTTTGTCTCCGACAACTCTTCTAGCTCAAGTCCCCGGTCGATCAGATACTGTTCCATTGCTTTCACATTCGTGGAACCATTCGGAATCTCTAATATCATCTCTCCCTTTGCCACGCCGCCAACATTCTTGGTTGCTGCCTTCAGGATGTTGATCGGCTCCTTAAATGTCAGGATCATATTTGCAATGACCGGTTCAAATGCGGAGTTCTCTGTAAATACGATTCGTATCTTCGTTCCGTCCTGAATCTGGTTTGCTGTCTGCTGATCGTCACCGGTGGTATCTCCACCATCATCCTTTCTGAGCAGATCCCGTGCCACCTCTGACTTTGGATGATTGAAGATCTCCACGGTACTTCCATTCTCGACCACCTGTCCATCCTTCATAATTGCTACCCGGTTACAGATCTCCCGGACAACTGCCATCTGGTGTGTGATCACGACGATTGTGATACCAAACCGTTTATTGATATCCTTCAACAAAGCGAGAATCGAAGAAGTTGTCTGTGGGTCTAACGCACTCGTTGCCTCATCACACAGAAGAATCTGCGGATCGGAAGCTAAAGCTCTTGCGATTGCCACACGCTGTTTCTGTCCGCCGGATAACTGGGATGGATACGCTTTCGCACGATCCTTCAGACCTACGATATCCAGAAGCTCATAAGCTTTCTTCTTTGCCTCAGCCTTCGACTTCCCCTGAATAAACAATGGGAAGCATACATTCTCCAATACGGACTTCTGCATCAGCAGATTGAAATGCTGGAAGATCATGCCGATATGTTCCCGCTGCTTGCGAAGCTCTTTCTCGGAAAGCTTGCTCAGATCCTTATCCTGCACGATCACCGTTCCCTCAGTCGGAACTTCGATATGGTTGATGCATCGTACGAGTGTACTCTTTCCTGCACCGGACATACCGATGATACCATATATGTCTCCGGCTTCGATGTCGAGCGTCACATGCTTCAACGCGTCAATCTCGCCGTCTTTTGTCTGAAATTTTTTGGATACATCTTGTATCTGGATAATTGCCATAGACGTACTTCCTTTCCCTCGCAGGTTTTATACCCTACTTTTCCTATCTGATATTTTATTTATTTCCCTTTCATGGTTTCAGATTATAACGTGCTTCTTCTGTTATGTCAATACAGACAGTCATACATAAAAATGATTGTTTGTTATAATCTATTCCTATACCAAAAAGACTACGCAATACTCATATTCCTGAATATTACGCAGTCTCATTTGTTTTCTTATATTGTTTTTGCAACTCTTATGTTCAACGCTTACTTTGCGTCCAGAATCTCTCTTGCAATTTTTTGCTGTTCGTCGGTTGGAGGATCGATTCCTTCCAGCTTATAAGGGATTCCAAGGCGCTCCCACTCCTGAATTCCAAGCTTATGGTATGGCAATACCTCCACCCGGTCAACCGTCTTCAAAGTCTTGATAAACTCAGCCGTCTTCTTCAGATCTGCTTCGTCGGTTGTTATGCCCGGCACAAGGACATGTCGAATCCACATATGCTTTCCCTGATCGGAGAGATACTGCGCCAGGTCTAATATATTCTTATTCGAGAACCCTGTCAGCTCCCGGTGTTTGTCGTCCTCAATCTGCTTGATATCAAGCAGGAACAAATCAGTGAGTGCCATCAGTTCATTGAACTTCGAGAAGAAAGGCTCCTCTCTTGTAAATGGATTGCCCGCTGTATCAATCGTTGTGTGAATCCCCTGTGCTTTTGCAAGCTTGAAGAATTCAATCAAAAAGTCCATCTGCAGAAGCGCTTCGCCTCCGCTGACGGTTATTCCTCCATCACCCTTCCAATAAGGCTTATAACGAAGTGCCTGCTTGAGCAGATCTTCCGGAGTTCTCGCTTCAACCTTGACGCCTTTATCTAGTAGCAGTTTTGTGTTCTCTTCAATTTTCTTTTCGAGTTCTTCTCGTTCTTTATCATCCGTTGTGTCTGCATAGAGCTTTGTGTAATCGGTTACCAGATTCCACGTCTCCGGGTTATGACAGTACTTACAACGCATCTTACAGCCCTGCAAAAATACTACAAATCGGATACCTGGTCCATCTACGGCTCCAAAGCTTTCTGTTGAATGAATATAACCTAAAATCTGTTTCTTCTCCGGCATGTTCCACCTCTAACAATTTTATTTTTATAAAAAGTCCCGGAGATAGTATCTCCGGGACTCCAGTGAATTACTTATCTATCAAAAACATTTTTGACAAACTTCTAATTAAAGTGAGTCATGGAATGTTCTGTTGATAACATCGAGCTGCTGCTCACGTGTAAGAGAGATAAACTTAACAGCGTATCCAGATACACGGATTGTGAAGTTAGCGTACTCTGGCTTATCTGGGTTCTCCATAGCATCCAGGAGCTTATCCTTACCGAATACGTTTACGTTCAAGTGGTGAGCGCCCTGATCGAAGTAACCATCCATAGCGCTTACAAGCTTCTCAGCTCTCTCAGCCTCATCATGACCAAGTGCAGATGGGTTCATTGTCTGAGTATTTGAGATACCATCCAAAGACCACTCATAAGGAATCTTAGCAACTGAGTTCAGAGATGCAAGAAGTCCTGATGTCTCAGCACCGTAGCTTGGGTTAGCACCTGGAGCAAATGGTGTCCAAGCACGTCTACCATCTGGAAGGTTACCTGTGAACTTACCATATACTACGTTAGATGTGATTGTAAGGATAGATGTTGTAGGCTCTGAATTACGGTATGTGTGTCTCTTCTTGATGTCTGTAAGGAACTCATGAAGCAGCCATACACCGATATTATCTGCTCTGTCATCATCATTACCATACTTAGGGAACTCGCCTTCGATCTCGAAGTCTTCTGCAAGTCCTGTCTCTGCGTTACGGATAACCTTAACCTTAGCATACTTGATAGCTGAAAGGGAATCGATAACGTGTGAGAATCCGGCAATACCTGTAGCAAATGTACGACGTACATCTGTATCGATCAATGCCATCTCTGCTGATTCATAGTAGTACTTGTCATGCATGTACTGAATCAGGTTCAGGATATTTACATAAAGTCCTGCTAACCAGTCAAGCATCTGCTTGTACTTAGCAAGTACTTCATCATAGTCAAGGTACTCAGAAGTAATAGGAGAGTAGTCAGGACCTACCTGCATTGGCTTACCTGTCTTCTTGTCAAGGAACTTCTCATCCTTACCACCGTTGATAGCGTACAGGAGACACTTAGCAAGGTTTGCACGAGCTCCGAAGAACTGCATTTCCTTACCTGTCTGTGTAGCAGATACACAACAGCAGATTGAGTAATCATCACCCCAGATTGGCTTCATTACATCATCGTTCTCGTACTGGATTGAGCTTGTTCTTACAGAAATCTTAGCAGCATATGTCTTGAAGTTGTTAGGCAATGCTGAAGAGTAAAGTACTGTAAGGTTTGGCTCTGGAGCAGGTCCCATATCCTCAAGAGTATGAAGGAATCTGTAGTCGTTCTTTGTAACCATTGAACGTCCGTCCATACCAATACCACCGACTTCAAGTGTAGCCCATACAGGGTCACCTGAGAACAGCTCGTTGTATGACTTAATTCTTGCGAACTTAACCATACGAAGCTTCATTGTGAAGTGATCGATAAGCTCCTGAGCCTGAGCCTCTGTAAGCTTACCAGCCTTAATATCTCTCTCGATATAGATATCAAGGAATGTAGATACACGTCCTACGGACATAGCAGCACCATTCTGTGTCTTGATAGCTGCAAGGTATCCGAAGTATAACCACTGAACAGCTTCCTTCGCGCTTGAAGCTGGCTTAGAAATATCATAGCCGTATGACTGAGCCATAACCTTCATCTCCTGAAGACGTCTGATCTGCTCTGTCAACTCTTCTCTCTGACGGATAACGTCATCGTACATATTACCATCGCCGCAGTTAGCCTTATCTTCCTGCTTCCAAGCGATCAGCTGATCAATACCGTAAAGAGCGATTCTTCTGTAATCACCAACGATACGACCACGACCATAAGTATCTGGCAAACCTGTTACGATATGTGTATGACGAGCTGCCATCATCTCTGGTGTATAAGCATCAAATACTGCCTGATTGTGTGTCTTGTGATAATCTGTAAAGATCTTGTGGAAGTTCTCGTTTGGCTTGTATCCGTACATCTCGAGTGCTTCCTCAGCCATCTTGATACCACCGTAAGGCATAAATGCTCTCTTAAGTGGCTCGTCTGTCTGAAGACCTACGATCTGCTCAAGATCCTTTGTCTCTGGATCAATGTAACCAGGACCATATGCTGTAATGCTGGATACAACATCTGCGTCCTCCTTCAATACACCACCGTTGTCTCTCTCTGCCTTCTGAAGAGCCTGAAGCTTATCCCAGAGCTTGTTCGTAGCATCTGTTGGTCCTGCAAGGAAGCTCTCGTCTCCATCATAAGGTGTGTAGTTGTTCTGGATGAAGTCTCTTACGTTGCACTCTTCCTTCCAGAGTCTACCTGTGAATGATTCCCATTCCTGGTTCTGTAACATAATAGTTTCTCCTTTCAAATTATTTATATTATGTCTGTCTCTTATACACATCTCCGAGCC